>ERZ761584.365-NODE-365-length-14963-cov-3.675946_pt1 | contig 14963 bp, 27 predicted proteins | sample MGYA00512168_ERZ761584 | MGnify/ENA primary metagenome ERZ761584 (study PRJEB28899, sample SAMN03785564) | bioreactor sludge metagenome | biome: EBPR Sludge; feature: EBPR Bioreactor; material: 0.22µm filtered reactor supernatant | place: Saint Lucia: Queensland...
AGTACCATTCCTGCATCTTCCCAACCAAGACATCAAATGGCTGATCCAGATTCTCGTACGCGGCCTTCGGAACCAGTGCGGTGAAGCTCTTAGCCCATGCCGCCCACCGTGTCTCCCCGGAGGTCGAGTACGGAATGGTAAGCTCCGCAGTCGGGAACGGGTATGGCTCTCGGCTTTCAACCACAACTACGTCGATAAAGCCGAACTTGATGCTCTGGCTGGGCTTCCGTCCGGAACCTTCTTCCGGAGTATACGTTACCGGCGACCACTCCTTGAGCACCGCACGGAAGCGGATGAGTGGGCTGCGGTTGTCCTGCGGCTCGACGCTGAACTTGAAATCAACTGGAAGTGTCACTATTTCCCTCGTGTCTGTCGAATCGGGTTAGGTTGCACTCGCACCCCGGGGCCATACACCCTCCGGAGAGCTTATGCATGATTGGGTCGTGATTGCATCCGTCTGTTTCTGGGATAAGTTCTAACTGCTCCTCTATTCTTATGGTGCGGAATGTCCATTCTGGAAGTTCCACGTCTTCTGGGAGAAGGATATGGACTTGCCCGTCAGGTAGGTCAATAGAAATCTCCCTCCCACCTGAGTCCACCCTAAGTGCGTCCCACAGGTTAAGCTCTATCCTTGCGATATTGCACCTTCGGTCTATAAACTCCGTTTCCGGGTATCCAGCGCTTGCTTAGTTCCTTCCAGTCATACTCCTCACCCTCCAAATCCATGAAGTCGGCGATTGAATTCTGTCGGTCACGGAGTAACACCCTCATGCCCCGTTGTGCGGACGGTAGCCGTGGGGCTCCATCCTTCCGATACCGTGGAGCATCCAAGGGTACCTGATCAATATCCTGCCCGTTAATTCTATATCTCAGGGCGGCCTTGGTGGTAGGCATTAGAATCCCCAGTTTCCTCGTTGGGCCGATTCGGCCCACATTGTTGCTGTTGGAATATCAGCGCAAAATTGCACTACATAATCCGTAGCCCAGATGGTTACCTTATGATAGTACCTTTCTGGATGGTGGACAAGTGTGAACTTTCCTATCGTCGTTTGCGTTTGACTTCCTCCAAAGTTATATACACTAGAATCGATAGTGCTGTCCCTCCTATGAACATTTGAAACATGGCGGTCAGAACCGGGTGATACATTACTCATATCCCTCCCACCAGTTATCATCGTATTCGTACTCCACCGGGCCGGGATCGGAGTCACAATGCCGGCACAGAAACCAGCAATCTCCTTCACAACAACAGTTCATTTGTAGCCCCTTTCACATATAAAGCACGGTACTGTGCTGACCCTCATTCTGCAATCTTTGCAGGTGTACCAAGGAAGATTGTTTAGATAGCACCCCCCACAAGTGGTTTCAATCAGACACACACTACGCTCGTATGCCCAGAAGATTTTCGAGCAGTATATACACTCGATGTCCTCAATGATTTTGCTCATTAGTCTCCAACGCCCGGGCGATGCGCTCGTTTACGTTCACTCCCGGCCCCCTTTGTCGTACTCAGCCAGCGCCGCTGCTAGATCGCAGTAGCTATCATTTGTCTCTGGGCACTCATGACCCCGTGCTGCTTCCATCACCTGCTCTGCGGCCTTGAGCTTCGTCGCCAGCTGGACGGATTCGCAGGGGAAGAACACGGCGCAGACGCGGCAAATTCCGTGCGGCCTGTTCGTGCAGGCCCGGGCCTCGCATCCAACCGCAGTGTGTTTGGCCAGTACCTCGTCTGCAAGGCTCATGGCTGCACCACTTCCTGATACTTAGCGCCGTCCTGACAGCCCCAACCTGTGTAATCGTGCCAACCCTCCACGTGGAACCGCCGCCCGTCTTTTAGGGTGACTTCCCACGTGTAACTGCGGTCTCCATACCCCGTCGGATAATCGCTTTCGGCGTCGTCTGATTCAAGTTCCGTCATGGTGGCATCGGCAATGTCCTCGAAGGCGAAAGGGGCCGGGTTTTCGTCCATGCAGTATCCAAGCTCCAACACGGCGCGAGACCAAGACTCCGGGGTCGTCCCTTCCTTTGCCCAATAGGGCCGATACACATCAGGGTCTGGCGCGTTTGCCAACTGGATAATCGCTGACTCTGGTCCAAACTTGCTCATTTCTGTTCTCCCTTCACTGCTGCTACCAAAGCCACCCACGGACATTCGTCACGATGCCGCACATCGTTCTCGGAGCGTGCTGTGGACTGGCAATGGCAGCACTCGTAGTACATCTCTGAATCCAATTGCAGGAACAGCGGCGGGTTCTCGCTCACGTACGCCTCTGCCGCCTCTTGCACCTTCAGGGCGTGAAGGATGGCGGGGAGGTCGTTGCGGAGTTCGGAGAGAAGATCGGCATCCGCCTGAGACCACGGGATATGGCGCTTGGCAACGCAATTGGAGTTAGCGTATTCAATCCGCGCCACCAGCGGGAAAGCTGGCCCCCACTCTTCCTGTGTCGCTCCCTCTACGTACCAGCGAGACACCCACGGCCCCGGCGTCGCCTCTTTCTCCAGTGCTTCCAGCCGCGCTATCAGGTCAGTCTTCATAGCGGCAGCACCACATCGGTTTTGCCGCTTTCCTTTGCCGTCTTGCGGATGCACGGACGCGAGCACGCGAGTTGAACCCCGTCGTCATCCTCGCGGCTAAACCAGTCGTAGGGTTTGTGGAATCGTTTCACAACCTCCCGCTTGCCGCAGCCGTCACAGATAACCTCAATCGCCACCCTGAGCCTCCTTCCCGGCCAGCACCCGCCGCGCCTCTTCTCGTTCTGCACACTTCCGTATGGTCGTTCCTATGCCGAACCCCGTCCCCGATACCACCGAGCCGTCACCCATTGTTTGGCACCCCGGTCCACGATCTACGCCTTCGCCACGATTCCACTCCTCGCAGGCTGTCTCCCACGCTGAGATTTCCTCTGGCGTACACAGTTCCTCATCTGGGGTAAAGTCCCGTGGGTCGCCTCCCATAAACGTCCCGTACAACGTGTATTCAAACTCGTCGGTGAGAGGCAGCAATCGTTCCAGCGCCCCCTTGAGGGCGGCAATCTCTGTAGCCTGAGCGGCGATGGTGGCGAGCGCCGATCTGAGCCATGCCGTATCCCATCTAGCATCAGGATCACGGAATGTCTCAGAATTTGAGAGCCACGCCAGTTCCTCGGCGCTCAGGGGGGTTGGCTCACTCACCCTGAACCTCCCGCTTCTTCTCGGCATCGACGCATTGCTGATGCGTCCCGAACTTCCAAGGTTTGTGCTGCCCATCGTGTACCCGATTGAGGTGGTTGCTCCACCATCGACCGTCCTCGAACAACGCGCCGCATACGCACTCATCGCCCTCTTTGGGCTTTCGCCGAAGCTCGGAAACCGGATACCCACCAGTTGCCCATGTAGTCATCCCTGGGCCTTTGGGGTCACTGCTCATTACCGGTCTCCTACATCATGGAAGCTTGGCACATGGTACATATCAACTATTTCCCTGATGGCTACTTCATAATCCTCTGGAGCCTTCTGAAATATGTCGATTGTATCCGCCACTATCGCCTGTACCCATTCCGGGTGTCGCATAGCGGTATGAAGCATAAGAACTCCAAATGTACCAAACTCGACACTCCTATACGGGGAAACCGGGGGTATTTGAAGCTCACTTTCCATCGAAACCTCAAAAGCCATAATCCTCCGCGTAGGAGTATCCGACAGTGAATTTTTGAGTTTCTGAATCAGGTCCCGAAGTTCTTCCAAGTTATCTTCCGTGTTATTCACCAAACACCTCATCCTGACACTGTTGGCACATCCGGGAAATTTCAAACTCCCTTCTGCTGGCCCTATCCCGGAAGTTATCCGGAACTAGGTTCTCCTTCCCGCACATCGCACAGTCCGGGAACTCAAACACGTTATGCTCATGCCCCATGATGGCGCTACACGCCATCTGCATTTCCGGCGTCTTTTCACTCACCGCCCATTGTTCCATGGCCAGCTCCCGCCTGTTTTCGTACTCCCACTCATCCTGCTTTTCATAATCAGTCAGACCTTCCATGCCTACACCTTTGGCTGTCATCATCAGGGCAGGTAGCCAACCCTGCCGACCCCTCACGGGGTTTCGACTCACACACAAACCACCTTATCCATGTACCACAGCATCATGTGGCTCATGCACATCGGCCACGAGGTGTACTGTGTAATAGGCACCTCAATCGTGGTCACCACCCAATTCCCCTTATCCAGACAGGGGATACAATAGTGCGGGTCAATGCTGAAATTCATTCCAGTCTCCTCATGCCTTTCGCCCCGCTTGTAACGCCCGCATGAACATTCAGGAACCGTCCCGCCCGTTGCCCATCCCCGTATCCATCACTGGCCACGAAGTTGGCTCGGCTCTGAGTCAACCTTGGAAACACCGACTTGACATACTCAGTCAGTTCCCTATCGTGCTGTATCACAAGCGCGGTGGATTCTTTGCTCTCCGACCGCTGCTCATCAACCTGCCTCTTCAGTCGTTGGTGGAGCCGGTCGATGATTCCCCGAGCGAATCCGTCCTTGTACATCGCCGCGGAGGTCTCATCCCCGAGGTAAATATCCCAAGCCACGTCCGCCAGCCATGTGATCCTTTTCTCCATCTGTGCGTAGGAGAACTCCACAATATCAATGGTGTGCTTTTGCCCCAGCACCGCGAACTCATTGTAGTGGCTGCTAGTATGCACCACATAGGCACCGTTAGCTTTGGCTAACACGTTCAGCAGCATCCCAGCCCAGTGACTGTGGTTCTTCAGCCGGAGCCGAATCTCAATGAATGGTTCCTTCTCATCCGTGGGCACATCATGCTGGCTCAGGTTGTATTTGTGGAGCAGCTCTTGTGCCTTCGCAGCTGCCGCGGCACTCTCATGCTCATTGCTGCTCTTCGCCAGTTCAAACAGCCGTCGCACCTTCTCTAGGATCTTCTCTTGCTCAGTCATGACCGTGCCCTGTCCATCCACCGCTTACCACAGAATGCTTGATAGCACTTCAAGTTGCAGAACATCCGGGAGTTGTACGGCAGATTCGCCGGTGCTCCGTAGATGTACAGCCTTCGTGGCCGCTCTCCGCACCAGTCACACCCTGAGTACGGATAATCATCCGAACCTTTCCCCACACAATTCCTTATCAGCTTTTGGTCTATCCCCAGACCGCCGTCTTCACTCTGAAGAAATGCTTGAACCGTCCAGTCGCGGCCGTTTTTTTGCGTCCAAATCAGACCCCGATACTGGAGTTCAGCCAGGGGTTGGAGCGGTTTCGGACATGACTCAACGGCGCGGATTTCCTGTTTGCTGACTCCAGGAAGGTAGACGATGGGCGTGACTCCTTCAGGGAGCCAACCGTCTCCGAGGGTGCCGTTGAGCATGCATCGAACCCAGTACGCCGGGCCTTGCCGTAGAGCCGGTTCGTACGGCCCGACGGTGATGAGCGGCAGTTTGGATCGGAGTTGGCTGAGTAGAGGCTCCCATTGCCGTTCCTTGTCCGGCCAGAGGACGGCAGCCGGGGGCGACTGATCGTTGCGGTTGTAGCGGCCGGCGCGCTCCAGCGCCGTTACCAGGGCGTCAAGGAAGCTCTCTGTGGGCTTCGTGGAGGCGGGGGTCATGTGACACCGCCGGGGGCCCACCGTGTTGCGGAGCGCAGGGGGGTTGGCTCACTCACCCTGAACCTCCCGCTTCTTCTCGGCATCGACGCATTGCTGATGCGTCCCGAACTTCCAAGGTTTGTGCTGCCCATCGTGTACCCGATTGAGGTGGTTGCTCCACCATCGACCGTCCTCGAACAACGCGCCGCATACGCACTCATCGCCCTCTTTGGGCTTTCGCCGAAGCTCGGAAACCGGATACCCACCAGTTGCCCATGTAGTCATCCCTGGGCCTTTGGGGTCACTGCTCATTACCGGTCTCCTACATCATGGAAGCTTGGCACATGGTACATATCAACTATTTCCCTGATGGCTACTTCATAATCCTCTGGAGCCTTCTGAAATATGTCGATTGTATCCGCCACTATCGCCTGTACCCATTCCGGGTGTCGCATAGCGGTATGAAGCATAAGAACTCCAAATGTACCAAACTCGACACTCCTATACGGGGAAACCGGGGGTATTTGAAGCTCACTTTCCATCGAAACCTCAAAAGCCATAATCCTCCGCGTAGGAGTATCCGACAGTGAATTTTTGAGTTTCTGAATCAGGTCCCGAAGTTCTTCCAAGTTATCTTCCGTGTTATTCACCAAACACCTCATCCTGACACTGTTGGCACATCCGGGAAATTTCAAACTCCCTTCTGCTGGCCCTATCCCGGAAGTTATCCGGAACTAGGTTCTCCTTCCCGCACATCGCACAGTCCGGGAACTCAAACACGTTATGCTCATGCCCCATGATGGCGCTACACGCCATCTGCATTTCCGGCGTCTTTTCACTCACCGCCCATTGTTCCATGGCCAGCTCCCGCCTGTTTTCGTACTCCCACTCATCCTGCTTTTCATAATCAGTCAGACCTTCCATGCCTACACCTTTGGCTGTCATCATCAGGGCAGGTAGCCAACCCTGCCGACCCCTCACGGGGTTTCGACTCACACACAAACCACCTTATCCATGTACCACAGCATCATGTGGCTCATGCACATCGGCCACGAGGTGTACTGTGTAATAGGCACCTCAATCGTGGTCACCACCCAATTCCCCTTATCCAGACAGGGGATACAATAGTGCGGGTCAATGCTGAAATTCATTCCAGTCTCCTCATGCCTTTCGCCCCGCTTGTAACGCCCGCATGAACATTCAGGAACCGTCCCGCCCGTTGCCCATCCCCGTATCCATCACTGGCCACGAAGTTGGCTCGGCTCTGAGTCAACCTTGGAAACACCGACTTGACATACTCAGTCAGTTCCCTATCGTGCTGTATCACAAGCGCGGTGGATTCTTTGCTCTCCGACCGCTGCTCATCAACCTGCCTCTTCAGTCGTTGGTGGAGCCGGTCGATGATTCCCCGAGCGAATCCGTCCTTGTACATCGCCGCGGAGGTCTCATCCCCGAGGTAAATATCCCAAGCCACGTCCGCCAGCCATGTGATCCTTTTCTCCATCTGTGCGTAGGAGAACTCCACAATATCAATGGTGTGCTTTTGCCCCAGCACCGCGAACTCATTGTAGTGGCTGCTAGTATGCACCACATAGGCACCGTTAGCTTTGGCTAACACGTTCAGCAGCATCCCAGCCCAGTGACTGTGGTTCTTCAGCCGGAGCCGAATCTCAATGAATGGTTCCTTCTCATCCGTGGGCACATCATGCTGGCTCAGGTTGTATTTGTGGAGCAGCTCTTGTGCCTTCGCAGCTGCCGCGGCACTCTCATGCTCATTGCTGCTCTTCGCCAGTTCAAACAGCCGTCGCACCTTCTCTAGGATCTTCTCTTGCTCAGTCATGACCGTGCCCTGTCCATCCACCGCTTACCACAGAATGCTTGATAGCACTTCAAGTTGCAGAACATCCGGGAGTTGTACGGCAGATTCGCCGGTGCTCCGTAGATGTACAGCCTTCGTGGCCGCTCTCCGCACCAGTCACACCCTGAGTACGGATAATCATCCGAACCTTTCCCCACACAATTCCTTATCAGCTTTTGGTCTGTCATCTCACAGCCCCTACACAGCGTACGGCATGGTGCCGTCCTGTCCAGTATACACCACCGGGAGCCCCCGTGCCAATCCAATGTGTCATATTGGCACGACGAATTGATATGAATATATCGCCCATTACGCTTCATCATATAATCGCATTGTGGAACAGGAATCGGCCCATCCGCCCCACCATACCAGCCAGCCCCCAATCTCGCCCAGATTCGCATTGTGGCAATCCACACAACCCCTCCACGGTGTCCCCGTGTCCCCAACGTCCCTGCGCGGCACACAAAGAGAAACCCCCGGGGGCTGATCATCCCGGGGGGTTCCAATGCCCTTTCGGGCGATTGAATCAGGCTTCGACGCGGGTTGCGCCGAGTTCGGCGGCCAGCTTCTTCACCGCTGCGTCGAATCCGGGCCCGGCCTTGAGTCCACGAGCGACCCACCCATTCGGCCCATCTTTCGCGGCCTGTTCCACGGCCAGCTGTCCATCGGCGCCGCCACGTTCGAGGAGCAGTTCGCGGCTTGTGTATTGGCGACCATCGAGCAGCCACAGGTTCCGACCCTTGCTTTCGCCCGTGCCCGGCGTGCGGGTAGTGCTGACGCTACGCTTTCCAACCGGCTTCGCGGAATCGGTAATGCTGGTGGTGAAGGTGCCATCCGGCAGGAACGTAACATGCACGCCGGACAGTGCCAGCGTATGCGCCTGCTCATTGAACCCATCGATGAGGGCTTCAACGGCAGCTTTGATTTCGACAGCCAGCGCCATCCGTTCGCCTGCGCGAATTTCAAACGTGGCTGCCGTGACAGCGGCCTGCGCCCGCTCGACAACCCGCTGCGCGGCTTTCACCGCATCGGCGGCTTCGAGCATGGCCTTCATATCGCCACCGGAACCAGCGGCCATGAAGGCCGTGGTGGCAGCGTCCAGTTTGCCCTTGGCTTCAACCAGCGCCGCTTCGAGCGCCGGAATGTCAGGGGTGTTGTCGGTAGCGGGAGCGGTCTGCTCGCCGCTATTCTCGGTATCGTTCTTTGCCATGAGAGTTAAGTAATCCTTTCCGGGGTCTGTTGCCCAACGTGATCAGCCATACCCTGTTGAAGAATACCCCAATTCGAGTTTAAGCTCGGGGGCGATTCCTCATTGGGTACAACCCAATGGTACACCCCACGGCAGCCGATTGCAACCCCTATTCCACGACAATGCGGGATTGAGGGTATGACCGTCTGTCGATTCGGTTCGGGGTTGGCCCGGATTCCGGTATGTTATAGGGCAGGCCCGGTCGGTATCACACAGCGCCGGGGTTGTCAAGTACCCGGCAATGACATACGAGCGTACGGGCTCATGACAGTGTCACATGAGGTGACATAATGTAGCGATCACTTGTGTTTCCGGGCAGTTAGGGTCGTGGACTTGGTGCCTCGCACAAATTTTTCAATTCCAACTCATCTTTACATTCGCCCTACAGCCTCTCGCTTACAGCGATTCCGACCGGGGGCCCAGTGAACGTAGTGCCGAGCAGGCCATCGACCGGCGTCTTCTTGAAGCCGTCGCGATCGACCTCGTACTCGAAGGTCCAGGATCGACGGCAGCCTATGCACCTCCACCGTACTTGGTCGCCGAGGTCGCGGATCTGCCAGAACTCGGTGTCGGCTACTGCGCTCATGACCCTGGCTCCAATAGCTCTATGTCCAAGTGGTCAATAAAGTCCCGCTCGAGCGGTTCAGCCGTGTAGAAGTCACGCCGCGTACCGTCAGGATCGCTTCCAGGCTCGATCAGAATGCCCGGCACCCTGTCGTAGCCGATCGACGCGACAGGTCGAAGCATGGACCGGTAGTGAAACTCCGGCCCTTCGTGCTGATCGCGATACTTCAGCTGCATTTAGAGCGCCTCCACCAGGGCGTCGGTATCCGTCCGCTGCTCATCGCGCTTCAGGAGCTTGCGGTAGCGCGCCTTTGCGTCGTCAACGCGAAACGCCGAGACTCGCATCCATACAGCAGGAGTCCTTCCAACCGCAGCGGCGGCAGACCGCATCCCGGCTACCCCGGATTGCTCCCATGAGTGAGCCACAGCGGGGACATGGTTGAGTCTCACCGGGCATCTTTGGCCTCGCATTTGGAGCAGAAACGGCCCTCATGCCGGGCTCGTTCGTAGGGAGTATCTTCGCCGGACATACCCGCGAACTGGCCAAAGTATTGGGGGAGCTTCATTCCGCAAAGGGCCACCCGGCCATTATCAGATAGGTGAACCCGGTGCAGCCATGAAATCCAGTAAAGTCTATTGGCCATCATAAGTGACTCCAACATACAGTCGGTGGACAGTGCCCTGCATATTGAGCCGCATCCGGTCATAGTCGGTAATGTAGCCAAGGGTGGAACAGCCCATGATTGAGGGCATACTGTTGCAGTCCCCGTAATGGGATAGACCGAGGCAGTGCCCGACCTCGTGTGTGATTATGGACTGCTGTTGGGCCGAGGAGTACTGAGCCATGATTGTTGGGTCGGCATAGATCCGGCACTCGGCAGTATCTACCGCGGTAACTGCGGGAATCCAGCCTATGGTGTCTATATGGGCCGTGATAGGTATGGGGCTGGATACGCCCCATGCGGACAGGGCAAGGGCAATCATGGAGATAAGCCCGGCTAGATTAATCATAGGGAATGCTCCGTTCGAGTAGGAAAGCGACTTGATACCAATCACCCCGAGCGGCAACTATGGAGTCCCATGAGAGGTTGGGGTCGAAACCGTATTGGAGGATAGCCTCGAGTTTGTGGCCGAAGCGGAACGGGCGTCGAGGGCCGAGTTCCGGGGATTCTGCGAGCTCTTTCAGTACCCGGGCGAGGCTGAGTTTGGCCTTTGTGATACGGATTGGGGACTCACTCATGTAGGCCTTAATGAGTTGCTGCTTCAAATCCCAGAGATCCTCGAATAGAGCCTGTCGCCGGGCTTTGTATGAAGGTGGGATATAGAGGGTCACCGGAAGGCTCCTATACTTGATGTGTTATTTGTTTAATGACGGTGACGGATGTGACGGTATGTGACGGTTTTATAAAAAACCCCTAGTAAATTTTTCTCATGGGGCGTTTCATGGAAAATGGAGTCACATCCGTCATTCCGTCACACGATATTTTTCAGGGTTTGAACACTAACTCCACTCCTTGGTAAAACCAGCCGTCTCGGTCGTGGCTTTTCTCGAATTTCACGCTCATTTTGCGCCCGAAAGCATGATTTGAGACTGGTTTTAACTCGTTTTCTTCACACCAAACGGTGTAAGCTTCATAGAATATGTTGGCTCTGATGGAAGTATTAGGGTGTTTATTGCATCTTTCTCGGAGAAATGCCTCGAAAGTGTCCTCCGCTTCCCGGTACTCAGTGACCCGAAGGAGTAAAGAATCTGGCGTATTTAGCCCGATTTTGGACCAAATAGCGGCTCCACGGATGGCCCATGCGAGGATTCCGGGAAGTTCGGCGATGAGTTTGGCCTTCATGTGGTCGTCCCGGGTGCGTCCCTCGAACTTTGCGTTAAAGGGTATGACGATGACTCGGCGCCAGAAGCCAAAACTCTCATCATCGACCCGGGGGAGGTTGTTAGTAGTAAGCCAGAGCTTGAACTGAGGCTTAAATTCAAACGGGTGGCCGTATTTCCGGGAAGTCATGATGGGAGTGCCACCAGTGATTTCTTTGATGATACTGGTGTCCATCTTGGAGGACTTAGCACCCTCGGACGCAAATGCCGCACGGATGCCGGGAAGCTCAGCTATGTCACGCTTAGTGTCACTAGGGGCGTTTTCCTCGAAGGCGGAGAACCGGACTGTCCGAGTGAACCCGGCGAGCAATTCGTTAAGGATTTCTGTGAGGACCGACTTACCATTGCTGCCATCGCCAAACAATAGGAAGAACACTTGTGCGGTGGTAAACCCGGTTAGGGTGTAGCCGATGGCCCGCTGAAGAAAATCCTTGAGTTCTTGATTATGCAGGGTGATGTCGTCAAGGAACCGCTCCCATGTCGGCGCCTCCATGGCGGGCAAATAGGGAAGCGCCAGACCGCGGGAAAGGAAGTCATTACGCTGACCGAGGCGAATCTGGGATGTGGAGAGGTTCACTACTCCGTTGCCCACAGCTAATAGGTTGGGCTGGTTATCCCACTGAATGGTGTGGTTGCCTATGGGAGGCAGATTCCCGGACATCTCCAGCATATTTTTCAGGTTATTGAGATTCCGGGAACGAATAGCGAAACCGACCTGTTTGGTAGCTTCGGTCTTATCTGTGGCGAGCTTGGCAATGTCAAAGCGATGGTCAATGGCCTCGAGAGCTATACGAAATTGCTCCGTGGCATCCATCTCGTACCAGCGGTGACTGTTTGTCCACCGGAGCCATCGAGAAGTTTTAGGGTCATACCGGATGTCCTTACCGAATAAGTCATTAAGGAGCTGGGCATTGCCGGTGTCGGAGAAGTCGTAAGAGTCTTTCAATGTTGTCCCTACACGATTATTTCACCCGTGGCTGCGATGACTAGTGTAGGTAGTCATCACACTACCAACATTGTTGTGGTTCGCCTCCGGCCAGAGGAACCACGGGTTACGGGTATTGTAACACATCCTGTTGGGTTTGTCAAATGGAGGATTACTGCATTTTATCCCCGTTTGCCCTCGAATGGTACCTTCAGGCCATGGATACTTCAGTTTCAATTTGGGAACGGGAAGACCTCGCCGATCCGCTCGACGAGATTATTCGACGAACTCAAGCTGACGGACTCGCCAAACAAGATGCTTTTGATCTGGTCTTGGCACAAATCCCGGGGTTGTTTGGGGATAGTGAAAAAGCTACCTACTTGGGATTCCGGGCATTGGGGCTGAGGCCCAAGCAGGCATTGGAAATACTTGGACTCACCGAGGCCATTCTGGAGATGTGGAGACAGGAGACTCCCGAACTGGATGACTTCGAATATCATAAGCTGCCTGATCTGCAGCGGAAGATAAATGCCGACATAATCCGGCTGCAGTTTATGAGAAACATGACTATGTTCCTTTTCCGGGATAGCCTCACCATTAAGAAGATGCTCACCGACTTCAACGGGATGAGTAACAGGGAGTACAATTATGGTAGGAGCATCCGAAGGTTCTACAGCCAGCAAGACTTCCTGAATTTGCAGAAGGCCGTGGAGCCCGAAAAGCATCGTAATAATACGTTGGTGCTTAGCTTCGGTAATAGCCACTTTGAGGTGGTTGAGAACGAGGACGAAACTACCACCATGAGGGAGGTCATAGATGGTGACCAAGGACAGGGTTAGGATTGAGCCCAGCTTGGACGGCAAGGGCTGGGCCGTGGCTATCGGCGATTCCCGGTGGAGGTTCCATAGGTTGGAATTTGCCGAGCAATTTGCTACAAAGATGTTCGACGAGACTTTTGCGCCGAATATCTTGGAACACGCGCATGAGCATGTGTGGGAACAATGTGACCCACGGTCTTGCAAAGGTGCCCTCTGGCAAATCATTCAGGGGTTGAAGTGACAGCTCCTGAATATTCACCCCCGGTGAAGATAACACTCCCGCCACTTCACCGGGGGCAGCTCCCCATTGCCAAATCAAAAGCACGGTTTAAGGTAGTCATTTGTGGGCGTAGGTTTGGAAAGACCACCTATGGGGTCCGGGAGTGCGTGAAGGGAGCTCTGGAAACCGGGCATATGTTCTGGTGGGTGGGGCCGAGTTACAGTGTCGCTCAAATAGGTTGGGTGATGCTGAAAAAACTCGCTTGGCAAATTAATGAAGTTTCTCCCGTGGAAATACGGGAAGCTGACATGGCAGTAATCTTCCAAAACGGCGGCAAGATTGTAATTAAGTCCGCTGTAAACCCAGATAGCCTCCGCGGCGAGAAGCTCGGGGGTATTGTTCTGGACGAATTTGCTCAGATTCCAGAAGTAACATGGGCAGAAGTGCTCAGACCGGCCCTTGCTGACCTTAAAGGATGGGCCCTGTTTATTGGTACGCCAAAAGGGCGCAATTGGGGCCTGAAACTGTTTGAGAATGCCAAAAATAGGTACAATTGGGAGGCCTTTAAGGTGCCCACTGCGATTACCGAAGATGGTACAGCGGATACCCCGGTAATAGGTAGCAATAACCCCTATATTGGGGTGGAGGAATTGGAACAAACCCGACAAGAAATGTCCAGTGAGCAATTCGGTCAGGAGCTGCTCGCGGATTTCGGTGCCAGTCAGTATCAGGTCTACCCGGAGATTTCCCAAGAGGCACACGAGTGGCGCGGGCCGGTGCCAGAGTTTGTATCCTATCACGGTGGAATGGACTTTGGGGGAGATACCATTGGGGCACATAAGTCGGTAACCGTGATTAGTGGCTGTACGGCCAAGGATGAACTCATCATCATTGCCTGCTTTAAGCAAGCCGGCGCTAATGTGGCCGAAAGGCAGTACAACTGGACTATTGAGCAGGAAATGAAGCTAGCCGACGTGTCTAGGGCATTGAAACGGCCCTTTGAGGCGCCAATATATAGAGCTGACAAAAGCCAGATGGTGGCTATTCAATTCATGAGGACATCCGGGTTGAGTGTCTGGCCCACAAAAGGCGGCCCGGATTCGGTCAATGAGGGCATTGAACTGGTTCATAGGCGGGCAAAACTGAGGGTGGAGGCCGAAGGTGGCAATCCGAAGCCCAAACTATATGTCCTCAAGGGCGTCCCGCATGTGTTAGAGGACTTGATGAGCTACAGATACCCTGAACCTCACAACGATGGCCGGGTGGAGGCTAAGAATCCACTTAAGGTCGATGACGACGTGGCTGATGCGGTTCGCTATATGGTAGAGGGCAAGGATCGGGGACCTATTGGCGACCCTCAATTGCTTTATGGTTCACTTATTCCGAGGTTAAGCTAATGGCAGATACAGACATCTGGGGGGATATACCGTCGGAGGACACCCTTACGGCGCAATTCAACTTCTTGTTGAAGTATTGGAAGAATCGGAATCTGTTTATCCGCGATATGAGGCGGGCTTTGGGCGGTCTGAATGACATTGAGGGCCCAAAAAGCGCCCAATATGTGGTTAAGGTACTCCATACCTATATCCTTGCCAGTATCATTAATGAGAAAAGCAGCCGATATTTGCCAAGGCCGGTTATTCAGGTGGTTCCTGATAATCCCCTTGATGACGAATCTCGGGCGAAATCTACCCGGATTGAGCAAGGGATTAACGTAGGCGGTTATGAGATTGAGCGTAGGGCCGGTGGGGATTGCTACGATAGAGCCGTCCGAGATGCACTATTACTGGATATGGGAGTCCAGAGAATAGTCTCCGGCCATGCAGCCTATTGGAAGGACATCGTACAGCGAGATACCGAGGTGGCCTCCGG
>ERZ761584.366-NODE-366-length-14856-cov-6.646173_pt1 | contig 14856 bp, 21 predicted proteins | sample MGYA00512168_ERZ761584 | MGnify/ENA primary metagenome ERZ761584 (study PRJEB28899, sample SAMN03785564) | bioreactor sludge metagenome | biome: EBPR Sludge; feature: EBPR Bioreactor; material: 0.22µm filtered reactor supernatant | place: Saint Lucia: Queensland...
TTGGTGCCGCGCTCTGTGGAATTGAGCACGCTGACCTCGCACAGCGAGACTGGCTCAACCTTTTCCAGTGAAGCCTGGGCAATGCGGTCGTTGAAGTTGATCGTGAACGACTCGATGGGGTGATCGTTGCGGAGCGCGATCAGCACTTCGCCACGGTAGCCTGCATCGACAATCCCGACGCAGTTGACAAGACGAATGCCGTTCTTGAATCCGTGCCCAGAGCGCGAGTAGAGCATGATCTTCCAGCCCACCGGCACGTTGAACGCAAGCCCTGTCGGTATCAGTGCGACAGACCCTGGATGAATGACGACGGGCTTGTCGATGTCGGCCCGCAGGTCTAAGCACGCATCACCGACGTGTGCGAATTGCGGCTCCGTGGCCGTTGGTGTGAGTTTCACGTATTCAAGTTTCATTGTTTATTTCCTTTGTTAAAGGCTTTGTTTGCCTTTGTTGAAAAGCGCGTCAATTTCTTCAAAGGTGCTGACGACAAACACCTGCAAACCTGCGGCACGCAGCCGCTCATGTTCACGTTCCTGTCCCAGTCGCGGCTTCTCACCGGGCCGCTTGCATTCAACAAGCATGTGCCGACCTGGTAGCAGCAGCAGGTCGTCCGGCGCGTTGTTGCGACCTATCCATGCGATCCTGCGGTGGCCCCCACCGAGTTCTTTCACTCGGTCGTGCAGGTATTTCTCGATAGCGCTTTCTCTCACGCGATTGCTCCTATGTCCTTGAGGATGTCTTGCGCTTCGGTGATGTAGCGCTGGTAGTCGATGTCGCACGGCAGGTGCTCTGGCAACTCCATGAGTGGGCATGCGCCGCCGCTTGACGGAACCTTGTTCCGCCCACCTGTCTTGTTGCGGGTCTTGTAGTGGATGGCCCCGGTTTCGTTGATCTGGTAGTACCAGCGGATCACTTTGCCGAGGTAGTGCCATGTGTCCTCGCCGCAGTGCATCCGATAGGCAGTTTCAAGGTCGTATCCACACCCGTCAGGTATGGTGTCAAACAGCGCTGAGGTCAGCGGACCTGGTGCCAATTGCATCCAGCCGTTCGCAAGCAGCAGATCGCGCTTTTTGCCTGGGGTCAGCGAATCGTCATAGTTGGTGTGGGTTATCTTGATCGCCCCACCACGGACGGTGCGAACAGCAACGAACTTGCGAATGTCGTCGCACTCGCGGATTGTCTTGGCCAGCGGGGTGCCGTGCTCCAGCCATGCACAGACCGCTTCCACGCAGATGGTGTTCTGCGGGTTCTTGCTGATGGATGTCGGTGCAAAGGCACCCTTGCCCTTGAATCCGCCTTTTTTCTTCAGCGCGATGTAGTTGTTCACGTCGCGGCTAAAAATCGCCCTGTACTGCGTTTCTTCTGTCTCAAAGCCTGTGGCCTTCTCCCATGCGCTGATGTGCGTCAGAAGGTCTGTTTCGCGGCTCCGCAGGCACTTTATGACGATGCCATCGGTGTTGGCCGACACGACCTCGATGTCATCGGCTTCCAACGACTCGATCAACATGAGCAACGCCAGTTGCCCAGTCACCGTCACCTGGATCATCAAGTCCGGGGCGTACAGCAGCGAATACTTGGAACCTAGTTTGCCGAACGAGCCATTTATTGTAACCTTAAGACTATCTGAAACAAGCATGTTTCCGTCACGCTTCGCCTTAATGCGAGTGTTGACAATGCTGCGGTAGACCGTCAGGAATGCTTCTGTTAGGTGTTTGGGGAACAACCGGCAGATCAGGATGATGTTGGGGTAGTACGAAGCCACGTCACGGTCCACCAGCATGTACTGGTCGTCGGCGTGGTGGGCTGTTCTTGTTTCGCTGCTGTGCAGCCCACCGATACCCATTCGATACACGCCCTTGCCGATGCAGATCGTCTGCCCGCTGAGTGACGGCGGCTCGATAGGGGAACCGTTCTCGTCGATCACGAAATCCGATGCGATGATGTCGCGCAGCTTGGCCTGCAATGCAGGTGTTTTGAACGTCAGGAACTCAGGGGCTTTGTACCTGAGCACTGTTCCCTTTGGGATGTTCGGCTTCTGCGGTGTGGTTCCGAGCATCTTGCTCAACTGACTTTTGATGACCGCTTCTGCGATCTGCGCGTCTGACTTGGAACGCAGATCAACGCCGTAGTCCTTTGTCATGTGCTCACGCAACTCGATCTGCGGGCGCATGTGGTTGTACAGGTCGATGGTCGTTTGCAGGTCGTTGGCACAGTAGGTGATGAGCTGCTGGCGCTGGGCAGGCGATATGAGCGCATCCGGCTCGATTGGCAGGTCTTGCAGGCGCTTGCTGTGCAACCTACCGCCATACAGCTTGAGCGACCCTTGGCCTAACGCCGGTTCAATCAGGTCGATATGATCTGTTCCAGCAGGCAGCTTGACACCGTGGGCTTGCTCAAACTGCCAGCCACGCATGTCCTTCAGAATGATTGAATCGCTTGCTTCCTTGAGCACGGAGCAGTCGGCCCCGATAAGTGCCAAGGACAACATCGGCATGTCATAGTTGTTGCCGTTGAACGTGACGATGACGTACTCACGCAGGATGCGCTTTATCTCGTCCGTGTCCAGTGCATGATCGCTGTATCTCTCGTAATGCCGGACGGTGCCTTTCTCGATACTGCGGAACATCACCAGAAAGTAGTTCCGGTAGCACTCGATGTCCATTACAAGGCGCTGCTTCATAAAACCGCCGCAAGCCTCGCCCTTGCGATGTCGCAGTAGTCCGTTTCACGCTCTATGCCAATGAAACTGAAACCCTCCTTTATCGCGGCTTTACCCGTGCTACCTGAACCCATAAACGGATCTAGAATCGTCCCTCCTGGCGGCGTGACCAGGCGGCATAGGTACTTCATCAAGTCAGTAGGCTTTACTGTCGGGTGGCGATTGCCTTCCCCCCTGTCTTTTTTGCTGGCCTTTGACGCATAAAAAAAGCGTGCGGCACTCGTTTCAGATTCGACCCGCGCAATATGGTCGTGCGCTGGGGCCATGTCCCCATAAATCCCTGTACCGCGTCTGTTCGAGTGCCCGACAAGATCGCCCTGCTGACCTTTAGCGTCAGGGAACGCTGACATCACCTCTCCGCTGCCATCGTGGATTAGATTTGCAGGCCAGCGGCCAAGTGAATTCGGGGCAGTTCGTTCGACCGTAACACCCTCTTGTCCTGGAACTACAGATGGCTTTTTTGCAGGCCCGCCCCAATTAGGTGTCCCAATCTCAGGAACCTTTCCGTTCGGCCAATTCACCCTGCACCCGTCGATATTCAACCCACCAGTACCCCAGATCAGATCGTTTTCTGCGACAGTGCCTATCAACGGTTTACGTGCGAGAGTCAGCGGCTCTAGCGCGGGTTTTAATGCGGTCCCGCCCCATTCTCCGTTGTGCGATTTAGGAAAGCCGGAGCCGTACACCCAGGCGATCATGTCTCTGATTTCAAAGCCAGCATCCTCGATGCGAACGGCCATTCTGTGTTGGGTTCTTGTTCCGGCGAACGCGAGCAGATGACCGCCTGGTTTCAGAACACGTAAGCACTCCAGCCAGATCGTTTCGCTTGGAACGGCGTAATCCCACCGCTTACCCATGAATGAAATGCCATAAGGAGGATCGGTGACGATTGCGTCCACCGAGTCGTCCTCCAAGTAAAGACTCATGGCATCGAGACAATCCAAGTTAAAAATCTGGTACTTCATTTTGTTGTTTTATTCTCTCAATACTGCTTAAAAACTGATGACCCGTTCCCTCGATTCCCGCTCTTACACTCACGCGATGACCTGCGGTTTAGGCATGGCTGGGTTGTTGAAGTCGCTCCAGGGGGACAACCTTAGCCTAGCAATCGAGGGCTGTTTGCCGCGTGGGCTATGCGCGGCTGAAAGTAGTCATCGCCCCCTTTTGGTTTTTAGCCTATGTGCATCTCCAGGGCGGATGCACCCCACCACTGATCTACTGCACGACCATCCACGCTTTTGTACCGAACGAGGTATGCATCCTCGGAATACAGGTACTGAGCGCGTGCAATGACGACGCCAACTTCGCCGCTTATGGAAATGCGGACTTGGGTGCCGAGTTCGAGCAAAAAAGTTGAGTTCACGATGTCTTGCCTCAGAACAAGTCGCTGGCGCCAGCAGAAGTTTCCTCAACTTCTTCCTCACCAAAGCCGTCAGCGGATGTCGGGCCTGCACCGAACGCTTCGCCGTCTTGTGCGAACTGGACTGCTTCGATCTTGGCGTACACCTGGTTCGGCACAATCTCGCCGTTACTACCCTTGAACGACTTGCCTGCGACGAATTGCACTTTGATGTTGCAGTAGCAGCCACGGTATGGAGCCTTGACCTCCCATCCGAGTTGGTCAGTAACGTCAACGCCGTCAACCATGCCGCGACCATCTTCAGTGATGGTCACAAATTTGCCGTTGTGCTTCTTGGGGCCGACAACCTGCGGCTTCATCTTGTTGGATGTGCTGATGTACAACATGTCCTTGTACTCATCACGGATGCTGCCGTCATCGTTGAGCTTGTCGTTGCCGTTGCGCACTGCCTTGTTGTTGGCCGCCATCGACTGGATCACGTTGATCGCGTTGGCTGCCCACAAGCCCTTAGCGGCCTCAATCATGGCATTTTTGGCCAGCGTTGCGTTCTCGCTGCCGGGGACGATCAGGGCGCTGACCTTGAACTTGGGTGCGCCACCGTTCATGCCCTCGCCGGGTTTGAAAACGTCAAGCCATGTCATGCGAACGTGCTTGAGGATGACGGATTTGGAAGATGCAAAGTTAGACATTTTGAAGTTTCCTAGTTAAAAAGATCGCTGTTTGGAATGTTTGAGATTTGGTCGGGAACCTCGCTAAAGCCTGCTGTCATCGACAGGGCTGGCCTTGGGTCTGTTTCGAGAACGATGGTCGGTTGACCTTCGCCCTGGATCATTAGCTCTTGCAACTTCGCCCAGTTGGTCTGGTCGATTGCAGGGGGTACAGGTTTTGCCCCTTTTTTAGCCTTCTTGGCTGTGGCAAGTTTTTCAGCGGTGGTGGGGCTGATAAGGGATAGGTCATACATCAGCTCTGGATTACCGTCTGTGGCATCAGACAACGCTCGTTGGGCTTCTGCTTCATCCACCCACTTGCGAGCGCCCTTCTTGCCTGCTACCAGCTTGTAGCTAAGGCCGTCAGATCGCACCACAGGCTTGCCATCGGTCAGCGCCTTGCGAACGCGATCCACGACCGCAGTGCTCCAATCGTTGACCAGCGGGATGAGGGCATAGAGGTCACCCAGTTTGCGCTCATCAACAGCGGCAGATTTGGTCGATGTGATGTCGTCAAACCCCTCCAGTGCAGTGCTGACTACCATCTCTGTCTGCGCTGCGCAGGAACCTGACGCACGACAGAAGTGGCAGTTCGATGCGCTGGGGCGGAACACCGGGTTGGTGTCGCATTCCTTGGCCCGTTGCTCCAGCCTAATCACCACTTTGTCCAGTTGGTCTATGCTTCCAGACCACTGGCGTATGCTTTTCAGCGGGGGTTGCGATACCGTGATGATGACGTTCTCGAAACTTTTTCCCAGCAACCACATCATGCCGCTGGCGTACATCGCCAGTTGCTCGTTCGGTTCGACAAAATCCGGCACCACGGCACCAGTGATGGTGTCGGTGTGAGCGGGCGTGACGACATCGAACGCAACGACAGGCATCCGTCCGAGCTTGAGGTCGATTACCTCGATGGTGCGACCGTAGACGATAGCCACGTCGCACGACCCGGTTGCATCTTGCTCGCCGGTTATGTGGTCGATGGGTACCGACTGCTCCACGTAAAGCAGGCCACCTGTTAGCGTCAGCCGCTCACGCACGTAGTCAACGTGCATCATGCACAGGTCGATGAGTTCCTGGTCAACGGTGTGCTCCGCAATGAACTCCAGGTTTGGGTCCGACCGGCCAGGGCCAAAATGCTCAGACCAATCCTCACCACTATCACTAGACTCTGGGTGTACCCAGAACACCATGGTCTTGCCAAGATAGCTCTGCGGGTCGATTGACTGGTCCAGCAGCATCTCCGCGCACATCTGGTGACCTGTGGTGCCCATGCGTGATGCCGGGCTGCCAGCATCGCCTGTTACCACGACCGCATCCTGCGACACGACCGATGCAGTACACGCTTCGCGCCCGCCCCACCTGTGGGCAGACGATGGCGGTTTGCGGGCATGGTACCCCATGATTACAGGCCCAAGTCGTCGGCAGATTCGGTCATCAGCGACTTGACGAAGGCCAGAACTTCGCCGTGCTTGCCCAAGGCTTCAAGCTGGGGAACTCTCTTGCCTTCAAGACCGAACTGCTTGAGAACGGCCAGAACACCGTCACGACCGTGGCCAGGCTTGTCAGACTTGTTAAGCTCTTGAATTGCGGTCAGAACATCGTTCCACGGGGTTGTGTCGGCTGTGGAAGTTGGCGCCGAGGCACCCACCGCTGGGGCTGTTGCAGTAGGCGCGGTAGTAGCAGTCTGAGGTGCTGTGGCTACAGGCGCTTCCTTTTTTTCTTCCACCGTGATTGCAGTGTCAGACTTCTTAGCGCGGGTTTTCGTTTCCTTGGCCTGTGTTTCCGCTGTTGCAGTGGACTGATTCGACAAGAGGCTGACGATTTGTTTCAGGCTTTCGTCAATGGATGCAAGTGTGTTTTCGAGCATGGTTACTCCAGTTGGTTAGTTACGAACCCAATTCGTTTAGGGCAGCGATAATGTAGCACGTGTTTAGTGAAATTTATTTATTTTTCACGAAACGATACCTAAGCTCCAAAGTAGTGCTAAAGTTGAGGTCATCGTAACAACGGGGGAAACGAAATGCTATTCACATGGTTTAAGCCTCAGCCTGTGCGTGATGTCTTACAGGACATGATTTATGAAGCAGAGCGGCTGGCGCTGCAACATCACGCAGCAGGCGAGCACCACCTCGCGCTGGCCAATATGTACAAGACACGGGTTGTCCGACTCAAGGCCCAGACGACGGAGGCAGATAAATGACCAGGAATAATCCAATCAGAAATACCGCAGTGCTGGCGGCAAGGATGACAGATGCGCTCCAGAAGGGGCAGCACACCTACGACTCGCTGGCCGATCTGGTCGGTCTAAGCAAGGTAGCCGTGGCCACATGGATCAAGGTTATGCGCAAGGCCGGGTTCGTGCACGTCAGCGGATGGGCAGAAGATGTGCGTGGTCGCAAGTTCACACCGATGTTCTCATGGGGTGCTGGGCCGGACATTACACGCGCAGGGCAGGCCCGCACGTCAGCAGAGCGCATGCGGGCCTATCGCGCACGGATGAAAGCAACAGGAGGTGCTGCGTGAGCACGCAAAAACACACTCCGGGGCCGTGCTAGGCGATGACCCAAAGCCCACACCCGCAACGATCGGCGGTGCCCCATGGTTGATGCCAGTGTTGGCAAAGGTTTTGATGCAGAGGGGGATAAACCCTGTGTATGCCTTCACAAAACGAGATGTCGTGGAAACGGCAAATCCAGATGGTAGCGTGACAAAATCATCAAAGTTCGTGCATGTAGGGTTTGTTTACTAGGTCATAAAGTGGTCTAGCCACCTTTGTTAGCATTCGCTATAATTTAGGGTATGCTAAACACAGAACACCATACCACCCCGCTGCTGGAACTGCTGCGGAACTTGGGCACCAATGAGCGCCGGGAAGAATTTGCCATGCTGGCGGGTACTTCCCGGCTGTACTTGTATCAGCTTGCCTGTTGCTACACCCGTGCATGCCGCAGCGATTTGGCACTGGCCATCACGAAAGCGAGTATCGTTATGAACGAGAAATACCAGTGCGGGTATATCGACATGAACACGCTTGCCACTATGTGCCCTGTCAGCCGCAAACAACAGGCTAAAAAAGTCCCAGAAACCACTTAGTGAACACTAAATAGCTGCTATACTGTGCTCCAACAAGGGCATACCGTCCTTGTAACCGTAACAACGTTTATTAAGGAGTAGCACGTGAACCAGTATCTCGTTTACAAAGATCGAGTCATGGCAAGGCTTGTGCAACCGACCGCATTGAAAGAGGTTTTTGCTTCATCACATTGGACTTGGGATTGCATCGGAAACACCATCCTGGTAAACCGCATGCCGTGTAAGGTATCGTCGGAGCGTAAGTGGCACGAAGAGGCAGCATGCATTGAGCGCTTGAAAACTGCCTACCCGCTACCTGGTGGCGTTGCTTGGGAATTTTTGATTACTGCTGCATAAGGGGTGCACCGTGATTATCAATTTGACACAACACTGCGCCACCCGTGAACAAATCAGCCAGGGTGCGGTTGACCTCCCGCCAGCGCAGCGCGGACACTTGATCGAACTGTTGACCGTCAACAGCCTGCCAACAAGCGATGAGATTCGCGCCCGTTGCAATGACATCGCGCTGCTGGCCGTGCACAACGGCCTTGGCGGCGACGGTGACGACCCCCACCCACTTGAGGCCATGATCGGAGGCGCCCCGTGGATGATGTCAGCACTTGAGAAAGCGCTGATAAACCATGGGGTGACACCGATCTACGCATTCTCGGTGCGCGAAAGTGTCGAGACAGTGGTAGACGGAGGGGTAATGAAAACTGCAACGTTTCGACACGTTGGATTTGTGAGGACAGAAGGGCAACAGTCACATCCCACCCACACGCCGGCACCATAAGGAGAACGACCATGCTTGACCGTCCTACCACACCAGCCCCAGGGGAGCAGATAAGAGTCATGCGGGGCGTCCTGGAGAAACAGATAGCGGATGCCATCGAAACCTTTGAAAAAACCTCTGGTATAGGTATCGAGGATGTGCATGTATCTCGCATTAAGGGTTCAGCTAATTCTCGTTTCACCCTTACATGTGATTTAGGGAGCTGACCATGGGAACATATAGCAAAACGTCGCTTGATATTCTGCGTGCAGTGAAAGCGCAGCCCGAGTGCAGCATGACTGAGATTAGCGAGCGCATGGGTCGGCGCCCGCACTTGCAGTACGCGGCCTCGTTGGTCAACAGAGGCTTGGTGCGTGTGACAAAGCAAGCAGAACGACCAGCGTTCAACGGGTCAAAACGGCTGATGAACCTGCACTCAATCACCTATGCGGGCATAAAGCTGCTGCGCCAAATGGATGAAGCGGAGAAGGCGTTGAAACAAAAGCAAAAACAGAAAGTCTACGACAGGTTGCCGACGATTAAGGCCGCCGTAGCTCAGGCTCCAGCACCTGCTGCACATGCTGTGACAGCATGCAGTGTGGCTGCAAAACGCGAAGCCGTGGAGGCATACAAGCCGTACAAGGCACCCGAGCAGACAGGTCGAGGGTACACGCCACGCCCGCTCAGAAGCGTGGCAAATATGTGATTTTCAAGAATAGAACCAGGCCGACATGAATACCTACATCATCACCGAAGATCAGATGCGTCGTTTGAATGCAGCACTAGAGTCCGATGACATAACAACCTACACAGTAGCCGCAGGCATAATTGATGGGCTTAAACCGAACCCCCCAGATTACTCTCCCGCTACGGCTGTATGCTTTTCAGCCAAAAGGGCACGGTGAACTTTCTTTCTTTGTCGTGGTAGAAAGCAAAGAACAAGCCAAACAGTATCTCAATGATGCAATAACTGAGAGGTCAAACCTTGATATACACGACCCATTACATTTGCGTCCTTATCACTATGCAGGCTGGGAGTCAGATTATTATGAATTAACAGTAGCCGAGGTGGGTGAGGTTATCACTAACGGTAATGATTGACGTGGGGAAAACATATGAGTTTCAATGCAGAAATCGAGCGTATGCGCGACCGCTTTGTCGCTTTTCTACGGGGTTTGCCGAAGGACTGTGAGCTAACCACGGCGGAGGTGTGCGAGTGGTTCTACCTGCCGGACGATCACCTTGTTGACGTGGTACTGGCCCCAGTAAAGGACACCGGGTTGATAAAGGTACGAGAGTCGCAATGTGGACGCATGTGGTCCCTGGCATGACCACGGACGAGATGCTGGAGCGCATATCTACCTTGCTGTTTTTCAACGGTGTGTGGCACGCACGCGCCCGTGATTTTTCGAGCCCATTTGCGCAAGGGGCAACACCGATGGAAGCCATGGCTGCCGCGCTTGGGTTGAGTATTGAACAACCGAACGACGATCTGTTCTGAATGCGCTATTTATCCTTGTTCTCCGGTATCGAAGCCGCCACCGTGGCATGGCAGCCTATGGGTTGGACCTGTGTGGGGGTCAGCGAGATTGATGCATTTCCTAGTGCTGTGCTTGCATACCATCATCCTGAAATCGAAAACATTGGTGACGTAACGCAGTTGACAAAACAGCGTATCGCCGCACTGGGCAGGATCGACATAATTGTTTTTGGATCACCTTGCCAAGACCTGAGTTTGGCCGGTAAACGCAAAGGTTTTATAGATGACGACGGCGCAACAACACGAAGCGGTTTGTTCTTTACCGCAATGCAAATTGTCAGATGGGCAAAGCAACATTGCGGCCTGCGGTTTGCCTTGTGGGAAAACGTCCCAGGAGCATTCAGCAGCAACGGAGGGTCCGACTTTGCAGAAGTGGTTGGAAACTTGGCAGGTATCGACTCCGTTGAAATCCCGCCAAAAGGCTGGGGCACCGAAGGCTGTGCCGTTGGCAAAGAAGGAATGGTCGAATGGTCAACTCTGGACGCGCAATGGTTCGGAGTGGCGCAACGACGCCGCCGTGTGTTTGCTCTTGCAGATTTTGGAGACTGGACCAGTAGACCCCCGCTACTTTTTGAGCCCGAAAGCATGCGCGGGCATACTCCGCCGAGCCGAGAAGCGGGGAAAAGAACTACCAGCAATGCTGAAGGAAGCACTGGAAAAAATAGCGGGTGCATCCGAAATGCTGAACCAGGACTTGTTCTGAGCGAAGTTATCGCGTTCAACTCCAACGCGCAACCAGATGAAATGCGGTTTGATGAGCAGGTATCATCGGCACTGACGTGTTATCAGGATTCGGCGGTGGCATTTGGCGGGAACAACACATCGGGGCCAATTGCACAGGCCGCAGCGCTCAGTGCGAACAGGGGGTGTCACAATCCTGGTGATTTTGAAGCAGGCACGCTGCTGGTCACCCAGGTTGCATACAGCACAAAGTTGCACAACACGACCAACAACCAGGCAGGTAAGTTCTACGAGGAATACACCGTTGCGCTGGATGTGAGCAGCCCGCCGCCTGCGGTGATTGGTGCATTCAAAGGTGGGCAAGGTAGCACTGCTAGGGGCATCGGATATGCCGAAAACATATCACCCACACTTACCAGTTCCGAAAGCGGGTCAAACCTAACACCATGCCTGCTTTCGGGCATGCAAGTGCGCCGACTCACGCCCGTCGAGTGTGAGCGACTGCAGGGATTTCCGGACGGGTACACAGCTATCCCATGGCGCGGAAAGCCTGCTGCGTTGTGCCCGGACGCACCGAGGTATAAAGCTCTAGGTAACTCAATGGCCGTGCCTGTCATGCGCTGGATCGGCAAGCAGTTGGACCTGATGCGTTTCTTCTGATCCTGTCAAAAAGTAGTTAGCAAACGCTAAAAACACTGCTACACTTCTTGAGCCAACCCCGGAAAATTTACTTAATCCGCAGAGTCAACAAGTGGGGGTCGTCGCCCCTATTTTGCGGTGGGGAAGGTTGGCGCTTTAGACGACTCCCTCTTGTTGGCACGCACACGACGAAGCCAGCCGTCCCATGTTCACACCGTCTACTTTCCCCTGCGTCGCATGGCGCATAAACCAGTTTTTACTCCCCGTCCCAGTCATAGTTGAGCAGCCCTACGCAGGCATGTATCACACTGAGCACGACCTGTACCTGTGCGAAGGCGGTTGGCTGCTTCACGCCAGTGAGCTGTACGAATCCCTGTACCATACCGTGTGCGCACGCATAGCTGCTGTGGAGGTGGCCACATGACACCATCGCAGTACAACGAAGCACTCAGACTGCACACCGCGGGCCTGAAGCTGTGCGAGCTGTACCCAGACAGCAAACGGCCAGTAGGTGACGGCTGGAACAACCATGATGTCGCCAGCGTGCGACCAGAGGCAGGCGGATACGGACTTATGCTGGCCATGAACGGCATGTGCAGTGTTGACGTGGACTCAGAGGCGCTATGCCGGGCCGGGCTTGAGCGCTGCGGGTTTGACCTGGAAAAAATACGGGGTCTGGGAGTGCACACCTCAAGCACACGACCCGGTTCCGGTGGCCGGGTAACGTTCAAGGCGCCAGTGGCGTCAACCCTGCGCTGGCTGAAATTCTCCAGCAAGACGCACGGCACCATCCTTGAGCTGCGGGCTGATTCACCGAACCTACAGGACACGCTCCCCGGCACCGTGTACAGCAGTGCTGACGGTAGCGGGCCGTGGGTGCAGGACTACGACGACGGGTGCCTGTGGACGCTGGACTGTGCGCCTGAGCTGCCGGACGACCTTCTGGCCTGGTGGCAGCGCATGAGCACAGACGTGGACTTCCTGCGAGAGCAACAGGCGTTGCTGGTCGGCACGGATGTGCAACTGGCCATCAGTTCGGGGGGTGGGTCGTTGGCGTTCACATCACCGTACCGGGTGCCGTACAACCAGGCGCATCGGGTGCCAGAGATACTGGAGCGGCACGACTACAAGCTGCACAGGAGCGGGCGCTATGCCCCTAAAACGGCCACCGGAGCCGCCGCAGTAAGGCCGATACCAGGTAGGGACGATCTATGGCAATCGGACCACGCCAGCGATCCCCTGTTCGGTACGTTCGACGCCTGGACCGCACACGTGGTACTGGACTGCGGTGGTGATCTGGCAGCGGCTGAGGCTGAGGCTGAAACGTCCAGAGAGATTGCGGCTGTGGCTGATTTTGGGGAGGAAGAGCTGGTCCCGCTAAAGAGGCAAGAGGAAAAAGATTACGGTCAGTCTGAGCAAGAGCAGGTGGAATTACCACTTCCGGCATTTGATAGGGAGAGATCAGGGAGGATTGCGGCGACCGTCAACAATTTGATCGCAGCACTTCGCAGGCCGGACGTTTGCCGTATGCAGATCGGCATGGACACGTTCAGAGATGAGATCATGCGCCGAACACCGGGTAGTAACGACTGGCGGGCGTTTACAGATGCCGACTACGTTTGGTTGCGGTCCCACCTGGAAGCCGGGGCTACAGGGTTCAAGCCGATAGCCCAGGCCATGATTCGGGATGTTGTTTTGGCCATCGCAGATGAAAATAAATTTGACAGCGCAATTATCTGGCTTGAGTCGCTACAGCACGACGGCGCCAAACGCTGCGAGACGTTCCTTTCAGACCATTTTGGCGTTGCCGACACACCATACCACCGGGCGGTCAGCCTATATATGTGGACAGCGATGGCAGGTCGTGTGCTCGATCCAGGATGCAAATGTGACATGGTGCCGATCCTGGTGGGCGACCAGGGGGTGGGTAAATCGAGCATGGTGTCGGCGCTGGTACCATCACCACGCCTGATGGTCGAGGTTTCGTTCAACGAGGCTGAGGACAACTTGGCCAGAAAAATGCGTGGGAAACTGATCGGGGAAATAGCCGAGCTGAAGGGGCTGAACAGCAGGGATGCCGAGTCAATAAAAGCGTTCATTACCAGAACCCACGAAAAGTGGATACCCAAGTACAGGGAGTTTGAATCCGAGTATCCCCGCCGCTTACTTTTCATCGGCACGACCAACGAGGAATCGTTTTTAGCAGACCCCAGCGGTGCACGCCGTTACTTACCAGTGCGGGTTGGCACTATCGACGTGAACGCGATAAGGTCAATCGTTGAGCTTTGTTGGGCTGAAGCAGCCGCCATTTTCACTAAACACGGCATCGCATGGCGCAAAGCAGAACAGCTCGCAAGGCAAGAACACGACGAATTCCGCATCGTTGACCCATGGGAAGAACTCATTAAGCAGTGGTTAAGTGATCCGCTGTTCGATGAAAATGATGGAAAAACGCGAGCACTTGTTACCACATCTGAAATTTTGGCCGGCGCGGTCGGTCTTGACCTAAAACACGTCGGTCGGCGTGAAGAAATGCGTGCTGGAAACGTTTTGAGAAATTTGGGGTACGAAAGACGCAAAATTCGGGTTGGAACGACGACTAAATGGGGCTATGTTCCCACTCGTTCCCTCTCTGTTTTATGAAGTAGGAACAATTTTCCCCTATGAAGTTCCTTCTGTTCCTACTGTTCCTACCTTTTATATAAAAATGATATATAGATAAGAGGATACTGTACATATATACAGTACATATATAGTATATATAAACAATAGGGTTTTCAGTGGGAACGAAAGGAACGTAGGAACAGTGGGAACAGTGGGAAAAGGTGGGAACAGTGGGAACAGAGTCGAGTGGTGGGAACACGGGTGCACCCTGACCCCACGCCGTCGTTTATGTTTTATGGTTGGTGCGTTTAGTGAGGACTAAATAGATGGAAATTAAAAATTCGACCCTTGATGACATCGCCGTAGTTGTCGGGTTCCGCGCTACGGTTCGGCTGGCGGTCTGGTTCGGTGACGTAAACAACGTTTACGTTCCACCTGATGTCAAGGACGACCACATCCTGGTACGACTCATCGGGAAATCAGCAGCAAATCGTCTGTCAAAAACATGGGGTGGAAAGCATCTGGCGATACCCCGTCTGACGAGTTATGAGCGAGACATGACCCACCGGATGATTGGACACCTGATCGTGAAAGGGTGCTCAACGAGGGAGGTGTCACACCTTGCCCGTGTCAGCGAGCGCCGGGTGCAGCAAGTTTGCCGTAACCTGGAGGCGGCAGGACTTATCCCGGTAATCGCTCCCAGGAAAAGGGGGTGCTGAAACTGTGTGGAAAAACCCCCAGGAAAAACCCCCAGGAAAA
>ERZ761584.367-NODE-367-length-14810-cov-4.922941_pt1 | contig 14810 bp, 16 predicted proteins | sample MGYA00512168_ERZ761584 | MGnify/ENA primary metagenome ERZ761584 (study PRJEB28899, sample SAMN03785564) | bioreactor sludge metagenome | biome: EBPR Sludge; feature: EBPR Bioreactor; material: 0.22µm filtered reactor supernatant | place: Saint Lucia: Queensland...
CGGCGGAGGAAGCTGCTGCGCTGGGGTGGCTGAAAGATGACCCACGCTGACGCATGCAAGCTGGTAATGCAATGGCTATCCGAGTCCGGGTGCCGCTTTGTCACGCTGCGTCCGGTCGGGCAGTTTGTGGCGCTGACCGATTTGATCCGCGCGATGAATAGCGCGGGGGCGATCGCGGCGCTGCGGGCCGTGCGTCGGCAGCGCATAGGCGTCACCGGCGAGGCCGATGTGCAGGCCATCATCCCGCCGCACGGGCGCGCCGTTGGCGTCGAGGTCAAGGTCGAGCGCGACAGCCCAAGCGCCGCGCAATTACACTGGGCGGAGAAATTCACCGAGGCGGGCGGGATCTATGTCCTCGCCCACTTCGGCGACGCGGACGAAGCTAAGGCCCGTATCAGGGCCGCGCTTCTGGCGCCGCGGCTTTAAGCCATTTAGGTCGTTGCATCATTCATGATGCGCACGGCGTCGATCTGGCTGGAATTGAGCGCGGCGCAGGCCGAAGCGCTTGCTGCGCTGCGAACGGCCTACGCGGATGCCTGCAACCGTCTTGTTCCCGTCGTGCGCGAGCACCGTCTGTGGAACCGCGTTGGCCTGCACCAGCGGAGCTATACGATGTTGCGCGAGGCGACGCCGCTGGGTAGCCAGATGTGTTGCAACGCCATCTTCTCGGTCTGCAAGGCGTACAAGGCGCAAAAAGAACTCGGGCGCATCAGGAAGGATGCGCCGATCCCAGAAATCCGTTTCGACCGCGCCAGCGTGCACTTCGACAAGCGCACCTATTCCCTCAAGGGAGAGACGGTCTCGCTCTATACCCTCGATGGGCGCATCACCGTGCCCATGCGTCTCGGCGAACACCAGCGTCGCATTCTCGGATCTGGCCAGCCGAAGGAGGCGGAGCTGGTCTTGCGCAAAGGGCAGTGGTTCTTCAACCTCGTCGTCGAGACTGACGACGCGCAACCTGTGGCTTCCGGCCCCGTGATGGGCGTGGATGCCGGAGAAAACAACCTCGCCGCCCACAGCTTGGGCAGGGTCTTCGGCGGCGAGCGACTGCGCGACAAGCGCGACCGTTACCTTGCCCTGCGCCGCCGTCTTCAGTCCAACGGCAGCCAGAGCGCGAAACAGAAGCTCCGGCAGGTCTCCGGCAAGGAGATGCGGCGCGTGAAGCACATTAACCACGAAACGAGCAAGGCCATTGTTCAGGCGGCGATTGATGCCGGCATCGCCAAGATCACGATGGAAGACCTGACGCATATCCGGGAGCGGATCAAGGCGGGCAAGCGCATGCGTGGCCGCCTGCACCGCTGGGCATGGCGACAGTTGCAGACCTTCGTCGAATACAAGGCCAAGGCTGCGGGCATCGCCGTCGAGTACGCCAACCCGGCCTACACCAGCCAGACCTGCTCGTGTTGTGGAGAGTTGGGGAAGCGCTCGAAACATCGTTTCGAGTGCCCTCACTGTGGTCTCCGGGCGCACAGCGACTTGAACGCAAGTCGGAACCTTGCCCGGATCGGCAGCGGTGCCCCGCTGTCGAGGGCGGTCGTAAATACGCCTGATGTTGGGAGTGTGGATATGGGCAACCATGTCTGCGCTTCACAATAAAGCCTGCGACTTCAGTCGCGGGTTATTTACCTCCGTCTACCCTCTCTCTCGTTGCCGCTCACTACTGCCAGCGCTGCGCACTGGCAGGCGGAAGCGTCAATCTTCGTCGCCACGCTCGCGCGCGAGCTCGCAGACAGGATCGCCCTTCGCGTTGTTCCCATAAAGTGTATATTCCGGCTCGCCATCCCATTTGACGCCACGCGCGCCGATGGCTCGATTGATCTGGCGGTCAGTAGGGTTGAAAGATACAAACTCGTGCGGTGTTCCGGCATTATAGACAGTGCCCCGAACGCGAAGCGTCACAAGCTGTTGCTGGAAGCGATCGTTGACGAACGGACCATCAGGCCCGTTCCAGACGTCGTATGTCCAAAGCCTGTATGTCTGAAGTTGCGTCGCCATTGCCGTTCCTTCCTCCGCTCACATCGAACGCACACCTATAATGCATGATCTAATGCACCGTGTCAACGCCTATCACCATGCAGGCGCTTGCCAATGACCAGGCGCAACGCCATGATTGGCAGCATGAAGGATGCTAACGACGAGCATAGCCAAGTCCCAGCCAAGCTTGAAAAGCACGGGCACCGCTTGGCCAACCCGGCAGTGCGCAACCGCAACGATGATTACGATCGCGTCCTAATCAGACTGGCGAGACCGCTCGCACTCCAGGCAATAGAGGTGTTAGGCCAGATCCTTCACGACGCAGCCGCTCCTCCACAGCACCGCATCGCAGCCGCTCGCGAACTGCTGGCCATAGCTGCACCCAAAGGTAGGCGGCAAACGGGGGAAGATAGGTCAGGGAAGCTGACCAATTCTCAAAAACGTGAGGTAATAGACGCGCTTAAGGACGCTGCGGCGGCTGCCCGCAAGCGCTCTGTCACGCTGGAAGCGCGTGTTGTCGAGCCCGTTGACGCTACATGCGAAGATGCTAATTCACCATAATGGCTCTTATGCGACAATGCCTGGGTGTTATGGGCCAGCAATCTGTCGCTATGCGTGCTCCTGCTAGCCTGGTGCACGCTGGCTCATCCTTGGCGATTCTGCCCATTGGCGATCTAGGCGAGATGCCTGCCCTGCCGCCGTCACCACCCACCCCCACCCCGGCGTCGCGGCCGACGCGCGCGGGACCCTACGCCCCCCCTTCCGAATCTGCGGCTTATTTTCTGTAGGTTGCACCCCTTCACCGCGCCTTAGGCGCACGCGCCATACAACCATCGAGAAAGTGATCACATGATGAGCGCCGCTGCGCCTTAGGTTGCGCGCGTCTATGGCGCACCTATGGCGCGGCTGCGCGATTGCGCCATTGGACTATAGGCAAAAGTTCTATGGCGCACCCCGTTTTGCGCCATAGGATTTTCTATGGCGCACCTATGGCGCGGTCTATGGCGCGTATACTTAAAGTTGTGTGCCACGTTATTCATCGGCGGAAAACAGCCCCATGCGCTCCTTGCGCTGGGTTGGTGAATGATAGCTGCGGGAGACGATCCGGCCGTCTCGCATGAGGCGTGCGATTATGTCGCGGGCCTGGCCTTTGGTCTTCTCCGGGCAGACTTTGAGCACGGCGTTGACTGCGCTGCGGGGTCCTGCGGATGAGCGGTTGCTGTCTGTGTATCGTTCGCCGTCGTGTGTTCCGGCGGCTATGGCGTCGACGATCATATCGTCGTGTGCAGCATCTAGCCCGCCTGTTGCTGGCGGATACCATCTGCGGACGGTGTGGATGTTGTCGCCGGCGGGGTAAGCGTCGGTCGCGTTCCCAAGGTCTACGCCCACGGTCTCGTACCAACAAACTTCGGCGCTGGGCGCGAGGTTGGCCTTGGCGTTCGACAGGCAGATGAATGCGCGCCTGGCGCTGTCGGCGATGCCGTGTTTTTCTGCGGTGTCGGCGTCCATTGGCGTGAGCGTCCGGCTTATGCGGACCGCGTCGACAAGCGACCCGGCGCCTCTGGACATGTCGCGGTCTCCGGCAGCGGCTTGGCCCTTGCGGTGATGGTGCAGGACCACGACGGCAGCTGAGCGCCTCGCAGCGATCGTAACCAGCTTGTTGACGGCCCTATCCATCAGTTGGTTGTCATTTTCCGGCACACCGGCGACTTTGACCCATGGATCGATCACGAGGCAGTCGATGCGGCGCTGGCGGATCATCGTGTCGAGTGATCCTGCCAGTCCGGTGTCTATCGCCTCGCCAGCAATCATCGTCAGAAGCTGATTACCGGTCGCGGTCAGGATGCTGACAGATAGCCAGCCTTCGGCCACCAGTTGCCGGAGGTCGACATTGTACAGGATGGCCGCGGCCAGAAGGCGGCGGTGGATCTCGTCGCGGCTGTCTTCGGAGGCAACGATTGCGACGCGCGAGCGGCAGTGGACCTTAAACCCGGCGAGCGGCTGGCCCGTGGCAAGAGACAGTGCCCAGAGCATGGCTACAGCGGTCTTTCCCGAGCCGCCGGCCGCGGTGAGCAGCGTCACGAACTCACGGCATATCTCGTAGCCCATGAGCCAGCCGCGTGGCGGCGGCAGCACCGCAAAGTCATCGGGCGCCATAAGCGGCAGGACCGAGCAGACACCGGCGGCAGCCGCGGCAATGCGGTCCAGGTCGGCGCGGTAGGCCTCCGTCTGCTGGGTCACGGTGTCGAGAACGTCAGATCTGTACGCTCGGTCGACAGCAGCCTCGGCCGCGGCGATGAGTTGCCGCCGCAGCGCGAGCTCGACGACGAGGCGGCCATGAGCGACCGCATCGCCCTTGGGTACCGCTCTGTCCGCAAGGTCCATCAGGTAGCGGGCGCCACCCAGCGCGTCGCACGCGCCGGCCAGGGTCACGGGGTTGGCGGTCCCGCCCGCGTCAATCGCCTCGCAGATCAGGCGCCAAGTCTCGCCGTAGTCCTGGACGGCAAAGTGCTCGGGCCGGAGGAAGTGTAGACGCTCGCGGACCCGGTTGTCGTACATGGCGCTGCCCAGACAGACGGCCTCCGCTTCAGCGCTGTGCGGGATGCGCCGCCCGAGACCGGCAATCACAAGCGACGACAGGTCGGGGTCGGCAGGGCCGTCGCGCATTATAGCGGTGCCCGATCCCGCCATGCGCGGAATCGCTCTTTCAACGCAGCCCCATCTATCTTGTACGTTCCCTTATTCATTCGACGGATGAACCACGCGGATATAGCTCTGCTCCCGTGTCGGCAAAGATAGCCACATCAGGCATCGGGGTAATTTCACCATGAGCAGCCATTAGCGCCATTGTAGTAGACTGCACGCCGGCGCCGAGGGACAGAGTGTGTAATGCCGCTGTCATCCGCCAGCGGCGTCCATCTCCGGGTCTGCAGGCTCCATTGAGAAGTCGTCGAAGACGCTCTGGGTATCGACAAGCGAGGCCATCACGGCGGCTGGTAGTACCTTGCGCGCCTTGCACGCATCGGCGAGCGTCTGCTTCTTCATGCGCTTGAGGAACGCACGGACAGTGCGCTCAGAGTAGACCACGCGGGCCTTGTGGTAGGTGAACTTCGGTCCTTGGCCGCGATGGCGCCAGCACTGGACCGTGGACGGGGACACGCCCAGCATCTCCGCCACCTGCTTGGTGTTGAGTTTCATGGGAACAGGATGGCACGACGCAAACATCAATGCAATGATATTGACGCGCGCCGTGCACGGTATTATGGTGCCGGCGTCAACAGCGAGGGGATGACCGTGATTGGTATTGAGTTGCAGCACTTTCTTGTGATGGTGGCGGTCGGAGCCGCGGCTGGCGCTCTGGTGTGGTTGCTTAACAGATGAGCGTCAGGGCAATGACGACGTTCACGGCCTGAGCAAGGATCTGTGATGAACCATGACAACGGTAGTCAGTTCATAGCTATGTTAAGGACCGCAGACGGACAGCACTACATCATCTATCAGGAATACGGCGAATGAACCCGGCCGGAATCGTCGCCTACGCTGACTTTTTGCGGACGCTGCGCACACCTCTGAGCATCCGCAAGTGCGAGAACGAGGCCAAGAGGTACGGCCTGAGCAAGGAGGAAAAGCGCGCAGCGGCTCGCGACGCCGGGGTCATGTACTTGCAGGTCAAGGGGCTCGGGCCGTGCTACGTCATGCGAGAGGACGATGCGCCTCCGCCTCCGGATGACGAGGGCGAGAACCCAGAGCACAAGCGGGAGAAGACGCCGCGCATCCGGGACGACGCGAGACGCTTCCCCTGGACGGCATGGGAAGACAAGCACATGGCGCAGTTGCTGTGCGCCGGGCAAGACTGGGAGACTATTGGGCAGCAGGTGCTGCGGACACCAGTCAGTTGCCGCATCCGTGCCAACAGACTTGTTGACCTTGCAATTCTCGTCAAAGACGCAGAGACAGGGCGCTACCGCATCCGTAGCAACCTCGCCCGCGTGCTGGAGCAACTGCATCTCAACGAACGCGAGATGAGAAAAAAGAGGGCGGTGAGATGATATTCCGTCTTTATGCGACGCATGAACGCGGGCAAGATTATCTGCTTGATATTGCCGTGAGATCAGGGTGCAACCTGGACGGCGGTGTTATTACCAATAATGGCTGGTATTCGCTCATCCACGTGCATGTGGAGACGCTTGAGCAGCTAATGGCCCTACAGCGTGCAGCCGGCGACATCATCATTCACAGAGATGAAGTGGACGACTATCCAGAGATCGAGATCTACAACGGCTGGCGTGAGTAACTGTGGCAATCAAGCCTGCTACCACCGTACTGGCTGAGCTGCAGGCCACCTTCCAGTTCGACCTCCCGGGCTTTATCTACCTATTCCCTTGGGGAAAAGGCATCCTCTCAGACAGCCAGCCGGAAAACTGGCAGATTGAGCTTGCGCAGCAGATTAGCAAGCGGCTCAAGGAAGGAGCACGCCGGCACGCTGATCTGGTCGAGGCCGTGGTCATCTCCGGCCGTGGCGTGGGCAAGACCACTTTCTGCGCCTGGGCGTCGCTGTGGTGGCTGCTGACACGGACCAACTGCAAGGGCGTCATTACGGCAAACACCGGGGACCAGATCCAGACAAAGACATGGCCAGAAATTGGAAAGTGGCTCAGCCTTCTCCCGCCTCAGATTTCCTCCTATGTGCATAAGACGGCCACGCGCCTGAGCTGCAATCTGCAGCAAGATCAATGGTTTCTCTCGCAGCAAACATGGTCAGAGGAACGACCGGAGGCCATGCAGGGGGAGCACTCGGACCATGGTCTGTGCATCATGGACGAGGCGTCCGCCATGCCGCAGTGCATCATTGATGCGGTCGCCGGCGGGCTCAACACCGGCCATAACCTGTGGATCATGTTCGGAAACCCGACCAGGCCAGACGGTCCTTTTCTCGACGCTCATGCTCGGTCTGATGTCATCTCCATGCGCATCGATTCAATGACCGTTGACAGGCCATCGGTCAACAAGCTGCTCATGAAGCGGTGGGTTCAGCAATACGGGGACGACTCAGACTTCTGCCGGATCAACATCCACGGCCAGCCGCCGCGGTCTGGCGTCAACCAGTTTATTCCCACGTGGCTTATCGAGACGGCGCGGCAACGGGTCTTGGACGAGGAAGCCTACTCGTGCTTTCCCCGCGTCCTCGGAGTAGACGTGGCAGGGTCAGGCGTTGACTCGACCATAATCACCCGCCGGCAGGGGCCGTGGCTGCCGCCGCAGCCGTGCCGCCAGATCCGCGGCGTCGACCCAGTTGAGCTTGCGGACATCATCCAGGACGAGCGCCGCCTCTACAGGGCCAAGACCAGCTTTGTTGACGGGGTAGGCATCGGCGCCGGCACGTGCGCCATGCTCAAGCGCATCGGCGAGCCGTTCATCAACGTGGGCGCTGCTGGGTCTATGGCCAAGGCCGCGCGCGCAGCCGCCGCCGATGGCGGGATAGCGGAGACCGCCAACCTACCGACCTTGCTGTGGGCGAGAATGCGCGACTGGCTGCGCGACGGCGGGTCGCTGTACAACGCACCGCCGGAGTTGATCAAGGAACTCATCGCCCGGCAGTACTACACCAACGCCAACGGCCGTACGCCTGGTCTTATCATGCTTGAGCCCAAAGAGAGCATGAACAAGTCTCCGGACTGGGCAGACTCGCTTGCGGTGACGTTCGCTGCTAACGTGACGGCCGACGACCTGATGGACAGGCAGTTGCGGCCTGTCATCAAAGACTATCATCTCCTTGAATATTAAGGACAATCACGGTTAAAGCAATTTTCCATTTGTTCTACACACGTGGCGTGTCCAAAGTACGCGCCCATGAGTGGACTTTTCAAGGCTCCCACACCGAAGCAGCCGCAGACGCCCAACATTGCGGCCGTTGATCAACTCGCCGCCGAGCAAGGGGTTGAGGAGGCTCGCAAGCGCGCTGCCGCCGCTCTTGGTCGTGTGACGACCATGCTGTCAACGCCGGCCTCGCGCGCGCAGACGGATCTGCTCGGGCAATGAACAAGCGGGCAATCCGGGACATCATTGACCAGGAAGCAGCAGCCCGGACTCTTCGCCAGCCGCTGTCCGCCATGTGGCGTGATGTTGTCAATTTCGTGGCGCCTGCCGAGAGCTACGCATGGGAAGATGTCGCTGACGGCAAGCGCCCGGACATTGTTGACGACAGCGCCGCGCACGCAATCGACGTGCTGGTCGGCGCGCTGGATGACATGCTTTTCGGCGATAAGCCATACGAGATAGTTCCGCGGTTCGACGATGCGCCCGCAGAACTGATTGACTGGTGCGCCGACGCCAGCGTGGTCATGAGCAAGGCCATCAACCATCCGCTGGCGGCATTCGTGGCCGCGCGCCATCAGGCGTTGCACTCAGTCACGACCATCGGAACCTGCGTCATGCAGGTGACTGAGCGACCTGGCGAGCATCTTCTGTTCGTGCCGGTTTCGATCGGGCGCGTCTCCATCGCAGAAAGCGCGTCTGGTGTCGTCGATACGTTCTTCATTCGCACCAAAATGTCTGCGGCGCAGATGGCCGACGAGTACGGAGCCGACAAGCTCGGCAGTTCTGCTGCGACAGCGCTGAAGAGCACAGACAGGTGGGCCGTGCGGTTCAACGTGCTCATCGCGTGTATGCCGCGCGCCGAGGCATCCCGGCTGCAGGGCGTTGGCAGCACGTCAATGCCCTTTGCCAGCTATCACATTGATATTGATAGCGAAGGAGGAACGCTGCTGCGCGAGTCTGGCTACGAGGAGTGCCCGTTCATCGGCGCCCGCTGGCGGCGCCTTGAGGGGCTCCCTTATGGCTGGTCGAACGTCATGACATCTATTCATGACGTGAAGCGCCTCAACAACATGAAGCGCACGAACCTTCGCGCTGCGCACGCGTCCGTTGACCCGGCCGTCATGCTTCCATATGGCATCTGGAAGAACACCCTCGACAGGACGCCGGGAGCGGTCAACCAGTACGACCCGCAGGAGGCGCCGCGGGGCGTCAACATTCAGCAATTCCCCAGCGGCGCTGCGCTACCGATCGCCATCGAGATGGAGGACGCAACGCGCGATCAGTTGCGCAGCGTCTTCGCTTATCACAGCATCGTGGTCCCGCCGACTCCGCAGATGACGGCCACCGAGTACGCCGGCCGGCAGCGGGAGCTTGCCAGGCTGCTTCATCACGCATGGGCCATGATCCAGACCGAGCTTGCCGAGCCGGTCGGGCGCCGTGCCTACGCCATTCTGGCCCGGCGCGGGGTCTTCGCGCCCATGCCGGCCGGCCTTTCCGATGCTGATGTCAAGGTCGAGTTCAAGTCGCCGCTGAAGCGGGCGGCCGAGATGAACGAGGCGGACAGCGTTTTGCGCGTCATGCAGGCGGTCGGGGCCATGGCGCAGTTCGACCCGTCAATCATCAAGATCGTGTCGCCTGATGCGGCTGTGCGCATCATCCGCAAGGGCTATGGCGCCCCGCCAGAGATGCTGCTGTCACAGCAGGAGTTCGCCAAGGTCCGCGCTGCTGATCAGCAGGCGGCACAAGCACAACAAATGATGGCCGCGCTTCAGCAGGGCGGAGAGGCCGCTCAGTCGATTGGCGAGGGCCTGCAGGCAGTGAGGGGCGAAACGTGAACGAGGAAACGGTCACCGCGTTCAAGACCGCATTTAGCGGGGATGTTGGTCGCGTGGTGCTCACGCATCTGGCGCGCATCACTGGGTTTGGCGGGACGGCGTTCGCCGCTGACGCGATCCAGACTGCCTACAACTGCGGCCGGCAGGACGTGTTTCGCGACATTATGCGCGTCCTAGAGATGGATGCGACAGAGCTTAACAGTTTGAAACAATACAGGAATATGATCTATGACTGATGCTCCTGCAACCACTGTCACTCCGACGTCTCAAACTCCGGCCGCTGCCGTGCCAGAGTCAAGCCCCCCCAGCGCCCAATGGTACGGCGCGCCGGAGTTTGAGGCCATTGTCACGGAGCAAAACTGGTCCGGGCCTGCCGACGTCATCAAGGCGTACCAGCAGCGCGCCGCCGACCAATCAGGGATGTTCGCGCCGCCGCCTGCGGACGCGGATGCCTCTACATGGGCCGCCGCCATGCGCAAGCTGGGCGCGCCGGAGAAGCCTGAAGACTACGGCCTGACGCGGCCGGAAGGTCTGCCAGAGGATTTCCCCTTTGACGAGGGGCGGATGACATCGTTCGCCGCCAAGGCAGCCGAACTGGGCGTGCTGCCGCACGTGGCTCGCGAACTTCTCAACTGGGACCTGGAACAGGGCCAGAAGGCCGTCGCCGAGTTGCGCGACGCCGAGGCCAAGGCACAGAAGGACAACGAGACCAAGGTCAAGGTTGCCTGGGGTGCCAAGTACGCGGCCAACATGGCCGGAGTTGACATGCTGCTGCGCAAATACGGGGGCGATGCTGGGGCGCTCTCGAAGTTGCTACCGGGGACGTTCCCCGATTTGACGCTGGTGCTCGGCAAGATTGCTGCGGCACACGCGGAGGACACGGCCGTTACCAGCAGGCCGGGTTCGACGTCGGGTGGTGTGGACTGGGGCAAGATGTTCCCCAAGTCCGCTGAATCCCTCCAAAAGGCTGGGAAACTGTAAAGGGCTATTCCAATGGCAACAGTAGGAACCGCTCTGCCCACCCTTGCGGACTGGGCGAAGCTGCACTCTGAGACCGGGGACATGACGCAGCGCGTCGCTGAGTACATGGCCACGACCAACGAAACCATTATCGACATCCCGTGGCAGCCGGGCAACCTCGCCACCGGCGACATGGTTGTGCTCCGCACCTCGCTGCCGACCGCGACCACGACCAGGGTCAACCAGTACGTCGGTTCCAGTCACTCCGGCCATCAGACCGAGATCAACTCGACGGCGCGCATCGAGTCTTGGCTCGACGTGGATGCGTCCCTCGTTGAGTTGTCGGATAATCCGATGCAGTTTCTGTGGAACGAGTCGCTCGGGCATCAGCAAGCGCAGACACAGGAACTGAGTCGGCTGCTCTTCAACGGTTCGGCGGCCATTGAGACCGAGTTCAAGGGGCTCTATGCCCGCTACAACGCGCTTGACGCCGATGGCCCCTACACGGTCCTGAGCGCCGGCGCCGACAGCGACACCGACCTGACGAGCATCTGGCTGATCACCTGGGGTGCCGACACTTGCTATGGCATTTATCCGAAGAACAGCAAGGCCGGCCTGCAGATCATCGACCACGGCAAGGTCGTCAACCAGCTTACCGCGTCGTCTGCGGTCACCAACCTGGAAGTGTACAAGCAGCACTTCCTGTGGAACTGCGGCATTTCGATCAAGGACCCACGCTACGTGGTCCGCGGCTGCAACATCGACGTGTCCGAGTTGGCGACGGCCAGCCCGCAGGACCTCATCCTGCTCATGATCCGCATGATTGAAGCGGTCCCGAGCCAGCAGGCCCTGACGCAGGTCGTCAATCCGGAAGCCGCCCGCGGTCCTCTGCCGCGCGCCAGCTTCTACATGAACAAAACCGTTCGCACGTGGCTGAGAAACCAGATCAGGACCGAGACCAACGTCGATCTCTCGATTGACACGGTAGCCGGCCAGCGGGTTCTCACGTTCGACGGCATCCCTGTTCGCGTTGACGCGGCGATCACCAACGCCGAAACCGTCGTTACCTAAGGAGACCACCTCAATGTCAATCACAGACGCACAGCTTCTGTTCTCTTCAGCTCAGGTGCTCACCAGCGGCGACGTATTGAGCACCAACGCCATCGACCTCAAGGATGTCGGCTGGAACGGCAACGTTGGCAGCAATGCCCCGCTCGTCGTGTGGTATCGCTTCCCCACGACCGTGGCCGACGACTCCGGCAGCGACGGAACGCTCAAGATCGTCGTTCGCACCAAGGCCAGCGCCGACCTGTCCTCGGGAGCCACCGACCTGCTGACTACCAACGCACTGCCTCTGGCGAGCCTGACCAGCACGTCTCCGGTCGGGCAGATTGTCCTGCCTGACGACGGCCTGCTCCGCTACGTCGCGCTTTACTACGACGTGACGAGCATGACCCCGAGCGCCGGAACCATCACTGCCGGGCTCACTGTCCGCGGCGCCGTTCAGACGGCGTAACCGATGACGCCGGTCGAGATCGCGAACATCGGGTTGATTGCCCTGCGGCAACACCCGATCGCGAGCTTCGAGGAGGACAGCGCGGATGCCAGAACGGTGTCCGCGCTGTTCTTCACGGCGGCTACTGCCGTGCTCCAGGCGTGGGAGTGGAACGAGTGCTATGCGGACGTGTCGTTGCCGGCAGCCGCGACCAACACGAGCACGATCTTCGCCTACGTCTGCCAGTTGCCGGCCGACTGCCTGCGGGTCAGGAGTTGCCCTAACCTTCTCGGCACGTGGAGAGTCGGGCAGCGAAATTTGTACGTCAACGACATGCCACCTATCACGGTGATATACACGCGTGATCTGTTCATTAATCAGACGACGGGCGTTCGCGTCCAGGGCGGCGAGGATGTCGCCATCAGCGCGCCTCTGGCCAACGCCATCGCCATGCAGCTTGCGCTCATGATGACCGAGCAGCTTACGGGCAGTGCGCAGCGCTACGGCGATATGGCGGTACTGGCGAAACAGGCGCTGACGGCCGCGAAGGTGGCTGACAACATGGAGATTGCGCAGGTCGTCACACGGGAAGACGACTGGGTGGATGTGTAGGTCATGCCCCGCGCAAACATCCTGCGCAACAACTTCACAGCCGGCGAGATTTCGCCGCGGCTGGCACAGCGCTTTGATCTGACGGCGCACAAGAACGGCTGTGACGAGTTGCTCAACATGCTGGTGCGTCCGCATGGCGGCGTGTCGCGTCGGCCTGGGACAATCTACGTGGCAGCAGCCAAAGACCAGTCGCGTGCCGCCAAGCTGTGGAGCTTCCGCTACTCGAGCACAGACGCCTACGTAATCGAGGCCAGCGAGAACTATCTCCGGTTTTTTACGCCAGAAGGCGCCATCACTGAGAGCGGCATGCCCTACGAGGTGGCGTCGCCGTACACCGCGGGGCAGTCGCGCGCGGTGCAGTATGTCCAGAGCGCTGACGTGCTGTTCATGGTGCATCCAGATGTTCACCCGCACACATTGTCACGGTATGCTGTCAACAACTGGGCGATGACCACATCAATGGTCACTTGGCCACCGTTCCGCGAGGAAGGCACTGGACTTGCTCGGATAACAGCATCGGCCGCTTCTGGCGCCGGCGTCACGCTTACCGCGTCAGCCGCCACATTCACCGCTGCTGATGTCGGCGGGTGGTTCCAACTCAGAGAACTTACCGCCGGCCGACACCCCGCGTGGGAACCTGATCGCCACCAGGCGGACGGCGGGATTGATGCTTACCCTCTCAACTCGACCTGCCTCTATGATGGCAAGGTCTACAAGAACGTGTCCGTGTCACAAACTCGGAGCGGCAAGCAGCCGCCGGTGCACGAGGACGGCACGCAATCAGATGGCCGGATAGACTGGCAGTTCCTGCATTGGGGAAAGGGTTATGTCTACATCACGGCCATCGCCAGCGGAACGTCTGCCACTGCGGATGTGCGGGCGAGGCTTCCAGATAGCGTGGTCTCTGAGGGGACGACGCTCTGGGCGCGGTCGTCGTGGGGCGCCGGCTACGGCTATCCGCGGGCAGTCGGGTTTTCTGCGGGCCGCCTGTTCTACGGTGGCGAGCGTGACGCGGGCTATCGCCTGCACGGCAGCGCTGTTGAGGCTTATTCGGTATTCCGCGGCGGCGACAAGGCGGCAGACTCCATAGAGTTGTCGCTTGTCGCTTCAGATGTGCAAACAATTCAATGGATTGAGCCGCTGAATAAGACGCTTGGCGTTGGCACCGATAGCACGGAGTGGGCCATCACATCCGGCAAGGGCGGGTCGGACGTGATCGCGCCTGACAGTGTTGCGGCGGCGCCCTACACCACGCATGGCGCTGCGTGGGAACGCGGGGCCATGCACGTTGAGAACAGCATCCTTTACGTCGATCGCAGCAGAAAGCGCGTGATGGCCATGCGTTACTACTTCGACCGGGACGCTCTCGACAGCCAAGACCTGACGCTCATGTCCGAGCACATTACCGGCGACGGGATTGCCGACTGGGCGTGGCAGACCGCTCCGGAGCAGATCCTGTGGCTCGTGACTGACAGCGGGGATCTTGTCTCGTGCACGTACTATCCACAGCACGAGGTCATCGGGTGGGCGCGCCATCACATCGGCGATGCGGTTGAGAGCGTCGCCATAATCCCAGCCGCCGATGGTGTTGATCAGGTGTGGCTACTTGTGCGCCGTACCATCAATAATGCGACAGTCAGGAACATTGAGCGCCTAGCGCCAGAGATCGAGCACACCGGCGATGTGGCGTCAGCGATCTACGTTGACTGCGCAGCGGTGACGACGGCAGCCGCCGGGGTTGTGTCCGGGCTGCAGCACCTCGAGGGCCAGACCGTAGCCGGCCTCGCTGACGGCAGGGTATTCACCGGCGAGGTTGTCTACGACGGCAAAATCACGCTGGACGGCGCGCCGACAAGCGTGGTCGTCGGCATCCCCTACTGGTCAACTGTGAGCCCGACCAACATTGACGCCGGCGCGCCAGACGGGTCAAGCCAAGGCCGCCGCCGGCAGGTCATCCGCGCCAGTGTGGACTTCCTGCGCTCGGGGCCTGCCTACTGGGGCCGCGACGGCACGGACCTGACGCTGATGCGGGGCATATCGGCGCCAGACACGTTCGGCACCGCGGCGCTCGAGCTGTTCACCGGCAAGATCACTGGCAAGTACGAGTCGGGGTT
>ERZ761584.368-NODE-368-length-14793-cov-17.051296_pt1 | contig 14793 bp, 15 predicted proteins | sample MGYA00512168_ERZ761584 | MGnify/ENA primary metagenome ERZ761584 (study PRJEB28899, sample SAMN03785564) | bioreactor sludge metagenome | biome: EBPR Sludge; feature: EBPR Bioreactor; material: 0.22µm filtered reactor supernatant | place: Saint Lucia: Queensland...
TTCAATTTTCGTCTGGTGCTCCCGGTCGTGGTAGCGGCCGTATCTCCTGTGCGGGATGTGCTGGGCGGCGCGGTCGTGGTTGAGGTGGCAGCGCTGGCAGAGGGCGGCGAGGTTGGCGGGGTCGTTGTTGGTGCGGTTGCGGTCAAGATGGGCAACCGTAAGTATAATTTTCACCATGCCCTGGTCGCGGTAATATTTTGGAGCGAGGGTCTGTGGCTCAGGCACCTGAAAGTCCAGAAACGGGACGTCTTTCGTTTCGCCGTTGACCCACACGGTCTGATGCAGCGAGGGCTTGCGGTCGCGGAGTATCCAGTGGCGGTTGGGCGCGCCGCACCACTCGCATTTCTGCCCTGCTCGTTCGCGGGCGGCGAGGGAGAGTTGGGGCCAGTCGGATGCGTAATCTTCTTTGCGGATGGGCATGTTTGTTATTAGTTATTGGTTACTTGTTATTAAATTCACAATTATGGCTTTTCGGGTGTCGTGTTTCGAGGCCGGTGTTTTGGAGGGGCTTTTTCAGGCGTTAAATCAGGCGTTAAGTTTAACGGTTTTAACGCCGGGGTGTCGGATTTAACGGTTTTAACGCCTGTTTTGGGGCTGTTAAAACCGTTAAACGCGTTAAATCCGTTAAATCCGTTAAAAGCGTTAAGCCGGTTTTTGTCTTCACATTCTTTATTTTTTTTCTATAAAAAAATCTATTACAGGCGTTAAAACCGTTAAATGCGTTAAAACCGTTAAATGTGTTAAGTGTGTTAAAGTCGGTGTAGCGACACCTAAAAGGTGTCGGGAAAAGCCTGCCGGGATAATGCGACAGGCTTAGTACGGTACGTCTTCGGATCGGGCGGTGTTCATGGCGCTCTGTACATCGCTCAGGGTGGGCGCCGTCGCCGCTGAGTCTTGTTTCGGTTGTAGTTCGTAGGTGGTGCCGGATGCTTTCTGCCTGGCTTCTTTCATGCGGGCGCCGAGGGTGACGTAGCTCTGCGCCCACCCTATGGCCTTGGCGGTGCTGCGCAGGCCGTCGCCGGTGCGGTTCTGGTGGTCTATAGCGGCCTGGATGAGGTGATCCTGGCTATCCATCGCGAGGAAGTCGGCAAGCATATCGGATTCGCGGCCCTGGCCCCGGTAGTCGAAGCACAGGAAGTTGCCCTGTCGCTTATGAATTTCGGCGCGGATGACGTTGTCCTTGCCGAACATGCAGCCGTTTCGGCCTTTCACCTGCTTTAGGTATAGTTCGCCGTCGTCGTTGGCGTTGCGGCCGATGGCGAATATGGTGGGCGCGAAGTTTTGAAGCGCTGCGGCGCCACCCATGTCTTCCATTTCGATGGTCTTGGTCTTGTTGTATTGCTTGGTGGTGTGTGCCAGCACCAGGAGGGTGAGCCCGTACTTGATGCGCAGCCGTTTGAGGTTGGCCATGACGCGCAGGGCTACGTTGGGGTCGCTGGCACTCTGGCTGATCAGGGCACTGATGTTGTCGATGACGATGAATTCTAACTTGAATGTGAGGATGGCATTTTCGATTTCGGATATGATGTGCCGCTCGATGTCGTCGCCTTCGGTGAAGTCGGTGAAGTTGGGGTTTATGTCGATGCGGAAAAACGTGTCCGAGAAGACGAACACGTTCATGGGGTCTTCCTTGTTGGAATACCGCTTGTAGAATTCCTTGTCGAGGAGTTCGAAGTCGAAAAACCCGGTGCGCATCGGCTCGGCTTCGTTGACGAGCACGCCTTCGGGAAATACTTCCCTGCCCCTGGAGACGGCATCGGCTATCTGGACGGCAAGTATGGACTTGCCGACGCCGGGCTGTGCGAACATAAGGGTGATGCCTTGTTGCTCCAGGAGTGTGCCGGCGAGTTGGAGCATATCGGGCTGCCCGGAGGCCTCCTGTAGCACCTGGTTGGCGTCGCGTACGCGCAGGTATGAGGAAAACGGCATGACCCGAAGCAGTTCGGATATGCCGTTGCGGATGGTGAATACGTCGTCGGTGTGTTCGTAGATGCCCTTGATGCCGTTGGTTAGCATCCGGATGGCATCGCGTTCGAGCCAGCGCTCGGCGATGATGCGGGCGTGGTACTGGATGTTGGCGGCGCTGGCGACCCGGTGGGAGAGTTCGACGATGTAGTATGCGCCGCCAATGGCGTCGAGTTTCGAATGGTTGCGCAGGTGCTCGGTGACGGTAAGGATGTCGATGGGCACTTGCTGCTCTACCAGGTCGCAGCAGGCCTGGTAGAGCGTCTGGTGGGCTTCGGTGTAGAAGTGTTCGGCCCGTAGGATGTGCTGCACCTCGCGGATGGCGAACTTATCGACGAGGATGGCGCCGATGACTGCTTCTTCGAGGGGCACGGCCTGGGGCTGCTGCGCGCCAAAGACGTATTGCGACAGGCCTGCGTTCCACTGTTTCCAGTTGAATTTTTTCTGATTGACTTGGGCGTTGAGTTCGCCGGGTTGGGGTTTGCTTTTTTTCGCTGGATGTGACATAAGTGAAACGCTATTTTGATTCGGATTGGACGGATTTAGGGTCATTTTTCACCCGCTGCACGGGCGATCTTCTGTGCTTCGGTGTCCAGGTACTCGCGGAATTCCTTCCCGTCGGTGTCGTCTCTGCGGACCCGAACGGCGATCTGTTGCAGGTATTCGTGCAGCCGCTGGCAGGCTGCTGCTTGCAGGCCCTGGAGGTAGATCAACCGGCGGAGGCTTCCGCGCTGGCCGGCCATTACCAGCCTGATTTCTTCATCCACGTGGGCCGTAGCGAGGGCGTGGCGGTGGTAGAAGAATTTGGCGCTGCCTATCAGGAGGCGGTGTGTGGTGTTTTTTGTTGCTTTCATATCCGGCGGCGGTCGATGTATTCGGCGACGAGGAGGTCGAGTTGCTCTTCGAGTTCGCGGATTTGGGTACGTGCGTCGCTGGCGAGGCGGCGGGTGGGAAGGCCGCGTAAATAGCGACTTATTGTGTCGAGTTGCTCTTCCTGGAGTTCGCGGATTTTGGCGGTTATTTCGAGGGCGCGGGTGCGCAGGTCTTCGATTGTTCGGGCCGGCTGGTATTGTGTTGCTGCGGACATAGTGGTGGTGGTTATTGCTGCACGAGGCGGAGGCTCGCGCGAGCGGTGGTGGTAATTAGTTTGTTCACAAAATCAATTCGGCGACCTATCCAGGCCATTACCGGCACCGGCATGGCGTTTCCGATAGCCCTGTAACGGGGCGCAGCGGGACAATTTTCGGATGGTTTGTTCCTGTACGGTATACGAGTGTAGTTGTCCGGGAAACCTTGCAGGCGCTCGCATTCGAGCGGCGTGAGGCGACGAATTCCGTGGCGGTATATCACAGGATTAATAAGTCCTTTGCCTGTGCGCGTACCTGCGCACGATCCTCCGGACTTGTGCCAGTTGGCGGTTAGTGTATCGGCAACCGGAGAAATAACATAGTGCGCCTGGTCAACCCACTGGTTGCTGCCCCACTTGTCGTTCATACACCCGGTGAGTGTACCTACGACGAGGTTTTGTGTCTCGTCGCCGCTATATCCTCCGACGCCTTTGGCCCATTTGCTTGTAACGGGGGGGGAGACGACGAGATGCCCGGCTCTTGCCTGGTTGTCGTCTGCACCACATGTTCCAACGCCGCTCGCAGTGAGGGCGGCAACGCTCTGCCCCGCGCATCGGCCCGGCGCAGGATGCCCAGACAGGCACGAGGGGTCAGAAAGTACGGCGTAAGGTGGTCGCCAGTCGTCTCCAAAATATCCGACAACGAACAGACGCTCGCGTCGTTGGGCCAGACCGAAGTATTGAGCATCCAGTATTCGCCAGGCGACGCTATACCCGACCTGGCGAAGGCCTGCGAGGAAGGTGTCAAAATCGTTTGTTTGCCGGATTTGTCCCTTTTTACCAATCTCGACATCTGTCCAGGAAGACATAATGTCGGGGACATTTTCCCAGACCACCCAGCGGGGGCGGCGTTCTGCAAGTACCCTAAGAAAGTGCAGGGTGAGGTTACCACGCGGGTCTGCCATTCCGCCTCTGAGTCCGGCGAGTGAGAATGACTGGCAAGGTGTGCCGGCGCAAATAATGTCAACTGGTTGGGTTTTATATGTTTCATGGTCGTGTATGCAGGTCATGTCGCCCAGGTTGGGGACTTGTGGGTAGTAATGCCGGAGTAGCGCGCAGGGGAAAGTCTCTATTTCGCTGTACCATACTGGCGTCCATCCAATCGGCGCCCAGGCGACGGTGGGGGATTCTATTCCGGAGCAGAGTGTGGAGTAGCGCATGGTGTGCTGAAAGTTGGTGCGGGTTGCGAATATCCTGCCTGTGCGGGGGTATGCACAGGACAGGATGGGTGGAGGGAGTTGGTTAGAAGGCCGGCTCGGGCATACAGAATTCGAAAAGGACGTTGGCGTCGGAGAACGTTAAATCCCGAATTGCATTGATTGAGTCGGATATGAGTTGCATCTCGCCGGAGATCAGTTCCAAAGCCCGTTTTTTGTATTTGCGCTGAAGAAAAACGGCTTTCGAAAAACGGGCTTTTGCGGTTACCGGGCCAGACAGTAGTTCGTTCTGGAAGAACGCAATCACATCTTCTTGCGACTTAAAATATTCGGGTGATCCGTTGGCAAGAAGTATCTGATACTTATTATCGTTATTTCTGTGATAATCAATTAAATACGGCCGAGCGTAGTAGTAGTGAATGGCGGCGGTTAAGCCTTTATTGAGTTCGACGATGAGTTGCATGGTGCGTTTTTTTTGAAAATGAGAGACAAGTCCCTGCCGGGTGGCAGAGTGTGTAAGTATTGCAGTGTGTGGTGTGTGAATAAATGAAGCAATCCGGGGGGCGCGTCCGTAGTGCAGACGGTTCCTGACTGGATGACAATGAATATGGAGGGGAGATTAAAGGAAGAATAAGTGTCCGTCGCGGGTCGTCATCCGGGCCTGTGATTTAGAACCTGCTCTGTGTTTTGGTTCCAGGCTGGATGACGACCGGCTGCGGTGTTCGTGTGGGCTCCGCCAGGCCCCGTCGGTCAGTGATGGCCATCCGGACTTTTCCGGCGTTCCCCGACGGGGTTTGTGTGGCGGATTGAAACAACTCTAAACCAAGTTCTATATGTTATCCAGTCGATCCAGTCCGTAAAGGCGGATGAGTCGGATAAGTGATTCTGCGTAGTCGGGTGCGGTGGCGTATCCGCATTTTTTCAGTCCGTAGGCCCAGGCGCGGTAGTCGCCTGCAATTTTCGAGTATCGGGGTGTGCGAAGTAGTTTCGAATGGGCCCGGAATGAAGCCCAGGCGCTGGCGTATTTCACGAAAAAATCTTTGTGCGTGTCGTCGGAGAAGTTGAGGCAGTGGCCTTTTTTGCAGCTGCGACTGAAACACTTCATACCGAAGTGGTTGTTGGCTTTGGTGGCCAATGCGCTTTGTCCGGCGCGGGTTTCGAGCAGCCCTTGTGCCAGAGTGATGCTGGCGGGGATTCCGAACTGTTTCATCTCGGCCACCGCCACGGAGCCGAAGCGCCGGATGTACTGTTGGCGCGGGTCGTCGTCGTTGATGTCGTCGGGCGTGAGTTCGATGTGTTCAGCGGCGGCGACGGTGCGGAGATCGAATTGGGCGGCGTTGGTCTGTATGCGCACGGTGTCGGGTCGGACGCCTGCGGAAATACTTGCAAGGCTCAGGGCAGGCTGCTGGTCGGATACGAAGGTTATCGGGGACTGGAGGCGCAGTTGGCGCATGGGCGTCCAGTCCTGGAAGAATACCAGGTAGATAACTACGAGTGATGCAACGGCACAAAAGACGCTGGCTTCAAGTGTGCCGGAGCGGATGGCGTCGATATTTTCTCTTGCGGTGGACATGGCGTGTGGTGTGTGGCGACCCCTCCCCCGGCCCCTCCCCCGAAGGGAGGGGTGACGCGGGGCGGCGGGCCTGGTGGTGACGGTGGTGGTGGCTATCCGGTTACGAGTGCTGTGAGTGCTGTGCTGCCGGCGCTGACAGCGTTTATGGCGGATTGTATGCCCAGGCACATGTAATACAGTAATACGCAGACGGCAACGGAGGCAGTGACTTGCATTTCGGGGCAGTCTTCAATTCCGAATGCCCGGAGCGCGCGTTGGTACTGGCGGTCGATATAGGCGGAAATGGAGTTGTATTTGGTGCGGAAAAAGGTGGCGATGCGCATGTATGCGGTGGTTATGAATGTGAAGTGAGTTCCGGTTGTGTTTCGGCAGTGAGTGCGGAAATGAGCGCGGCCCAACTTCCGTTGTGAAACTCGTTGCGGATGGTGCGTTCGTCGACGTTCAGGGCGGCGGCTACTTGTCTTTGTGAGGGCGCGATGCCGCCGGATATTCTCAGGAATTTCCGGACGTGCGCGGTGACTGTATCGGGGTTGATTTTATTTTTTCCGGTGGGGGCCGGTTCTTTTTTTTCGACGCGGGCGAGTTGGCGGCGAAGTTTTTCCGCTTCTTCGATGGCTTCGCGGAGTTGCTCCTGCCGGTGCAGTTCTTCGAGAACTGCGAATTGTTTTTCCGCTTCAATGCGTTCGTTTTCAATACGTTTTGCGTCGGCTTGTTTCCGGTCTGTATCGGCTTGTTTTTCCGCTTCCAGTACCTGTAATTTTCCGGTGAGGTCGGCTATCAGTTTCCGGTCGTCGGTGCGCTGTATGGCGGAAGTGACGGTGAGCGCGATGCGGAGTTCGACGATGCGCACGATGCAGATGATGGTGCCGATGATGCCGAACACCGCCCAGTATGTTTCCGGTGTGTTTCCGTCGAACGCTGCGGCAACGTGGGTGCCTTCCCAAACGGCATAGGCCCAGAGCAGGAATGTGGCGGTGAGCCCGAGAAGGGCTTCGCGCCGGGCGTGGGCGGAAAAATCGCGCACGGTGGTGATCAGGAAAAACAGGCCGAGGGCTTCGAAGAATGCGGCTATGGCGCCGGAAAGTACGGCGCGGAGTGCGGGGCTCCATCCGGCCGGAAGTATGCCGAGGTAAAAGATATACTGAAACACGCCTACGATGGCGAGCCCTACGGCGGCGCTGATGAGCAGGCCCATCGGGGCGGACTCCATTACGCGCTGAAAGGCGGTGTTGGCGCGTTGTTCGGTGGTGATGGCGGCGGTGGACATTGTATGTTAGAAATTAATTGTTTAACTTTGCGGGGTGAAGAGCGGGCATCCATGCGGTGGACACCCGCTTCTTCTGAACTGATCAATTAAGCCTGGGCTGTGGCGGCCCGGGCTTTTTTTGTGCCTGGGCAATCCAGAAGTCGGCTCCGGGGAATCCACCTTCCTTCTCTTCGAGTTGGCGGATGGTGGGTGTGGTGTCGGCTTCCCATTGGCTGGTCAGCATAGTGGCGTTGCTGCTGTTCGGCTTTTTCATGTGTGTGGCGGTATGTGTGAATGAACTGATTTGCTAATTATAAATGCCTTCCGGCGGGATTAGGCGTACGAAGGACACGTTGCTTTTGCCGCTTTGTTTCGGCAGGTACAGATTGTTGTCTACCGGCTCCCATTCTCCTTCTACTTTTTCAGAGCCGGCGTCAAATTCGACTTCGTAAGCATTTCCAAACGGGGTTTCTTCCAGGATGCCGGTGACGGTTCCGGTATGCTTGTATCCAAAGATTGAAACCGTCTCAATGCGATCTCCAATTTGTTTTTTCATGTGTGGCGGTATGTGTGAATGAACTGAACCTGGTGAAAATGCGGGGCGGCTTGCGTCGCCCCGCCATAGTACTAAACTAATCGCCTTATAAAGTAGCCCCTGTGGGCGCTTCTTTCAACCTCACCCCCCGGCCCCCTCTCCCGAAGAGAGGGGGTGACGGAGGGCAAACTACACGACCCAGCCTGTAGTCGCCGCCGGAGCGCGTTCGTCCCCGGATTCCCAGTTTAGGTTGTAGCACCGGAGGGATTCGAACCCTCGACCACGCAGATTAAAAGTCCGGTATTCTACCGCTGAACTACGATGCTGCCTGCCTTTGTCAAAAAAGCCGGGGCGCTTTCGCCCCGGCCGGGACACTAATTGAAATTATACCCATCATCGGAACAAAAGTCCGCATGTCTTCTTTTCCCGGGAGAGTGGGGCGGGCCTTTGCTCGCCCCTGTTTCCCGTATAAAATCTCATGAAAAGTTTCGGTTTGTAATCCCCGGTGTTCTTGCAACTCCGGGGATCGTTTGTGTCAAAAAAACCAAATGATTCTTTATCAGTGTGGGTTCCGGGGGGAAAGACGCCGCCTCTTGCGAGGCGACGCTTTAATAAACCCCAAAAAACCAAATGAAAACTGCTTATGTATTTAAGGCGTCTGCAACCTCCTCGTAGAGTTCGTCCACTGATACGCCAAAAAAATCTGCAATAATTCGGAGTTGAGTGCCGGATGGTTCGGAATCTTGTCGAATCAACCGGTTCAGTTGTGCAATGCTTATGCCTAACTGTTCGGCAAGACTCGCCTTCTCTTGTTTAATTCTTCCTACAGGTATCTCGGCTATTCGATGTGCGATGCGGTATTTCGCCTTAAACCGCTCATTAATTGCGCTTTGATTCATTTTGTAACTATGTTTGTGCGTTTCACGCTCACAAATATATGTTTAATAATTCCACACTTGCAAGAAACTATTTGAGAAAAATGTGTAATTGTATCACATTTTTAAAAACGCTATGCACTTCGGGAACAACATTAAGTATTTACGCGAAAACAAAGGTCTCACACAATCTGAACTCGGTGAGACCTTGGGCGTCAATCATACGACGATAGGAGGGTGGGAAAAGGGAAAATCATTCCCTTATTTTAACACGTTGCTTGCTCTTCGGGAATTATTCAGAGTAGACTTAGAAACTCTTGTATATAAGGACCTTGAAAAAGATGGCTATTCAGACATGGCTGAAGAGAAAAGTATACCGTATGTAAATAGGGCAGAGGAGTATGAAACCGAGATCAACGAATTAAAGAAACAAATAACCGACCTTAGATCAGAGGTAGAACGGGCATCTCTCGCCACGCAAAAGGTCGAAGCAATGGCCATCCGCATGGAATTGGTGGAAAAGGAACTGCGGCTGATCGGCGCTGAGCGGAAGAAGGAATGATTGTAAACCTTTAAATGATAGACTTATGAAGAAATTACTTTTTGTACTGGCAGTATGTGCTCCGTGGATGGGGTGGGGGCAGACGGTGGAGATGGAAGAAGCGTATATGAATAAGTGCCTGTCAGATAAAACATGGGATCAGGTGCATGGCGCAGAAAGGGTACGGCTGTGGCGTACGTTGCGCGATGGATACCCGATTATCCCTTTCGATACGGCGACCCGGTCGGTAACGGTGGAGCATATTATTTCTTTCCCTGGCATCGATAAAGTGACGGCATTCAAGCGCGTGAAGGAATGGGGCGCGCTACACTTCGGATCGCTGGAGGCGGTGACTGATTACGAGGATTTGGAGTCGGGCAAAATCATACTGGAGGGCTGGGTGCCGGTGTCGTATGATGCGACGTTCGAAAACATATGGGGGAATGTGAAGTCGGTGCCGTCGTACAGGAGCCTTTATTTCTCCCTGGTGGTGACGGTGAAGGCGGGCAAGGCGAAGGTGCGGTATGAAAACCTGAAGTTTCATTATTCTGTCGGTGGGTATATCGTCGGGGGGGTGTATATGCCTGTGGAACTGGTGAGGGCTCCGTTAGGCGGGTTGTTCCCGATCACGTCTTCGGATTCGAGCACATGGCCGGGATCGGTGGACCTTATAAGAAAAACAATGCGCGAACTGAATGCCACGGCGCCCAGCCTGGAGACTTATGTGCGTAGTGCGGAGGCTGATTATGGTTTCTGAGTACGCCCGAATTACTTTTTTTGCTTTGTTGTTTAATTTGCTGAATATCAATATTTTGTGTTTTACGTGTTTTGGGGTGGGGCGTATGAAAAGACACAAGTACGCCCCAATGGTTTTTTGTTTTTGTGGTAAGTGGTTGGTAGTGAGGGTGTTGGGTTGGGGTGTGTGGATTCTGGGAGGTACCACTTTCGGCACTTTTTGCCAACTTAAAACGCTGACAATCAATGATTGTCGGCGTTCTTTTTTCGGGAATCACGCCCCAATTACGTCACACTGACGAAACAGGAAAAAATGATACGATACACCTGCAAATTCGTGCGGAGGAAAGACCACCGGATGGCGGATGGCACTTACCCGCTACTGCTCCAGGCTTTTTTGGGCGGGCACCGGGTGCGAATCAGGATGGATTTGTATTTGCGGGCGGAGGAATGGGACGATGTGCGGCAGTTGGCGCGGGTGGTGAAGGACAGGGAGAAGGAGTCGCGGGTGAATGCGATTGTGGCGAAATACCGGGGCAGGGTGGAGGAGATGTTTTATGAGGCGCGGATGTCGGGGGTGGCGCTGAGTCCGCACGCGTTCCTGGAGGAGTTGGATAATAAGCCGGCGCTGGATTCGCTGGTTTCGTTTTTTGAGAAGGAAATTGAAAAGGAGCGGGCGGACAAGGAGGAGAGCACGGTGAAGCAGTACCGGTCGACGCTAATGCACTTGCGGGGCTACAGGCCGGAGGCTACGTTCGCGGATGTGGGGTTCGAGTTTGTGCAGGGGTTCGACCGGTATATGCGCGGGCGGAAGGTGGGCGATAATGCGCGGGCGAAGTATCACACGGTGATGCGAAAGTTTATATTGCTGGCGCAGAAGAAGCGGCGGCGGGTGCCGAACCCGTATGAGCAGTTCAAAATAAAGACGGTGCAGACGGAGCGGGTGTGGCTAAGTGTGGAGGAGGTGGCGCGCCTGGTGTTGCTGTACGAATCGGGCGACCTGGGGCGGCAGTTGCAGCGGTCGCTCAGGCAGTTTTTGTTCCAGTGCGTGGCGTCGGTGCGGGTGTGCGATGTGCATTTGCTCCGGCGGGGCGATGTGGAGGGGGATATGTTGGTGATTATGCCGCAGAAATCGAAGCGTTACCGGAAGATTGTGCGGATTCCGCTGTCAAACTTTGCGAAACGGCTGATTGCAGAGGGAGGCGGGAAGGGTGATTTATTGTTCGATGCGGCGGCGGACCAGACGGTGAATAAGCACCTGAAGGAGATTAGTGCGGTAGTGGGTCTGAAAAAGCGGCTGACGACGCACGTGGGGCGGCATACGTTCGGCTTTCTGTACCTGCTGATGGGTGGCAAGGTGGAGGAGTTGCGGGAAATAATGGGGCACTCGAAGATGGAGACGACGATGATATACACGCACACGGATCACGACCGGAAGGTGGCGGGGGTGTTGAAGATGGACGAGGTGTTCAGGGTGGGTTAGCCGAAGAAGCCGCCGCTGTTGTCGTTTATTTTGCCGAGCCGCTCGGGTATGGCTGTGAGGGTGCGGTCGGGTATGACCGCGATGATGCCGCGATTTAGTGCGTTGAGGAGCGCTTCCATGACGGCTGTGTTTTTTTCCAGTATACGCATATCGACCCCGGCCCCAGAACTTCCCGCTATTGGTGAGGAGTCGCCGCCTGCATTGGCTCCGCCGTCGGCGAATTGGCGCACGCCGCGACCACCGGCGAGGGTGATATTGTCGATCATCCGGGTGAGGTTGGCGACGTAGGGGTTGCGGAGGGCTTCGGCGGAAACGAAGTATTCGGCCCCGCGTTCGCTGGCCAGCACGGGGGCGCCGGTGGCCCGGCTCTGAAACAGGACGGGGTGATCGGGCAGCAGGCCGGTGTATGGTGTGGGGATTACGGCGGCGTTGTAGCGTCGTCCGTCGGTTTCACCGGTAACGGTTAGGTAGCGGCCTTCGGCTTTTTGTTTTACTTTTTTCGGTGGAAGGAATTCCTTTATGGCGGTGGATGCAATAGAGAAAAGCCCGATACCTGCGCGCACTTTTGCAGATGCTATCTGGGCGGCTGTGATGGGAATGCCGGCTAATCCGAGGCTGGCGTTTGCGGCGGCTATTTTTGCGATTTCAACTTGCAGGTTAATAAGGACTTCGGCGGCAGCAACGGTTTTCTGGAACAGGAAAGCGGCTTTTGCAATGCCGCTGGATTCCTCAAAAAACTGGCCAACAATGCCGGCACCCTCGCTGAGGGCAGATAGGCGGGCGAGTTCGAGTTCGGTGGCAGCCTGGTTGTATTGCTGCTGCTGTTCGAGGTCTTTTTGATCCCACTGCTGATTTACGGCGGACGTCTGCTGTCGATACGCTTCAGTAAGTGCGGTCACATCGAGGCCGTAGTCGTCGGCGAGGGCGAGCAACGCCTGGTAATGTTCGGAGAGTTGCTCTAATTCGGTTACGCGCGACTCCTGTAGGGCTTCGGCGTTGAATTCGTCGATCTGTTTTTGGGCGTCTTCGCGTTCTTTTTGGCGCTGGTCGAGGAACTCCTGCGACTGCCGGTCGGCTTCGGCTTCGGCTTCGGCGACTTTTTTGGCTTTTTCGAAGGCCTGGGCCTGGGCTTCTGCGATGGATTTTTCGGTGAATGCGGCTACGGCATTGCCTATTTCTTCCTGCTTCAACTGCTCCAGGGCGATGCGCTGGGCGGTGGCTTCGGTTACGCCCTTCTTTTCAAGTTCGAGGGCTTTCTGTATTTCCTTATTGTAGCGATCCTCGATGCCGTTTATGGCGATGGCGAGTTCGTCTTCCTGCTCTTTTGCGAGGAGGTCGCGCCGGCGTTGGGTGACGGACTCGACGAGGTCGGTGAGTTCTTTCTGGAGGCGCTCGGCTTCTTTTTTGGCTTTTTCAGGATCGCCTTTTCCGCCCCCACCGGTGGGTGTGTCGGGTGCCACCTGTGGGGCAGTGGGCAGGGTTTCGCCTTTCAGTCGGCTTACTTCTGCGTTTGCACCTTTTAGGGTTTCCTGTAGTTTGGCGGCTTCGGCCTGTAGTTGCTGGATTTCGCTGCCGGTTGTTTTCCGGCGCACCAGCCGGGTGTTAAGGCCGGTTCCTTCCGTGTCGATAATTTCACCGGCGTTCAGTTTTTTCAGGACGGTATCCAGTCTTTTCTGGGTTTCGTCTATCTGTTTCCCGGTTTCGGTAATGGCTTCCTGATTGATGAATTTCAGGCGGGCGCGCTCGACTTCAATGAATTCGCGCGCGGCGGCGGTGTTGAGCCCGAGCGCGCGGCCGTATTCATCGAAGCCCTGTATGGCTGTAGGGATGACGCCGGATACCTGGGTGATGATCTTTTTGAGTTCTTCCTGCTCTTTTCCGCTAAGGTTTGAACTGCCGGCAAGTTCGTCGTAGCGGTCGAGCAGGGGTACTATATTGCTTTCGAGGTCGGCTACTTTTTCCGCCTGCTCATCGAATGCTTTGCTGGCGGCTTTGGCGGGGTGGACAAGGCTGTCGAGTCCGTCCACCACGTCGGAAACAGCGCCTACCACGCTGCCGGCGAAGGCGGCGAGTTTTTCAAAAACCGGAAGTAGGAGGGTGGCGAGTTTCTCAGTGATCTCCTGAATCTTCGCGGTCAGTTCGGCCTGCCGGCGCACGGCGGAATCGGAGCCGTTGGCGAAGGCTGCCTGCGCGTCGGTGGATTTTTCGAGCACCAGTTCGAGGGTAGCAGCGGCTTCGGCCTGCTGCTTCATGGTGCCGGTAAGTTTCGACTGTCCTTTTTCGGCCAGCCGCGCATCGATGTCGGCCTGCTGCAATACGATGCCCAACTGTTTCAGGCGCTCGCGCTCGCCGGTGAGTGCGCTGGAAAGGATGTCGCTCACCTCGGTAGCGCTGACCTGTCCGCCGGTCCACTCGGAGAGGGCGCCGGAGAGGTTTATTAGTTGTGTGCTGATCTCGGAGGCTTCCTTGCGCTGGAAGCCCATCGGCACCAGTATGTCCTGGATGGCGGCGGCTTGCGCAACGTACTGCGCAGTGGTGAGGCCCATCGCTTCGGCGTTTTTCTTCGCTTCAGCGGTGACGGCAGGCAGTGTGACGCCGAAAACGGTCTGGGCCTTGCGGTTGAGGGCATCCATCTGGACACCTACTCCGAAGAGTTGCTTTCCATATCCGAGCAAATTCTCTACTGCGAAGGCTCCTGCGGCCACGCCGACAAACTTATCGATGCCTACTTTCGATAGGGACCACCCTTTTTCGAGGCCGGAGACGGCTTGGCGATGCTCGCGGAGGAGGGTGTTTGTTTGCGCCAAGCCTTTCACCGCGTTTTCATACTCCTCCGTGCCGATGATCGAGTCTTTGATTTTGTTGTTCAGCCGGCTTTGCTCGGCGGCAATGGCTTTTATGGAGTTCTCTACCTCCTTTCCATTTATGAAAATGGAAACCTGACGAGTATTGGTCTTAGCCATTTTTTATCTGGATGCGGCGGTCGATGATGCCGGGTATAAAGAATTTTATTTCGCCGGCGGCTATGTCGGCGTAGTTGTCGGCGATGAGGTCGGCAAGTTCATCCAGCGCCGGGTCAAGTGTTGGGGCGAGCCACGGCTTCGGCCTGGCGGCGGAACTACGCACCGGCCGACCCTTACCTACTCCATGCTCCAGCCAAATGCCTGTTTTCGAAAATTTGAAGTTTACGCGAGCAACCTGGCTGAACTCTTTTTTCAGGGCAGAGCCGATGCTGGCGCTGAGTGGCTTGTATTCGCCGCTTTTTATGGCGGCTCGAACAGCCTTTTGCACCGCGCGCCGATCTTTTAGCGTGAGGCTACCCACAAGCCGTTGCATCCGCTGCGCCTGGTATTTTGCCCAGGCTGAAACATCCTTATTAAGTTGTTCGAATTTTTCTTCAGCCATGCGACAAAGGTGTTGCTTCGTGTAGGCGGTAGAAAGGACGGCTCACATGGTATTACAACAAGAATATATATATTTAGAGAAAACATAACCATGTAATTAACAATCAGTTACAGAACAGATGGGTCTGATAAATAACGACTGACTCGTAAGTC
>ERZ761584.369-NODE-369-length-14756-cov-5.467995_pt1 | contig 14756 bp, 15 predicted proteins | sample MGYA00512168_ERZ761584 | MGnify/ENA primary metagenome ERZ761584 (study PRJEB28899, sample SAMN03785564) | bioreactor sludge metagenome | biome: EBPR Sludge; feature: EBPR Bioreactor; material: 0.22µm filtered reactor supernatant | place: Saint Lucia: Queensland...
AACGAAAAATTGTCAAACGAAGAACTTAATCCAGCATTGAATAAGGGTGCTGTTAGGCGAAGTTATTCTTTAGATGAAGTTAGGGAAATCGCATTAGAGTATAGAAATACTTGTATGTATGGACACTCTCATAAATTGACAAGATTTGAACTTCAAGCCGAACTTAGAAAGATTGATGAAAAGCACGGTTTAGATTACAAGGATAGAGCGTTAGTAAGTAACTCTAAAGGTAGTTGGTTCGAGTCCATCAATAACAGCTTTTAAGGTCGGTAGCAATACCGGCTTTTCTTTTTTCAAAACAATTTTTCGATTTTTGTAATAACCAAAATAAAGTGCTAAATTTGCAATATGTCGAAAATTGCAGGTAAACAGAAACGCATTGATAGTATAGTTTCTATGCTCGAGAAAGGGATGGAAAGGAAAGATATTTTGCAAACACTTGCAAAAAGTTGCAAAGCGTCTGCAAGAACTTTGGATTCGGAGCTAAAAGAAGCCAAATTAATCGTTTCTAGGCGAAATGAGCAAAAGGAAGAGATAAGACAGTCTGTTGTATCAGAAGAGTATAAAGATGTCGTAAAAGGGCAAATTGTGAGCGATTTAGAACTTGAAGCCATACTTTGCAAAATTGCAACTGGGAATATGCAAGTTGAAGAGTTTATAAAAGGCGTTCCGATACTTCGTGATGTTGCACCTAGTGAACAAATACAAGCTATTGACAAGCTGTATAAAAAAAGAGGCACTTATTCTCCAATTAAAACAGAACTAGACAATATTGTTTCAATAAAAGTAGTACGTGAGTAACGTAATCGAGGTTAAATTAAGAAAACGCCATCCAAAGCAAGATTACATCGTTAATACTGCTAAACGTTTCAATGTTCTAAAGTGTGGGCGTAGATTCGGGAAAACATCACTAGCGGAAGAATTGGTAATCGACCCAGCACTCGATGGATTCCCAGTAGCTTACTTTGCGCCAACATATAAAGACTTAGCTGAATTTTGGCGAATTGTTAAAAGGACAGTTTCAGGTGTAACCGAATCAAAAGACGAGCAATTAAAGCAAATTAGGCTAATAACTGGAGGCGTTATTGATATGTGGTCATTAGAAGACCCAGATAGCGGAAGGGGGCGAAAGTATAAAAGAGTTGTAATTGACGAGTGCGAAAAGGCGAAGAAATTAGAAGAGGCATGGAAAGGCAATATAAGGGCATTACTTACCGATTTTCAAGGTGATGCATGGTTTTTGTCAACTCCAAAGTTTGGACAAACTTACTTTAAAGAACTTTACGAACTTAAATTTAATGACAAGTTTAAGCATGAATGGCAAAGTTGGACGTTTTCAACTTACGATAACCCATTTATGAGTAAAGACGAGATAGACGCAGCAAAGAAAACACTTGATGACATTTATTTCCGTTGCGAGTACTTAGCGGAAGATGTAGACTTAAAAGGTTTGCGTTGGGCGTTTGCTTATGATAAAGACAAACATTCTGCTAATGTAACGCTAGATCGGAATAATATTGTTTACCTTTCATTTGACTTTAACCGTAACCCGATAACGTGCGCTGTAATTCAGCATTACGATGGGAAAATAAAAGTAGTTGAGCAAATTAAGCTAGACAATAGCGATATTTATAAGCTATGCGATTATATTCAAGCGATGTATAATGGGTGTCAATTTATAGTTACCGGTGATGCTACCGGAAAGAACAGCTCTGCATTAGTAGCCGATAACCTTAACTATTATAAGGTAATAATGAGTAAGCTACGTTTGATTATTAAGCAAATGCAGATACCTAGCGTAAATCCTAAAATTGAAGAAAACCAAGTTTTAGTTAATTCGATATTAGCTAACTACATAGTTGAAATAGATAGCGAAAAAGGCGCATCTTTACATTACGATTTAACAAATGTAAAAGTAGGTGCGGACGGTAAAATTGAGAAATCGAATCGTAACGATGAAACACAACAAGCCGATGCGCTCGATTGTTTCCGTTACTTCTGCAACACATTCATGTCATGGTTTTTAAAATACAGTCAATGATAGAAATAAAAATATCGCTTATTTGCCTTGCTATTTCCGTTTGCATAAATTGGGATGGAATGATTTTATATTGGCTTAAACAGTATTTAGAACAGTTGCCGGTACTACTAAAAAAACCTTTATTCGAGTGCTTAATCTGCATGAGTAGCCTATGGACAATCGTTTATTACATTGTTTTTAGTTTGCCATTGGTGCAACTACCTGAATCTATACTTATCGTTTGTGGAATAAATACGCTACTGTCTATTATAATAGAAAAATTCACTGATTATGGACTTTAAACAAACTTTAGAGGATGCAGGGTATAAACTTTACAAGGTTTGTTCTTGTGGAGGTACTAAAACACATAAGTTTAGATTGAATACAAATAAAGACATTGAAATCCATGTAAAAGAAAAAATACAACGATTTTCAAAGTTTTCTAAAGGTCGTATTCAATTATCGGATAAATTATTAAATTTGCCTAATCATGTTTGAGAAAATTAAGTCAATATTCAATAAAAAACCATTCCCGAAATCGGAGCAAATAATCGAATTTGCATTTGAAAGTGGAGGTGTTAAGTATTATAGGCATACATCGGAAGCAAACATTCCATACCGTAGGGCGTTAAAGGTTATTTCTATCTACAATGAATTGGATATGAAATGCACACGTGCTTATTTAACGGCACATACTAAGGCTATTAAAAACATTTTAGCTAAAACACCGTTTAAATCGACTGACTTATTCGAGTTAATGAAACTTAACAACCAACTTTCGGAGCGTTTGGAGTTTATCTATGATACAGACCTAGTTTATAAGTTGGCATCGGTTGTGTACTTTGATGAAAAGGAAAACCCAGAAGACTACGATTGGACGTATAACCAAAAGAAAATTGACAAGTGGAAGAAAGACAAATCCATAAATGATTTTTTTTTGACCATGCCAATAGCGGACTTAGTTCCCTTTTTAAAAGACTTCAATATGAATTTCGAGAGTTATTCCCAAATCCAAATGGAGCAAACAGCGCAACATTTGGCAAGTATTTGCACGAATTTGTTGGAAGTTCAGAAGCAGGACTTATTGAATCCTTTAAAGTACTTGTGGCAGGAGGAAGCGAGGCTGAATTAAACAATTTGAATGCTATAACGGTTTACGACTTTTTCAGTAAACTAGACAAAGCATTAACACACTCAAAAAGCAAAAAGATGAAGAGTGGCAGAACAAGTAATCATTGAATTTATAGGCGATACTTCGTCACTTAATGAGGCTGCGCAACAAATAGATTCCATTGGCAAAAAGGAATCGGATAGCCTTAAAAAAACGAATGCAGAATATAAAACCCACACAGAAGAAAAGCGCAAAGTAATCCAACTAGAAAAGGAAAGACAAGTTGCGCTCGATAAGACCATCGATAAACTAGCCAAAGAAACGGGGCAATCTAAAAAGGAATTACAGGAGTTTTCTAAGGTTGTTACTCAAGTTGTAGGTAAGGCGGTGCAAGAATTGACTGGCGAAGTAAATCAGTATGCAGGTGCTTTAGATAAGTCCACTAAGGCTATGGCAGGACAAGCAAAAGAAGGTCAAAGTCTAAAGTCTAAGCTAAAAGAGATACAAGCAGAACTTGCAGCTATGGAAACGGGGCAAAAAGCATTTGACCCAAAAAGATTCAAAGAACTATCTAAAGAAGCGGGAACTTTAAAGGATGCCATTGGTGACGTATCGGCTAGGGTTAATGTACTCGCATCCGATACGCAAAAGTTAGATGCAATGATTAGCACCGCTACTGGTATCGCAGGGGCGTTTTCCGTTGCTCAGGGTGCTGTTGCTTTATTTGGCGATGAAAACGAAGACTTACAGAAGGCATTGCTCAAAGTTCAGGGAACCATGGCAATACTTAACGGTTTACAAGCCGTTCAAGCTACTTTAAATAAAGATAGTGCTTTTAGCGTAACGGTATTAGGTGCAGCGCAAACGGCTTATAATGCAGTAGTCGGTACTTCAACTGGCTTAATGAAGGTGTTTAGACTTGCATTGGCCGCTACTGGCATAGGCGCTGCTATATTATTAGTCGGTGCACTAGTAGCAAATTGGGACAAACTAAGCGTTTCTCTTGGCAATTCAATTAAGCCATTAAAAGACTTTTCCGATAAACTTGGAGGCATTAGGGGCATTTTTAACGGTGTTGTTGAGTCGCTTAAATCAGGATTCGGCAAAATTGGAGAAATAGTTAGTGCGGTTGCCGGTGGTGAGTTTGGCAAAGTTGTTAAGTTGGCAAAAGGTTTAGGTAGTGCATTTAGCGAAGGGTTTAATAGTGGTGTAAAAGAATCGTTAACAGCACAAGCAGAAGAACTTAGAATAAAAGAAATAGCCGAACGTATCAAAACAAACGAGCGTATTTTAAGAGTTCAACAAGCCGCTGCAAAAGATACGATAGCACTTGAGCGTAAAATATTACAGGATAAAATAGCAGTACAAAAGCAAGGTACAGACGAGTATAAAGATGCTGTTACTGATTTGCAAGTTTTTGAGGCTAAAGTATTGGCTGACAAAAAGAAAAACCACAAGGAAGAAAAGGAAAGTTATATCAGATCCATGAAAGAACAAACCGAAGCGCAATTAAACAGGAGTAAGTTGCGAGGATTGGATAAGTCGAGATGGATAGAACTTGAGATACTTCAAGAAAAAGTCGGTTTAAACCGTAAGAATGAGATTTTAAGATTAGAGCGTGACCTCCGTAAGCAAAACATTGATAATACGGTCACTGACTTACGAATGGCACAAGCGCTAAAGGAATTAATTGATAAAGAGTACTACGATGAATTAGATTTAATCGATACAGAGTATTGGAATAAACAAGCTGAACGTGAAAAGGAACGTGCTAAAAAAACACAAGATTTAAGAGATAAAGAACTCGAAGCTGAAAAGGCATTAAATAATCAAATTGTTGAACTTACTTTACAAACATTAAGTACAACTCTTTCATCTTTTAGTGAAATAGCTAGAATCAATGCAGAAGAAAAGTTAGCACAACTTGAAAAGCAACGGGATGCGGAACTAGCAAATACAGAACTTACCGAAAGTGAAAAGTTGGCGATTAACAAGAAGTACGATAAAGAGGCAAAGGCAATTAAACGTAAAGCAGCAGAAGAAGAAAAGGCGTTAAAAATCATGCAGGCTATTATTGGAACTGCTGCTGCTATTGTAAATGCTTTGGCAAGTGGTGGCCCTGCTGCTGTAGCTTTGGCCGCTGCTGCTGGTATTGCCGGTGCTGCTCAAATTGCTGTTATCGCACGAACGCCAATACCGAAATTTGCAAAAGGTACTGAATTTGTAGAGCGTGGTGCAAATCCGAGAGGCATAGACACTATACCTGCATATTTGAACGAAGGTGAGCGTGTAGTAGATGCACATACCAACAAAGCATTAAGAGGAATACCTAATAGTATGTTACCAAAGTTAGTGCAAAATTATAGCCAACAAATGCCACATTTAGATTATAGCGCAGTTAGTACAACGGTAATCGATAAAGGCATTGACTATGATAAACTAGGGAATATATTAGCCGAAAAGTTAAGAAGCAACCCTCAAGCGGTTGTGAAGATAGATAAGGCTGGGTTCTCCACCTTTATACGGACGAGAAACAATCAAACTGAATACTTAAACAATAAATTCAATGCTTAAAGTGCAGGACAAGGGTTTCCGTTACTATCCATGTAAACTTGTGTTGATTGGTCTTTACAAACCTTTTGCCCGTCACATAGGAAACATTTTTTGCAAGATGAAAACGTTACAAGAACGATTACAGCGAAGATTAATTTTTTCATTGTGTTTTAATTTTAATCAAATATAATGCTAAAGTTCACAATTACAAATACAGACGGTGTCGACTATGTAGTTGACGAACCTAGAGGCTTCGATGGCGTTAATTTGCGTTTGCTTAGGAATAGTACATGGCATGGATTCTTTAATTTTATTGATGATAGTGCTATGTCTATGGAATTTTCTAACTATCCAAAGAATAACAGCTATCCATTTGACGTATTGAAAAGTGACTTTGAAACATACGGTTTAATGGCAAACGCTACTCTAAAAATAGAGTTCGCTTGTTCTGATACAGATTCACTAGAAACGTTATTTGTAGGTCGTTTTGATTTCAACAAATACGTTGAATACTGTGGCGATATGTGTTATTGTTCAATATCAGTAGAGGAAGAATCATGCTTAATGAACTTCAAAAACAGATACGACCAAAAAGTTGATTTAGGCGATTTGTTCCCATTCGATAAAATATGTGATGAATCCGTTACGGAGGTTAGCAAATCATGCTTTATTGAAGCTCCAAATGTTATTGCAGTAACCACTTCAAATGATTTAAATGGCTTAAATATTGGGAATACTGTTACACTTGACTTTACTACAAATAACGCAAACGATGGGGCAAATAAGATAATTAATATCGAACTAAATAAAGACAATACGCTCCAAGATTATTACTATTTTGAAACTAACTTTTCGGTAACTGGCGTTAGCGATACTGTAAAGTTTAGCGGAACGTGTTTGAAGTTGTTGGAGTTGTACCCAATGCCATTTTTGAATAAAGAAGTAGCATTTACGCCTAAACCATTACTTTATAAAGACGTTTGGCAAAGTCCAAATCCAACAAATCAATATTGGCAGGATGAAAAGCTAAGACTTGAGCCGGTAGGTTCTAGTGGAGCAAATTACTTGCCTATAAAGTTTACAGAAGACGTATTAACAGAAATAGCTGATTCAAATAGATATAGCATAGAGTATCAACCCATACCGGCTGTTTTAATTACGTTGATGTTTGTAGATAACGAAAACCAAATCATTACACTACAAAAGGATTCTAAATTAACTTGTACTCACGACATCGAAATAAATTTAAGGCTAAAAGGAACGGTTACAAAGTTTTGTGGGGAAGATGCAACGTGTGGACTTGTGCTTAATTTGCGATGGGGTGACTTTATAGATAATTTAGTGCCTGCATCTTTTTCAGATACAATATTCAACGCTTTCGGTTCAGGTGTTGTAAGTGGTGGCACTACTTTAACATCTACTTTCGATATTACCTATTCAACTACGTTAACACTTGATCCCACAAAAGAATATCCGCAAAAGATTTATTTAAACTGGGAAATGTTTAACATGGAATACTTTGCAGGTCCTCCGACACTAGCCAATACGTTACAGTTCAATTTCGATTATGAAATATGTAAACTAGAGGCTAAGCAAACATCGATATGCGAAAGTACCAAGCCTAAAGTATATTTGATAAACGAAGTATTTGGGCGTATAACCGAAAAATATACGAATGAGTGTTTAAAAACGTTTAGTCGCTTCTTTGGGCGTTACGATTCATTACCATACACTCACCAATTACCTAACGAAACACCAACTGAAACATGGGGTTGCGGTGGGTTACTTTCACTTACAAATGGACTAAAAATTCGTAATGCCTTAAATAACGATGGAAACGAATACTCTTTAAAAGTGTCAATGAAAGACGTTTTTGAGGCTATGAAGTCGATATATAATATCGGAATGGGTATTGAATACGATGAATTTAAAAACGATGGCAGTAAATTGATTCGTATTGAGCCGTATAAGTATTTCTATAACGATTCAGTTGTTTTTACGGCAACCTTCCCTAAAAAAGTAGAGAAAAGAGTAAACACCAATAAATACATTTCACTTGTTGACGTAGGTTATTCCACATGGACAACGGAAAGCACGAACGGCTTAAACGATGTATTCACAGATAGAAACTACCGTACAGAATTAAGTACAGTACAGAATACATATAAGGCTATTTGTGAGTTTATCGCTTCCGATTACGCCATTGAGATAACCCGTAGAAAATGGGGGTCAATTACTAACGATTGGCGTTATGATAACGATACTTTCATTGTGATGCTCGAGCCTGATGGGGATGCTTTAAAATCTGAAACATTCGACTTCCCTGCAAACGTATCTGAAAACATTAACTTTCCTGAATACTGCTATAATCTAAGAATAACACCAGCTAGGAATTTACTACGTCACATTTCTACTATTTTCGCATCTTACAAGGACTTAATAGGCAAATCGCTTGTATTTTTAGACGGTAAAGGGAACTATGTAGCACGAATCGATATAACTAGCGAAGATTGTTTAGATGAAAATAAAGGAGTTCGTGAAAATATTAGGGTTACGTTAAACGATTTTAGTGATACTGATTTCCCTATGCCTATTTTCTCAAATGAAAGTATTATATTTGAATATCCATTAGCGTATAACGATTGGAAAGCAATATCGTTAAACCCTTATGGATTGATAGAGTACAGTTGTGCGGACGGTGTTTCTAAATATGGTTGGATTCAAGATTTAAAGTATAATCCAACAACATTTATAGGCGAATTTACATTAATCGAGAAAATATAATGGCATTTAGTTCATCTGTTTCAAATCCTATATATTCATTCACTAAGATAGTTGGAGCTATTGAAGACCCAACGTGCTTAACTGTCAACTTTACTAAGCATTTACCGATAAGTTACGATTCACCATTATCACATTCTTTTCAGTTGAAATTGACTGAAACAACGGATGAAAATACTAAGACCTACTATTATGCAAGTCCGGTAAAAGAGTGTTGTACTGCATTGCCTAGTCAAGTCCCTTTATACTCAGCTATGCCTTACATTTATAAGGCTACAAAGCGGTTATTAGACGGTGAAACAGATAAATATGTGCTGAACTTTTGGGAAGAAGTAGGTAATGTTAAATCGTACAGCACTTTTAACCACGATATTGAAATCGGATTAATTGACCTTTGCCAAGTGACTTGTAATGATGTTATTGCATTTGAGATAGTGCAAGAAGTTAAAATATTTAACGGTGTTTCATGGGATTTGGTAGCTAGAAATAGCATAGGAATAACAAACTCGTTTCAGTTATATTGTGGTGATGACTGCTATAAATCATTAGTAGAATATTCCTGCAATGAAAATAGCTTTGATTTCATTTACGAGGGTGGTGTGTTTAACAACCGTCAAGTTTTGCCATTAAATTTGAACCGTCCACAAATTACAAGTGAAAGCAGTAATTACCGTAAAAGCAACGGTGAAAACATTAAGCTAAATGAAACTCTTGATGAAACATGGCAACTTGAAACGGACTGGATGGCTTATACGTTACATAAGTTGCTTAAAATAGCACTTTCGCATGATTCTTTAAAGATATTCTCCGAGTTACATAATTCATTTAATGGACTTGCAGCACTAGATAATGATAACCCTAGTTTTATTTGTGAATCGGAATATACAATAGAATGGAATGAATTTTTAACTTTGGAAGCGAAAGGTAAAACGGAACTAAAAACTAGATTCCCTTACTATTTATCAAACAATAATTGTGGTTAATGAAAAATCAAACACCGAAAAGAACAAGACGAACAAAGGCGCAAATCGAAGCTGATAACGCTAAGTTAAATGGAATCAAAAATACTATTGATTCAGAAAACGACACTTCGCACGAAGATGTACTGCAAGATATTATAGATAGCGTTTCGAAGAAAGATGAACCATTATTTTGCGAAACAATAGCGCAACCCAAAACTAGAGGCGTGTTACTTATCGCACTCGGTCACTCGCAGTACGGCAATATGGCTGTTAACTTAGCCAATTCAATAAAGTATAACAACAAGAATACTAAAATTCACTTGGTTTATACTGAATCGGCATTTTCACAAGTTACCGACTTCTCAAACTTTGACAGTAAAGAGATATGTCCGAAAGAGTACTATATTAATGGTGCACAAACAATATTTATTAAGGCTAAAACACATTTGTACGATTTAACGCCATTTGATGAAACGATATTTTTAGACGTAGATACTATTCTTTTCGGTGGCAAAGACTTTAATAAATTCTTTGACGAGTTCAAAGACGTAGATTTTACGGCCGAAAACTATGGACTTATTAACCGACCGAGAAAAGACGGACATATTTGGTTTGATGCAAAAGAAGCTGTTGAAGCGTATCAACCTAAATATGAAATGTACGAAATACGTTCACAAATGATTTATTTCAAAAATAACGATAAAATTGCTTTGTTCTTTGAAACGGTAAAAGACGTTTTTAATAACCCTAAAATTAAAGGGTTCAAATTCGATGGCTATTTACCAGATGAAATGGCATTTAATATCGCTACTGGAATTGTTGGTGTAGTTCCACATAAAGCACCATACTTCGCTATTTATTGGGAAAAAACAGATAACACAATGGCATGGAGTGACGTTGTTAAATCGTTTTTCGGCTATTCAATAGGTGGCAACTACATATCAAATAAGGCATCTACAATTTATCATAACTTGGCTAAGGCTCAATCAATGGGGAAAAGGCACTACCGTATATTTTCCAAAGCAAATTGGAATCAGAACAGAAGAACAGTATAATGGAAGTAAAAGACTTATTGACCTACTTTAAAGGGCAAAAAAAGCATATTGCATACGATAAGACTAAACAGCTTTACGATGCGATTAAATTGCATTCTAGCGGTGAAAAACCATTGGATTTACTTAACGATTATCGACCTAGCGAAACTGCCGAAATAAAAGATTATCGGTTAAAAATTCACGAGCCTATCACAAGGGAGGTTATTACGAAAATTAGCACTTCTTTATCAAAGATTAGGCGTTCAAGTGATTGGAGCGTAAGGTATAGCGATGACTTACCTAAAATAATTGCAAGTGACGAAACGCCTGAAAAGTATTTTGAAAAGAACTTCCCTTTTTTGGAATCACTTAATAACTGGGTATTTTCAATACTACTTAATCAGTATTTAATAGATTCAAATGCTGTTTGTTTGGTTATGCCGACTGAATTGGAGATAGGTTCAAATGAGTATTTTAAACCATACCCTATTATCTTCAATTCGGATAATGTTTATGAATACGAATACAATAAAATAGCCATTCTAAAAAGTAGCGACAAGGCTATTTTCAGAAAAGGTCGTTCACTAAATGTTGAAGGCGATAAGTTCTATGTGGTTACGACAACTACTATTCAAGTTTGGGAGCAAACCGCAAAAAGTTATGACCTAGTGAGTGAGTGGAATCACAACTTAGGTTATTTGCCATGTTTTAAGCTAAGAGGTATAATTAATTGCGCTTACGACAAAGAAATTGTATGGGAAAGCCGTATAAATTCAATTATTCCACGTTTAAATAAGGTTGCACGTCAAGATTCTGACTTAGATGCTGGTATCGTTACTCACTTGTACCCTGAGGCATGGGAATACGCATCACAGCCTTGCGAAAAGTGCTTCGACCATAACACGGGGCAAAGTACTGGTAGGGTTAAAAGTGGTGAAAAGTTAGTAGGCTGTTCAACTTGTAGCGGAACTGGTATTGTAGCCAATTCAGGGCCATACAAAAAAATGGTTATTCGACCTACAAATCAGAACATGGGAGAAAGTCCAGTCCCAACACCGCCAAAAGGTTACATTGAAAAGCCGTTGGAGATTATCAAAATTCAGGATGAAATAATCGAAAAGAATACTTACAAGGCGTTATCTGCTATCAATATGCAGTTCCTTGTACAAACACCAGCAAACCAAAGCGGATACGCTAAAGACGTTGACCGTGACGAGTTGAACAACTTTGTTTATTCCATTGCAGAGGATTTAATATGGGTTATGGACAAGGTTTATAAAATTGGTATCGATATTAGATATGCTTTTGTTGCAGATAAAAAGCAACGTGAAGAAATGCGACCTAAAGTGGCAGTTCCTGAAAAGTACGATATTTTATCGTTGAACTTTTTAATGGATGAGTTAGCTATTGCAGTAGAAAAGAAACTACCTCCATCGATACTCAACTCAATGATGATAGAGTTTGCTAATAAGAAGTTCTACAATGAGCCTGAAATAAAAGAAGATTTAACGCTTTCATTAAGACTTGACCCTATGCCATGTATTAGCATTGACGAAAAGGCTACCATACGAATGAATAATGGGGTTAGTGAAATTGACTACATTATCAGCTGTAATTTGGTTCGATTCTTAACGATTGCCAAAGAGCAAAACAAAGAGTTTTCTGATTTAACTTATACTGAGCAAATGGATATACTCACAAAAATAGCTACTGAATACAAAAAGAAAAACGAGCCTAGTGTAGCGATTATAGCGGATGCAAACACTCAATAAAATTGTTGATACAATAGACCTAGCTTTAGATAGGTTTAACGGTAAAATTCCCGACATTCAAAACAAAATGTTTCGGGAAATTACTATTTTATTAAAGGAGCTCGACACTAAGTCAGATAAGATAGTTCAATCGGTTGAAAATGTAAGGAGGTTGGCTAAAATTCAAAAGGCGTTAAACAGCATCTTTGAAACACCTAAATATCTTAAATCGGTCAAAGAATTTGCAAGTGTATTTGGCGAAATTCAAACGCTAAACAATCAATATTTTAATGAAATTGATAGTAATTTCAAAAGTTCTGAGTTCCTATCTGAATTAAAAAAGCAATCGGTAATCGATGCCGTAGAAAGTTTAACGGGTAGCGGTGTTAATGCAAACATTACAAATGGAATAAAGGAAAAGATATTTGATGCGATTAAGTCGGGTTCAAGTTACAATAACTTGCTAGATTCGATACGTATCGAAGTTGTAAGTAACAAAGAATCGCTTGGCAAATTAGAACGGTACACACGGCAAATAACAACCGATTCATTAAATCAATTTAATGCTGCATATCAGGAAAATGTCACATCCGATTTAGGCTTAGATTGGTTTATGTACAACGGTGCATTAATGGATACGTCACGGGACTTTTGTAAGGCTTGTGTAAATAAGAAGTATATTCATAGATCAGAATTTAGTAGCATAGTGAAAGGCGAATTTAAAGAGTTCAAAGACATTGACGGAAAAATAAGTCAAAGGACTAAACTACCTTACGGAATGATAGACGGCACTAATTCAACTAACTTTATGGTAAGGCGTGGCGGTTATTCATGCAATCACAAACTTATACCGGTTGCTAAAGAAGTAGTGCCAAAAGAAATACGACAAGCCTATGAATAGCGTAACAGTTATTATTCCCGTCTACTCAAATACTTTTTTTATAAACGAGTGCATTAATTCAGTAAAGGAATCTGCAAAAGGTTTCGATTGTCAAATACTTATTGGAGTTGATGGATGCGAAGTTACTGAAAGGCATATTAAGCAAAATAAAGAAGTATTTAGCGATTGCGAGGTTTATGTTTTCAATAAAAATATCGGTTGCTATTCGGTAAGAAACAATCTTTTAGCGATGGCAAAGCATGAAAACATAGTCTTCTTTGATTCGGATGATATAATGGGCGTTGACCTTATTAAAACGTGCTTATCTGAACTTGAAAAAATCGATTTAGTAGTGTTTGACTTTGAACAATTTGAAAACGGAAAGCCTAAATTAGAATATGGGAAAGACGCTCACGGTTGCTTCGCTTGTAAAAAAAATTTATTTGAGTTGTACGGCTATTATGAAAGCTGGATATGTGGAGCAGATACGGAGTTCAGGCATCGTTTAGAAAGCTATAATATAAAACCTACTCACATTGAAAAAGTATTGTTTAAACGTAGGATGCACCGAAAAAACCTAACTCGAAGTCCTAAATATGGATTTGGAACTGCACAACGTGAATATTATAGGCAAACGATTGAAAGTCGGCTAAAAAGTGGAGTATTCACTAAGCCTATTATCGAACATTCTATTTACAAAAGAATTGATTAACAGCTAACTGCCTTAATTCTTTTTGTCCTTCAGTTCTAAATAAAGCCTCTTCGCCCTCTTCCAAGTCAACAAATCTGTTATGCAGAAATGCCGGTAAAACTTTATTATTTGAGTGCGAACTGATTTTAATATCCTCGCAAGTAAATGAAACGTCCATTGTAACGCTATTCATTATCGATTGTTTCATAAACATAAAACGACCTTTAACGATGTCTACATTGACTGTTTTGACTACATTGCTGAAATGTTCACTATCGAAATAAATCTTTTCATCGTTAAGAATAACGCCAGTATGACCTATTATAAGGTCTTCAATGTTTGACTTTTCAAATGAATTTATGCAATCACTAATTACTCTATTGTCATTAAACCTTATATCGTCATCAATAACGAAAAAATACTTTGTTTGCACCATTGACGCTAAGCACCAACGTGGAAAGCATTTAAGGTTTGTTGACGAGTTGAAATATTGGTCTACATCAAACTGTTCAACTATATTAGAGTTATTCCATAGCCAAATATCAATATATTCATCTTGAAAACGAATCATTTTAATGACTTTGCTAAGGTTTTCAGGTCGTTTCCAATTTAGTAGGATGGCTGTAACTTGTGGTGTCATTGGTTAATTGTTTTTATCGTTCCAAAGTTTTAGTTCTTCGTTTAGAATTTCACCAACCGATAAAACAATTACAGAATTTAACTCTTTACCATTCTCATCTAACACTTTTGTCATTGGTTCTAATAGTATCATTTTTTAACCTTTAAATCTTTCCAATTAGCAATATCGGCATCAGATACTTTTTTAAGCCTTTCAGATAAACCGCCTTTTATTGGATGGCTTTGAATTGTTTTTTTTCGTTCTTTTGATAGCAAGTATTCTCCAAAAGAAACTAAATCTGTAAGTGTGAAATTTCCCATGTTTATATTTTTACTTTTTCAATAAACTTTGTGC
>ERZ761584.370-NODE-370-length-14744-cov-8.862823_pt1 | contig 14744 bp, 11 predicted proteins | sample MGYA00512168_ERZ761584 | MGnify/ENA primary metagenome ERZ761584 (study PRJEB28899, sample SAMN03785564) | bioreactor sludge metagenome | biome: EBPR Sludge; feature: EBPR Bioreactor; material: 0.22µm filtered reactor supernatant | place: Saint Lucia: Queensland...
CATAATTTTTTCCTGATTCAATCGCCAATATGTTAGCATCATTCAAATTAGCAAGAAAATCACTTGAAAAATTATTTGTTAACTGTGAAAGTTCATTTTGAGTTTGTGCTAATTGTAATTTTGCCTGAAGTAGTTTAGTTTGGTCAACAGGTTGACCATCATTTTGATTTTTGATTCTATCTTCTTCTTTCTTAATAAATTCCTGAAGTGATTTTAATTCAGATTCTAATTGTGCTTTCTTTGCCAAAAACAAATCTTCACCGGCATTACCTGCCTGAGCAACATTCAATTTGCTTTGGAGGTTTTCTACTTCTTTTATATTATCTGCAATGAGTTTTTTGATTTTCGTGTTCGATTCAATAATTAATGATTCTCTTAATGCAATTTCCTTTGCGGAATTACCACGAATCGCATTTAATTTATCATTCAATCCTATTTTTTCAAGTGCAATTTCCTTTTGAAGCGAATCTCCAATAAGATTAGCTCTGGATGTTGCTAATTGTTGAGCAATTTTAAATTGTTCATCTGCTGCCTTTTGTGCTTCATCTTTTGCTTTTTGGTCTTTTTCTTTTCTTCGATTTGCTTCCTCATTATCCAACACCTGCAGTTGAACTTTTAGATCATTCAATGCATCTTTTTGGGCATCTGATAATTTTCCTAAAAAACTCAATTCAAAATTTAATAAATTAATTTGTGCCTGGATTTTTTCTCTGGATAATTTATAAACTTGTTCTTCTGTTCCTGATTTAGATTTTAGAATTGCAATTTGTCTGTCATAACCTTTTACAATTTTTTCACTTTGCGAATTAAAAGCTTTATCAAACGTTTCTAATGTTTGTTTTTCGCTTTCCATCTCAGCTTTCAACTTATTCTGTTTTTCAGTTGATTCATCTGTTCTCTCGCCAAAAACAGCAAGTGCAGTTCCCAACGTTGCCAATGCCCCAACCACCAATAATATAGGATTAGCAGCCATTGCAGCATTCAATAATCTCATTGCTATAGTTGCTCCTTGCTTAACAATTATATTTTTACTTTGAGCAGCAGTTTCAAGATTGGTCGCAACCGTTGCAAGTCTTGTTTGACCGATTGAAACCAGTTTAACTCCATTTTCAATTCCCTCTGCAACAGCCTTCGCTGATATAACAACAGCAATTGCCTTCTCCGCTCTTTCCCTTGCCTTTGAAACATCCTCGTTCTTTTGACCGAATATTGATAAGGCATTCGTTGCTATACCAAACGCACCTGCTATACCCTCACCTACCCTGGCAAAGCCTGCAGCCAACTCATCACCAGATAAACCTTTAGTTCGTTGTTTAAATTCTGCCAACTCACCTTTAGCAATGGATAAGTCAGCTTCTAACTTTTTTGCTATTGGGGAACCCTGTTCAACGTTATTTAATGCAATTGTTAGATCTTTAATTTCCTGTTTGATCGCTCCAATCGAATTTTTCGGACTTGCTCCATCTATAGATTTTGAACTCTGATTCAAAATCTTAATTGCAGCATTCGATTTTGAAATCTCAGCAGTTAATTCGTTAAACTCCTTCGAACCGATTGCTTTACCTGCCAGTTCCTGTTTTAGGGTTTTTACGTTTTTTTGAAGATCATTCAATGTTTGAACGCCATTTGCAGCATTCACAGCAATTTGTAATACTATTTCTTTTGCCATTTTCTTTAAAAAAGTCTATATAATAAATAGAAAAATAAAAGACTTCCCGGCATTTCGCCAGGAAGTCCAATAAACAAACAACAAACTTAAAATTAATTATATACCGATATTATATCCCATTTATTATCTTTAGAACAAAATATTAATTTATAGCATTTATAATTATTATCCAAATCAATTGTTGTTGAACCATCAATTAAAAAACCATTACCATTAATTGTAATTATATTTGAACTTGATGAGCCATTATAATCTTTTATAATTAACTCCATTCCATCATAAGGATTTTTTGGTAAGTAAATAGTATATGTTCCACTCGCTTTTGGCCTAATATAATAATCATTAGTTGTTGCAGTATATGTGGAATCAATATTTGTATAAGTAGTTCTCCTACCTTTTCTTGTATATAAATTTGGCAAAACAACAACATCAGATTGATCTCTATGAGTATAGCCACTCTGGCCAATCAATATAACATTAGGTTGTGTTGTCGAAGAAACAATATATATACTCGAATTTAGGGAATTAATTATTGATGAAAAACTAACATCACCAGAAATTACACATGTATTAGAATTAATGATCTGTTGATAATCTCCTTTACCATATCCCCTACTATATCTTGAATTTAAAATTGAGCCAAAAGATATACCGTCTATATCATTATATTGGCCTCCGATTATTGTTCCAAAGTTTGCAAAGTTGGTATTACCTGAACCGGCAAATATACCTGCATAATTACCGTTTGATAAACTACCCTGATAACCTGCATGAATTGAATATATAGTAGAAACTGAACTTGACCAACCGGTTAATTTAATTCCGGTTGCAGTTGTTCCTGTTTCCCAATAACCATTATTATAATAATTATTAACTGTTGAACCGGAACCTGAACTTGTTATTGCTGATAATGATAATTGACCATTAGCATCAGCAACAACATATTGATAACCAGTTCCTGTTAAACTCCTTAATATTAATCTATCTGCAATAACAGTATTTGATAATGAGTTTGCTGTGTAATTTGAAATCGAGAGTAATGTAATACCAGTGGAATTATTAATATTATTATTAATTCCGTTTACAATCGTTGAATTATTGCAATTATTAATAAGATTATATCGCCCATTTATAATTGTTGAATACTTATTTGCAATTATGGTGTTTATAAAACCATTAATAATGGTATTGTAATTATGAATAACTCCAGAGTTGTTCTTAATTATATTTAATACTCCATTACCAATTAACGAATGATAACCTAATCCATATATTCTATTTTCATCTCCATTAATAATTGAAGATTGAACCGAGTAACCAGATATTATCATATCGTTACCAGCAACAATATTCGAAAATGTTGAATCTTTAATTAAATTATTATCGCCATTAAAAATAGAACTGAAATACCCTCTTTGTATCTTATTTGATCTGCCCTGAATAATTAGACCAAAAGTATCGGTATTGCCAGATATATAATTATCTCGACCATTAATTATGGTTGCATAAGCTGTTGCACCAGAATTTCCACGACCATTTAAAATTGTAGAATAAAATCCAGAAGCCAGATTTTGAAAACCGGAACCAACCAAAGCTTTTGTTGACAAGGCCGAATTATATAAACCATTCAACACCATTGAAAAAGCATAGTTGGTATTATTTCTAAAACCTTGTGCAATCAACTGATATGAACCAGCAGTTCCACCCGTGTTATTCTGACCAGCAGTAATTATACCTTTGGTTGAACCCATCACTGAACCTAATTCAGGATAGCGAACAAGAGAATTACTTCCTGTTGAAGCAGTCCAATACTGGTTTATATTAATTCCGTTTATGGTTAAACCTGAATTAACATTCAAAGCAGCAACATAAACAGTATTTGAACTTTGACCAGTAAAATTATTTAACCCGATGATCGTTGAACCGGATACACCAAATGTAAAAGATGATCCGGAAGTTGTAATTAATGTATTTCCTGTTGAACCTGGTGGTAAACTGTTATTTAAACCGTTAAATATAATATTTCGCTCTGAGAAAGATGAAACAGTATTTCTAGATCCGGAAATTAAATTGAATCTGGAATTCAATAATATATTATTATTCGAACCAACAATTGAATTCTCAACCGAACCGTTCATTACCCTGTTATTATAACCAACAACAGAAATAGCCTTACCATCAATGGAGTTATCACCGAAATTACCTGGGTTGGATAATCGTTCACCCTCTTTAGGTTTAATGGTCTTTGTGCTTTCCGGCAGGTTCAGGACTTTTACCAACTCGACTTTTGTTGGAATGTTTTTTCCTGGTTTGTAGTCAATGATTTTATTGACATAAAACTCCTGACCCTGACCATTCATTTCAAAATAAATCCTGTTCCAGAATCTGAATGATTTAATATCCTGGGAATTCAAATTAAAATATGCAGTATAAATCCTGGCATCCGGAGATGTTATTTCATCTATGTAGTTCGACCAATATAAATTATATAAATTATTGATGGTCATTGTGTTGGCAGATTTCGAATAATAATAAAATCTGCAAACATCCCAATTCAAATCAAATGTTTCATTGGCTGGTCTGTTAACATCCCCTGCATAGGCATAATAGGTAAACCCAGTTCCTTCGAATTTAATTGTGGAACCAGTTAAATTAATATACCCATCCTGAGCCTTATTTAATAATCGAATAACCGAATCGGCTGACTTCCACTGGAATTGGTCATTCTGTTTACCTAATTTTGTTAAAACAATTTCATCATTTCCGATGATTTTGGTCAAAGGAGAAGGAGCGAATATAAGTTCAATCTTTTTCTGTGAATCCTGATTAACAAAATCATTATCAATATCAATGATCTTCTGACCATATATTTCATCTTCTGCTCTGGTTGTATAATCCGAATTATAAAAATCAGAATCTTTTTTATAAGTGAATATAAGTTGCTTATTATTCACATAATCAGAAATCAACTGGCTTTCAACAGGTTTACTTGCAACGAATTTAGAACTCCAATCTATGGTTATACCTGAACGGTAGTAATCGTTTCTGGATTCAACTATATAGTTATTATAATTATCAGGATCTGGTTCAACAACCAAATTAAATGCTGTTGCAACCGATTTTAAAACATCAAATGCTTTTACATTTTTTGGTAAAGCATCTCTTAATGTGATTGAATTACCCAATAATATAAAAGGATCAACCTTGAAATCAAAAAATGTATAATTAGTTGTTCCGTTTTGGATGTAATCAGAATATATCTCAAAAGCAGGTAAACCAGATCCAGGATTATCCGGATCATATATAGAAAGATAAATACCGAATTTATCACCTATATTACATATAGTATTTAGCAATAAGCTATAAGCATAAACATAATCTTGTCCAAGATTTGTTGTAATCGGTATAGATGCAATGAAAGCACCAGTGCTTTCATTCTTAATAACGAATGATGCAAAACCTAATGTTGAACCCCCGTTATTATATAATTTAATTCTACCCTGGAACAAGATGTTCAACCGAACATTATAACCAGAGTTATTTATGTAATAATTGTTCGTTGTATCAAAATTATTTCCATTATCATAAAAAGGAAATATATTATCCAGATCTAAAGGTAAACGATATTCCCAATACGTTCCTGTTTGTGTAACACCAGAAAAATCATTGGTAAAACCAACCCTTGCTTTCAGGTTATCAATAACCTCCGAATCGAAAGTTAATTCTGAACCATAAAAAGGTATAATAAGATTCCTAAACCTTCTGGTGTTGAATAACCCTGATGTAAACGTTTTACCTGCATAAGCAAAAATCTTATTTAATAGATAATAAAGATTCGTTGCAGGCTTTAGGTCTTTTTCTCTTAATGAATTTCTAACTCCGTTCAAATCATCATAATCCCAATCATTACCGTTGTCCAATAAAGGATAATAATAAGGAACCTGGTTATCAGGTTTCCATGAATCAACCATTGATGTTGCTGAATAAACGTGCCTGGAATCCTCGAAATCCAAATCTTTTAAGTAGGCATCACCAATGTTTTTTATTAAATTATCATTGGAACCATATATTATAACCTCATATGTTATGTCATCTTTGATAACATCAATACTTTTTAATTGCAGATAACCATTCAATATAACATCATCACCCTCTTTAACTTCTGCATATACTTTTTTATTCTGGTTAAACACCCTGTTGTTGGTCGTTATCTGAAATATTTCACCGAACAGAATATTAACTTCATTGTTACCTTTTACTTTAAAGGAACGGGTGTAATCACTGTTGATAGAACCGACATTTTTTACATCATTGATCTGGTAGGTAATTGATAATTCATCAGCAACATTAATCTGACCTAAAACATTATTATTGTTGAAGGTTGTTCCTGTTGCATTATCGCCATATATATAGATTGTTGTTTTTTGCATCACTTAAATAATATTTGGATAAGCATATTTGAATTTAATCTTATATTGCTTTAATCCGTTTGTGTTTTTTGTGGTCTTCTCCGTGAAATCAGAAACTTCAACAGTAATCGGATAAAGAGAATTCTGACCATTCGATAAATAATATACCTCTTTAGATTTTTCCATTTCACGAATCAACACATTTTCCTCATCCGAAATGAAACCAGTATATATTTCAGTGTATTCCTCAACATCAACATTAGTTGTTGTTTCACCACGATCTCCTAAATTATAATCAAAATCCAAGTACAAATCAATATTCTCTTTTTTAATTTTGGATGTGAAATAAGATTTCTTATCGAAAGTCATATAATCTATACCACCATGCAAATTCAAAAAAGCAAAGCGGTATGGTATATATCTGTTATCTGAGCAAACAACCTGATATTGAGCAAGTTGAGAAATTGCAGATGAACCATAATAAACCTGAACAGTATATCTCTTAACAGAAGAAGAAAATATAGGTTCCACATTGGAGTTTAACGTGTTTGTTTCCGTTATCCTTTTTAAATTAAATGTTCCTGTTGGTATATCAAATCTTAATTTAGCGACCGTTGCTGAAAAAGATAAATCATATTCACCAATCTGAGAATCACTTTCATCATAGGTTTTATATTTTATTTTATAACCCGGAAAAGCCAATGCCGATTTCAAAATACATGATAAAGTTGCAGCCTCTTCTTCTCTTATTTTGAATTTCTTGCTTGCAACATTATAGTTAGTTAAAAATTTGGATGTTGAACCTGTTAAATTAAATCTCAATTCCCAATCCTCATCATTATCATAATATTGCTTTGTTCCATTATATACACTCTTCCCTGATATGACCTGAGATAAATGCATGATCCTGGTTATATAACCTGTTTCTGGAAATATAGGAGTTGCAAAATATGGGCAATTAGTAACAACATAGTTGGAACCAACACTCGTTGCAGTCCATACATTCTGATATTGAGGATTAAATGCCGCAACATCCATCTTTACTGTTATCTCATCACCAACACTTACACCTGTTAATGTTCCCGAAAAATCAAACTGAACAAAACCTAACGTATTCTGGGTTTGATAGAATTCCTGAAAAGTAGAAAACTCCTCCCCTATATTAATCTTATAATATGCAAATGAATTTGTGCATGCAGTTGGAGTTAATGTATATGGATAAAAATCATATGTAAGATAATTCTTTAAACTCTCTGCAGGATTGAACCTGCCAGTTAAACTCCCAGGCAAACAAGAAATCCTGTTCCTGTTGGCTAAATTAAATACCAAACCAGAACCATCCGTTGAAACAGATAAATCAAATATTAATTTTAAGTTGTAATCACCAGAAATGCTCGATTGGGCTTTTACCGGTATCCCGTTAACAGAATAAACAGGATGTATATCTTGTGGTGTTGTTGTTATTGTTAATGCCATCTTTTTTTATAATTCTTAAATAAATAATTCATCAATTTTCTTTTGAACGGTCAGATATATATCATCACTTAATTTACCTTCAATCTTTAACTCCTGCTCTTTGATAATCTCTAATAATATATTTCTTGGTTGAATGCCGAACTTTCCAATCTTTCTTGCAATCGGAAAAGCTAATTTTGAATCTATGTTTTTATATTTAGTCCACTCAACTATCTTTGAAATAGGTGGGGTTTTACCTGGTTTTCTTCCTTCATCTATATATTTAAAATAATCCTCAGCAGTTATAGATAAAATAATCTGATTAACCGCAGAAGATAACTCAAAATCCAGTGAATTAATTAATGTTGAACTTGCCTTTGCATCTTTGTTCAATAACTCAAAAACCAAATCAACAATAATCTCCTTACCAAATTTCTCTATAACAGGTTTAAGATCAGAATTCAACATTTAAATTATCTATTTGCTCTTTTATCTCATTAATCTGAGTTTCTAACTCCTGAACCTTAACCTGGAGTTCTTCAACAGTAGGTTGTGGAGGAATTGGGTCTTCTACCCATTCCTCTTCAACCAATACCATGACTTCCTGGCCATCAATTATTTCTTTTTTATATGTTCTGTTCCAACTCATAACGTTTATATATATTTAATGTTTAATGTTTTATTTTTAAGCTATCCGAACAAATATTGCGGGGATAGCCGATGTTGATGTTGTTAATGATCCTGCAGATGAAGGTAATGCGCCATATCCAACATTATTATAATAATAACCGGTAATGCCCAATGTAGGGTTTGAAGTCCATCCTAATGGATTTTGAAATGCTGTTGTTGGTATGCCCCTTATCGCAGATGCAACAGTATAATCAGCCAACATTGCCAAGTAGTATAAACCAGGATTTAATTGCTGAGAAATAGAAATGGTTATCAAGTTCGTGGTTGCCGATGCAGTAACCGTTCCGGCATCTAATAATAAAGTAGAAGGTATATGATTAGCATCACAATTATATATACCAAGTCTTATAACGTTGGATTCGGTCGTTGAACTCGCAGCCAACGAAACACCTATCCTATCAATAGTAATTTGCTCACCAACCAAGAAAGGACAGAATACCAAACGCCCATTGGTAACAGTCTGGTTAGAAAATGCAAATCCTATATTGGTTGATGTATGATACCTGTTTGCGGTTGAACCCTTAATCCTATTTGCAGAAATATCCTGCGAAAGCAGATTAACCAAATTTGTTGTTCCTGAAAATATCGTGCTGGCCGTTATTGTTGGCACAACAATATTCCCGGTAAAAGTCTGACCAGATATGTTAGCTTTGGTCGCTAATATATTCGAATTCTGACTTATATTATTTGCATTCGTTATTGCAGAAGCTTGCAACTGACCAAAATATGTATTAAGATTGGTTGTTCCAGAAAATAACGTATTCGCAGAAAATGAACTTCCACCAGATAACGTTCCTGTGAATATTGAATTCCCACTTGCAATTAATGTGTTAATCGTTAAAGCAGAAACATTAACTGTTGGATTTGTTGGAGTTCCACCAGTATAAGTGTTTACTCCTGGTTGAACATTTATTCCTGTTGTTGAACCTCCTGAATAAACAGATGCAATATTATATATAATTGTTTCCAGTGGTGTACCACCCGATAAATAACATGGAGCATCAATACATCCAGTTAACGTTCCACCCGATAAAGGAAGAAAATTAAAATAAAAGTAATTGGGTTGAATTATATCACCGTTTTCATTCCAGTTCAACTCCAAACCAGGAATTGTACACGAATTCCAATCCCATTCAGCATTGATCTTAATTTTTAGATTTACCCCACCAAGATAATCCCCAAATCTTTCTGAAAAAAACTGAACATTAGAAGATTCAATAACAGAAAAATAATCAGAAGCATCGGTGTTTAACCAAACCCTTAAATCAGAAGCTATAGATAACATATCCGAATGGATTTCTACTTCGTTATCCAACGAATCCTGAAGCCTATCCATAATTAATACATTAAACTCCAAGTCTAATACTTGATCTTCAATAGATGAAGAAGATGGAGAAATGAACATTAATGGGTATTGTATATTTTGAGTCTGGGCTATGGATGAAATCTGACCATATCCGGTTGATTTTATTTGTCCGTGATTATCTGCAAAATACCTGAGTAAGGTTATTATTTTCTTATAAGTTAACATCGCTTAAATAAATAGTTTTTTAAATATGTTTTTTTTCGGATGATTTGGTTAAATATACCATGTGAAATAATATTCTCTTAAATGGCAAATCTAAAACCTGACCGTGTTTTAGAATATCTCCACCCGAAATCTGATCCAACACATAATACCATCCGAATTGTTGTTGAACGCCTGGATCATTCGAACCAAACCCCGATCTTATTTCTTCTTCTTCTCCTTTGAAGAGGTCTGGAAATTCCTCTTTTGTAATTCTACCCAGAAAGTCAAAAAAAAATTATATACCGGGTAAAAATGTTTTAGCTTTAATTTGGAATAAAATAATTCAACACGGGATTCAATCTCCTGAATATCATATTTCAATATCGTTTTTGTTTTTGAATCATAAGGGCGAATCAACATCGAAAATAATTTCGGGGAATTCTCCCAAAAATCCTTCTTCGATAATTCAATTATATCTATCCACATCCCAAATGGCATAATATCCAACTTGGAATCAAACTTATATTCCTTACCATCAATTTTGAATTCAGATATATCAATAAATGAATTATAATCCTGATTCAATAATTGAATAACATGGGTATATAATTCATTGAAGGAGTTTAACTCCAATTGCATCAAATCATCTGATGAAATACCTGTTAATGTGGAAATAACCTCAGTTATTAATTCTATTTCGGTAAACTCCCCTTTTGAATATAATTCCCTGAACTTCGATATATCCCTGAACTGTTCAATAGTTAACTCACCAATCGAATCATATAATTCATATTCCTTTTCTTTTAATTTTAATTTCATTGAATTATGTATATAAATGTATTTTTCTGTTCCTCATTCCAAAAGTCTTTAAACAATCATACGCAAAAGCCAAACTCATCACCATATCATCATGTCCATACATGGCTGAATATATAATCTTTCCTGTTGGAGTGTATTGAAAACCAAAAGCATTCAACTCTTTAATTAAATCCTCATTGGAAGGTATTTTAATTATCTTATTCTCAAAAGCAGAAATAAGATTTGAGATTATTTCATTCTTACTTTGGTTAGATGTTGTAAATTGAATGGTCTTATGCAATAAATTCGGTTTTGATTTTAAATCTTCCGATATAGGAAAACCAATACCGTTCTTTTCAATATAATATTTTTCAATATGCCAAAAATTTAATATTTGCTCTATTCGCTCCTTAACAACCGGTATAGGCAATTCACGAAATCTTATTATATCCACAACTTCTGATCTTGAATTAATTATGGTAATAACCGTGTAGTCATTGACCAAACCAATATCAATACCGGCAAAGTATTTTATACCTGGCTCTCTTACACGTTTCGCTACATAAAAACAATCCGATATATTGTTGAATACCTGGCCACCATCAACAAACTCAGCCAAAAATTCCTGTCTAAATATCTTCTCCGGTAAGGACTTCTTTATCGTGTTGATTAATTCCAAATTAGATAAAGGATTATCTTCATAGGTGAACTTTAACGACCTAAAAGTTTTATCCTCCCTGTTGAAATATTCATAAAACCAGTTCCTTCCCCTGGGTGTTGAAATAATTAAAACCTTCTTCCCCCGAACATTCAACGTAGGTAAAATTACCGTTTGAAACACATCCCTATCAATAAACGCAGCCTCGTCTAATATTAGATAATCAACCGAATAACCACGAAGATTATCATCCATAGCAGATGATTTGAAATCTATTATGGATTCGTTAACTAATTCTAATTGTACGTTACCTGAACTCGATGTTGTTTTTTTAACCAAAGATGTTTTGGATAATATACCAATAAGATCTTTATATATTCTCTTGCTTTGTGTTTCGGAAGGCGAAACAATCCATGTTCTGGAACCTGAATCCTCCAACGCCCATTTTAAAGCCTGAACAATCGCAGCATATGTTTTCCCGCTTTGCCTACCAGCACAAACAACAATAAAAAAAATACCCTCCTCAGAACATAATTGATGTAAAACTTCCTGTTTTGAATGAGGCTTGTAATCAAATTTAATCTCCTTCCCCATTTATTAAATTATCATTAATTATATTTTTATTTTTAACCTCAGCATTCAACTTATCAATGAATTCTCCATGTTCAATTACTTCTGAATCTGCAATTAATTTTATCTTTTCTGTTGAAGGCTTGCTTTCATTATTTCCATTAGCCAAAAACACAACATTGTAATTGTTTTTTACACTCTCTTCATCCGATCTCTTAACTTCCTTCTCCGGCTCCCCACCATTATCATATCCAACCAGATTTGCAACAGTCTTTATGGCTGAGATAGCTGCAGAAAAATTACCCTTCTCCATTGCCTTATCTTTGATCTTTAGCAGCTCTTCAATAAGCGAATTCTTGCTTATACCATAAGTAAAAACAGTAACTGAACGCAAATGATTCAAATATTCAATTACCTTCGGATGCTGTGATAGTTCATACCCATATACCACATGATTTGAACCACCATAACCAGCATTCCTGCAGGCATCAGCCTTCGAATAACCATATAATAAGTATGTAGCAAACTTTGCCTGCTTACCGGTTAACCCGAATTTCTTATAATCCGGTATCTGAACCTGAATGTTGTTTAAATTATTTTCCATTTAGCTTCCTCCCTCTCTTATTATTAACCTCTTCTTTCAATTCTAATTGACCACCATTCTGAAACCATTCTTCCCATAATGGCTGTGACTTATCCTGCTCCAATACTTCATTAATCCGAGAAAACATCTCCCTCACACATTGACCACATTTTTTTGAACCTGCAGGAGGTGAGGTAAATATGTTGATATATATATCCCATATCGAATCCAAATCAGAAGATTGTGCAAATGCAATCTTATTTAACCTGTTGATCTCCAACACATCTTTGTAACTTATCCTAAACATCTTTGTTTTTTATTTTAATTTGATTTTTGACCAATCATTGTATAAATCCTGAATCTTAACACTCAAAAAAGAAAAGAATGATACCTTACCAACCAATATTAATATATATGAAAATATACAACCAGGAAATAACATATATATCAAACCCAAAAACCATGTTGAACACTTAATGCATAAAAAAACCAACCTGAAAAAAGGTATCTTCGAAATTATATTCCTGATATACTCATTGTTCGTTAACCACCAGGAAAAAAATATTATCCAAATTAAATTTATCATCATCCAATTATTATTATCGGGGTCTTCTTCTTCTTTTCGAAATAATCTATGTAATACTCCAATGGCATCGGATACTTCGCATTAGCCTGCTTTATCTTGGCTGCATGCTCTGCTGACTTCTTTTTCCCCGTTAAAGTCTTCGAAATCCTTTCCCTTACATCTTCCGGTCTTCTTTCTCCCTTTCTTCCTGCCATATGAATTAACTTTATCTATACCCCAATAAATATTTATTAAAAAAGTTTATTCCTAAAGTTAAACGCAAATATCTAAATTGCTCGTTGTGCTTTCAGCACACCACAACCCAGGAGTTCGACAATAAACCCAGGAGTTTTACAAAAAATAGAAAATTTATTTAGGGGGTACTGCCTTACCCTGAAAGAGAAAAATTCTACGTTTTTTGTTTTTTAATGTAAAAAACCTAATTTTTTAATTAAAATACTTGAAAATCAATATATTATTTGCAGTATCTATTTGATAATATTTGAACTGTTCCAGGATGAAATTTCTTTCCGGTAGAAGTCTTAAAACCTAATGAATTTAGTCTATCAGCAATTGCACTAAAACCCCAACCAGACTTTCTATAATCACAGATCAAACCTGTTACTTGTTGGTTTTTTACTTCAGCTAATTTTCTTCTGGTTGCAACAGATGCTTCTACTGCTTTTTGCCTATGTTCTTCTAAATTTTTAATATTTCCAAGTTTTTCACCCCTTCTACGTTTGGCATCCAGGGCTTTTACTATTCTGCTTTGAATGGTCTTTGCTTCCTCTTCCGCAATAACTGCAAGAATACCCAGAACAGTAGGATTCATATCTGGTACATCCAAGCAAATGAAATTAATCCCTGAGTTTTTCAATGCATAAATAAATTGAACATCCCTTGCTAACCGATCAACCTTAGCCACAATCAATGTGGCGTTATTTGCCTTACATTGCTCAATAGCATCGAATATGGCTATCCTGGTCTTTTTCCTGGTTCCTGTTTCCTTCTCAGTAAAAGAAGCCAGTAAAACCCCATTATTCGCTTTCAAATGGTCATTAATCAATTTCTCCTGGGCTTCTACTCCCAGGAATTGTTTCTTGGTAGAAACCCTTAAATAGGCCACAAACTGGTTTTTCATGTGCTTTAGAATTTACCATAAATATACACAATTATTTTAAACTAATGGAACATCTGTTGTATAAACTTAAAATATTTCATAATACATTGAAAATCAATTATATAGTTTTTTTAACTCTTCGATTAATCCAACCGGTATATCTTCTTCATGAAGTTCGACTTGCTCCCCTTCATTGATCCTGAACCAAAAACCTTCCTTATATATATACTCTAATCCTGAGTATATAAAGTAAAACTCCTGGCTCACCCTATTATATATTTTCGTTATAGGCAATGTTTTATTATTTATAAGTTCCTGGATGCTTCTCAGAGAAACCTCTTTATAATCAATCTCTGAACCCTTATAATCAATTATCCAAGTCCAGTTCCCCCTCTGATATTTTATAATTTGGGGTTCTACATATATCTCTATCTTATATTTCATGTTCAAATCTTTGTTTTTAAGCTAATTTCAATGTTTATATAATAGTAATACTATCATTTATTGGAGTTTTACTATTGTTGATTGGAGTTTTACTGTTGTTAATTGGGGTTTTACCGACAAAATTACATGTTGCAACATCTAATTTGCATAAATGATTGATTTTGTGGTGGTTAGGATAACACATAGTGATTTTACTATATGATGGTTTCTTCATATATTGCAATTTAAGTAAAAATCCAATAAGAAGAAAATATATTAAGAAGTAAAACTCCT
>ERZ761584.371-NODE-371-length-14730-cov-10.098944_pt1 | contig 14730 bp, 17 predicted proteins | sample MGYA00512168_ERZ761584 | MGnify/ENA primary metagenome ERZ761584 (study PRJEB28899, sample SAMN03785564) | bioreactor sludge metagenome | biome: EBPR Sludge; feature: EBPR Bioreactor; material: 0.22µm filtered reactor supernatant | place: Saint Lucia: Queensland...
TATACGGCAACGCGTAATTTTGCCGAGGCGGCTAACAAGGAACTCAAAAGCAAAGCACCCCCTGCCAAAGCTGCTGCACCCGAGGTTACTTCTCCAGCAGCCGAACCTCCTAAGCCAGAATTAGTTCTAGAATCTCCTCCCGCGCTCGCGGTTGGAGATAAGGTCTCTTATACCTCGGGTGATGGACGTAAGATCACAGGACAACTGAACAAATTCCTTGACAATAAGAAGAATGCGGTTGTTGTGGCTGAGAATGGAGGCATTCATAATGTCCCAACTAAGGATCTTAGCAAACTCGTGCCTGAGGTTGCTGGAGGAAAAGCGCCTGAAAGTACCTCATCCACGCCTCCGGCAAAAGCTGAGGTTCCTGTTGCACCGCCTGTAAAACCCGCGCCTCGATATGTTGAGATCCTAGATGCCAAGGGCAAGAAGGTTGATGAAGGAGAAGTTGTCGGAACCACTAAGCCAACAAAAGCCGCACCTAACGGAACTGTGTTGGTCAAGGTTAAAGAAGGCGTTACGAAGGTTGTTCCTCCGGAGAGAACAAGGAATATTGAGAAGCTTTCTGAGAAGGCTGTAAAGAAGCTTGAAGAGTCTAAGAAACCTACCACAGAAACCAAATCCGAGACGCTAGAGGAATACATCAAGCGTCGCAAGAAAGAGGAAGGCTTAAAAGGATTTCTTTCTAATAAGAATGCCGAGAGATTTCGAAGCGAGTTTCAAGGAAAACAGGCTCCTAAATCCACAGTAACTCCTGCCGCAGAACCTCTCTCGAATAAGTACAACATCGGAGACACGGTTGTATTGAAGGCCACTGATACGCGCCCGAGAACCACCGGGAAAATCGAGGGTATTGCGGGTGAGGAGTTTGTAATTAATATCGGTTCCGGATCGGATGGAAAGCCAATCTACGTTCGCGGGAAGGAAAAGGACATTTCGGCGCATGTGCCGAAAACTGAGAAGAAGACTAAGCCTGGAACCGAACTCAAGTCGGATCCATTCCTAACCGGAGTTTTCACAACCGCGGCTAAGGTTGCTCATCGTGATCTCCTTAAGCCCATTGTGAAATTCCTCGGTCGCGGCGCAATGGCGAGTACGGAGCGTATTGTTCCCGGTGCGGGCGAAAGCTTGGCACGCACTCGACCGGTTGAGGGTGGAGTATTGATGGATGAGGTCATGCCTGAAAGTCGAAGAGAGCAAAGGAAACTGCAGAACTACTTCAACGAGCCTGTTGAAAAAGCCGTCTCGAAGCTCAAACCCACGAACAAGGAAATCGAGCATGTCACAAATTGGATGGATGACATGCAAGATCTTGGGGATAGTGGGATTGCCTTAACGCCAAGGGAGAAAGAACTCACAGACGCGGTTAGGGAAGCTTTCCTAAGGTCCGCCGAGGAACAGCAGAAAGATGGTCCCTTGATTGAAGGCGAGCGTGAGAAGAAAATCGATCCCTTCTACTCCGCACGCGCGATCATGTCTCGTGAGGTCAGGAAGATCCTAATTTCAGGAACCGACGCGCAACGTCAGCCGTATGTGGATGCTTATATCCTTTGGCACAAGCAACATAATCCCAAGTCGGATGAGGCTAAAGCGCGCGAGGATCTTAATCTCATCTTGGGAAAGAGCAACTTTCAAGGAAAACTGACTCCAACCTTCGCACCTTTGGTAAAGGCTGAGGGTATTGGACTTCCGCCGATCATGCGCGAGAAGAATATTCTCAGCCGCGTGATTTACCATAATCTCCGATCAGCCGGATCTTTAAGCTGGTATCGCAACGTCCAAAAGAAACCAGCAATCGCGATGATGTTCGGTCTCACGGATGATGGCCGAGGTGGGAGTTATAAGACCTCGGTTTCCCCTGATGATCCCGAGTATAAGAAGTACCTCATCTCGGGTTACAGTGATGTTCCACAGATCCCAGAGAATCTCACTGGAGATCCGAACTTTGAAGCGATTAGGAGTGAGCTTAATCTGAGCCGAAATATGGACGAGGATAAGATGGAACAAGTTTCCGCGTTAGTAAACGCCATGCGCCTCGGACCAAAATCCGCGTTCAGGGACATTGTAAGTTCTATCGGACCCGTTGCGGCTTGGATGAAACCTAGCGAGCTTCCGCTTGCGGCAAAAGCGATTGGGACTGTGTTGGCTGGAAAGAGCACAGCGGTTAAGCAAGGCGCGATTTCAGGGAGAAATCCTGGAGAGTTTTTCCTCCAGAATGGTGTGAGGAATGTATTGGGAAAGATCACAGATAACCTCAGAAAGTATCAAGGCCGTGATCTTGCTGAAAAAGGTGTTCGAGAGGTCTTGGTGGAACTCGGAAAGAATATCACCGAAGCTCGGATCAAGAGTAACGACACAGACTTCCTTGAGGCCTTTGCGGGTAAGAACTGGCGCGCTTTGAAAATGAATGACCTTATCGAGCGCGCTAGCACAAGATTCATGGAGCAAGTACAAGGAAGTTATTCTCCTGAGTATCTTAATAAGATGTTCACTAAAGGAAGCCAGCCCGGATATCTGAAGGCTACCTTCATGCTTTCTCGCTGGGCATTCGAGCGAGCAAGGAGATATCGCATGGATGTCCTCAAGCCGATGGCGGAGAAAGGAGATATTAAGCCTTTCCTGAAATCCACGTTGGCATATCTTGGACTTGCGGCTCCGACAATTGGCGCGGTTGAGTATCTATTAACCGATCAGAAACCCCGTGAAATGACTTGGGGTGAATACTTCGGGCTACTGAACGATGATGGAACTCCGAGCGAGCGGAAGATGGAAGAGCTCGCGTACACAGTCGCGGCTAAATCAGCGTTGGTTGGCTTGGGGGGACTGTTGTCCTATGCGGCTTATGGAGCGCTTCAGACCTTGCATGGCGAGTCCATGCTGCCGATTGAAAATCCCGGATGGAGTTTTCTATCGAGTAATACTGCGCGGTTGATGGATGCAATCGAAGCTTATGATGGCGAGAATCTTGCGAAGATTATCGCTCAAATCCCAATGGAAACATTGGGAAATGAAATTCAGGGGATTCGACTTCTGAAGAACGCACTAGAAGGTCGTGAGGAAACCGGTGCCCGTGAAGAAAGAATCTGGAAACGCGTATCCGGCCAAAGTGGAGGAAGCTTAAGGGGCTCTTTTGGTCGTGGCGCGAATCCATTTACCGCGCGAACTGCTCTTGCCCGGGAAAAGAATCCCGAAGAGATGGTGAAGATGGGCCCGGCGATGGCAAGATATTACAAAACTAGGGCCTCGAAAGGCCCTAGTACGTTCAAAAATCCCGTGAGGGATATGGAGTATTACAAGTTCCTGTCAACGATCCAAAATCCGGAGAGCGCGGGTAAGCAGTATTCTAGAGATCTAAGTCAGGCCGAGTTGAACCACGTTCGGAAGGCGGTTGCGAGGTCGGCATTCTTACAATCTCCTCCTGAGTAGGAGGATGGCTAAAGTCTCCATAATGTTTTGAGGACATTGGACAATAGCACAATTTCTCAAACTTCTCGAATACTTCCTGAATCCGCGCCATAGTGTTCTTTGGAACATAGGCGTTTTCAAGTCCTACCATGAGCTTAGAGATAAGTTCAAGTAGGGCTAAGTCTTTTTCGGAGATTTGTTTGTTCATATTGTTTGAGCTAAGTCTTTACTACTGGAACGCGGGTCGCGTCCGCGATCTTTCGTTCGCGTTCCAAGTTTAAGTAGCGGGCAATTTGTTCGTCATGCGCGTCGATGAAAGCCATGATATGCTCCGCCCTCTTGTGCCAGCAGTCGCATCCGTCCACGTACTCGCGGCCTTCAAAGACGACGAGCCCAACGGCATAGCTAAGCGGAACGGCAGTCTTGGACTTCTCCAAGGCTTCACGTTCTCCTTCATTCCAACTGTACCCTTCGTTGTAGGCATCCCAGAATTCCTTGCCGCAATAGCAGTCTCTGCGACAGCCGTTGACGCCACCGCTGAAGGCCCGTTCGAAGTTCTCAAGTTTGGCTTTATTCATAATCCAGCTAGATCAACCGCCCGATACGATCTTGGTTTCAGTACTTTCCCGTCCGACTTCCGCATAACGACCCACTTAGACAAAGTGGGTCGAAATTCTTCGGTCATTAGCTTTTCATCAAAATCCTCTTTGAGATCCTCTTCCGTCCACGCCTTAGTCATATTTGACTCATGAATCCTTCGGAAAGCTTCCTTTAAGTCAAATCCAAGGATCGCGCTTTCGTTGTTAATCTGCCAGTACAATACTGTTGTCGCGTCCCACAAGCTGCGATAGCATGGTTGATCTTTTATTAGCACACCCAACATCTTATAAACAACCTGAAGGAGATTAGATGTGCGAGGTTTATTGTCAGCAGCCGGGCGATACTCCTCAGCTTTTACACCGGTTGTAATCATCGTGCCAACCGTGACATAGAGTAGATCCCCCAAGGCATCTATTTTATCAATTCGGTTTTTGGCATGAGTGTATTCCTCAAACTCCTCGAAGATTAAGGTCTTCCTAAGTTTCAGTTTATCATACCGACAGTCAGCATAACTCTTGACAACCGGCTGAAGGAAAGTTTCGTGAAACTCGGTTAGGGAGTTTATGTAGTATTCGAGGTTGCTCATGTTATTCTCTCACTTTATAGACGTTTCCACTAGCTTGTAATCTACCAGCAAATACAAGTTCCAACAATCGGTCTTGTAGGTCCTTCAAGGTCAAATCGCTCTCAAACTGAATGAACAAATCTGCTGTGGTTGAACTTCCACCTTGACCGCGAATGAAGTTCACAATCTCGCGGTTAACTCCGCCCATGGCATTTCTTCCCGCGGCCGCAAAGCCTAGCTCCATCTTGCGCTCGATTCCACCGAGCATTTTAATGGCTTGGTCGCAGTCGTCTTTGGTTAATATCATGTCGAGATTCTCGGAGAAATGGATCGCGGTCGCAAGTTTCAATACGTGAACCCGCATACGGCCATAGTAACTGATCATCTTGGGATGACAAATCGCAGCTTTGGGAATATGAACCTTTTGAAACCAATCTTCAATATACTCTCTCAAACCGTCCTCATATTGAAGCTCGCCGTGAAGCTCGGAGAGTTTCTTTAGATGCGCTAAGAGTTCATCCCTGAGTTTCAAGTCATTCTCATCAGGTTGTCCCATCCAGAATGTATTCATCCGTGGCTCGATCTCGAATACAAAGATCGTCCTCGAAACTGTGCCGTCTTCGAGAATTCCCATCTTGATACCTTCCGGAATAAAACTTGGTACACACCCACCAAGAATCGCCAGGCACGGATTACGAATTACGTCATTGCCCTGATGCTTCGTATCGTATTCGTGGTCCTTGCAGTCATACGCCTTGAGCAGAAGCTTATTCATCTTCTTGTTCTCGCGCTTGGTGAACAAGGTCTCAACCTCCTCAAGGACGAATGACATGGAGGCGTATGCGTAAGGTTTTACTTTGCCCTCTCCGTTGATCAATCTTACGCGCTGAGTATTACTACCCAATTTCTGACAAAGCTTCTCGTAGGTTACATCATCCGGGCCCTGAGGAAATAGGTACTTTGGCCCTTCGGTAACTTGGGAAAACTTAGTTTGCGCGGGTTCCTTCCAGTGACGAAGAAGCTCGATAACCTTACCGAGCACGATTCCTTTACCAACCGATGCCGGGCCCGTAAGGACTATGTATAGATTAGGAAACAGCGGATCACCGTCAAGTTTCCCATGCCACACGCGTCGTTGAAGAGCCGCGGAAATTGTGTAATACCAAGAGAAATTGATAAAAGAATCCGGAGAGAATAGGTGTCTCGTGTACGTGCGCCACTTCAAAAAATTCGAGGTTGGTTTTGGTGAGTCTTCGAGCATACATAACACCATGAAAAGCTTTCATTACTAAAAGGGTCTAACATCCGTATACCTCATGCGACAACCTCCCTCATCCCGTGTGGATTGGTTTCCTCATCATACTTCGCCCAATTATCCCCAATGCTCGCCTCGGATTTCATAGTGTACCTTTCGCCCGATGTACTGGTTAATTCAATCTCGGTAAATCTTTGCATGACCTTGGCGGCCTCCGAAGCCTCAGCTTCAGGAACATTCAACAGAAAACTGTCATGCTTGTTATTCAAGATACTCCAGTCCTTGTCGTTTTCCTCGATCCACTGTAAAGTATTACATACCGCCTGATGCGTCAAGCAGCCAATGGTACTCTGAGGAATCCAACTTATAGCCTCCCGCACCAAGGAGTCATCCATCTTTCCGAAGAACTGACGCTGATATCCGAAGAGATTCTGGAGTGTGCGGGTTTTGCGGAATTCTACCTCGAACTCGGTTTGCCAGTTTACGACCTCAGGAAAGAGATCGTCCCAGGTGTTGAGATAGTATTGGGCTTCCTCCTTCGTTAATACGAGTTTGCCTTCGGTATCTTGCAGCACGCTAAGCTGAAACGTCGGCCACTTAGCAAGATAGCTTCTCATGTGGTTGGTCTTCTTGCCTATGTAATATCTCGTCGAGTCGTTCTTGATTTTCTTGACAAGGTCCTTCCACTCTGGCAATGCCTTAAGCTCGGCCGGCTGTTTCATCCAGTATCTTGACTTAGGAAATTCTCCTCTGAAATCGTTGATGAATACATGCAATGCGATGTAAACATGCTGTTTAATTCCAGCGTGGATTAATTGTCGGTATCTCCCATCCCGCGCCTCATACGCGACCACTAAGCTTTCCGCGCCCGCTTGATCTACCTGAACGAATTTTCTTCCCGGGCCCGCCACAAGGCATCGCATCAGCGGCTCGGATGGATTCTGTGCGTTTCCGCCATAGTGATCAAGTAGCTTCCTACTTGCGAGGCGGAAGGATTTCGTACCCGTGATTAGGAATGAGGAGGTATACCTCATACGCCAAAATAATCCTCTTGAAAAAGTTGCAAGGCCTTTTCATCCGTAAGGCTACGATGCACGTATACTACAGTCTCGACCTCACCAAGCTTAAGTTCAACGAGCCGATAGTGATGATTTTCTGGACCATCGGTAAGTTCCGTGGTCCAGTTAACGCGCTCGCCATTCATCGGCCCTCCGATTACTAGGCGTAGATTATTCTTGGCTGGCATTTTGAGTGTATTGAATTCTAGCATCCAAGAGCTTGAACCCTCGAATGGATAGGCACCTTGGGCAAAATCTATGAAGCACTTTTGGTGCCGAGATTATAGAATTTGTGGGGTATTCTGCGAGGATGAATTCACAGTTCGGGCAAGCGTAGAGTTTGAGGGTATCTAATGTAGGTGGGTTATTCATAAGGCTGTACAATAGCTTTTACACAATAACAAGGAAGCATAATCCCGCCAAGTTTTGGATCACAGTGTGGTTGGCCTTTGGAATCCACAGTTGTGGCTTGGCGATTATGTGATGTGCACCAGAAGATCTCTCGACTCTGATTCATAACTCGTGCGGCTGCCTGAAGAGTTTCTCTTATGTCGGGCAACATTGTGGCATCTGGTAGTAAGATAACATTGACATTTCTAAAGCCCTCTACCTGTTCGCATTTGTTAGCCCAGTGCACTAAACGCTCGAATGCACGGCGTGATCCGATAAATAACCACTGGCGTTCTGAAGAATGGATGTTATTCATAATCCCGCACAGCAATAAACTGCGCACATTGAGGAATCCCATCCTCAGAAGTATGCTGGTATCTCACCGTGATCATCTTCCCGATCGGAGGATCTACCAGCAGTTTAGCAAGTTCCTTATAGGAAACTCTCCCGCCTCCACAGTTGAAGGATTTCCCCTCGGGAGTCTTAAGCTGAAATTTTCCCACATGTCCGCGTCGCTTGCCAATTCCTTCCACCACACCGGTGCATAGAAACTCAGCGTCTTTGAAAGGCTTGCGCTTGAGGAGCTCGCCAAACGTATATGGACGGTAGACCGCGCCTTCATAACCTTGGGAGAGGAATTGGCGATAGTAGTAGTCGCCTTCAGAGTGGTTGCGGATTAATACGGTTGTTACTTTAGGAAAGTTTGCAGGAATCTGTTGAAACCTAATGTATTGTGGAAGATCTTCAGAGCTTGTGTCGTATACATAATAAGGTATCTGGCTTGAGAGTTCATTTGGTTTCTTCGGCATGACGGCCGAGATGATCTTCTGCAGAGGCCAACCGTGGACGTAGAACTCGCCTTTTAAGGAATAGTCGGTACTGTTAGTTATTCCTGGTTGTGCCTCCTGAACAGCAGGAAAGAATTTCCCAGTCCTCGATACGAAAATCCCTCCCGGCTCGAGCTCGGCGTAAACACCGTTTAGCTTGGGCTGGATAAAGCAAGGGAAGGTAATCTTAAGAGGATCGTAGATTTTCATAGGACAAGAGAAACATGGATAGAATAAACGGAATTACAATCCGGACAAAACACAGGAATAACTACAAGGTCCTTAGCCTCTGCCCACGCGGAACCTTTAATCCGGAGACCACAAGCAACCATCTTATCTGGGAGGGTAGTTGCTTCGAGGTGCGCTCCGCAATCTTTGCATAAGGCTTTTATCGAAAGCTTGCTGTTATAGTCTTCAGCGAAGGTTGCTGTTATAGTTTGGTTTTTCATAAGGCACGAATTCAAGTCCAGATTTTTCTTTCACCAGAAATCTATATGCAATCACAACATCTAGTAGCGGGTTGTTGTAGGCTATCCTAAGTTTGTACATGTTCTTGGAATCCAGTGAAGGCTTTCCTTCCTTGGTATATCCCTGCACCTTGTACTTAAGCTTATTGTGAAAGTACTCGATACACTGCTGCGTGGAATTGGGGTTAAAGGCCTTATCACCTTTCAGCATCCTAGCAATCCGAAGCCATTGCGTGAGCGTCTTCTTGCACTTGAGGATATGTGTTACGCGGATAAGGTCATCCACAAGAATACCCTCAAGAGTTGCACAAAGATACGGATAGACACACCGAGTACCATCATAAATAGCCCTTGCGCGCTCTGGATGTTCTCTGATGAATGCAAGCATCCTAAGATGAACCTCTCTTAAAGCGTATACGTCTAGCGCGTTATACTTATACAGCCTAAATTGCTCGTCCGAATTCCGAGGCCGAAAGAAATTCTGATCCTTGTGATATGGTAGCCACGTCCAATAGGAAATCACATGGCCCAAAGATTTCTCAACCTCGGGTAAAAGTCTGTGGTGCGCGATCATCGTATCGAATATGTTCCAGTTGAACAACACCCGATAGAAGTATGAGAGAATAAACAAGTCGAATTGGGCGTTGTGTGCGACGATTGTATTCCTCGCGAGGAGAACAGAAAGTCGTGCGAGGATTTTGTAGAATTGTCCGTATTGGAGTTTGTTGGTGTAGTCGTAAGCTGGGAGAACGAAGATATACGGATGATTGTCAAATGCCAATCCAATACAATTCAGACTCCAGTCCTTTGGATCTGTCTCGATGTCAAGATAGATCGTGTGTCCTCCTTTAAGGAACGGCTCAGTAAATCTAAGAAAGTCTTCCAGCCCCGGGGCCACCATGAACTTGAACTCCTGACTAGCGGGGAAAATAGGCGAGAGGAATTTCCGCGTATCGGCCCTCATCCAGAAACGATAGTTTGTTTTCTGAGTGAGAACTTCCTCTTTGTCATCATCGGAGAAGTCAGCACTATCATCTTCCGCGGAAGAGGAATACTTAAGATCTTGTGCATCCTGTGGGTGGAATGTCGCGCAACAGGGAACACCTCGATACGACATTAATGTCGCGCGCGCTTTCTCCAGATGCATCCCAGGAAAGAGAACCTTCAGCGCATCCGGGCCGAGGATGAGGATCTTATTCCCAAGTTTGTGAAAATCATGGGGAGGTTTGTGGGCGTCGACTAAAATACATGAATCTTTCAAAGTCATTCCCTTAGGCAACGCGCCTAGTTCAAAGGCCTCCCAAGCAACGCCTTCTCCGAGCGGGAATTTCTGCGGAGTGGAAACTATGAGAAGCTTATTGCTTGGGAGGTTGTTGGAGTTCATGGAGGATTTAGCTCGTAAGAGTATTGGCTTCTGCTTCGGATTCTCCCTGCAGAGTAGGCCAACCATTGAATAAGTATTGGACAGTATTTTCTATGCCTTCACGCTTTAACATGCCCGATACAGTTTCATCTTCTAACTGGACACAGCGCTTCATCTTGGTTAAAGATTGCATGTGTGAGCCAGACATCCAAGAGTCGACATAGATTGCGGTAAATTTGTTCATGAGTTCTCGATGGGAATAGGAAGTTTGGTAGAAATCATAGTTCGCACGAATGGATCATTTCGTGTATGTTTAGTTCGAGATTTTTAACACGTCTATTTAATGCCTAACGCTTAGACCGCCAGTTTCAGGCATCTCCGCAAGTAGTTTATCACTATAGCGACTAACTGAGACAAACACTTGTAGTCCCTTTCGTTGTCCGCGCTTCTGACCGGAAGGAATAATAAATCCCGCCGATACACTAGAGGACGTTATCCTAACATCACTCTCGACATTTTTTACGGCAAGCGCATAAGCTCGTAATACTGCGTTACCGGTTGCTGTTTTCATTATTCTATTACCTCCTCGCAGCGGAAGATTTTACAGGACATTCCTTCAGAACTTAGCACTCCTTTAATACCTTCTAATGTACTAAAAGACAAACATTTTCCTTGATGGTAGAGCATGTACATCACCTCAGGTTCTCTAACCACTTCGTAAACGTAGTCCATGAAATTAAACCAAACTTCTGAACTTGTACTCCGAATCTCCAACATGTGCCATACTTTGCGTGGATCGCGCCTCATGCACATGCGGATTTGTTTACCCTCTCGTGCCGCTTTGATAACCTCGATTTGTTTTGCGTAGTCCATAAATCAATGTGCGCGTCCCTGATTGTCATGCGCGCCCCGACATGTTGTTACTCGCAGAGGCTATCCAAGGCACAGTCAGCTACCTTGAGCCAGCCTTGTGCTTGCTTCTGTTTAGCAGGATCAAGAACGAACTCTGCCCATTTTGGGAGAGGCTTACCATCGTAAGCTACTCCACCAACAGCTTGGCAGTAAGCTTCGTACAGCATCTCTGCCAAGTCCTTCCGATCTGGTGCGTCGTCGATGTCCATAGCTTTAGAATCCAGGCCCATCACTATTCGCCGGACCAACAACCCGATCCCAGTTAGTCTGGAGTTGATAGCCCAGAATAACCTCCGTCCCATCCGGGTTTTTCAGAGGCTCCTGCCTAACACCTGCGGCCTTCTCTTCTGGAGTCGGGCGACGCAGGGCCTTGCGCGGTTGACTATCAATAGTGATTCTCAGACACTTGCCCTTGAACTTATCCAAGTCCTCCTGCTCGTCCGAGAACAACTCACCTTCCGCGAGTTCCTGCACCTTGTTGGGTTCAAGATCCGCGCGCTTCAAACCTTCGATCATGTTGGACATGAATGACATGCTCGGATCGAGTGGCGTGTAGATCGTAGCCTTCTGTCCGCCGGTCGCGTACTTCTTACCGAGAACCTCAACCGAGGTTGGAGAGATGATCTCTAGCTCGGTTGCGACCATCGGATTTCCGGCCGCGGATTTCCGCTTCTTCATGTCATTGATCCGCACGACATACTGGTCGGTCGGAAGAGGACAGTTGGTGCTGAACACTACTTCATCTGCTGTGTATTTAGCCATGTGTTTTTTGGTTTTTTGTTTTTTGGTTTGTTTCTGAGTTACCCCAATCGGGGTAAAGTGTATAAAGCAGCTTCCGTGCTAGGTTAGCTAACTCTCCTCCAAAAGGAGTTATAGATAGCTTCTCCGTTATTTGGATCTTGTTCCTTTGTAGATCTCCGCAGAGATCCACTATGATGGATAATGGATGTTACTGGGAGATACATACTCTTAAGTTGATGCTTCCATAAATATGCGCAGAGATCTGCCTCATCAAAGTATAATGTATACCCTTCCCAGAATCCGAATCTATGCAAAATTCTTGTATTAAACATCGCTGCTGACGTTTGTGTGAAAGAAGTTTCTCGAGGGAGGTAACATTCTACTGTGGGTTCTTTTTGATATTGGGTGCAAGGATTACCAGGATTATTATTCCCGGCAAAATTAACCTTACCATCAGGATAGAATTGCAAGATACTACTTGCGGTAGCTTTGTATTTTACATGTGCAGTTTTCCAAATTGACAACCAATGAGGAGTTGTTATCTCTGTATCGCAATCTAGGAACACTAGATGCTCGGTCGAGACATTGCTAATTAAAACATTCCGCGCATAATTAATCCAAAAGGATGTTGGAATTGTAAGTTCCTTAACGCGCAATTTATACTGATTGCAAACTCTAGAAACTTCCGGGGAATTTCCATCATTTGCTACCAGAACTTTGTAACTAATTCCAGCAGGTGTGGAAAAAAGTGAACCTAAACAGCGTGCCAAATCTTGAGGAGCATTCCGACATGGAATACAGATAGTAACTCCTGGGCATAATGAAGTCTCTATTTTACCCGGATTATGCAAAAGTCTTTTGAACATTTCAGCCGAACGTTTCCATGACCAATGTGTTACGAGATCTTTGTGGAAAGTTTTATTCGGAAACTTAGCAAGCGCGCTTACTAAGTCATCCTCCTTGTACTTGCCCCAAGGAACTTTCCCGAGTTTGGGAAGGTTTATATAATCCTCCTGTGTCGGAATAAGCGTTGCCACTTTGTCTGTTAGGTAATCCATTGGTCCAGCGAATGCGCTTGCTATCACAGGAAGTCCACAGGCGAGCGCTTGCAAAGGACCAAGACCAAATCCCTCTAGATGATGAGGAGAAACATAACAATCTGCGAAGTTATACAATTGATTAAGTCGCGAGGTTGTTAAGATTTCATCTGTCCAGATTATCAGCGGAGCGTGAGCTGTGTTAAACAATCCAAGTAAGTCCCTGCAAGACTCCTCAGACCACGGTCCCTTTGGTCCGTGAATCCAGAGTAGCACTGAAGGATTATTGTAGAAGGCTTTATAGTAGGCACTTAGCAAGTTAGATATTCCCTTTCGTTTTTGTATAAAACCTACATTAAGAAAGGTATATTGATTTTTCAAAGTGTGGATCGGAACTGTAAAATTTCTGAAAAATGTTTTGATCTCCGGCGGAGCAGGTTTAATAGGCAGTGGATGAAACTCGTGGGTAGATACTCCAAGAGGGAAGTAATCTACTTTGCGCTTTAGGAATTTTTCTAAAAGGCGCTGAGAGAATCTCGAGAATGTAACAAGCGAGTCTACACTTTTCCATTGATGCTGTACGTGCTGGAATTTCCAGCGAAAGTCATCAATGGCTGTTATCGCCAGACTTTGCGCCGCGGTCAGGCCGAGAATCTGATGCGAAGTCATTCCAGAGTCTACATAAATATACCTAGGGCAATCTATCAGACTTGGCACAGGAGGCTGCCCAGTTAGATGACGCCCTAAATAGAACTCAGAATCTTGTTTATCGTATGATAAGGCAAATGCCGGAACAGCAAGATCTTGTCTTAAATGGTGAACCAAATGGCGAGTGATGATAGCTAATGATAATGGTCCTGTACTTAGTCCGTCAAAGTATACAGGAGTTCCTGTGTAGGGAAAGTGTGATTGCTTATTCATTATTTCGTAAGACAAGCTAGGTAACTCTCGTATGTGGCCGGAATGAACATCTTGCCTTTGCTATCGAAACCTGGTGGGGTTATCGGATTGAAGGATTTATCAGGCAGAACCTGCCAGCAGTAGCCTTTGTTCTCGGTGATTTCCGGGCGGTGTACTTGCCGAAAGAACCCGGTTAAATGCGCGGGCATTTGATCCGCGAACTGACCTTTCATTAGAGGCTTGATCTTTCCATTGAGTTTGCCTTCCGAATCGCGCTCGGCTTGCTCATGCATGTTGATGATGAGATTACACGGGATGCTCTTAGCCGCATCCATGATGTCAATTCCCAGGGCAATACGATCATCATGGATTGCAAATCCATCAACCTCATCTTTCTTGGTTAGATACGGCGCATAACCGGGCGCGACATCTTTTGCCCACTGGTTGAAGCGATTAATGAAGAACGTCCAGCTGTCGATGATCAAGGTTGTATCCGGGGAAAATCCGTCACAGTAGAACTTGAAGAAGTTAATCAAGCTCCACCTTGGTCCGACGCGGCTTGAGATCTTAGGATCAACGAATTTACTTTCAACCTCCTTGTTCCAGAAGGTAATTCTTGAAACACCCGGTGGACATTTATCATCTCTATCTAATACGACGGGATTGGGAAATTTGGTTGCTGCAATAGTCTTACCCGTGCCGGGCATACCGATAAAACCCAAGCGGATTCTCGGGGAACTTCCTGCAGGTTTAATAAGATCGTTGACGTTAAAGGTTGTTGGATTTGCCATGTTGTTTTTTCTTTAATGGATTTGAATGTGCAGTTAGGTACCAGAACAGATCGTTGACCTCGTTCATGATCTCATGCTTGAGATCTACCTTCTCGATGTTGTCGCCGTGCTCGACCTGGCCACGGATAAACTTACGCGTGAGATCGATGATATGTGTAGTCAGCGCGCGCTGCATCCATTTGATGCGCGCTTTGGTGAGGACCTGAAACTCGGAATCGAGGTCTTGGATAATTCCCTCAAGCGCGGCTCGAAGAACTACCGTCGGATCTCGATACTCAATTTTCTCGTCAGTGCCAGGATCTTGGATCATAGGGCTCGGGTGTTTGACTGCGAAGATAAGAGATGATGTGTTCGTGTTTCTTGGTGATACAGAGATTCTGCATGAAGCAATGTTTGCATACCTTCGCGGCCATACCCTC
>ERZ761584.372-NODE-372-length-14682-cov-5.398715_pt1 | contig 14682 bp, 21 predicted proteins | sample MGYA00512168_ERZ761584 | MGnify/ENA primary metagenome ERZ761584 (study PRJEB28899, sample SAMN03785564) | bioreactor sludge metagenome | biome: EBPR Sludge; feature: EBPR Bioreactor; material: 0.22µm filtered reactor supernatant | place: Saint Lucia: Queensland...
GGCAGCGTCAGATGTGTATAAGAGACAGGTTGAGGGAGACGGCCTCGACGTCGGTGATGGCGTCGAGGAGCTCGAGCGGGGTGTCGGTGCCTCGGCCGTTGGCGAGGACGGTGGCCTCGGACGCGGACGCGAGGACGGTGCCGGTGGTGGCGCCCTCGGGGATGACGAGGTCGGTGTCGGTGGTGAAGTCGATGGGCTCGGAGTCGGCGCCCATGTCGAGGCGGACGGTGGTGCCCTGGTCGATGGTGTAGCCGGTGGCGTCGGTCATGGTGAACCGGACCTCGGCGTAGGGCGGGGCGCCCTGGTCGCGCTGTAGGCCGAACATGCGGAGGAGGACCTCGGCGAGGCCGTTGGGGAGCTGGTTGAGGGCGTAGACGACGTCCTCGGCCATGGCCGCGAACTCCTCGAGGAGGACTACCTCGGTGTTGCCCTCGCGGGGGGTCCAGTCGGGGAAGCTGAGGCCGGCGTTGGCGAGGGCGGTGTCTAGGAGCTGCTGGGCGTCGACGTCGATGAGCTCGAGGCCGACGTAGCTGACGACGTCGGGGCTGGGCATGGGGTCACTCCTCGAGGTTGAACGCTAGCTCGATGCGCTCGGTGCGGTCGTTGGGGTAGGTGATGGCGACGTCGGTGACGATGACGTCGGGGCCGTACTCGGCGAGGCCGACGTTGAGCTCGGCGACGGAGAGGGCGTCGAACGTGGGATCGGTCATGCCGAAGCCGGGGACGAGGTCGCGCTCGCCGCGTCGGGTGAGGACGAGGACGGCGATGCCCTCGGCGGCGGCCTCCTCGGTGCCGTCCTCGACGGTGGCGACGGCGCCGAGGGCCTCGAGCCGGAACGGGTGACTGAGGAGGTCCATGCGAGGAGCGTACGGCGCGCGGGCCTATGCGAGGCGGATGAGGACGACGAGCTCGTCGCGGCCGCCCTCGAGGAACGCGACGGCGACGTCGACGCCGCTGGCGAGGAGGTCGGTGCCGGCGTACTCGGCGGGGTAGCGGGCGGGGTACTCGAAGCCGGGCGCGAGGCGGGGGACCTCGACGTAGGCGGTGGGCCCGACGACACGGCGGACGACGCCGAGGTAGATGCCGGGGTTGCTGGTCTCGCGGTCGACGGTGAACACGGGCCTAGTACCTCATGCCGGGGATGAGGCCGCCACGCTGGAACCGGCCGGCGGCGTTGTAGGACACGACGCCGACGCGGCTGTTGGCGGCCTCGATGGTGCGGCCGTTGCCGAGGCTGATGGCGATGTGGCCGGGGTGCCAGAGGAGGGCGCCCTTGGTGCGGATGGCCTGCTCGACGCTGATGCTGCGACACGCGGCGATCTGCGCTGAGCTGCCGTCGGTGAACGGTACGCCGGCGCGGGCGGCGGCCCATTGGACGAGCTCGGAACAGTCGAACGCGTTGGGGTTGGGGTCGGTCGGCGAGGTCTCGGCGCCGTAGATGTAGGTGTCGCCGGCCTGGGCGAGGGCGAAGCCGACGAACGCGGCCGCGCTCTTGGCGCCGGTCGCGCCGCTGCTCGAGTCGTCGCCGCCCTTGCCGCCCTTGCCCTTGCCGGGCGAGCTCTTGGTTTTCTTGGGCGGCGGCTCGGGCTTGGGGTTCTCCGGCGTGCTGGCCGACACGGTCGCGGCGGCGCCCTCGGCGAGGGGGAGGGTGACGGTGTCGACCATGTAGCGGCCGTCGAACGTGGGGACGCCGTCGAGGATGAGGGCCATGCCGGGGCGGGCGTCCTCGCCGAGGTCGCCTCGGAGCATGGCCTCGACGGTGGCGACGTTCTTGCGGTCGTCGCCGGAGCGGCGGCACGTGGGGAGGGCGTCGATGGCGCCGTCGGTCTTGGCGCCCTTCCACGTGACGCGGAGCTCCTTGGTGCGCTCGGTGAGCCACGTGGGCCGGCCGAAGTAGAGCGTCCCGGCGGCCTCGAAACACACGTAGCCGAGCTCCTTGGCGAGGCGCTGGCAGGTGTCCCACGACGTCTCGGCGTCCTTGCCGGTCTGCCGGGCGATGCTCTTGCGCTTGGGGCTCGGCTGGGCGATGCACTTGAGGCCGGCGCGCTTGGCCTCGAGCTTGACGAACTGCGAGGGGGTGAGGTTCTTGCGGACGAGGGCGCCGCGTGCGCGCTTGAGCTTGCCGACGCCGAGGCTCCTGGCGGTGATGCGGAGGGCGTTGTCGACGCCGCGCGGGGCGACCTCGATGGCGCGGACCTCGAGGTCGAGGTTGGCGAAGTCGCAACGGCTGCCGGCCTTGGTCGGGGTGCCGGCGGAGAATAGGCCGGAGCGTAGGACGTCCCACCCGTCGTCGACGAGGGTTATGTCGAGCTGGGTGGCCTCGGTCGAGGAGAGGGAGAGGGTGGCCGACGTGACGGCCTCGGCGACGTCGCCCTTGAGCCGGGCTCCTCGGACGATGAGCTTGCCGAGGCGGCCGTCGAGGTCGTACGTCGGGCGGCCGGTCACTTCTTGCCGTCCTTGGGCTCCTTGGGGATGCGGAGCTTGCGGCCGACCTTGAGCTTGCTGGGGTCCTTGATCTTGTTGGCCTTGGCGATGACGCGCCACTTGCCGGGCTCGCCGTAGTAGCGGTCGGCGAGCTTGCGGAGGGTCTCGCCCTTCTTGACGACGTGGGTGGTGGGGAGCTTCTTGCCCTTGCCGCCCTTCTTGCCGCCCTGGACGGGGCCGAGCTTGGGGTTGGCGTCGGAGGCCTCGACGAAGCTGAGGGACACGGTGGCGCGGGTGATGTGGTTGGTGCCGTGCTGGCGGAGCTCGCCGGTGACGGTGACGTCGTCGAGGCGCCACGGGCCGCGCTCGAGCGGGGAGAGGTTGACGAGGGTGACGCGGTCGCCGCTGGCGGCGATGCGGGCCAGCGTGGCGAGGAGGTCCTCGACGCTGTCCTGATGGTCGGCGCGGGCGAGGAACACGGTGAGGCTGAGGGTGGCCAGCGGGGCGCCGTCGCGGACGGCGAGGGGCTTGCGGCCGGGGCGGTCGACGGTCGACCACGTCGCGGCGAGGCCGCCGAGGGCGGTGCCGCGCGGGCCGTAGGGGAGGACGAGCTCGCGGTCGCCGGCCTTGAGCTTGACCTTGGGGTGACGGGTGCGGGTCGCGGGCGCCGAGCTGGTCGACGCTGCGCGGGTGATGGCGAGGGATGCCACTAGCCTCGCTCCTCTCGGTCGCGGACGTAGTCACGGATGCCCTGGGCGACGGCGGCCGCGACGTCGACGTTGCTGCTGGGGTTGTTGACCTCGACGACGACGGCGCCGGCCTCGATGGTGAGGCCGCCTCCGCCGGCGGACACGGTGGCGCGGGAGCGGGCGCGGCTGTGGACGGTGTCGCCGGCGGCCGCCGGGACCGCGTGCAAGTGGCGGCCGGAGCCGGAGCCGTGGAACGCGGCGTAGCCGCCCTGGGCCCTGATGTACCGGCCATAACGCGCGAGGCCCTTGCCCTGTAGGTCGAGGGCGCGGCCGCGCTGGTGGTCGCCGGACCCGTGGCCCTTGCCGCCTCCGCCGACGAGGGCGTTGGTGATGGTCGGGCGGGCGCCGGTGGCGGCGGTGGCCTGGGCGTGCGCGGCCATCGTCGAGCCGAGGGCGCCGCCTCCTCGTGCGCGGGTGGTGGCGGTGTCGCCGAGGCCGATGGCGCCGAGGCCGTCCTTGACCCACCCTGGGGGCTCGGGGAACCTGATGTCACCGAGCTTGCCGATGAGGTCGCCGACGGTGTCGACGACGGCGCTGATGGCGGCCTTGATCTTGTCGAAGTTGTCGATTCCGAGCTTGATGAGCCGGCCGAGCGGGGTCCACTTGAGGACGAGCTCGCCGGCCTTGACGGCCATCTTGCCGACCCACTCGCCGGCGGTCTTGAGGGCGGCCCATAGGCCGTCGACGATGCCTCGGAACGTGTCGGATTTCTTGTAGGCGATGACGACGCCGGCGACGAGGCCCGCGATGGCGGCGATGATGAGGCCGATGGGGTTGGCGGAGAGGGCGGCGTTGAGTAGCCATTGTCCGGCGGCCCACACGCGGGAGGCGGCGGCGGCCGCCTTGGTGGCGACGGTCGACGCGACGGTCGCGGCGCCGTGCGCGATGGTCATGGCGATCATCCGCGCGCGGATGATGTTGTTGGCGATGCTCGCCTGAGTGTTGGTGAGCTGGGCGCCGGTGTTGAGCGCGATGGTGCCGGTGAGGAGGGCGGTGGTGGCGACGCGGGCGGTGGTGATGGCCGTGCCGATCATGGTGGCGGCGGTGTGCGCGATGGTCGCGGCCTTGGCCAGCGTGACGACGGCGACGTAGCCGGTGAGCGCGACGCGGACGAGGTCGGTGTTGTCGGCGAGGAAGCCGAGGACGTCGTCGAGGAGGGTCATGGGGGACAGGACGCCGGGGAGCACGGCGGCGACGTCGCCGAACGCGGGCGCGATGCCGTCGCGGACGATGGCGGTGAGGTCGGCGGCGACCTGCTGGGCCTTGTCCCACGCGGCCTCGAGGCGGCCGCCGGCGCCGACCTGGGCGTCGAGCTTGCTGACGACGCCATCCATGCCGCCGGTCTGCCACGCGCCGGCGTAGGCCTTGACCATGCCCTCGGCGGCCTTGAGCTTGCCGGGGAGCCGGTCGACGGCGGGGCCGAGGCGCTGGTCGAGGGCCTTGGCGGCGCGCTCGGCGTACGGGAGGAGGGCGGTGCCGATGGCGGTGCCGGCCTCGGTGAGGCGGCCCTTGATGGCCTTGGTCTTGTTGGCGAGGCCGTCGCTGGTGCGCGCTAGGTCGCCCTGGGCGTCGCCTAGCGATTTCATAATGATCCGCTGCCGGACCATGACCTTCTGGCCCTCGGTGAGCTCGCCGGTGAGGCCCATGGTGGCGGCCTCGGCTTTCATGGCGGCGTCGCTGAGGAAGATGCCGAACTGTCGGAGGGGCTCGGCCTCGCCGGAGAGGCCGGAGCGGAGGGCCTGGAAAACCTCGGTGGGGTCGGCGTTGTAGAACGATGCGAGGTCGCCGCCGGCGCCGACGAGGTCCTTGGTGAAGCTGCCGAGGTCTTTCTTGCTGATGCCGGCGGCCTTGCCGAACACGCCGAAGTTAGTAGCGGCGCGCTGTAGGTCGGCGGTGACGAGGCCGAACTTGCTGCTCATGCGGTCGACGTAGCCGGCGACGTCGCCGCTGACTCCCTTGAACACGGTGCCGAACGCGGAGGCGGTCTCGGCCGCGTCGCTGGCCATGGTGAGCATCTTGTAGCTGCCGACGGTGGCGGCGGAGACGAGGACGCCGATGCCGACGGCGGCGGTGCGCGCGGCCGCGCCGACGCCGAGCTTGACGAACCGGGCCGCGCCGCCGGCCATCTTGTCGAATCCACGGGCGCCGATGTTGGCCTTGCGGCCGGCGGCGTCGGCCTCGCGGCTGACTCCTCGGAGCTCGTCGCGGATACGCTCGAGCGGGCCGGAGAGCTCGTCGCGGATGGCTGCCCTGACGAGCATTTCATCCGTGGCCATCGGCGGCCCTCCTCGGTCTAGCTGCCCTTGCCCTTGCGGCGGGCCTTCTCGGCCTCATTCTGTAGGTAGTTGTGCGCGGCGATGCGGACGTTGACCTTGAGGGGGTCGGGCTCGTCGAGCACGGCGACCGGGTCTAGGTGGAACGTGGCGGCGACGAGCGCGGCCGCGCGGACGCGGCCGTCGCCCATGAGGCGGGAGAGCTCGGCGTCGAGTGCCCTGCTGCGGGCGGTGACGACGCCGAGCTCGTCCTCGTCGTCGTCGCCTACTCGGTAGGGTCCAGCGCGTCGACCTCGTCGCCCCACCCGGCCTCGACCATGAGCCGGCGCGCGGCCGCGTCGACGTGACCCTCGAGGCCGTAGAGCTTGCGGACGGTCTCGTCGGCGTTGACGGTGCCGAGGAGCTCGCGGAGATCGGGGCTGGTGAACGTGACGGGCTTGGCGAGCTCGAGGTCCTCGGCGAGATCGCGGCCGTTGCGGGTGATGCCCTGGCACGTGGCGGCGAGGAGGAGGCTGGCGAACCGGACGCCGTCGATGCCGTCGACCATGCGCTTGTCCTTGGCCAGCTTGCGGAGCTTGTCGAGCTCCTTGCCGGTGAAGTCCGTACGGAAGCGGACGGCGTAGCCGGGGCGGCCGGTGACGGGGATGGTGGTGGTGGGCGCGACGTCGGCGTTGAGCTCGGCGCGGAGGTCGTCGAGGTCGCTGGTGACCTCGTCGTCGTCGCGGCTGAGGGCGTCGAGGTCGGGGTCGGTGTCGCGCGGCGTGCCGGGGGCGGTGAACTCGCTGGGCATGGTGCTCCTCGTGTGGTGGCGGTTGGCGGTACGGGAGGAAGCGTACGGCCGGCCGGGTGCGAGGCGGTGGAGGGCGCGCGGGAAACGCGACGACGCCCTGCGGTAGCGGGACCTGGGTGAGGCCTAGGCCTCCTCCTCGACGGCGAACTTGAGCTCGAACGTCGAGGCGTCGGAGCTGCTCGCGTCGGCCTCGGGCCGCGCGAGGTGGACGAGGAGCGCGTTGGCGTAGACCACGGGCTCGCCCACGGGGCCGAGGTCGGGGTCGGTGTCGAACACGCTGACGGTGGTGCGGTAGCGGCCGACCTGCTTGGCGAGGCGCTTGAGGATGGGGCCGTGGACGGCCGGCCGGTAGGGCCGGGAGACGGTGACGTTGCCGGTGGTCGCCGGGCCGGCCATCGTCTCGGGCTTGAGGGTTCCGCCGTCCCACACCTGGGAGGATTCGGCCTCGACCTCGCCGCCTTCCTTGGTGGCGAAGTAGCCGGGGAAACCCTCGACCTCGACGAGCTGCTGACGCGCGGAGGCGACTGCGTTGGTGGTCATGGTGATCTGTCCTCCTAGACGGTGGCGGTGAGGCCGGCCTTGACGATGGTGAGGTCGATGAGGGTGCCGACCGGGGAGACGCGGAGCGCGACCACGGCCGCGACCTTGTTGGCGGCGAGGACGGCGTCGGTGTTGACGGTGGGGCCGACGTCGACGCTGTAGCCGGGGTCGACCTGCTGGCCGTCGACGGTGCGCTCGTAGAGGCCTCCGGCGGCCCGCATGGGGTCGAGGATGCCGACGATGGTGCTGGCCACCGATGCGAGGAGCTGGCCCTTGCCGTCGATGGTGCGGAACACGTACGGCTCGAGCCGGGCCTCGGCCTCGTAGGCGACGGTGTTGAGGACGTCGCGGCCGACGAGGAGGGCGTAGTTGTCGACGTCGCTGCTGAGGCTGCGCCACCCGTAGAGGCGGGTGGTGCCGGCGATGGTGCGGATGGCCGACACGTGGCCCTCGTCGAGGGTGTCGCCCTGGGCGCGGGTGAGCTCGCGCTCGACGCCGACGACGAAACGGGCGATGGCCAGCTCGCCGGCCGGAGCGCGCCACGGGCCCTCGGACAGGTGCGCGCGGGCGCGGGCGGCGGCGACGTAGCCCTCGGGGCTGACGAGCTTGGTGCGGCCGCCTCCCATGGGGATGCTGACCCACGGGCCGAACAGTCCGCCGTACTCGCCGTCGAGGCCGATGAGGGTGTCGGCGGCGTTGAGGTAGTCGGCGTCGCTGGCGCCCTGGGCGGCGGCCATGAGGGCGAGCCGACGGAACTCCTTGGCGTGAGCCATGAGGGCCGCGCCGACGAGGGCGCTGGTGTAGCCGGGGATGGCCACGGCGCCGGCGCCGTACTCCTTGCCGAACTTGGCGAGGGCGTCGCCCATGGTGCTCGCGGTGACGCTGGCACGGTCGTCGCTGCCGGCGCTGAGGGCGGTGGCCGACCTCGGTGCGGGCACGCCGGCGCCGAGGTCGGCTCCTCGGACGTAGCGGGACCGGGTGAGCGCGCCGACCGCGTCGGCGGCCGTGGCGAGGTTGTCGTAGGTCTCGGTGTCGGACTCGAGCGGGCCGTCGACGATGACCTTGAACGTGTCGGGGAGCGTGCCGGCGGCGACGGTGACCTTGACGCCGGCCGACCATGCGCCGGCGGAGAGGGCGTCGACGCGGAGCGCGGGCGCCGGGGAGCCGGCGCCGTTGTTGATGTTGAGGGTGCCCTTGGTCGCGGCGGGGCCGACGACGCGGATGACGTAGGCCTCGGTGCCGCCCTCCTCGAAGAACATGCGGAGGTCGTCGTAGGCGGAGCCGTATGCGACGCGGCCGCCGTAGAGGACCTCGAGCTCGGCGAGGCTGCGGACCTGCTGCGCGACGTCGGTGCGGCCTCGGTCGAACTGGCCGACGACGAAGTAGCGGCCGGAGGCCGGGACGGTGGGGTTGACGGGACCGCTGCGGGTCGCCGTGCGGACGATGACGCCGGGCATGGCCTAGCCCTCCTGGGTGCTGGTCGTGCCGCGACGGTTGCGCGGCTTGGTCGGGGCGGCCTCGGGGGCCTCGGGCTGGGGGTCGTCGGCGACGTCGCTGTCGTCGTCGGCGACGTCGCTGTCGTCGTCGGCCGGGGAAGTGTCGACGACGACGAGGCGGCCGGCCTTGATGTGGCCGGCCACGGGCGAGGAGTCGACGTCGACGTCCTCGAGGCGCTCGCGCGCGCCGAGCACGCGGCCGGCGCGGTCGATGAGGAGCGGGCCGTCGGTGCTGTTGTAGATCGTGCTGCCTGCCATGGGTGTCATCCTCCGGCGTTGTGGGTGGGTGGGGTCGGACGTGGGCCGTGTCGCGCGCTGCTACTCGTCGAGGGCTGGGTGTGCGGGGAGCGGCGTGACGCCGAGCTCCTCGGCGAGGCCGAGCGGCTCGGGGCCGGCGAGGACCTCGGTGACGATGAGGTTGACGGTGACGTCGACGCCGGCGATGGTGCGCTTGGCGTCGTCGACCATGACGTCGGAGTAGTCCTCGCGGATGCTGGCCGGGTCGACGACGGTGTCCTCGCGGTCGATGCCGTAGTCGCCGGACCCGTACGTCGCCGCCGGGCTGAGGCTCTTGCGCTCGAGGAGGCACTCGCGGATGGCGAGGGCGTACCGCTTGCGGAGCTGGTCGGTGCTGGCGAAGCTGTCGGCGCGGACCCACGCGAGGACGCGGAGGGCGTAGGTGACGCGGTAGACCTCGGAGGCGTCCTCGCGGACGTCGACGAGCCTCATGCCCTCTTGGCGGAGCGGGAGCACGAACACGCTGGGCCAGTCCTCGAGGGCGAGGGGGCCGACCTCATGGTCGCGGACGTGCGCGGGGTCGGGGAGGCGGACGGGCTGCTCGGGTGTCGAGTAGCGGGCCTCGAGCACGCGGAGGCGGGCGGGGATGCGGGTGGCGAGCCACGCGCGGGCGTGGCGGGCGGCGCCCTCGGGTCCTAGCATGGGTGGGCTCCTAGACGTTGCCGGTGACGATGAAACGCTGAATGAGGCGGACCCACTCGCGGCGCTCGGACTCGGGGAGCTCGACGGGTCGGCGGCGCGGGACGCCGTCGCCGGCTTGGTGATACCTGCCGTAGTCGATGCCGGACCCGACGGTCATGCTGGCCGGGGTGAGGACCTCGATGCCGAACGGGCGGCGGGTGAGGCTGTCCTTGAGGTCGCCCTCGCGCTCGAGGATCGGCTTGCCGGGGTAGTGCATGGCCTTCCACGCGGCGTAGGCCGGGGAGAGGGCCGGCCATCCGCCGGACCCGTAGCCGCCCTGGCTGGCGAACTGCCGGCGCTCGACGCTGGCGAACCTGTTGGCCAGCTTGTCCCACAACGGGACCGCGTCGGAGACGTTGTCGGCGAACCGGGCGAGGGTCCGGTCGATCTGCGTCTCGCCCTCGACGGAGAACGTGAACCGTACGCCGGCCATGACCTAGAACCGGAGGCCGTCGCCGACGAGCGGGGTGGGGAAGCTGTAGAGCGCGCCGCCGTTGACGTCCTCGGGCTCGGGCTCGTCGCCGGCCTGCGGGTCCTCGAGGCGGCGGGTGAGCCATCCGGCGAGGCGGTCGAGGCCCTCGGTGTAGCGGGCCCATAGGACGGCGGCGTAGCTGGTGTCGTTGACGGCCGCGCGCTCGGGGTGCCGGGCGGCCTCGAGGTAGGACGCGGCGCCGTTGTGGATGATCGTGCGGGCGGAGCCGAGGAGCCGGGAGCGGTCGCCGAGGACGAGGACGGTGCCGTCGTCGGCGAGGACGGCGGTGTCGTCGAGGCGCTCCCACCCGTCGAGGACCATGGCGACGGCGTCGGTGAGCTCGTCGACCCACGCGGCGACCTGGGTGACGGTGATGGCGTAGGTGCCCTCGGGCGGCGGCATGGGGCCGGCGTAGAGCCGGGCCTCGGGGACGAGGGCGGCTACGCCGGCGACGGACGCGCCGAACTGGAGGACCTCGGCCTCGGTCGGGGTGATGCTCATGGTGCTCCTGTCCTAGACGACGGAGGCCGCCGGCCGGCGGGTAGCCGGGCCGGCGGCCTCGCGGGGGTGACGCGGTGGTCGACGTGTCAGTCGTCGAGCTCCTCGTCGGGGTCGTCCTCGTCCTCGCCCTGGGTGGCCTTGAGGACGGTGCTGCGGCGCTTGTCCTCGTCGCGCTCGAGCTCCTCGTCGGGGTCGTCCTCGTCCTCGCCCTGGGTGGCCTTGAGGACGGTGCTGCGGCGCTTGTCCTCGTCGCGCTCGAGCTCGAGCCGGCGGACCCGGTCGCGGTCGTCGGGGTTCTGCCCGACGTGCGCGATGAGGTCGGCCGCGCTCATGGCGCCGAGCTGCTCGTCGGTGACGACGCCGTCGTCGGACGCGGCGGCCTTGACCTCCTCGTCGTCGGCCGTGACGGGCACGGTGACGCCGAGGCCGTCGAGGCGCTTGGCCTGGGCCTTGGTGAGGAGCACCGTGTCGCCCACGCTGGCGAACGCGTGGAGGAGGTCGGTGCCCTCGCGGTAGGTGAGGTGTGCCTCGCGGACGAGGACGCGGGCCTCGTCGCCGCCGGCGTAGACCTCCTCGCCGGTGCGCTTGACCTCGACCTCGTCGGCCTTGGCGCCGAGCTCGGTCTTGGCGCCGAGCTCGGCGAGGCGGGCGAGGGCGGCCGCGCGGTCGCTGGTAGCCATGGTCATCCCTCCTGTCAGAGGCCCGTGAGCCGGTAGACGGCGAGCGGGTCGGTGACGACGGGCACGGTGACGCGCGCGGCCTGGATGAGGTACCGCTCGCGCTCGGGCTGGTCGACGACGCGGGAGTAGAGCGGGAGCTCGTCGTGGAGGCTGCCGGCCTGGGTCGACGCGAGGACGTACGCCGTGCCGAGCGGGACTCGGTTGGTGGCGTACCACGTGAGGCCCATGAGGCCGTTGATGCGGCCCGACGCGATGGGGTTGGTGGCCGCGTTCTCACGCGGGAGCGCGTCGCGGAGCGACTTGTCGAGGAAAAGCTCGAGCTCCTGCGTGGGGTTGATGAGCACCGTGTCCGCGACGTAGCCGAGGTCGAGGTTGTCGATCTTGTTGGTCGCCTTGGCAATGTCGCCGACGGCGTCGCGGGTGGCGACGTCGGACCAGTCGGTCCCGGTGGCCGTGTTGATCGGCGCCGCGTTGAGGGCGGCGATGGCGACGGTGTCGACCTTGCGGACGATGGTGTTGCGGATGCGCGTGAGCTTGCGGTTGAGCACGTCACGGGCGTCCCGGCGGGACTGCTCGTACGTGATGATCCCCGCGCCGCCCCACTTGCTGACGGCCGCGACCTTGGGGGCCAGCTCGCCGACGTCGGTGAGGGGGAACTCGCTGCCGGGCTCGATGGCCTGGACGTCGCGCTCGGTGTAGAGGTTGTCGGAGCCGGTGAGCTGGTCGTAGATGACCGCGCCGCCCTCCGCGCCACCCGTGCCGAAAATGCGCTCGGCGATGTACCGCTCGCGGGTGAGGTCGGCGATGACCCGCTGTACGCGGGTCGGCGTCTTGAGGAACTGCTCGACGGTGATGCGGCCCTGTCCGTCGATGGTCGGCGGGGCCGGCGGGTACGTGGTGCCGGGCATGGTGTCCGGTCCTTTCTTTGGGTGGTGACCTAGGCCGGCCGGCGCTAGGCGAGCTTGATGACGGCGTCGGTGCCGTCGGCGGCGTCGTCGAGGGCGACGCCGGCCGGGCGGGCGCCGGTGCCGCCCGCCGCGCTCGCGCGGCCCTGGGCGTCGCTGTAGACGTCCTGGCCGGCGGTGATGGCGCCGGCGGCGGTGACGGGCATGACGATGCCGGGGCCGCTGTAGACGGTCACCTTGGCGCCGAGCGCGGCGTCGTACGCCGCGACGCCGATGGCGCGCACGGTGGCGGAGCCGACGGCGTGCGCGACGCGCGGGTTGCCGTCGACGCGGGCGCCGCTGATGCTGACGAACCGCTTGCCGGTGACGGCCGCGCTGGCGTGGCCGGTGAAGGTGTTGCCCTCGTCCCAGAACGGGACGGCCGGGTTGGTGGCCATGATGTTGTCTCTCTCTCGTCGTGGGACGTGGGTGGGTGGGCGCTACTTGCCGCGCTCGAGGCCGAACACGCTGGCCTCGAACTCGTCGAACGCGTCGGCGGCGGCCTCGCTGAGCTGGGCCTCCTGGGCGCGGTCGTCGCCGACCTCGGTGACGGCGAACCGGGGGGCCAGCGATCCGAGGAGCGTGATGGTGCCCTCCTCGTCGCGGTCCATCTGCGCGGCGAAGCTGGCGCGCTCGGCCGGCGCGATGCGGCCGGCGCGGATGGCGCCGTCGAGGGCCTCGGCGCGGCGGCGGGTGCGCTCGCGCTCGGCGAGGGCGGTGAGCTCGGCGTAGTTGGCCGCGCTGAGCTGGACGAGCTGCGGCTCGCCGGCGTGCTGCGGGTCGCCGGCGGGGTCCTCGACGGGGTCGCCCTGCGGCGTGGTCTGCGGGGCCGGGGTGCCGGGGGTGGCCGGGTCGGTCGCCGGGTTGCCCTCGGGCGTGACGGCCGGGTCGGTGCTCGCGGTGGCGGGGTCGGTGCCGCGCTCGCCGAGGATGCGGGTGAGCTCGGCGTTGACGTCGGCGTCCGCTGCGAGGTTGAGAGCGGCGCGGAGCTCCTCGTCGGTCATGGTGGTCCCTCCGGTGTCGGTGGTCTCGGTGCCGCCCTGGGCGGTGCTGTCGGTGTCATCGTTGTCGGGGTCCGCCGTTGCTGGCGGGACGTCGGCCGTGTCGCGCGCGCCGGCGGCGTCGGCCATGGCGTCGAGCTGCTCGACGGGGGCGCCGGCCTGCCGGGCGGCGGCGAGCATGGCCACGGCGACCGTGTTGCCCTCGAGGCCGTCGACGAGCTCGAGGCGGTCGGTGCGGCCGACCTCGGCGGGGTCCTCGCTGTAGAGCTTGACGAGGTCGGCGAGGCCCTTGACGGCCGGGGCTGCGACGCCGAGGAGCGCGACGCCGATGAGGGCGGCGGCGTAGGTCTTGCCGGCGGGGGTCTTGACCTGCCACGCAATCTCGACGGAGCGGCGACGGTAGGCGGTGGGCGCGACCTCGGCGAGCTTGGCGGGCATCCCGACGAGGTCGCCGACGAGGGTGTCGAGGCCGGCGGCGTTGGTGCGGATGCCGGTGGGGACTACCCACCCGTAGGCCGGGGCGCCGTCGCCGAGGTCGTCGTTGAGGGGGCTGACGTGGCCGAGCTTGATGGGGGCGTGGTCGACGAGGCCGTCCCGGTGGGCGGAGAGCATGGCCTCGAGGTCCTCGCGGGTGACCTTGGTGACGCCGGTGCTGGCGGCCCACGTGCCGACGGAGACGAGCTCGACGTCGCGGATGGTCGCGGTGCTGGGCATGGGCCTAGTAGACGCCGTCGGCCGCCCTCGTGGTCGGAGGGCGGCCGTGTCGGGGTTCTAGGTGCGGGGGCGTGCGGGGTGCTGCGGGCCCGGTGCTCCTGGGCAGGGGCGGGGGCGTTGGCCGGCGATGGGGCAGTCGTCGGCGAGGCATGGGCCGGCGCCGTCGGCGTGACAATGCTGGCGGGTCACAACGCGCGCCACACGGTGAGGCGCTGGCCATGGTTCGGGTCGGTCGACTCGCGGGGCGCGATGATGGTGCGGCCGGTGTTCTCGATGATGCCAGCGGAGGCGGCTGAGGCCATCCGCCCGGCGACGCCCCTCGAGGTGGCCCTCACGACAGGTCCAGCATCGCGTCGATCCGCCGCTGGGTCTCGTCGTCCAGGCGCCAGCCCGGGCCCATGATCTCGATGGTCATGCGCAGCGTCTTGGCGTACGCCTGGCTGGCGGTCAGCGCCTTGTCGGACAGCGGCGCCTGCACGGCACGCAGCAGCTCGCGCTGAGCTGGCGTGGCTGCGCGGACTGCTGAGCCGACGAAGAGCACGACGCTCAGCGCGGCGCCCCAGCGGTTCTCCCCGCTCACACCAGGATCCTCGTCCACTTGGCGGCCGCCCTGGCGATGCCGTGGTCGCGGCGGTCCTCGGGGGTGGCGGGCTCGTCGACGATGGCGGGGAGGCCTGCCAGCTCGCGAGGACGTCGTCGACGCCGGGGAGGGCGACGTCGACGTAGCCGGTGGGGATCATCGGGTCACTCGTCGCCGTGTCGGGCGGACACACATGCGGCGTGGGCGTAGCCGCGACGGGTGCGGACGATGGGGTCGCCGGGCTGGATCATGCGCCCACAGTCGAGGGCGCACTCCTGCGGGGCGCTGGCGAGGATGCCGCGCGACGAGCGCACGCCGCGCGGCCTGCGGCCGGTCATCGGCCCATGCTCCGCGCGATGGCGTCGGCGCGGCGGACGCTGATGCCGAGGTCGGTGGCGGCCTTGGCGACGAGGCGGTCACGCTGGGCCTTGAGCATGACGGCGACGACGTTGTCGATGGCCTGGGCGGCGGGGGTGGCGGTGTTGGTCATGGGGGTAACGCTAGGCCCACAACCTAACGGAGTCAAGTAGCCGAGGGTGT
>ERZ761584.373-NODE-373-length-14596-cov-20.700846_pt1 | contig 14596 bp, 9 predicted proteins | sample MGYA00512168_ERZ761584 | MGnify/ENA primary metagenome ERZ761584 (study PRJEB28899, sample SAMN03785564) | bioreactor sludge metagenome | biome: EBPR Sludge; feature: EBPR Bioreactor; material: 0.22µm filtered reactor supernatant | place: Saint Lucia: Queensland...
TCTGCTTGATGAGCAGCGTTACCCGGTCCAGCGCGTTCTCGACGATGCTGGCGAAAAACGAGCCCCCGTTCGGGATATCCGTCGGCTGCTCGTAGGTGAAGTCACTGACGATGGTCAGCTTCTTGGTGCTCGGCAGCGCCGTCGTGACCCCGCCGACTTTGTAGGTAATCGACCCGCCCGGGTTGTCGTCCTGATTGACGTTCCGGACGACGATGTAATCAGTGTTGAGAACGAGTTCTGTCTCCTCGCCGGTCGAGGTGACAATCTCAACCACTTGCAGATCCGTATCGGCGAAGACCTTGAAGGAGAAGGCAAAGGACGAAGTGACGTCGTTGCCTGTATAAGGGCCGGCGCTGGCGCCCCCTGCGGAGACCGTCATGATGTAACCCTCTTGGATGACGCCGCAATTGTCGTGGCGTCATCCGCTGTCAAGGGTACGGCTACCTCTTGGGGGGAGCCCCCATCACAAGCGCCAGCGGGTTGTCGGTGCGTCCGTCAGCAAGCGCCGCGATACCGGTGGCGGTGCGGTTGATCTGCGTGGCGGGGTAGTGGAAGAGGACGCCAGCCGTGTTGTTCAGCGCCTTCCAGAAGGCCTCGTCGGCTTCGCCTTGATGGGCCTGCTTGCCAAGGTTGTAGAGGTCGGCAAAGAAGCGCACCGAAGCCGGCCCCGTGTAGCCGAACCCCTCCCCGACGCCGAGCGCGGCCTGCACACCCGCGGCGGTCTCACGCAAGCCGACGACAGTACCGAGAGCGAAGGCCAACTGATCGCCGACGATCTTCTTCGCGAGCTTCTCCTCGTCGTCCCAGTCGCCCATCAGCGCCGCCTTGATCAGCGTTGCGAGCAGGGCCGGGATCGTGTAGAGCAGCGCCATGTCGGCCGCGAACAGCGCCACTTCGCCCGGCTTCTTGAAGTCGGTGCGACCGTACGCTTCGGCGGTCAGGTTAAAGGTCGTATTGAAGAACAAGTAAAAGGTCGTGAAAAGCTTCATGCCGGCCCCGCCACGCTGGATGCCGGCGAGATCCTTGGTCTGCCCCGAGCCTTGCGCGTCGATCACGGCCTGATCGGCCAGTGCGATCGCCTTGTCCTCGGTCATCTCGTCCTGTGCCATCGCTTTCTCGTAGGCACCCCACCACGTCGGGACATCGACCATCAGCTGCGTTTTCGATTGCAGGTAGAAATAGCTCGCGACCAGCTTCGAGTCCGTGCCCGAGACCTTGTTGCGGATGTCATTGATCTCGCGGTTCATCGTCTTCGCACGCAGGCGCATGAAGTCGCTTTTCTCGTGGATCTGCGCGATGGACCCTTCCATGCGCACCGCATCGCCGGCCCAGTGCGCGGCCCCCTTCGCTACCCACTTGACACCCAGGCGGCTCATCGACTGCGTGATGCCGGTCAGGTTTTGCAAGGTGTTAAATACGTTCCAGCCGAGGCCGGCGATGGTTGCGCCGTAACGCAAGTGGTTCCAGAACGTCGCTCCTTTCTCGGCGCCCATGCTGCCGATCGCGATGTCGCGCAGGGTATCCTTCATCTCCTTGAGCACCTCGACGCCGTAGTGCTCGCGCACGGCGTTCTCGATCGCGCCAGAGCGCAACAGCCGATTGGCGTCGATCAGGTACTCGTGCCACGCGAGATCGTGGATGACCTGCGTGACGTGGTTCGCGATGACTTCGCCGAAGTCGTAGCGCAGCGCCCGACCGGTCGATTCGCTGCGCGCCTTGGTGTGCCCTCGGCGCGTCTGTGCCCGCGAGTAGAGGCCCTGCTGGACCTGCCGGGCGACTTCGGCATTAAGGTCGGCGCTGCTGCGCTCGCTGCGGATCGGATCGTAGGCGATCGGGTAATAGCCCCCGCGCATGGCGATCGTATCCCCGCTGGCCAGCGTCAGGGTGAAAGGTCGCGCCTCGACCTTCTCAGGCGCGCGCCCAGTGACCCGGCGCTCTTTCTCGGCAATTTGCGGCCAGTACGAGTCGATGAAAGCATGCACGGCATTGACGAACTCGGCGTCTGCTTTCGTCAGCGTGCCGACGACCTCCTGCAACTGCGCTGGCGCCAGGCGCTCGCCGGTCATCAGGCGTTCGAGGTTGGTCTCGTTGCCCATGTTGAGCAGCATGCTGATCCGTTCCTCGCGCGAGAAGGACTTGCCGATGCTCGGGAGATACTGCTTGGCCGTGAGCTTGCCGTTGGCCTTGTCGGTCACCGGCATCAGCATCCTGGTCAGCGCGATCGTCGCCTTCTCGATCTCGACGGCCTCGAAGTCACCCCGCTCGTTCATGTTGCGCACGAGGTACTTCCACGCCGGCCCGCCGTCCTTGTACCCGTCGAAGCCCCGGGCAAGGCTGGAAAACTTGCGATGGATCGCCGCGGCGTAGCGGAACAAGCGCCCCATCGAGACAAGGAAGCCGCGATCACTCGACCGCTCCTCGGGCAGCGACTTCTTCGCGTTGTCCTGGATCGACCGCACGATGTCGTCGCGGACGGCCTCGAATTCGCGCTGGTCCCGTGTCGTCAGCAGCTTGTGCTTGAGCCGGCCGAGGTGCTCGATCTGCTTGACCGTATCGACCAGGACACGCATCTCCTCGAGGGTCATCTCCTTGAAAGGCTTGCGACTGGCTTCGGTAATCAGCTCGGGCGGGATGTCCGGTTCGAATCCGGCCTCGCGCATCGCCTCGACCCAGGACAACAAGCTCGCCCGCTTCGCGGCGTCCTTGTTGCTGACGCTGGCGCGCAGGTCGAAGCGCTCGAGCAGGGCGTGAATCTGATCGACATACTCCGGGTCGATCGTCTTGATGTCGCCGTCGAACTGGCGCAGGTAGCGCACGGCCTTCTCGATTTCACTGATCGCGTCATAGGCCACGCGTGTCGCGAAGTTCTGCACCAGCTGATTGCGCTTCTCGTTGATCGCCAGCGTCGTGTCGCCGGCCTTGAGCGCTGCGGTGGCGGCCTTCGCCGCACGGGCTTCGGCAGTCGCGTGCTGGGCCGGCTTGATCGCCTTGATCTGCTTGCGTGCGATCATCGTCGCCGCAAAGTCCTTGGCGGCCTTGGCCAGAACATTGACAGTCACCCGGCGCGTCACCGTGCTCGTCGTGCCGTCGGTGTTGGTGCGGGTCTGCGTCGTGGTCCGGCCGGTATCCTGCCGGATGTCGGTGCCGTCCGCGAGCGCCTGCAATTCGGCGGCGACGAAACGGGCACGGGCCTCGTTGTGGATCGCCTCATCCACCGCCCGGGCGAGCGTGTCCGGGTCGGTCAGGTCGCCGTGGCGCTCGAGCATGAGTTGATCGGTCCGCGCCTCGATCGCCACCGCCGGGCGGTCCGCGGCCAGAAGTTCGCGGACGAGATGGTCGCCGCTGGTGAAGTCAAACAGGCGAGCGACCAGATCCGGATGCAGGCCGTTCGCCGCCGTCATCCGGTTTGCCTTGAGCCGGGCGATCTCTGCCGTGGTGTAGTGCATGCCGCGCAATTCGCCCAGGTCGAGGCGACCGGCGAGCAAGGCTTCCGGGTTAGGGATCTGATCGCCGGCTTGGCGCGGCTGGGCTGCGGCGTAGTCGAACGCGAGCGAGTATTGAGGATTGCCCCGCAGTTCCTCGAAGAATTTCTCCTCGAACTCGCGCATGTCCCATTTGTCGTGCTCGTCGAGCGTCAGGTAGCCGTACTGCGCCAGCGCTTCGGCCATGCTGTCAAGCTTGAGTCCTTTGCCCTCCGAACGGATGACGTGCTTGCCGAACACGCCCGAAGCTGCGCGCTCCTTCGGATCGAGGCCCCACTCACTGACAATCTGCCCTTTGTCGATCCCGCCCAGCTTGGCGATGGCGGCAAAAAGGGAATCCTTCGACTCATCGACGTGATCCCCGTTCTTCTGCTTTTTGACAGGGACCGGCGTGTCGTCCTCGGTCATCTTCGCCGTGAGGAAGCGCCACGCCCGATAGACCGGCTCGGCCATCACATCGCGCCGCGCATCCATCTGGGCTTCTGCCCGCTTCGCCTTGACCTCGGCCTGCATCTGCTTGAGGATGCGGCCGCGCGCCCGGTCGAGCCAGCGCATGTCGCGCAGGGAGCGCTTCTGCAACTGAGCAAGGGCCTCCTGCGTCGCCTTGGCGCTGAGTTCCTCGGTTCCTGGGATCACCGGCGTCATCCCGCGCAGGGCTTCGGCTTGGGCGATGGCGTCCTCGGTGGCGACGAGGCGATCGAACACGCCGCGGATCTCGTCGTTGATCTCGACGTTCAAGGCCTTGATCGATTTATAGACGCTGACCAGCCACGCGCGGAAGCGCGAGAAAATGCCCGTCAGTTCCTGCGAGGGCGCTTTGCCCTCGAACAGATAGGCCTCGAAACCCCGCGCAAACTGCTCGTGGTAGCTGCGCTTTTGCTCGAAGTCGAGGTTGTACCACTCGGCCAGGCTCTCGATGCCGAACCAGCGCAGCAGCGCGTCATTGTCGGCGAGGATCTGGCGCTCTCCCGGCTTGAGGGTATCCATGCCGAAAATCTCGGCTTCCTGCTGCAACTTCGCGGCGATGTCCGTTTGCACCTCAAGGAAGAAGTGGCCGGACTCGTGCAGGAAGGTCGAGAGGTCGGCGTTCTTGAACAGCGTGATGACGGAGGGCTGCTGCGTGATGTCCTTGCCGAAGGCAATCTCGCCGCGGTTGCCGGCGCCCTGGTAAAACGTGCTGCTCTTGAATTCAGAACCACGCCCGCGCTCGGCGTAGGAAGTCACCTCACCTTGCGCGTCGAAGCGCTCAACAGCGCCCCGCCCGGTGTCTTGGAAGAATTGCCCCATCTCCAGCGCCGCCCCGGGTGTTGCCGGCGCCCTCGACTGCGTGATGCCGAGCGCGTCAGTAACGGTTCGCATCACTTGTCGGATCGGGCTCTGATCCATCCACCGATCCCCCGCCACACGCTCGGCGGCGACCTGGATCGGATAGCGCGCGAACATCTCCTCGGGGGTAATGCCGAGCCGCGCTGCGGTGGCGACGTAGAAGTCGCGCATCAGCGTGGCATAGGCGGTATTCACGTCATCGGTGAATCGGTTGGCGCTCTTGAGCTGATCAAACAGACGGGCCTCGACGGCCTTGGCCGATTGCTGCCAGGCATCATCGCTGGCCTTCTCCTGCATCGCCTGCGCCGCGATTTGCTGGAACTGCTCGGCCTGCCCCTGATAGAAGCGCTGGGCCTCGTCGATCGAGAGCGCATCCTCGGCGGTGCGCAGGTGCGGCGTCAGCGCGGCGTCCAGATCCGTGCCGGCGATGCGCGCGGCGTACTCGCCCACCGGGATGACAAGATCGCCGCCGGTGGCGAGCGCTTCCTCGATCTGTGCCGCCGATGACGGCGAGGCCTGCGCCAGCGCCGCGGTGTCGACGCCAGCCTGCTGCAAGGTGCGGGCGTCGATATAGACTTCTTTCAGAGGGCCGTCCTCGGCGGTGCTGGCGACGAAGTCCTGAAACGACTGCGGATCGCGCGGACGCAGCTTGCTCGCCCCCGCCGCGAGTTGCGCGAGTTGCGCCAAGGTCTCGGCGTCGCGCACGGCCCCGGCCGCCTTGGCTTCGTCACCGGCCATCCGCGACATCACAACGTGTCCCGCGGTCATGACGCCACTTTGCACGAGGGTTGCGAGCGCCGTCTGGTAAGCAGCATCCGGGCGCTCGGCGAGGTACTGGCCCCAGGTCTTGTCGGGGTTGGCGACGGCGGTGTCAATGGCGTCCTGCAGGATCGTCGCGACCTGCTCTCCGAATTGCTCCTGCACCTGGCTCTTGGCAAACTCCCGGGCGAAGGTCTTGCCCGGCTGGCCGAAAGCCCCGAGCATCGTGCGCAAGGGGATCAGTTCTGTCGCCACTTCGACGGCGCCTTCACCCGTGGCCGCAAGGAGCGCCCTCCCGCCGCCAGCCCCGCGCGCACGGTATTTGCCATAGGCGTCCATCTCGGTCTGCACCCCGGCGGCGGCCAGTGACGGCACCATGCTGCGGGTGAAGATCGACGCGACCAGGCCCGGCAGGTTCTGCAAGGTGCTCGCGCCACCGCCATAGAGCCCTTTTGCCGTGCTCGACTCGAAAGCCGGTGTCGTCAGACCCTGCCGCGACTGCGCCTGCTCGTAGCGGCGCAAGGCATCAGCGCCCATCGCATCGGCCCCGATCGCATCCGCGAACTGCAAGCGTATCCCCTCGCGCGTCCGTGCGCTGCCCTGGGCGAACGAATTGAAGAGGCCATAGGCGATCGACGAGAACGAGGGTTCGGGCCCTGCGCTCGGCGCCAGGCGGTCGGTGTTGCGCACGAACGCCGGCCCGCCGATCACTCCGCCGCTCCGCCGGTTCAACGTGCGCTCCACGGCGGCCAGGGTCTCGACGTCGTCGCGGGCGAGGATGGCGAAGTTCGGATCGGCCATCGCCTTGCGCACCGCCGGACTCTGCGCGAGCACGGTATCGAGCGCATCCATGTCGGCGCGGTGCTGCACCTGCGGCAGGTTGCGCACCACGACGGGCGTCGGGATGCCGGTCGCCCGGGAAAGCTGCGTCGCTCGGGCGAACTCGTCCGGGTTCTGCTGCGTAGCGCCCATCACGTTGGCGCGCACGCGCGTCTGTGTCAATCCGTCGATGGCGGCGTCAAGCGGATCGACGGCGGTCACGTCGAGCGCGGAGTCCAGCGTACCCAATCAGATCCCCTTCCACTTGCGGAATGTCTGCATGATCTCGGTGTCGGTCGGCTTGCGTCCGGCGCGTTTCTCGAAGCGATCGACGATGGTCTGCCGGTCGGCGTCAGGGATCTTCGGCTCGAACTTGGCGGCGTCGGACTTGCCCTGCACCTCGTAGTAGCGCTTGCTGCCGAACGGTAGCCAGCCGTTCGTGTCGCCTTCGATGACCATGCGATCGATGAGCGCCTGGCGTTCGTCGTAGGTCAGTTCCTTGCCCTTCTTGCGCTGCTCCTCGCTGACGAGATCCGTCACCGCCCTATCGAAGGCGCCTTTCTTGTCCTTGTCGCTGTTGCCCCACTTGAGGAGGTCGTGCGTGTTGCTCAACTGCTGGCTCAACGTGGCCGCGTCCTTGATCTCGTGCGGCTTGGCTGTCTGCAATTTCGCCATCTCTTCAAGATCCGAGGGCGAGAGCTTGCCGATGTAGCGCCGCAAGTCGATCTTGCGAAACCCGGCCGGGTCGGCAAGGGCCTGCTGACGCAGATCGTAGTAGGTCGCGAAGTCAGTCACGGTGCCCTTGCCGGCTGCTTTCGCAGCGGCGTGATCCTTCATTGCGGCGTAGTCCTTGCCGTCCATCTCGGCGAGGACGCTGGCTGGCACGTCGTTGAGGTTGCCCGACCGCCCGTAGATGCTCCATGCGGTGTCGGCTGCGGTGCGCTGGCTCTTCTCCCGGCTTTGTACCCGCTCGGTCTCGCGCGTGTTGATCTCGCGCAGGGCCGCGTCCCTCTTGTCCGGATCATCCTTGAAGAAGTCACGGGCCGCAGCGCGACGGTCTTCGTCGGTGGCGAGCTTGCGAATGTCATCGCGCTCGGCAAACAGGAATCCGGCTTGCTTGGTTTCCCCGTGTTTCAGAACCTTGTCGATGCCATCGTACTCACTGCCGTTGATCTCGGACTTGTTCGCGTTGAAGTATTCGCGCGCCTTGTCCGCATTGCGATCCGCCAGGTTCTGGATGACCTGCTTGTGGAGGTTGGTGAGGTGCGTCGCTTCTTCGAGTTGCCGGCGCTCGGGTGCCCAGCCGTTGAGATCCGCGAGCACCTGCACCCGATTGATGATGTCACGCTTGATGCCGGCGATCGGATTCGGGGCCGGCGGGGCGTCAGTGCCCGTCGGCGGGGACGATACCAGCCCTTCCGCAGCCGAAGCCGATGCCATGTTGATCGACCCGACAATCGACGCCCGGCTCGACTCTTCCAGCGACTTGCGACGTTCGCCCGCCTCGAAGGCCGAGAACGAATTGACGGCCGACTGGCGCATCTTGGTCACGGACTGGCTGAAGAGTTGCCGCTGCACGTCGTTGGCCAGTACCCCGGAGTGCTTCTTCTCCTGATCGGCAAACCACTTCTCGGTGTCCTTGGTTACCCCCCATGCTTTCTGCCCGTGCCGGTTGTTGCGCACGTCGTCCTCGTAGGCCAGATAGTCGTCCTTCAGCGCGCTTTCGGCGCGGAACAGCATATCGGCGTTCTCGCGGTCCTGCATCCGCGCCGCAGCATTCGCCATGCCTGTACCGGCCGCCAGGAGCGCCTTGCCTGTGGCACCCTCCCGGGCCGCGCCTGCCCCGAAGAGCTCAGGCGAGGCAATGCTGCTCTGGCGTGCGCCTGGCAGCGCTCGGGCTTCGACTTGCGGGGTGTCGTAGGTGGGGATGCGGGGCATGCGTCATGCTCCTGTGGTCTGCATCTTGCGCCGATACCACGAATCCGCCACCGCACCGGAGCCCGTGAGCAAGGTGTTGAAGGCCGATCCGAGCGGACTCTCGGCACCCGCCCGCGCCGAAAGCATCGAGGCATTGCTCGTGGCGTTGCCTGCCTGCACCCGATGCCCCCAGGCCTCCTTGGCCGCGTTGTCGCGGATCGTGAGGCTGTCGAGCTCGTTCATGTAGTCGGTGTCGTTGAGGATGTTCAGCGGCGAGCCCTCGTCGAGCGCCACCCCCCGGGCAGCAAAGCCGGCGCGTTGCGAAGACTTGAGCTGGGCCGCCTTGAGGCGTTGGGCCTGTTCCGCCTTCTGGCCGCGGGTGACCGCATCCTGCGCCTGCCACTCGGTGATCTGCGCGTTGTTGCGCTCGACCGAGGCCTGATACTCGTAAGCCTGCTTTGCCGCCTGAGACTGACGGTAAGCGCCCAGGACGCCGGAGGCGACCCCGGCAATTTGCAGGCCCATGCTGGCGCTGGCCATTGTTGCCGCAGGGAGGCACATTACTCGGCTCCTATCTCGAACTTGTGAAAAGGCTCACCGGCGAGGCCGTAGGGTGTCGCCGGGTGCACCGTAAAGCCCAGGCGCTTGAGCCACCGGATGCTGCGCAGATTGCGCGCATCGACGTGATTGACCATGCGAGGGTAGAGCGTGCGCATAATCGCAAGATACCGCCGCCCCTCCGTGACCAGGGCACGGGGATGCCGGAAAGCCTCATCGGTCGCCAACAGCCACGGCGAGCCGAGCCCCCCGAGCATCGAGATCGGTGCGACGCCGAACACGGCAATCGCGTCATCGTCATCGTTCGCCGCGGTCCAGCAATGCGACGACTGATGCACGGCGCGGACGATTAGACCAGCAACGGGCGTGCCTTCCCCTCGCGCTGCGGCCAGTTCGCGCCGGTCGTCGTCACGGAGATGCGTGGCCAGAAGCGCCAGATCGGCGACGCGGACGTCACGGACGCGCACATCACCCCCCGACGGCTACGTCCAGCGCCATCGAGAGCACGGTCACTGGCAGCGGCGCCGACTGGCGCAGACAGACCTGCGCGTCATCGCCCCACTCAGGCATCACGGTGACGACCACAACGTCGGTCATCAGCGCCGGCGCCTCACCGTAGTTCTCATTGCTGCGCTGGGTCACCTCGACCATCTCATCGAAGTTCGGGCCGATGACAAACCCCGAGGAGTCCTTGACGCGCAGCGCCACCTCGTTGATGTTCTTCTGGGCGCCCTGCCCGAACGCCGCAGTCTCGATGGATAGCGGCAGGGTCTGGATGTCCGCGACGATCGGCAGGCCGATCTGCACGACACTGGCTTCGCCCTCCAGCGTGATCGCCCCGCCGGTAACGGCGACATTCGGATGAACCGCCGCGTCGGCCAGCACGGCGACTTCCTCCCCTTCAAGGTGCCAGAGGCCGGTGATCGACGTTGTTGCTGCCCCGTCGTAGGTAGCCCCGGCATCAACGAAGAAGGCGTCGGCGGGGTCGGAGAATTTGCGCGTGTGCAGACGCTCGACGTAACGCACCGTGCGCCCGTTGATCGTCCGCTTGACGATGGCGTAGAGGACGTGCTCGCTGCCTTCCTTGACGCTGGCCACCGACTCGAAGCTGCCGTCGGTCGAATGCTCGTGCCACCCGAGCACGTCATGCTCAGGCAGGTAGGTCAGACCCAGCAAGTTGCCGTCGGAGCGGACACACCAGATCATCTTGCTCGGTGTTTTCGCGTAGGCCAGATCGTTGATCGTGTAATCGTCGAACAGGTGCGGCGCCAGGATCGAGATATCGCGGACGTTGTACCCGTTGGCCTCCCAGGTGTACTTCATCTCGCGCAGTCGGCTGCCTGACTCCTGCACGTAGATCACGGCGCTGCCCGTCACCGCCGGCTGCACATTGCTGGCGCCCTCCGCGGCGATCTGCTTCGGTGCGGCCGAGTCCGGGGTCAGCACGTCGGAGTTCTGCGGGGCCACTTTCCACTCCCCGCCGCTGGTCAGGAACAGCAGCTGATCGAGCGAGACAATGTGCCGGATGCGATTGACTTCGCGCGCCGCCACGCGAAAGGCGATGGCGTCGTCGTCCCGGGTCGGGATCGAGTAGGAGAGGTTGTTCTCGGTCGCCGAGCGGGTTGCCCAGAAATTCTGCGGCTTGTTGTTGGTCCCTCCGAAGCACCGCCGCTGCTCGTGGTAGCCCACCGCGCCTGGATAGTTGTCGGCGCCGGTGAATGGGGTATTCGCCTCAGGCGGGGTCTGGCTCACGTCGGCGGTGATGTTGTTGTCCTTGAAAACCATGCCATCCGTTTGCCCGATGTACCCGTAAAGCCCGTTCGAGAGCTTATAGACGTTGTAGCGGAGCGCCCCGGTCACCGCCGCCGGCGTGATATTGACGTAGTTCCCGGCGACGGTCAGATCGATCGACACGTTGGCCGACGCCGACGCCAGCGACTCCTCGAGGGTCTCGGGCGCCACGGCCGTGCATCTGTAATACACGGTGATCGGCGTGCCCCCGCCCGGCCCGCCTGTGGCCAGCGTCGGCGCCGACGGTGTCGAGAGCGAGGGGGCAAAGCTGATCGTCGATAGCTGCCAGTTGGTGGCGCCGAGCCGCCGCAGCTCGCGCGGCGCGTAGGTCGGGTGCGTGATCGTCAGGACATCGGCCGACTGCACGAAATGCAGATCGGACAGATCCGCCTCGAGGTATGGCGTTGCGAGGGTATAGACACGGGCGGCTGTTCCGCCTGAAGTCCAGGCGCCATAGCTGACCGTGCTGATGTTCGCGCCACCGTGGATATCGGTCAGTTCGAAGGTGTTTGCCCCAGCATTGACGTTGGCGACCTTGACGTAGCGCCCGTTCAGCTGCGTCATGCCCGCGATGCCCGAGAGATACATCCAGTCGCCATTGCTCGGGTCCGTGCCGGTATAGGTCAGGACGCCCGGTGACGCCTGACTGATGCCGGTGATCGTCAATCCGGTCTCGAGCAGTGTGCCGCCCAACGTGTGCCACCGGACGTACTGATCGCCGAACTCGATCACGAAGGTCTGCTCGGTGTTGTAGGCAAACGGGATGACGCGCGAGCGCTTCGACGAGTCCCGAGTCTCAAGAACATAACCGAAGCCTGGCCGGTTCTGTACCGGGCCGTGCGGCAGCGTCCAGCAGTTCAGGCACTTGGCGAGCCCGGTCTGGAACTTCGACAGGTCGAGGCGTGCAAAAAGCTCGGGGCCGACGATGCCCGAGGCGAACGATCGGGAAAGCGTCCTCATCGCGCCGCCAGATGCGAGGGGATGAAATCGGCGTAGCTGGTGTCGTGCGAGGCGTTGGCGTCTGCGGCCTCGGCCAGCCCGACGTAATAGAGCGCTGCGTCAGTCATCGACTTCTTGATCTTGAAGTCTTTCGGGATCGGACCGACGAGCAACGCGGCCAGATCGTACGAAAGGGTCAGGACGAAGAAAGGCGTGAATTTGTTCGTGTCCTCGACCAGCGTCGTGTATTTGAGAACGGCGTCCTCGACGTTGCAGTAGAGGATCGCATTGCCGTTGTCGTCGCTCTCAAGCGCGTAAGCCTGCTCCTGCGCATCGTCGGTCGATTCCGGCAAGAGCACGGCGCGCGGCTTGATGCAGAGATTCGGCAGGCTGTAGGCGTATTCCCAGTGATCGACCGGGTTATCGACCTGGGCCAGCGCCGCCCGGCGAGTGGCGAAACTCCAGGCGTAGCGCTCCAGGGCGACGTTGAGTGCCAGCGGGTAGAAGCGCCGGCAGTGGTTGGCTTCGGCGCTGGCTTCGTCGGGATCGGCGATGTTCGCCCGGTGCCCGATATGCGAGAGCGCCGTATTCCAGATATCAACGCGCGATGCCATGATGCGATTCCCCCTAGAAAAACGGGGGCACGAAGGCCCCGTCAGTGCTACGCCTTCACGGTTCAGCCAGCGAGATCGTCGGCCAGTCCGTCCCGCTTGCCTTTGGCCGCCGCCTGGGCGTCCTTGGGCTTGAGGTCTCCGTCGTTCTGCGGCTTCGGCTTGGAGATGCGGGGGTCGCCCTCCTTCACCGCCCACGACGGCAGCTTGCGAACCTTGCCGCCTTCGCCCGTGGTGCGGAACTGGAACGTCTGGCCCGGCTCGACCAGCCGGCCGTTCAGGAAGCCACGCTCGACAGCAACGAGCGTGACGATCTCAGGCTTCTTGTCGTCAGCCATGATCCACCCCCTTACGCGACGTTATCCGCGTAGGCGCGGTAGAGCGTTGGGTCGGACGTCAGGAAGGCGTTGATCTTGCCCGCTGCGGTGCTCGTCGTGCCCGTGGTGCAGAGGATGCCGAGGTAACGCTCGTACGAACCCGACGGCAATTTCAGCGCCATGAGCGTGCCCCCGGCCGCCAGCGCGCCGGAAGCCGAAGCGCCGGTCGCCAGCGCCGCGGTCGCGACGTGCTGCGTGCAGTTCCCCACCACAGCGCTGCCCAGCGTCGCCAGGGCATCGGACACGAGGAAAAACTGCACGGTGCCGGCCGCGCCGCCGGTGACGATGGCGGTATCGGTCCGCACGATCAGGTACAGGCCCGCGCCTTCGAGATCGACCGTGGTATTCGAGCTGGTCGTGCTGGACTTGAGGTCGATGACGTCGCCGATCAGGGCGGTGCCGCCGGCACCGCCGGCTACCGGCGTGGCATCGGCAAACTCGTTGCGTTCGTCGAGAATCATTTTGCTTCTCCTTCAAAGTTGCCCCGGTGCTAGACCAGGGCCGAGGGGTTAGATGCCGGCTTCGGTCGAGAGGATCTGATCGACACGACGAATCGGAATGCCACGGAAGCGGGTAACGAACTTGCCTTGTGCCTCTTCCTGCGTGCGGAATTGCAGGAGCGGATCACGGTTCATCTGCAAGTCGAACGCATCGAGCGAGTCGCGGTTCATGTAGATGGCCGGACGGCACATGTTCAGGTTCGGGATGCGACGCATGGCCTTGGCGAGCAGATCGCGCAGGACCGGGCCGGTGGCGCCCGAGGCGACGATATCTTCCAGGTCGTAGTGGATCCGGACGACATAGCGCCAGTCGCGGACGACCATCCCGGCATCCCACTTGTAGTGGGTCCGGTAGGCCTCCATGCGACCGCCAGCGCCATCGACGTTCTCGATGGTGACCTGCCCCTTGTCCTGAATCTGGATACCGGCCTGCGAGCCTTTCGGATAGATCATGTGGCAGGTGTTCGGCCCCCAGCCGACGACCCAGAGCGAGGTGTTGTCGCTGCCATCCGGCGTGGGCGCCGACGTCAGGATGTTCTCGCCATTGACCGCGGATTGATCGTTGAAGCGGGGGGCCAGACCGGTGAAGCCTTCCGGCTCGGTTGCCTCGTTGCCGTAGATCATGTAGCGGGCCAGCTTCTGGCCGAAGCCTTCGACGATCCCGGCCTCCTCCGAAAGGCGCCAGGCGGCCGAGTTGCCGTTCAGATCCGCCAGGGCCTTATCGACCTCGGCGTAGTTTTCCAGCATGCCGAGACCTTCGCGGACCTTGACGCTGGTCGTCTTGCTCGGCTGGACCCCGCCGTACAGCTTGCGCCAGGTGGGCTCCGGGATGCCGGTGCGCACGCTGGTCGTGTGGCCGGTCAGTTCGTTCGACTCGATCCAGACGGCGTCGTCGAGGATCTCGTTGGTTTGCGCCAGCATCTCGATCACCTGCGCGACGTTCCCGTTCGGGTCGAGGCGTTGCTTGAGATCGAGCAGCGTCGGATGGGTAGCAGTCAAAGTTGCCATGATGTATTCTTTTGCGAAAAATTACGGGTTCATACCGCTCTTGTCGTAAATCGACTGTGCGCTCGGGCCGCCTCCGGTCCGCGTTGTGCCCGGAATCAGCCGGTCTTCGCTGATCGCCTTGCCGACACGGTAGAAAGCGCGGATGACTTCGGGATGATTGCCGAGCTTGGTCTCGCCGAGCAGCTGGGTGAGTTCCGGCGTGCCGAAGGCCGCAAGGGCCTTGTTGGCAATTGCCATGTTCTCGGTCAGCTTGTCGCCGCCGTATTCCTTGTCGGACTGCGTCGCCTCAAGCCACTGCGCTTGGGTCGCTTCGATCTGCGCGGTGATTTTATCGTCGGTTTGTTGTATTAGCTTGGCTCCGAGGTCAGCGAACTTCTGCGCGTCCTCTTGGGAGAGGTTGCGCTCCTTCGCCATCGCCTTGAATTCGCCCAGCACTTCAGCGTTCAGGGTGACGCCTTCGGGCGCGGTGAAATCGGCGTACTGCTCGGGCGCTCCTGCCGGGGCGTCTG
>ERZ761584.374-NODE-374-length-14583-cov-12.856415_pt1 | contig 14583 bp, 23 predicted proteins | sample MGYA00512168_ERZ761584 | MGnify/ENA primary metagenome ERZ761584 (study PRJEB28899, sample SAMN03785564) | bioreactor sludge metagenome | biome: EBPR Sludge; feature: EBPR Bioreactor; material: 0.22µm filtered reactor supernatant | place: Saint Lucia: Queensland...
GAGCTTTCATGTCTTAATTGTAGCATAGTTTGATTTTTTGGCAATGTGAGGTATAATACAAATACCTGAAGAGCACTTCGTAAGATTACTCAGACGGGGTATAAAAGCTATGAGAAAAGATTAACCCACCGGTTAAGGTGGGCGAGCTCTTCGTAAGTGCTTTTATTATAGCACACATTCTTTTGTACACAAATACTTTTTACAAAATAAGTAGAAGTTTACCCCTACTTACAAAACATCAAGGGTAATAAATGTAGAGGGTTTACACAAATCCAGGCTCTGATCGCTAGAAATAGCCACAACCCCCGTCAACCTGGTCTCCCGCAAGCCCTTTACGCACCTGTAAGAAGTCGGAGGGCAGTATGCTCCATACGGGAGCTAAAGGGGGGTTAATGCCAAGAGAAAGGAATAACATGGCAAAGCTACACATGGTAGACGGTAAGATAATCGAAGTCACTGAAGACAAAGCTCAGGCTATCTATGCAGTATTAAACGGCACTCTGAAGCCACGAGACGCTGCACAAGAAGAGTTTTGTACAAATGTGAGCAATGTTACGTTTGACACGCCAAAGCCACGTACAGAGCCCCTAGGCAAGGGATATGAGTCTTTTAAGCGTGTTGGCGAGCAAATAAAAACTCGTGTTAAACTAAACGCATGAAATACCCAGCAGTTTACAGCTACAAGCATGTGAATACTAGAGAGCTGGAATTGTCTATTGCAAGCCTCAGGAATATAGACTGCTGGAACGGAGATATTTACATTGTCGGCTATGATACAAGCGCCCCAAATACCTAGCATCCCAACAACACCCTGCTGATAGCCAATTACGAGGCTTACCCAAAATGCCGTGCAAGGCAAACATTCTAATATACCGAACTCCCTAAGCCATTTTAAGCCCCTCAGACGCTCGAATATATCAAAAGGACCATCAAGGTACACCAATACATAAGAAACGCCGTACACAGCGCCTATGAGTGCGACAGAAGCCATTGTTCAAGCCTCTCGACTTTGCCGTTATCAACAACAATATCAGTGCGATAAGACAATGGCAGATTATTATCTTTCAGGTATTGCATATGTCGCTCACTAGACTCTTCTGGCCTGCCGGTTTTGTACACCACTATATCCAAGCCTAATCCCAGCGCTTTGCGAACCCTCCTGCCAACAACCCCACAACTTGTACATTTCGCATATATCTCAATCATAAAACAAATATACCACATGTCTATATGCTACAATGAACTTAGATATCATTACTCGTGGTTGCAGTATTGATATAGCACCCACCAACCACTCACTTACACTACAATGTTTAGTTTTTATATCTAGGTTGGTGTTAAAGAGCTTCATCTCGCAGAAGCTCTTTTTTATTCCAAGCACTCTTCAGCAGATTGTACAATCAATCGCCCCACTGCCTTGGCTATGTGGCAAAATGGCTCTTCTTCCCAGTCAATCTCGCAGCCACTAAAGTTAAAGTGTTCTATATCATCAGGTAGGTCTGCTTGAGCTTGTCTATGAGTTTCAATATGATCCGATAAGTATATAAAATGAGAGTCCCAGTCCAGTAGTATCCCGTCCATCAAATCATGATTCTCATCACCAAAGCCAAAGCTATACGCTTCACATTCAACTGGTTCATTGTTGATTAGGATTCGCATTCAACAACCCTTCACTCTCTGCTATATAGCCAGCTTGACGCATGACGTGTAAACCTAACTTAGTCGCCCTGCTCTCTCGTCTATCAAACATATACTCTGCTAGTGCTAGGTGTACGTTTACTGGTGTATGGTAGCCGTCATCCCTTAGCTCGTTTAATAAAGAGATAGCCCCTAGTGCCATATCTGGCGTGGGGCGTGGTGGTGGTAGTAAGTCTGCATGTAATTCTTGATGAGTTGAGTCTAATATCCGATTGCGAGCTAGTGGGTGATTACGCAGTGATTTAAGAACTGGTGTTTTATACCAAGCCCTACACCACATCATATGATGAATTGAGGTCTTATTTTCCATCACTCACCAACATCAGAAAAGTCCTCAGGTTTATTCTCTGCTCGCTGGCTACATTCTTCCAGTACCATTCATATAACTTTTCTGGTGTAACTATGTCCTTATGGTCTAAGGCTCGTACCATATCACTGAAGTCCCAGAACTCGTCATTGATACCCCATATACCAAAGTAGTCGTCACCGATGTTATGCTTGTCTGTATCGCAATCAAAGTACCAATCGCAGAAGTGGTTCACTAACTTAATGGCTTGGCTTTTAATCTCTTGAGTCACTGCCAGTTACCGTCCTTGTCCATATAAGTGCCTTCTGAATCATACTTAAGCTGTAGTTGCTCATATAACATAGCTTCTGCACCTCTCTCGCTTGGTAGGTGGTCTCCATGGCTTGCAAGTGGTGTTTCAGGTAAGAAATGTACTAAGCGGCTTATAACGTGCCCTACACGCTCCATGCGAGGGAATAAATGAGGTTGGTAATTCTCAAACGGTTTATCTTCCATACTACTCCTTAGTACAATTATTGTATTTTTATTACTGCAATTATTGCATTATCCCTCTGTAAAGAATTGTTTGACTAATACAAGTGCACTGTTCACCCCAGCAACCACAGCAGATACAACTGCACGCTGGTCTATTTGAGATACATCAGGCACGATTAACAGTGTTGCTACGAAGGTGGATACAAATGCGTATACACTAGCTTTCAACACTTTTTTTAGTTGATCTTTAGTTGGTGTGGATAGTTTCATACTAACTCCTTTACTTGAAGATACTTGTTATTTTGTTTATCAAACCTGTAAGTAGGTCTAATATCTGTTTAAGTAGTTTGTTGTTCTCGGCAGGGTAATCAGGTTGCTCGGTAACAGGTGGTTGTGGTTCTGGAGTCGGCTCCGGCTTAGGCGGCTCTATGACAGGACTTAAGTCTCTAGCGTTTACACCATGTTTATTATTTTTATTAAATGAGTATTCAGTAACGTAATATCGCTGCTCGTTGAAGTCTATTTGTCCATAAGCAGTAAAGCTATCTCCACCCTTCAATGTCTTAACACTCTTGTAGTTAGGGTTAGTAGTTAAATCCCATACTTGTGTTTCAGCTAGTTTAGCTGTGAACTCCAGCTTTTTAGGTAGTTTAGTAGCGTTAGGTACAACCTGTGGCTGTGGCTGTGGTGGTGGCGTTGGCTTAGGGTTGAGCTTCTCTTCTGCTAATGCTGCGATATGAGCGACATTATAGTTGCCAGGGCATGCTGTTGGAGTCCAGTTCTTGTGACCGTATAGTGGTAGCTTGCCGTAGTATCTCCATATATCTGCTACTAACTCTGCTATAACGTCATAATCTTCAGGTCGGCAACGTGGGTCGCATTCAATACCTAGAGTTGTTAGATTAGCGTTCCAGTTACCAGCGTGCCATGCAGTATCTTTATCGTTTACTAAACACCATACACGTCTGCCAGTACCAGTAGCTACATAGTGGGCAGATACTTGGCTCTTAGGGTTGCATAGCCAGCTAACTACACCTTCAGGAGAAGGGTTCTGAGCAGGGTCGCCCCACCAGTGAATAGTTATACCTGTAATACTTTTACCACCCCTACCAGCTGTGAAGTTTGGGCTGTTAAGGTTATTGATTTCTGTGTATGCCATACCTATCCTTTCAAAATATCTAATAGCACATAAGTAAGTAATATCGTGAGAATTGAACCGAGTATTGCCGAGAGGGTATTCTGTATCCAGTTGCGTTTCTTGAGAGCTAGCACATCTTGTTCCACATCTGCAATCTTTTCATATATAGCGTCATGTTCTAGTCGTGCTTGGTCTTTAGCCACCTCTATGTCTTTGTGAGTCGCAAAGCCTGATATAACACCGTCTATCTTTTTAGTTAGTTCTTTAACTGCGTTCTCTACTTGAGTTAGTCGGTAAGCGATTGTTTCAGGGGTGTCGGTTTTCATAGGCAAGACTAAACCCCTATAGCAAACCAGTTCAATTTACCACCAACAGTACCACCCGTCTCGTTGATGACAGCAGGTGTAGACGTTGTAGTTGAGGGAGCCGCAGATTCGTAAGGGTATTGTCTACCTGAAGTTGTCAATTCAGTCAAGCTATAGAATACAGTTGGAGCCGCAGTAAAGTGACTTGTGGGGAAGGTTATTGTTCCTATTGCACCACCACCGGCAGCCAGCAAGTATGCACCAGTTTTGCCCCAGCTTAGTTTCACACCTCCTAGATTAAGTTTATTTCTAGTTCCACCAGCAGTACCAGGATTAGTATCAGTTGTTACTTGCCCACTAAATATAGTAGAGAGCAATTTTATATAACTTATCGCCCCATCCGGTACTATATTACCAGCATCGACCTTTACCGTCTCATCAGTTGAAGCTTTCTGCATCAAGAACCAGTCACCAGATACAACTGTTGTTTCTTCGTTTTGTTGTTTGATTTGTTCCTGTGCCATAATGTTTATCCTTTATTATATTATCATACTGTGTCGGGATTGTTTTCGGTATCTTTTCGGCGCAAGTTTCGCCGTATATCTTCAATGCGTTTTGATTGGGTTGGTGGTAGCACTGCGAGGATTAAGTTTGCAGCGTCAGGTTCGTAAGCGACAGCGTAAATCTGCAACACTAAACTATCGATCAAACTGTTAAAGTTAGAAAATGAAACAATATCACCGGGCTTGATGGTGGTAATATCGTAAGCAACCGAGGGGACTTCTAAACTAACGGCAAACTTGGGGTATGCGAACTCATTGAGAATAGAGTTAATAATTACGTTCGCGGTGTCTGATAACGTCACGCGGTTGTCGCTCGGTAAATCAAGCCACTGACCGTATGTTGCAACACTAGCGGTATTTGCATTGTCAACTTGCAAGTTCGTACCAGAACCAGTATCACCACCTGAAAAGTACACGGTGTTCTTCATGTTTTCGAGCGAGTACGAAATATTGAATTTGGTAATGTGCTTATCTTTAACAAAGTTGTGCGTTGGGGTTGATGACCGTGATTTAAAGTAGACGGTATCGTCAGCAGGATCGATTCGCCACCACCAGTTAGAGGGCGCAAGTTCGATACACTTTTTGACAGCTTCAGCGTAGGTATTAAACTTAAAAGTATAAGATACCGTGCTACTACTAGTTTCAATAGAACTATCCGAGTAAGACACCACGCCACCAAGGGTGTTAAAGTTGTCCAGTAGCTCTGTCATGATATCGCTTGGATCGTAGGAGTTAAACTGATTACCGATCGAGCCAGATGCTGAAATGACTGCAAAACAGATGTCAGATGATGAAGCAGCACTCCAACCGCTACTGTCGTTGTATGTGTACATCGCGCCATCAGAGTATGTGCCAGTCGATTCAACGCCTATACTAATGGTATTTGTTTCGCTTGTACCGTAAGCGTTGTTGATGAGCTTGTAGTGGTAGGTACTACCGCCAGTAATCGATATAGCACTAGAAAATGTGAAGTCGGTCACGGTATTATCTGTCTGTGGCTGTATATTTCGTGTCACTGAACCGAGCGTTGAGCCTGGTGACGCTGGTGTCCCCTCAATAATCGATAGTGTCATAGACACATCAAACGAACCGGGGTTGCCGATTGAAGCGCGGACTTTGATGACTTCAGAATCGCCGACTGTTTCAAAGGTTTGTCCAACACCAATGATACGGTTCTGTGGGGCTTTTGCACCCTGTGCATACAAGATCTGACTATCATCGATGTTATCAGCACTATTCTCAGTCAATATTTCTTCAGGTAATATTTGTACAAGGTAATTATCAAGCTGTACCCCATAAGATAGAACGGTAATTTTTGTAGTCTCGGAATTATAATTTGCCGACCAGCGCGACACAAGACCGTTAAACATCTTTTTACCGTTCGGGTAGTCAGCCGAGTGTTCCCATACCTCAATGCGATCGTTGAGTGCCGGTATTTCAGCAACCGTATAATCAAGACGTGTCACAATAGTATTGAGCGCATCATCGGTAATTTCGTTGCCATCTTCATCAACAAGGGTATCGGTGTCGATACTCGGTGCAGCGTCTTGCAGGGATATACCAAGTTCTATTTCAATTTGTGAACCGGCACTATTTATTTCTTGATTGTACCTGAACTGTGAAATGACTAACTTATCTAGTACGCCGACAAATGATTGTCCACTGAACCATTTATAAACGTAGGTTTTATTCATTAGTAGTAACGCTTTCGGTATGTAAAGTTAATATCAACCTGCCGTTCAGTAAAGCCGTCAGTATAGTTAAAGTGCTGATCGCCAGCAGTAAACTCAAGAAAGTTACCAGTAAATTCAACCGGATCACCATTCACCTCAACAGTGTGGTTAAAGCAATCAACTACTAGCACATCAGCAGCAGTCCATGAACGGTTGACGGTGATCGATGTGCTAGTTGCAGGGTTTGTAAAGGTAACGTTAATACCGTTGCTTCCCGTAAACGAATCGAGCGTGTAGGTAATAACAGGTAGTTGCGGTGCAGTACCTTCGAGGTAAATAGGGTAACTTTTATCGCCACTGGTTAAATTCAGTACGTTTTGTACCTCAGTGGTGATTACGTCATAGCTAAATGGATCAGACGCTAGAAATTCAAGGTTAATCTCGGCGTATGATCCTTTTATGTTACTGATTGCCATGTTTTGTAACGTGACATTGTAAAAGTTTCGGTAGGCACTCGAAATAGGCATTTTCAGCGTCTTATTCACGCCATTTGTACGGCGACGTAAGGTTGAAATTGCATCGTCCAGTAGTTCACGGTTCAGCTCAGTAATGTATAGGCTAATGTTGACAACTCGACCCTCAAAAAATGCCGAGGTAGTAACCGAGCCGTCAGTGTTTGCGAGTGGGCTGTTATGTACTTTACGCGTCGGAAAGCGGTTCGGATCAGTTGATGATAAATGAACGTTAGATATACTGAGCAAGTTAAAGTTATCAAATAGTATTTCATCAGTTAATGTTCTCATAATTCTACCCCTGTTAAGCCAAGTGCTAATAGGTCTTGGTTGCGGTTCATGCGTCTGAAGAAGTAATCAGCATCTTGTTGGCTACCGATGTTGACGTTGCCGTAAATACGCGTGTCAGATGACTGCTGTTGGGTATTCGCCACGCCTTGAATCGGTATGGTGGTGCTTGCGAGTGAAGCCGTAATACCAGAGACAGTCTTTTCAACGCTTCGGTATCCGTACTTCAAACCTTTATCAAGACCGCTCATGATCGCGTTACCCTCGTTGACCAGTAAAACTTTATCTTTGGCTAGTGGACCTTTGAGCGATTTAATTTTATCGGCTACACCACCAACCCACTTTTTGACTGATTCCCATTTGTCTTTCATACCGTTCCATAAGCTTTGTAGTGCAGCAGTACCGGCATTGTAAAGTAGTGAACCCATATTACCCAATGCACTAGATATTCTACCCGGCAATCCAGTAAACCAGTCTATAGCACTTTTGATAGCGTTCCAGACCGCGTTCCTGAACTGGGTCATCTTTTGATCGGCCATTACTCCAAAGTTTACCAGCCACGCTATTGCCTTTGCACCCCACTCAAGTAATTTCAAGCCAACAACAATTAAACCAACGATCGCTGCGCCAATTACCACAATTGCGCCGAGTAGCACCGCGCCGATAAATTGCGCTAGTAGTTTCAGTTCATCATGGTACGGTTTTGTCGTTTCGTACAGTTGATCCCATGTAGTTTTCAGTGATTGCATCGTTGTCGTGAACTGATCTTTGATGAATCCGCCAACCTGTTCTAATACAGGCTTAACACCATTATTGAATAAATCGACAGCCGGTTGAACGCTCGTTTTAAGATCATTCCATTTATCACCGAGACTAGTCAGAAAGTTACTGAGTGAGTTGACGCTATCACTTAACCTATCAAAAAGCCCACCTTCTTTAACTTCACCAGTCGCTTTATCAACGCCCATAATCTTGAGACCGACGTTAGTCAGGTTTTCTTTAAGGTTTGATAACCTACCTTTAAAAGTATCGGCTTGTTTAATTGCACCATTAAAAGCGAAGCTACCCTGTTTGTTGGCGTTCTCAAGTGCCGCAAAGTAATCTTCAGCAGTCACCTGCCCCTTGTCGAATGCATCACGAATATTGTCAAAGCCCTTTTTAGCAACTTCATCTCTCAGGGCTTGAGCAAGTTTTCCAGCTCCAGAGTTAATCAACTGGTAATAGTCTTGTGCTTGAACTTTACCTTGCGAAAATATTTGACCAGATACCAGTGATAGAGCAGACAGATTTGCACCAGTTGCTCCCGACACATCGCCGATTTCTTGCATACGCTTTAACAGATCAGATGCCGGAATGCCCATGCCGAGCAGTGTCTTAGCCGATGCGTTGATATCTTCTGTTGAAAAAGCAGTCTTGAAAGAAAAGTCGTTGAGGTCTTTCATCACACCCTTAGCCGCTTCAGCGCTACCGAGCATAGATTCAAACGATGCTCTGATAGATTGCAGTTCACTCGCCGTATCTATCAAGCTACTGATTATTTTAGTTGTACCAATAGCAGCACCGATAGCAACCATCGCTCCCACAGCACTCTTTGCCATGCTTCCGAATGATGTACCAGTTGTGGCTGTCGTGTCGGCAACTGTTTTTAGTTTGCCCTTTACTACTGATTGTGCTTGATTAAACTTGTCAGTCTTTAGATCAAGGTCATAGTGAATAGATCCAACGTTTGTACTAGACATTTCGTATAACCCTTACTTCTTCAACGATACCGGCAATACCTTTTTCCTGCTTCTTTAGATCGTGAATATGATCGCTATTGCCATTAAAGGCGGTGTTGACGTTAGAGATAAGTTCTAGACTTTCTTGGGCTTTGAGACGGTACATAGCGTTTATTAAGGCAAAAAACCGAACCGCGTACTCGTTGAGCGTGTCAGTGGCGGTGTAGTGATAGTGCCTGATAAACTCCGGTATCATATCTAGCCATTCTTTTCTGCTTTTGGGTCGGTGTTAAATTCCACCCCCTTGTCAGCTAGTTCTTTATTGTCTGATGGCGCGATACTTTCCATCATCTGGGTAATCAGGTCGAGGGTAGCTTGCATATCAAGTTCAATACCAGCCAGTTCAGGTATCAGGTTGCTAATAACTTCGTCCATATCTTTTTCGGCCTGTTTAATGGCATCGCTTGAGGCGGTACTGAGGTTTTGGAATATTTCGCCAACCTTTGAAACAGTCAGCGTATGGCTCATTCTGAGGGGCTTGCACTGAAGCGATACGCCTTTAATAACTACCGTGAATGGTTTTGGTTGTAAGTCTTGTATTGTGAGTGACATATTTCTTTCCTTAGCTTATTAAACTTTTATCTCTATTTAAAACCATAACAGTGATCTTGTACACCTTGGCATACTCCAGATCACGCGCTACGTCTTCAACATCACCAAGAACCAGTATTGAATAAAATTCAGCCAGTGACGTACCAGTTGAGTGCATACGGTGTATAAAGTTTTTTACAGCAGACAGATCGGTAATACAGGCAGCAGCGGTGGTGTTCTTTGCGTAAATATCAATAATCGTTTCATTGATTGGAACATACCGGCCATTTTGACCACCAGCACTTACTAAATACAGACCGTTGGTATTCTCAGGTATTTGACCAACAAATAGATCAGTACCGAGCGTACCGAAGCCAGCACCAGCTAGGTAAGTAGCGAGTTCTTTTGCAACGTCCATTACGCCCTCGCCCTCTTCGCGTGCTTCAAGAAAGTGCGGTTGATCTTATCAGCTACTTCATCACCCGATGATTTTAAGTAGCCTTTGCCAGTACCAGAAGTGGTGTAGTTACGAACGCGACGTTTAGCATCACCACCGAACTCTTGAAACCTCGCGTATTCTTCCCAGAATGAAACGCGGTAGTGCAGTGGGTTTAGTGCTTTTATTTCCTTACTAGCGCGTAAGTGGCCGTCTTTGTAGGGTGCTTTGTTGTTCGCCTTAATAAGAATGTCCCTTGCACCTTCTTTAAGCACGTCAGATAGCACAGCCTTAGCACTCTTTGAAAACGTTGGGAGCTTGTCGTTGACAGTAACGTGATTCATGATATCACCCCATATTTAAGTAGTTCTGTTTTAATAAACTGCACGTTCGGATCGCGTAGCTTTCTTGCTTTAGTAACTCGCTCGACGCGAAAATACTCATCTTCAAACTTTAAAATCGTACCGCGATCAACACCAGAATCAGGTTCAAACCACGCCATCGCATCAGATTGTATCTGTTCGTTGTTGGAGCTTGTTACCTGTTCAGTAATGTAGCGAAAATGGCACTTCACGGCAGTTTCTTCTGATGAAAAGTAATCACCGTAAGCATTACGGGTTGTTGTAACCTTGTAAGCTGTGAAGTTCATAGGTGGTTTCATTTACACTCCAGGGAATAGGTATTTAATTGGCGCGAGTGCCGCCTGTGATTCTGTTGAAGCATACTCGATTGAGTAGCCTTCAATAGATTCTTTTTTAATGTTACTGGTGTCTTGAACTTCACTAAGCAAAAAGTTTAATAGCGCGTCTTTGACAACACTGAGGGTAGCAGTGTCCTCATAAATAGAGAACTTCGCCGTCACTTGCACGTTATTCATGCCAGTGCCAAACTTGCCTGCTCTATTCCGTAGCATTGTTTTTAGCGTGCGGTTCACTGGCTCAGCCGTGTAATCAGAACTATCAAAGGTATATTCAACATCGGTATCGTCATCAACATATTTGACGGCAGTAATTGACGTGCAGGGATCGATGCTTAAATGCTGCACTCCGCCATCATACAGGCGCGTACTGGCCGAAACACTTTCAATGGAACTCCCGATCATTTTTTCAACTGAGGACTGCACAGCAGCGTTGATAATCGTGAATGCAGTCGATTCTTCACTAGTTAAATCTCGTCCTAGCCGTGCCTCAAGGTCTACCTTGGTAATCAATGCCATTATCGTTTCCTTTTGTTAGTTTTAGATCGCTTCAAGAATACCTTTCGACGCTTGTTGTAATCATCGAGTGATTCATTTTTGAATCGTCTGATTTTGGCTACACCGTTTAGTTGCTCTCTAACTGATAGAATTGCGCTGTTGTAGTATCCATGTAGCATAAGCAAATTATACCACATAACAAAAAAGAGAGTATATTTCAACTCTCTAATTTGTGCAAGCTCAGTTTAGCTTATCAAGTTGGGGCCGAAGCGTCCAAGTAGTCGTCCATCTGTTGCAGATCGTGATTCATCTACCAATGCGGTAAACTCTACACCGTCCCATACAGACTGCTCATCTACTTTGTAAGCCAGGCTAATGTTACCAGTCTGAACAGCTTTGAACAGGGTAATTGTTAAGTTACCGTCTGTATTGCCGCCCTGTGGGGTAATCACCAACTGTAAAGCATCCTGTCGCAAGCTGTAGCCAGCTTTTGTACCGAAGTGGACTTGATCATCAGCAGAACCGATATCATAGTCACCTTCTGGTAGCAAATAGCTGAGGACGTTGGGAATGATCTCAGCAAGCTTGAGCTTGATGGTAGCTTTTTGACCGGCAATCACATAATCAACAGGTGTTGATCCGTAAAGGTCAGTCTTTACTTCCGTCAAGTCGCGCTCGATAGATAATTCCGTACCCTCTACTGTGTGACCGAGGTCAACACCACCGAGAGTAATCAGACTTCCAGCTGCTACTTTTAGGTTGTTTAGATTTGCCATGCGATTCCTTCCTATTGGCTTTTAGTGTACGATACTGTTCCTGTCAACGTATATTAACTGACAGTTCCAGTGCCAATTACTGTAAATGCACCAGCAAATCGAGTTTGTGGAACACATCGAAGGGTTGCACGAAGCGCGTAGCTATCCTGAGTGATAAGGTTTAGATCAGTACCACCAGCGTCTTTTACAACACCAGCGTCAAATACCTTAGTCTCAAGCTGTCGCTTAACGTGAAGCATGACGCGTGAAAGATCACCGAACACAGCGAATGGTTCGTTTGCAGTGATTTCACCGTAAGCAGGCATGATGTCAACCAACTCAACCATAGAACCGTCAACAGAAGGTGTAACACCCTCAAGAGGTGAACCAGCGTAGTATACAGCACTAGAGTTACTACCGTCACCAGCTTTCTTCTGTCGAAGGTAGTTCCAGACAGTTGGGTGCATGTAGAACTTACCAGCACGTCGGATATTACCAACAACCTTGTACTTTGCGTTCATTAGATCGTCGAAGTCAAGATCAGTCACAGCAGAACCAATAGTTTGTGTCTTCCAGCCTTCACCAGCATCTGGTTGGTAAAGTAGACCGTAAGTTGAATCAGTGAACACTAACTGATCGAACAGTTTAGCGCGTGCGCGACCAACTTCAGTGGTTACATCGTTCCAGATGTTAATAGCGGCGTCTTCTACAAGTTCGCTAGTTACAGGGATAGTAGCGATGTACTTCTGTAGTGTAGCAGTTGCAGCTGCGTAAGTAAGCTTCTGAGCGTTCTGCGCCGTAGCTTCGCTTGTTGAAGTAAAGCTGATCTCGTTGGTACCACTGAGCAGGGTTACACTATCACGATCAGTACGACGAACAGTTGCGTCACGAGCAGCAACACCGTATTCATTAGTCAATCGTTCAACTTCAGCGATGAACTCAGGATCAGGAACAAGCGCGCCACCATCAGCAGCAGTCGTTACGTTTTGGTAGTCAGACTTTTCAGCCCATTGCTTTGTAGCAAAGTCGTTATATTCACGAATACCCGAGTAGTCGCGAGCAATCTGAGCTTTCAAACCTTTTGCAAAACGAACTTCTTTTTCCATTCCAGAGAAACCTTTTTTAAGGTTGCGCTGATCTTCTTTTTCTGTGTTCTCGTGAATTTCTTTCTTCACAGTTTTTTCGCTTTTAGCAGTCATAGCTTCAGCGATTTCTTCAGCAGTTGCAGCTTTTGGCATTGAATCTTTAAGCGTTTCAACAGCCTTAGCAGCGATTGCTTCAACAACAGCGTTATCAATTTGGATAACGTCATCTTTTACATTACTCATTTGTATCTCCTTTGAGCTTTATCCGTCGTATGACGGTTTCGACTTGTTGATCGACCGCTTGCGCTTGGCGCAAAACAACGCGTCTGTTAGTTTGTTCGCCTACCGTTTCCTCATGGGGTTCACCAATGGCTACTTCCTTTAAGGTGGTTACGAGCGTTTCTAACCGTTCAATATCTTTTTGAATTTCAGACATACCGGCATTCTTGTCGAGCATTTTACGAGCATAGGCGTTGCCCAGTGCGCGTAGTTCTGCTTTCTGTTCACCATCTAGTTGCTTGGCGGTAGCAAGGGCTTCAGGGTTTGCCGGAACACTAACAACGCTAAACTCTTTCATGTTCATTTTGGCGATTGTTAGTCCATCTTCACCCCACTCTTGTACCATCCCGCCAATACTCACGGCGTTCAAGAAACCATCAACAATGTAGTCGTAAACTTTGCGTGAAAAATCATCTTTTAAGTAAAATTTGGCGCGAGCCATTAACTTGCCTGATTCTTTCCAAACCTTTGTGGCTTTGGCAATCGGCAAGTTAAAGCCATCATGACCCCACAAGACAACAGGGTTCTTTTTAAAGTCTCTTAAATCAATACCCTCAACGTCTATTCGTTCACCATGAGCGTCCCATGCGTTTGTTGAAACGACAAATTCAACCTCACCTTCAGCGAGTTTGCTTGCTTTTTCGATGTATGCGTCTGTTTTGACGTGCATATAACTCCTTACATTAAAAAAAGACCACTAAGTCTGCACCTGATCTTCAACAGATACAGCCGCATTGTGCGGCAGTGGACATTTGGTCTCTGGTTTTAGACTATCATAAGAATCAGTAATATGCAAAGTGTTTGTGATTATTTTGTATTCAATAATCATTTTACAGCGTGAGCATTTTACGGCACCAATCATCATGATAAATTTGCCAAACAGTTTGTTGCAGTTTTTGCACCTGACTTCAATCATTACGCCGTATTTCCTCTTACGCCACCGCCCAACTGCACAATCTTTGGACTGTTGTTATCGGGCAGTAACCGTTTGTATACATAATTACCGGCACTATCTAACCCACCAGCATGAGTTGGTGCGCCCTCATAGGTTGCGCCACTCTCGAAAGTGTAGACATCATCTGGTGTGCCAATAGTGGCTGCACCTAGCCTGACGATAGGGCCAGTGTCCTGTGTGTGATTCACACCCCATAAGGCTCTAGAACCTTTTCCGCCAACAGTTTTGACTCCAAATAGCCAAATATCACCTCGTATGACCGCCACCGATGGGTTATCTACAAATGAGTAAGATGAAATGCTCTCATTTATCCAAGCCGTGCCGTTCCAATACACTAGTCGTTGTCCATTTCCACTCTGTGTACCAACGAACATAGGATTGCCGTCTTTCTCAGCCACACCGCCAAGCGTTGATATGTTTATAGGTGTCGAGCCATCAGTAGATACCAATGCAGTATCGAGTGCTTCAGGGTAAGTAAGTGGCATAGTGACTGCCTCGCCTTGTACGTTCTCCCATGTTGCACCCTTGTCATTAGAGCGAACATATAACATTGAACCGTATGAGGTACTTGTTTTTACCCTGAACCAACAGAACATGTGTAATACGTCACC
>ERZ761584.375-NODE-375-length-14565-cov-4.493866_pt1 | contig 14565 bp, 14 predicted proteins | sample MGYA00512168_ERZ761584 | MGnify/ENA primary metagenome ERZ761584 (study PRJEB28899, sample SAMN03785564) | bioreactor sludge metagenome | biome: EBPR Sludge; feature: EBPR Bioreactor; material: 0.22µm filtered reactor supernatant | place: Saint Lucia: Queensland...
CGTGATAGATAACCTGGCTCACAATGACGATTTATATAGTGCGTTAGATGAGTTCATTGTTTCTGAGGTGCATTTTAATGGTGTGCCGTATGAAAGCGAACTGTTTAGCGATAGGGCAACAGAGTTATACTATCATGCAGGCGAGGCATTACGTGTAGTAGGCATTGCCGATTATGCCCCGTCTCTGCAAGACGATTTGTGTTATCGCCGGTTTAGAAACGTCATCAAAAGCGGCCGCGATGTGAAGCGATTGAGAAGCAAGGAAGAATTTAGAGCCGAGTACAAACGGAGTCCCGATCATGGCGACGGTTTTGTTTTGGCAGTAGCTCCGCAATACCTCTTTACCTCTCTCTCTGAATTAGGATTTGGATAAAATGAGTTTATTAGACGCCTGGATTGATAGGGTTGCCCGGAATCGTGGCTACAATAAAGCGGTTGATAACAATGCTCTGCTTGCGTCTGTGCTAGGCAGTGGCAAAAATCAGGGCAGTAATGACCTGTTAGGCGGCAATGGCGTAGACGAACGGGTGGCTATTCGTTCGTCATGGGTATTCTCTAATGTTGACGTGGTAGGGAAACTCTCGGCCGAAAGCCAACTAGAGATTAAACGACAGAAAGACGGCGGCGGTTATGTTGCCGATATGGATCATCCATTCAGCCAACTCTTTAGACGCCCTAACCCTTTTATGAGCAAGAGCTACATTATCCGCTATACGTCAATGTGGCTACAGTTGCGCGGTTCGGCCGCGTGGTTACTCGTTCCCGATGGGACGGGGGAACTTGCCCAAATTTGGCCCCTGCCTGCGGATAGGATTAAACCCATTGCCGATAGCAAGGACTACATATCCGGTTATCGTTACAAGCCAGAGGGCTACGGTAAACAAGACGTAATCCTACCCGTTGAAAATATTTGTTACTTCCGTGAACCTTCCCTATTCTCCTACCGAGAGGGAATGAGCAAACTAGACGCCCTGCGCGTGGCAATTGAGACAGACCGGCAAGCAAGCGAGTGGAATTTAGAGACATTCCTGAATGATGTTGCTCTGCGAACGCTGATTAGTTTGCCGCCAGACATTAGCCGGGGAACATTTACCCAAGTCAAAGCGGAGATTCTAACGCAACTGGTAGACGAACGGAAACGGTTTATCATAGCGCGGGGCGGCGAACTAAAAGCGGAAACCATTGGCATGACGCATAAGGACTTAGAGTTCCTTAGCGGCCGCGAGTTCACCAGAGAAGAGATTGACCGCGTGTTTGGGTTCCCGGCTGGCTTTTGGGCTAAAGAGGCTACGGAAGCGAATAGTCGCACGGCGATGAACGTTGTCATTGACATGAGCGTTTGGCCGCAACTCACCATGATTGGTGAGGAAATAACGGCGCAAATTCTCACTCGTTATTACGAAGATGAAACGATTATTGCCGAATTTACCGACATTCGACGCGGCGATAAAGAGTTAAAGTTAAAGCAGAATGACCAACGGTTTGAAAGCATGACCGTCAATGAGGTTAGGGCCGAACTGGGCTTAGAACCCCATGCCGACAAATCGTATGGAGCTATTCCCTGGCCGTTACGCAATGATCCGAGGTCTATTGCTCTGTTCATCCCGGTTGACGCTATTGCCGATGGTACATTACACATAGACGAAATTGGTAACAGTATCCGAGATGAACAAGCGGCGGATGAACCAGCAAAGAACATTGACGAAAAAGCGATCAGGCGAGAATGGGAACGGTACAAAAGCATTGCTAAACGACGCTTAAAAGCGGGGGAGAATGCCTCTGATTACTCATTTGATAGCACCCTGTTAGACAACCGACAGTTACAGCTAACCCGCTTCATGTTGGCTTTTGCCACCAGTTCAGACGATACCGACAAGGCGTTTCACCGGCATGATGATTTAGGCGACAGGAAGGCCGTCACGGAACAGGGTAAACAATTAGACGAGGCAATTGCGGCCGCGATAGCCTTGTATGTAGCCGGTCAATTGACGGCCAACGAATTTGAAGCGGAGATTGTCAGGTTGTCTAACCAGTTTGCCGGTGAAGCGGCTATTGCCGGATATGGTGACGAGGAGTTGCCAGAGGATGTAAACGCCGAACTGGTGACATTGGGAGCGGCCAATATCGCGGCCGCAACTCGACTAAGGGAACTGGTAGACAAGCAGATAAGCGAAGGCTTACCAACGGCCGGGGGGATTGTTGGCGGCATCATTAACCTCTGGACAAGCAGACCTGACTATGTGTTTGCTTTAGCCCTGGCGCATAACAAGGCGAATCCGTTGCTCACCTGGCGTCGTGGCGGCACGTTAAAGCCGTGTGGCGACTGTTTGGACAGGGACGGGGTTACAAAGCGGGCGGCGGAGTGGCTATTAAGTGGCATATTACCCCAGTCAAGTGCGTTAGCTTGCCGGGGGTTCAATTGTGCTTGTTCGTTTTTTGAAGAAAATCCGGGGGCGTAACGGTGGTCTTTCTTATGAATTTCTTGCAATGGGGAATATTCGTTTGTTACAATGCCAATTGGGGGAGCTATTTATATGAGTGATACCAAAGGCGGGGCGCGGCATAGCGCAAAAGATAACGAAAAGATTAACGCGATTGTTGCGGCCGCGATTGAATTAGGCGGAGTTTGCCCTATTTGTGGCAATAAATCAGAGAAGGGCAGTTTACGCGATACCACCGATGCCGTCTGGTTTGCCTGGCATTCTATGATGGAATCGGCCGGGGATGAATCGCTGGAATATGAATCATGGGTTTATGAGACATATAACGACGCTCTGATTGTTCGTCATATTTCCGGGCGTTATATTGCCTACCCCTTCGCTGAAATTGAAGGGCGGATTATGTTTGGTGTACCCTATCTGGTAGAGAAACAATTTGTACCGGTAGAAGCGGCCAACGAAACAGAAACTATTGACGGGGTTGTAAAGAACGCGCCAGATGAGAAAGCAATGGGTTATGAGGTTTTTGATAACTCGCTGAAAGTCTTGCGTAAAACTGACGATGAATTAGTCGTTGGTAATTATATTATTCTTTATGGCAAGCCTGATTTAGAGGGACTGGGGAGCAAGCGGAAAAATCCCGATGGCTCTATTGGGGAGTGGTTTGCTAAAACCACCGACATTAACAGCCCCTATGTTGAATCAGGTGTTATTCATGTGGACTGGGAACACGGCCGCGATATTAGTACCCCGGAATTAGCCGGGCAACATGGCGTTTTAGGCTATGTGGACATGCGAACGGCAAAAGCCGACGAACGCGGTATTTTTCTGGAGAGAGTTCTGAACCGGCGTAATAAATATGTCGAGTGGTTAGCAGAACTGATTGACGCCGGACTTGTTGGCACGTCAAGCAAGGCCATTAGCGGCAAAGTACAGAGAGATGACAACGGGCAAATTACGGTGTGGCCTTTAGAGCGCGACACCGTTACCGTCAATCCTATGCAGTGGGAAAATGTCGGGAAACTGCCAGACACAGTATTAAATAACTTAAAAGCATTGGCAGACATCAGCCCTGAGTTTGCCCATGAATGTAAAGCGGCGGGGTTATTGCCGGGGGGTAGTGACCAGGAAACGTCGGAGAATCGGGTTAGCGCGACTTTGATTCGACAGGTGGAAATAGAGGGCGATCTAATTAACTTAGTGGGAGTGGTATAAATGAAGAAATACCAAAGTCTTTTGCAAGATGCAAAAGCGAAAAATGAGCAAGCCTTAGCGTTGCTACAGACCGATAATCCCGACATGACCCAGGTTGACGCTCTGCGTAATGAGGCCAAAGCCTTGTCCAATCGCGCCGAGCAAATGAAGGCGATTGAAGCCGATTTGACTACGGCTAATACCCCTGTCATGCCTGCCGATTTGCCGGGCGACGGCGGCGATAATAAAGCCACCAAACCAGATGACGGCGTAGCTAAAGCGGCTCATGTTATCCGTTATGGCGACATTGACGAAAATGTTGACCGTATTATGAACGAGGTTTACGGCGGGGTCGGTGACTATCGCCAAAAAGCCTATGACCAGTCAAAAGCCTTTACCCGGTTTATGCGAACAGGGAGCGTTGAAGGGGTTGACCGGCGTCAGTTGTGGCCTGAAAGTGCCGTCAAAGCGATGATCCGACAGGGTATGAGCGTGGCGGAAATCAAGGCAACCCAGATGGAATCGAGCGACGTGTTAGGTGGCTATGCTGTACCAGCGATGGTGTCAGACCGCATTATCCAACGTCAGTCCGGTTTGTCTAGCACCCGGTCGGCCGGGGCAACCATCGTCAACCTGACAACCAATTCGATTGAAATGCTGAGTATCACCGGGGGTAACAGTCGTTATACCAGTGGTTTACGTGGTGAATGGGGCAATGAAATCAAAACCCCGGCAACCAAGAACTTTAACTTTGGGTTTGAGCAACTGCCAACGCATGTTTACACCTACAAAGTGCCGTTCTCTCAGAGTTTCATCGAGGATGCCGCCAACGTGGTAGATGTGTTTACCAACCTGGTAGCTGAAACATTGGCTCTTGACGAAGATGACGCTTTTTTGGTCGGGACTGGCGTCAATCGCCCACAGGGTATTTTGCCCGGTGGTGCTAACGCCCTGACCTTGACCGAAGTCGTATCCGCAAGTGCGGCCGCGTTGACCATTGGCGGGTTGAAAAACCTACGGCGTGGTGTAAGTTCCCAGTATCGGGGCCAAAATGCTACCATGATCGGGGCTAATGCTACCGGTGGCGCGATTGAAGCCCTTGCCGATTCTGACGGCGCATTCTATGTTGAGGTGCTAGACCCCGGTGTGACCAAATTCTTGGGCGCGACCTGGCGTGAAAGCGAAGCGTTACCGGCGATTGGGGCGGGTACATATCCGCTAATTTTCGGTGACTTCTCCGGCTACTTCATTGTTGAACGTCTGGGCATGTCGGTTGACCGTTTCCGCGATTCTAACACCGGGCCTAACGTAGTCGAGTTTCATATTCGGCGTCGTGTCGGCGGCCGTGTGATTGAACCCTGGAAATTCGCTGTGCAAAAGGTTTCTGCCAGCTAACGAGAGCGTTTAGGCTCTTATAGGAGAGAATGAAAAATGTATCAAGGTTTGCATCTAGCTAACGCTCTGAAAATTGTTCGTGCTAATGCCCTGGCTGAAACTGCTTTGGCGGCCGCCAAATACCCCGCTTCTGGGGCGTTTGTTGACGTGCTAGGGGCGCGGTGGGTTACTATCCTGGTTCATCTAGGGACGGTTCACGCTTCTGACACCCCGGCTTTGCAGGTTCAGGAAGTAACGGCTATCAACGGTACACCCGTCAGTATTAGCGGACTGCTGTGCGAAGTGGCGGCCAATGACGATGGCGAATTTGTGGTTTTTCACATTGACCCAACGTACATGACGGACGGCTATCGGTACTTGACGCTTGACGTGTCGGACGTGGCGAACGGTTCATTTGGCGATATTACCTATCTGCTATATATGGACAGTCAGCCCGCGACACAACCGGCGACACTGCCTAGCGCGTCCGTGTTCAGCCTGCCAGCGACTAGCTAACGATTTAACGGTTCACAATTTAGAGGGGGGATAGACTGCGTAGGTGGTCTATCCCTTTTTGTTTACACATGAAAATACAAATTAACTTACCGGGAAACTATCTAAAGCCCGGTCAAAATATAGAAGTCATGCCGCTAGGCGTGGGTGATATTGTCGAGTTCGGTGATGAGTACGGCGCGTGGCTAGTTGCCAATGGTTACGGCGTAGAACCGGCTGAAATGGACGATGGTTTGAAAGTGGTAGAAATACCGGCTGAACCAATTAAGGCGCAAAGTAGAGCCATTGGTGAGCCTGTAGGGGCAAACGTGGCGGCTAAACGCGGCCGCAAGCCGAAGGGTAAGTAACAGAACTGGCGTTCTAATCGTTGGCGCGTTTTGTTTCCTTGTTGTTTTTGGCTTGCCACCAGACGGGCGACAATGCCTCTATTTTGCGTTTTCAGTTGCTAGTGATAGATAGGCTTAGTGATGCCTGTTCCGTACTATACGATATTTTTAAGGTAATTTTTAGAACGGGTGTTTTAGTCTTATTTCCTTTTCCGCTTGCGTGTGACACGGGCGACAAAGGTAAACGAGATTTTCTAGTTTGTTTGCTGTTTCGCAGTCGCCATTGAATTTACGGAAGGGGACAATGTGATGAACGTCAAACAATTCTCTTGGATTCTCTGACTTCGTTTTCCCGCACTGCTGACACGTATAACTGTCTCGTTCTCTGCATTTTCTAGCTTGCGTTCCCCACCCCTTGCCGCGTTTATATCTCAAGCCGAATCTTCCGTTGCTTTTCATTACAAAGCGTTTCGTCGGTGTTGGCTTTTTTGTCGGAGAATAATTAACCCCCAAAGAATAAGCCAATCGTTGACACTCTCTGGAGAAGCAAATTTTATTGCTCCGTTTTGACGCAAATTCTTTTTGGCACATCGGGCATATTCTTGTGTTCATCCCGTTATTATACCACAAACGGCTATCAACACCTTGCCCCGCACCACTTCTAACCGGCATAATAACAGAGACAATTTTCACAAATGGGGGATAACCAATGGCTTTACTAACAGTTCAACAGGTCACAACGACAGGGGCGGCTATTACCTGGACTAGTGCATCAGGCGGCGGCGATACATTCGAGAATGCGGGCGAGGGCACGGTCTTTTTAGCCCGTAATGCCCATGCGTCAGAAACACGAACTTTAACCTTTGCGACGGCCGCGACCGTAGAAGGACTGGCTATTGCCGATAGAACCTTAGCTATTACAGCGGCGGCTGATTACGGTATGATTAAACTAACACCGGCAACGCTTTTCAACGATGGTGACGGCATTGTGACGGTAACGTATTCGAGCGCGTCAGATGTGAGCGTGGCGGTTATTGCGGCTTAATTTATGACTGTATTAAATTTGCAGGTCAATACGAGCGCCGGTGATGCTCATGTCGGGTCAATCAATAATGATTCCGGGCGGAATGTCACGTCTGGGCGTCCGGGTTATCGGTCAACGATAACCCTGTTTCCCCAGGCTCACATGGGAGTAACGACGAATATACGGCGGCGTATTTCACGGGCGCGGCCGCGATTGTAGGCAAAACAACAAACTCCGCAACATTCCAGATGAGGGGCAACGCATCATACAGCGCATCGCCTAACGTTGTTAAATTTCACATATCCGACCACGACGCCGATGCACCTACGGCATTAAGCGCGTCAGTTGGAAATCTCAACACGGTAACGCGGCCGCGAGGTGAGCTATGGCATTAACTGAAATCTATGTTGACCCGGCAATTGCCGCCAACAGTGGCACGGGCACAAGCGGCGACCCCTATGGCGATTTGCAATATGCGCTGAACACCGCCACGCGAGACAGCACCAACGGCAACCGCTTCAACATCAAGGCGGGAACGGCGGAAATTCTCGCGGCCGCGCTGGTACTCACCACTTACGGCACACCAACAATGGCCGCGCCCCTGGTCATTCAGGGTTATACCAGTACAGCCGGTGATGGCGGGATAGGTCAGATTGACGGTAACGCCACTTATGGCATGATTGCCAGCCAGCCGGGACACGTCCACTGGATAGACCTGAAACTATTCAATGCCGGGGCAAATCGGGTTGTTGATGTTGGGGCCGGGGCCTTATTCCTCAATTGCGAGGTAACGGGAAACAGTGGGGCCGCCAAACACGGCATCAATATGTCATCCGGGGCGGTGATCCATTGTCGCGTACACACCCTCTCTAGCCAGTACATAGGCATAGGAGCCGGATCGGGCAATGTGCTGGTAGACAATTGCGTAATTGAGGGCAGTTTCAGCAGTGGTGGAGTACAAATTGGAACATCCAACGTCCATGTTCGCAACACCATCTTCAATATTTCATCGGGCGGTTACGGGGTGTACGTCAGTACATCCAACTTTATCAGTATCGCCAACTGCTCTTTCCGATCCTCTTCTGGGACAGGAGCGGCAATATATGTCAATGCCGCAGGAAGCAATGCTATACAAGACATCCGTAACAATATCATCACGGGTTGGAGTGGGGCCGGGGGTAAGGGCATCCGTAGCCTGACGGCGGCGCAGATATTGTTGTATGGAGCCAACGCGTTTTATAACAACACGACCGACGAGGAAAACATAGATGCTGTTTGCTCCCTGCCCAACATCGCTCTAACTAACACACCATTTACCGACGCGGCCGGGGGTGACTTTAGTATTGCCACCGCCGCCAAAGCGGAGTTGCAAGCACAGGGGTGGCCGTCTGATTTCAACGGTATCAACACCAGCCAGTTCCTTGACCCAGGCGCGGCGCAAATTGAGATTGATGTTAGCACAGGGGCGCACCGCATCTTCGGTGGCCTGATTGTGGGGTGATTTATGTCCTATTTAGGCTCTTGGAAGATTGATGATTTGCTCACTTTCCCGGCGAATACCCATTCCGCCAGCACGGGTGCGGCCACGGACGCCGACGCCGTACCTGCGTATCGGGTGTATGAGGACGAGACCGGCACGGCGATTCTGAATGGCTCAATGGCGAAGCTGGACGACGCCAACACGACCGGGTTTTATTCAGAGCAAATTACTCTGAGCGCGGCAAATGGCTTCGAGAAGGGCAAGTGCTACACCATCTATATCAGCGCGGCTGTTTCTTCGGTCACGGGGACAATGAATCACACGTTCCAGATCGAGGCCGAGGTGGACGCCAATTCGGTGAGCGCGGTGGCCGATGTCAATGTTGCCGAGTGGCTAGGTGATACACCCAGCCCCCTGATTGGTGGCCGCGTTGATTCGATTTTAGGAGCATTGCTGATAGATGAATCGCGGGTGGATGGGGCCTGCACAGAGGGTGGGCAAACACAGTCATTTACAACCAACCTGGCAGAAACGGAAGATGACTATTATGCCGGGTGGGTGTTTATGTTCACTGACGCCGGAACCAACCGGGCTATCCCCCGTGTTGTACGGTTGTACAACGGTACAACGAAGGAAATAACGCTGGTCACGCCGCTCCCGGCCAATACCACCGTTGGACATGCGTTTTCGCTAATAGCTCTGACCACAGGGGCGGAACTAACCGATGGATCAATGGCTCTTAATAAGAGCTACACGGCGTCGGCTGTTTTGGATGCTGAGATGGCTGGATTCCTTACTCCGGGCACGGTGGGAGAAGCGATTAACGATGCCGCAACTAACACCGGCATTGACGCGGCCGGGGTTCGCGCCGCCATAGGTTTGGCGAGTGCAAACTTAGACACACAACTGGGAGCGATAGATGACTTCTTAGACACAGAAATAGCCGCAATTAAGGCCAAAACGGACAATCTCCCCACAGACCCGGCAGACCAAAGCGCGGTTGAAGCGGCTATTACGGCGGCAACCTCTGGACTCGCTCTGCAAACATCGGTAGATGACCTTGAGGGGCGATTAACAGCGACACGAGCCGGGTATCTGGATAATCTCAGCGGGGGTGCAGTGGCTACGGCGGCAAATCTGGCTACAGTTGCGGGATACCTGGATACTGAGGTTGCCGCAATCCTAGAGGACACTGGTACTACTATCCCGGCACAAATCGCGGCATTGAACAACCTGAGTGCGGCACAGGTCAATTCAGAAGTGGATACCGCTTTAACAGATATTCACCTAGACCACTTGTTAGCAACCGATTATGATCCGGCAAGTAAACCGGGGGTAGCAACGGCTCTATTAAATGAGCTAATCGGCAATGATGCGGGGGTTAGCCAGTTCACGGCTAATGCTTTGGAACTAGCTCCGTCTGGCAGTGGCGGCGGGTCAACGGCGGCGCAAATCTGGGCGTATGCCACACGAACCCTAACCACACCGCTTGCCAGTGTTGAAAGCACGGTTACGAATACAACCGTAACTATGTATCGGGGCGACGTGTTCAACGAGGCGTTTACCGGACTGGGAGCATTAGGAACCTGGACAAAGGTTTATCTGACCATTAAAAAATCAGACGTGCGGGATGAACAAGCCAATGTTCAGATCATGCTCACTAATCCATCAGGTATAGGCGATGGACTAACGCGGCTAAATGCCCGAACTGCTACCCTGGCATGGGCAAGCATTACGGTTGACGATGCTAATGCAGGCGATATAACCGTATTCCTTGACGAAAGTGCTACCAGGGCGTTAGAACCGGGTGAATACGATTTTGACATTCAATATGTCAATAGCGCGGGTTCATCTACCAGGGCGGCGGGAACCTGGACAGTTAATGGCGACGTGACAAGGGCAATCAGCTAATGAAAATCATCAGCTACATCACACCGGGGCAAATAAAAGACAACGAACTCTCGACTACAGAAGATAGAGACGATGAAATTATCGCCCGTCTCTGTTTAGAGGCGTCAAGAGATTTAGAGATGTTGGCAAATGGTATGTGGTTTTATCCCATTCGGGAAACTCGCTATTTTGACCAACAACTAAATCATTACGAACTCAATCTTGATATGCCCTTAGTCGAGATTATCACGGCTGTAACGGCCAATGGCGACACAACCCTAACCAATGGCAACCTGTATCTAATGCGGGGGCCGCTATACGGCACACCGGCAAACAAAATAGCGGTTGACGTAAACAATGATGATTACTTTTACTCATCTACCAGTGGGCAACGGGCTAACCGCATAACCGGGGAATGGGGATTCATTGAACATTACCCCGATTGTTGGCTAGAAACGAATGTTACCCTGACTTCTATCTCCGGTAACGACTTTACCGTTACCGGGTTAGGGGCAAGAGACGCATTGGGGCTATTAGGTTCACTGGACAGGTTATCACTCATTCGTTGGCGCAATGATAGCACGGAGAATTACGAATACGATTTTGTGACGGCGTTTTCCGACACGGATCAATATCTAACCGTTTATCGCGGGGTAAACGGTTCGTCGAATTTGACCCTTGACGCAACGGCGGCGATTGAAGTTTTTAGACCTGATGAGACAATCCAACACGCGGCGCGGCGATTGGTTGGTTGGTACTACCGGCAAAAGGATTCATCACGGCCTGATATTGACCGGGCCATTCATACCAATAGCGGGATTGTGTTACCGTCCTCATTTCCGGCAGACGTGGTTAAGGTTATGCGGTCTTATACTGAGGTGCTGAACTAATGCCAACGTTACACGAAACGATAGCCGTTTGCCAACGGGTAAACGGTTCCGTCACGGGGGTAAAACTTGCCCCGGCAAACATGCGTGATTACCTGACAGGAGAAGTCGCGGCCGCGAACATGCCCTATGTGATGACAATCCCTTTAGAGGCGTCTAATACATTCGGTTCCATCGGGGCGCGATATGTCAGGGAAAGACGGCAATACCTCATTCGGGTTATCGTATCGCCTAAAGCGGCCGGGATAGGGTGGGAAAAGCCTAAAGAGGTTGTATCGCTCATTAGTTCATTTGTCACAAAATGGATGGACGAAACAAACGAACTGAACACAACGGCGGGATTAGAAATTGTTTACAGCGACGGCGTAAACGATACCGGCTATCGGGACAATATCCGTTATGGTGGCATTGAATATCACGGTTTTGAAATGAATCTTGCCATAGACAGAATAGCGATTAGTGATTAAATGGATATAAATATTACGATAACCGGACTAAACGAAACGTTCACCGGACTTAGACAGTTAGATAATTTATTTCTTGAATCGGCTGATTCCGTCAACAAGGTAGCTCAAATCATCAAAACGGAGATGACGAACTATCCGCCAGAAAGGCCGGGGCAACGATACCGGAGAACGGGCAATTTAGGGCGTAGTTGGGACGTTTCGTTTCAATCTCGTTCGATGGATGGTTTGGAGCAAAGCATTTTTACGGAACTAGATTATTCGCCTTATGTCGAGAAAGCCCCTGGCGACGGGGAACCGGATCAGGCATGGATGCACGAAGGACGGTGGCAAACTGACGCTCAGGTTGCCGCCGAGAGTGAAGATTTAATAGAATGGGTCATATTGTACGAATTAGGGGAAGTTTTCCCGTAACGCATGGGGATTTTAGGGGGTAGGGTTTATGGCAATTACACAAACTAATACTATGTCGAGCAAAGATGCGGCGGTGCAAATTGATTTTGCGTCATCCGCTTTTGCGGCGGCGGTAGATATTTGTTCGGAAGTGACACAGGTGGAAGTAGATGGGGGCGAGTACGAAACGAGTACCATTAGCCGTCTATGCGGGTTGATCCCGTTCACCTACGTTGGTAATTTGCAACCGTTTGACGTGGTAGTTACCGCTCTGTTTACAGACGGGGAAACAACCGACTTACACGAAACTCTGAACACGAACAAGGGCGAAACCGTTTGGTTACGCTGGTCGCCAAAGGGCGGCAGTTCGGGCAACCGGCGTTTTACCGGTTCTGGGGTTTTGTATCGGGTTGACTTGCCACCGCTTGACGCTTCAAGTTCCGATCCAATTACCTATCAGTTTGCCGTATTGGGTAGCTTTGCTGGCGAAAATGTAGCTTAATGAGCAAACAACCAAAGATTGATCTGGCGAAAAACTTTAACTATGACATTGTAAGCCGAGACGGGGTGGCGGTATCGCCATTCCCCGAATATCCTGGCACGATTGACCTACCTCATTTCACCCTGCCTGTATTCAAAAAGTGGAGACAGGCATTAGCGGATTATTCTAAATTAACCCCAGAGATTGTGTTTTTCTCCGAGGTTTTTACAGAAGATGACGCCGGGGCGGTAGAAATTGCGGAAACGGAACCAACGGCGGATCAATCGTCAATTCGGTGGGTTAATCTAAATGATGCGCTCATTCTGTTTGACATTGCCAAGAAAATAGACCTGAGTGGATTAGAGGACGGCTGGCGGAATGACCCATTTAATAACTTGCCTTACCTGGTTGTTGCCTGGTGCGCGATTGTTATTAACGAATGGGCAAACCGTCAGATCACTTTTCGACGGCATATCCCTCATTAACTGGCGGTATTTTAAACAAAAGGATACCCCCGCTCCCTGGTGTGTGTCGCTCCTGAATTATTGTGAGCAATTTAGCGCATTACCAGAGACCGGGGGTATTTTGGATCAAGACCCTGGCATTATGGAAGCCTTAAGCCTGACACGGTATGTCAAATGGCTTAATAATAGTGATGCAAAAACATGGAAGGGTGAGGACTTGCGGTTCAAAGGGGCATTAGACAGGGGAACGTATGGCTAGAAAGATTGATATTCAAATCAGTATCAGACGGACTGGCAGGGGAGCGCAAATTGCCACCGAAGAACTGCTAAAATTAAGCGCGGCCGCACAAAAGGCGACGGCCGAAGTTAATAGTTTTCAAGCGGCGGCAAGAAAGGGACAGGGCGATTTTAATTCTCTGGGAACAGCGGCGCAAAAATCAGAGCAAGGTGTTACCAAAAGCACCTCGGCTCTAAAAGGGTTACGTTCTGTTTTAGGCGGGTTATCGTTGGCGGGTATCACTCGTGAAGTGGTGATGTTTGCCAATGAATCAATCAAAGCGTTTTCCCAGTTTGACAAGGGTATGCGTGAGGTTTTCACCCTGCTACCCGGAACCACGGCGGCGGCAAAAAACGAGATAGAGGAACAGGTTATCGCTCTATCTACCACCGTAGGTCGTACCACTCAAGAAATTACCACAGCCTTGTATGAATCGTTATCGGCTAACGTACCAGCCGATAATGTTTTCGAGTTCCTAGATGTTGCCAGTGGCGCGGCTAGGGGTGGTGTTACCGATTTAGCCGTTGTAGTTGACGGTTTAACCAGTGTTATTAACGCCTACGGGCTACAGGTATCGGATGCTTCACAAGTGTCTGATGTGCTGTTCCAAACGGTTAAATACGGCAAGGTTCGGTTTGAAGAATTAGCCACAAACCTGTCAACGGTTATCCCGGTGGCGGCGTCGTTAAACGTGCCATTAGAACAGGTTGGCGGTTTACTGGCAACCATTACGGCACAAGGTACACCGACATCGGTTGCGGCCACACAGATTAGAAGCGCGTTGTTAGACCTGTCTAAAGCGGGGGGAACAGCGGCGGAAAAATTCAGAGAACTAACCGGACAATCGTTCCAAGAATTTTTGGCGTCAGGGGGAACGGTTCAACAGGCGTTTATGATTCTGGCGGCAGAAGCGGATAGAACCGGCGTCAATCTAACTGACTTCTTTGGACGCATTGAAGGTGGGCAGGCGGCATTACAGGCAACCCGGCAAGGGGCAATTCTCTATGCCGATATTATTAAAGAGGTTGAAAATGCGACAGGCTCTACTCAATTAGCGGTTGACGAATTTACCGGCTCATTAGATGAAAGTAACGCTATCACGGCCGCCACGGTTGAAAGTTTCAAGCTACTGGTGGGAGAGGCGTTACAACCAGCAAAGCTGGCATGGAATGAGTTTGTCCAGAGTTTAGCCACAGGTGCAAGTCAATGGTTATCGGCAGGGCAAGAAACAGCCGAGATAATGACGGAAATTGCCGATAGCACCATAACGCCACAAGCAGAAGCGCGGAAACTGGCGTTAGCTTTGAATGAGGCAGAAGCGGCAATTAACGACGCTGGAATTGCCGGGTTCCTTATGGGC
>ERZ761584.376-NODE-376-length-14533-cov-4.329534_pt1 | contig 14533 bp, 17 predicted proteins | sample MGYA00512168_ERZ761584 | MGnify/ENA primary metagenome ERZ761584 (study PRJEB28899, sample SAMN03785564) | bioreactor sludge metagenome | biome: EBPR Sludge; feature: EBPR Bioreactor; material: 0.22µm filtered reactor supernatant | place: Saint Lucia: Queensland...
ACCACAGTGCTCGTGGTGGTAGACGATGAACTCGGATCGCCTGACTCTGCACCCGCCGCAGCGAGCCCCGCGACGAACCCGAGAAGAACGAGCACCACGGCGACGAGGATGGCCGCAACGATTCGCCTAGCCACAGCGACCTCCCCACGGTCCCGACCCGGCCGACTCGTAGAGCGACATCGCCATCTGGTCCTGGTCGTTCACCGACGCCTGCTCGGGTGGCATCCCGATCAGCGAGTCCCACCCCATCGAGCCCGCCCATGAGTCCCACGTGCTCTGAAGGAACTGATACGCGCCGTGGTACTTGCCGTCAGGACTGACCTGCCCGTACCCGGCGTCGTGGAGACCGTTGCCGTTCGCGTCACTGGTGTCGGACTCGTGCGCTCTCGTGCACACGAGGAACGGGTGAGCGTGCATGTCGGGTGGCGCCGGGGGAGGACCACACGCGACCACGAGAAGAAGAACTGCGAGAAGACTCAGCGCGCTGACGGCGCGCCGAGCACGAGAAGAACGCAGCATTGAGAACCACCTCCGGTTCGCTGCTTGGGCTGCCTGGTTGTCGCTTGGGCAAACGGTCGAGGGACCTGGCGTTCCCTCTTAGGTATGTCGTCTACGACCCCATGACGCTTTCGGAGCGACCGGGGCGGCCTGCTGCGTGCGGCAGACCCCTCCTAGAGTCTGCCTGCCTCAGACCTGGGGCCAGAGGTTAGCAAACTTCCGTTCAGGTGTCCAGCACTTCCTGAATCTCTTCTGGATCCCGCCACAGCCAACGGCGAAACCACTTCGCCTCGATCGTGTGCAACTCGTAGCGCACGAAGAACGCTTCGAGTGCATCACCAAGAGGACCATCGGGCTCCGTCGGCTCGAAGTTCGGGAGCGAGGGAAGATGCAGACCCTGATCGTTGTCGCGCAGATTGACGAGCGCGTAGTTGCGCAACACCTCGTCGCGCATCCCGGCGAGGCGCGGGACATCTGCGTCGAGCAACTCGCTCAACCGCCAGTGGTGTGCGGACAGCAACTTCACCGCGGTCTTGATGCCGATGCCGCGCACACCGGGGATGCCGTCCGACGTGTCACCCATGAGCGCCATGACCATCGGCAACTGCTCAGGTGTGCACTCGCGCTCGGAGATCACCCTCGCTCCCGTCCACAGGCTGTCGCCGGGGCGAACCTGCGTCACCTCACCTTCGAGGTCGAGGAGTTGGAAGAGATCCTTGTCCCCCGAGTAGATGACGACCCGAGCATCACCGCGCTCGCGGCAGTAGTGGGCGATGAGGTCGTCAGCCTCGACGCCGGGCATGAGGACGTGGTGGATGTTGGCGATGGCCAGGAACTCCTTGGCCATCGCGAAGGGGTTGTTCTCCTGGCCCTCCAGGAGGTAGCCGCGCCCGGCACGCCCCTGCTTGTACCCCGGGAAGAGAGCGCTGCGATAGGCGTGCCCACCATCCCAGCAGACGACGACTCGATCCGGCTCACAGGCGCGGATCTGCTTGGCGATGGACTGGATGAACGCGTGGAGCGCCCCCGTCGGAACTCCATCAGCCGAGAGCCCCGAGTTCTCCAGGGCCTTGATGGCGCGCACGAGGATGTTGTTGCCGTCGATCAGCAACCAGCACTCACGCGGGTCTTCCTCGAAGATCGAGCCCGCATCCATCGTCGTCGTCAGACGGCGAAGTAGTTGCGCAGCAGGTTGAAGATGTCGACCGCCTCGAAGAACTCGGGCGGACCCTCCTGGCGCTCACCGATGGTGAGGAAGTACAGGCGCTCCAACATCACGCCCATGATGATCCGCTCCTCCATGATGCCCCGGAGGTAGACGACGAGGTCGAGCCCCTCCTCGTAGGCGTCACGCAGGCCGTCGCGCCCGTTGAAGACCTGGAGTGGGGTGCCGTAGCGCTGGATGCCGATCTGCTTGCGCGCCAGGTGGTCCTGGATCACCAGATCCTGGATCGCATCGCTGTCGTTGATGACCGGCAGGGGCTGATCCCCGGGGCGCGGCTGCTCGGGCTCGGCCGGAGGCGCGTAGCCCTCGACGGACTGGGTGTGGGCCGGGAGGTCGGCCGGGGTCATGTGCGAGAACGACGCCCCGGGGATCTCCTCGGGGCTGAGCGTGTGCACCTGCTCACCGGCCCCCTGAGGCGCCTGAGGGGTCGCCTGGGCGATCTCCGGGCTCTGGTAGGCGTGGGACCCGCCGTGACCCGTCGGGAGGGCACAGACGAGCAGCACCTCACCCTTGGTGTTCTTCGCCGGATCGAGGCAGAGCGGAGCCAGCGGCGCGGGCTCGGGGGTGGGCTCGGGAGCGGGGGCGGGATCCCCGGTCATGAAGACGTTGCCCGGCAGCCCCGGGTTGGCCGTCTCCCACCGCTGCCGGTCGCTACGCGATCGAGCCGCCTCGACGGCGTAGTGGGGGCCAAGGTGCCCCACCGGGAGCGAGCACGGGTACGACACCGTCTGGGAGTCGATGTACATCCCGCACTTCGGGGCCGGGTAGTCGTCTGCCGCCATGATTCACACCTTCCAGTGAGCGGGCTTCCATTGCCCGATTCCGTCGATCTCCGTGCGCTCGAAGTCCTGGAAGAGCCCAGGGATCTCCGTAGCGAGCCGCTGCGCCACCTTGTCGAAGACGAGGCGGATCTCCTCCTCGGCCCCTGCGTCGGTGCGCATCGAGATGATGTGGCGCAGGCCGCGGATGTTGGCGGTCCACACCATGCCGGTCGCGACGCCGTCGGGAGCGAAGCGCCGCATGAACGAGGTCTTGGCCTTCTTGACCGAGAAGGGGACGCCCTCGTCGTCGAGGCCGAAGTGGTCGGCCATCCAGATCTGGAACTCCTCCATCTGCTCCAGGAGGTCGACGCCGCGACTCATCAGTTCGGCATCGTCACGCGCCCACTCCGGGAACCAGAAGGGGATGTCGGTCAGGCGCACGAAGCGCATCGACTCCTGGGAGATGTTCTCGTGGCGGTGCCGCACCAACTCGTGGGTGAACACCCGACTCACGTCGTGGAAGATGAACGTGTAGTGCGGATGCTCGGTCACCGAGCCATGTCCACTGGACAGGACGTTGCCGAGGTACTCGTACTGGTCGGCGCGCACGCGGGTCACGTTGGGGTTGAGGCCCACGTCCCACGAGCGATAGCACTCGCGCCCGGCCAACTCGACCAAGGAGTCACCATCGGGATCATCGGGGTCGTGCAATTCGAGGCGCTTGGCGAAGCCACTCTCGCCCGCCCCGATCACGTCGAGGAATCGCTTCACCTCATCCGTGTCGATCTTGGGCTGCGCGATGAGGAAGATCTGGGGAGACTCGACGAGACGCATAGATAAGAAAATCCTTCAGTCGAACGAGATGGGCTCGAACGGAGTGGGCGGGGAGGGTGCGGGGGTGGACTCGGGCCACGCCTCCGCGTGATGGATCTGGAGCATGATCTGCACGAGCACGAGCGTGCGCACCAACTGGTCGTAGCCGATGGCGTGGTTGCGGTAGAGGGTCCTCGCCATCAGGTCGATGTCGTGGAGGGTGTAGTAGCGACTCCCTCCATCGGTGCGATGATCGACAACGAGCCGACCTCTGCCGTCGCTCAGGAACCCCCTGCGCTCGCGCCAGCGCAGCCAGTGCGAGGATCGAGCGAAGAAGACCTTCGCCACCTCGGTCACGGTGAACCGCGGAGTCTCCTCGACACCGGGGGTCTTCTTCAACGAGACCCCCGAACGAGCGTCGGGATTGACGAAGTCGCTGAGCGACTTGGTGCAGAGTTTCTTCATGACGGGCGGATCACGCGTTCCGCATGTAGAACGACGCCGACGGGAGGCCGGGGTCGGTGGCCTTGGCGATGACCTGGAGGAGCGCCGGGTTCTTCTTGAGGGCGATCATGACCTTGTTCTCGTCGATCACGCGCACCTGCGTGGTCATGGCGAGGTAGTCGGCCCGGGTGAAGTCGGGGAACTCGTCGCTTTCGATGAGCGACTCCAGGGTCGCCTCGTTGAGGGTGGGCGACCCCTGGCGCGGCTCCCGGGTGAACTTCTTGCCCATCTTCGGGGAGCGCTCCTCTCCCGCGAGGATGTAGTGCCCATCCTTGTCCCGCACGGTCCCGTCGGGGATCTCGGCCTCCTCGGCCTGCACGTCGAAGTGGTTGTAGACGGCGACGCGGATGCCGGACTCGATGCGCGTCTTCGCCAACTTGGAGACGGCGTCGAGCGTGGCCCGCTCCTCGATCAGCGCCTCGACCTCGTCGGGAGTGAGCGCACGGCGCTCGATCGGCACGACGGAGCCGAACACCTTGGGCAGCCGGGCGATGGCCTTGCGCTGCTCGTCGGTGATCTGCATCGGGAGGGGCAGGCGCGCCGGGACCTCGGGCACGGGCGCGACCGGCGAGACCGCCTTGAGGATGTCGGAGAAGTCCACCGCCTCGCCCTTGGTGAGGCGAGAGGTGACCTTCTGGAGGATCTCCTGCTGGGGCGAGATGGCGACTTCGGACTTGGGCATGGGGAATCTCCTGGCAGGGGCTGGCGGACTTCCTGTGGAGGGAAGTGTACCTACCAAGGAACCTTAGAGCAAGTATCCCCGAGCCTCAGCCCTGAAGGCGCCTCGATAGGTCGTCTCCCACGGCATCGGTGAGCGCCGGTACGAGCGCCGGGACGAGCGCCGTCGTGAGCGGACCGACGAGGGACGCCACCAACGCGTTGGTGTCGATCGCACCACCGCCACCCGAGGTGAGCGCAGCGCCGAGCGCCGCGAGTTCGGTCGCGTCGAGCAACACCCAGTCGACGTTCCCGTGGCCCGACTGGTTCTTCCACTCGATGGCGTCCTGGGGGATGCCGAATGGCCCCGGCTGGCCGGTGAACTTGCGGAGCACCTTCGCCCCCGACACGAGGTAGCCGACGGCCTTGTTCGCGCTGTCACGACCCCAGCCGATCGACATCGTGCCCGAGTTCGGCCAGGAGTCGTCGAGCCCCGAGAGCATGGCGGCGTCGAGGAGCACGAGATCGACCGCCTCACGGCCCGGCCCAGCCTTCCAGTCGAGCGCCTCCTGGCATACGCCGTACGCGCCGCGTGGTCCGCCGAATCGAGCCAGCACCCGACCGCCAGCGAGCAGGAAGCCCACCGGCTGTCCCGCAAGGTTGTCTCCCCAGGCGATGTCCATGTCGTCTCCTGCGTCCTTCTTCGTTGGTGTGGTCGTGCCACCGATCGTGACGGCGTAGTCGTCCGCCCAGAAGTCGTAGTGCTCGTACGAGCGGTTCGGCGGGTACGCCACGTTGAGGTGGTTCACCGCACCCGGGATGTCCTGTCCGCCATCGACCCAGAGGCGCCCATCGAACTGGCTCATGAACGCGCTCGACCACCCGAACGCGGAGCGGAGCCCCACCTCGATGTGGTTGCAGGCGAACTTCTGCCAGTCGTTGAACTCCTCGCCGTTCTGACCGGAGACCTCGATGTGGACCTTGACGCCGTTCGCTCCAGCCGCGCCGTAGCAGTTGTGCATCAGGTAGCCCTCACCGATGTAGGTGCCGGTGGTGGTCTCGATCTCCTGGATATCACGGAAGCCAGCGGGCTCGACAGCGACAACCTCGACGGCGTCAGCGAGGACGGTCACGTCCTCCATCATCGAGCGCTCGCGAAGATTCGCCATCAGTCGCCCAGGACGGATCGAGCCGAGCAGACGAAGAGACTCTGCCACACCACCACGGAGGTAGACATGTCCCATCTTCTTCCAGTGCTCGTGACCCTCTTCCAGATCGCGATCGACGATACGCACTCCGTAGTCGAACCCGTGCGCCGTCAACGTGCTCTGGATCTGATCCAGCACGGGGCCAACGGCTTGAGCGATGGTCAACTCGACGCCGGAGCGACCGGACGTGCGAACGGATCCTTCGCCGTCGTACATCCCGGCGAGCCATCCGGCGTCGTAGGTGCGCTCGGTCCCCCAAGGCTTCATCGCCTTGAGCACGCTGTAGGCCCGCTTTCGCGGAGCGCCGACCTTGCGCTCATCATTCGGCATGAGCAACGACGAGCCGACCCAAGAGAAGGATCCCCCAGCCCCGAGTCCGTACCGACTCACGAGCCAGGGGTGCTCGGGAGTCGTGACGATCTCGTCGCCGTTGGAGAGGATGACGCGCACACACTCGACGCGCTTGGGCTCGGAGCGAAGAACTGTCGTCGGTCGCCACCGTCGCTTCGATCGACGCCCATCGCCACCAACGACACCTGCCTCATCGAACCCAATGAGTTCGTCTCCGACCTCCACATCGCCAACGGGCGTCCAGGTGAGATCGGCAGTCAGGACGCGCTCACCCTGACCCATACACACCATGTTGGCGGGGTAGAACTGCGCCCACTGTCCCGGCTCCTCACCGACGAGGAACTGCACCGAGGGGACAAGCCCACGCGTGAGGACCGAGTAGTCGCCACCCCAGTGACCGATGGTGCGGTGCCAGCAGGAGCCTGACGGCCAGAACCAGATCCCCGTGGGGAAGCCAGCGGGCTCCCAGGGAACTCCCTCGATCCAGATCGGCTCAGGCATCGGGGGCAGGGGGCTCGGCTGGCGGAGCCGGGTTGGCCGGTGGCAGCCACCCTCCGTCCTGGAGACCCGCTGGGTTGATCGGCGCGTCGACGTACGGGTAGCCCTTCGGCCACGGGGTCGTCTTGTCGCGAGCGACGGTGATGCCGAAGAAGCCGAGCACGAGGAGCACGAGCGAGGTCACGACGCCGACCTGCTCCGGCGTCCAGTGGACGATCGGCCAGTCGGTCAGTAGGGCGAGCGTCCCCATCACGAGCACGCCGAACGTGGTGCCCACGGCGACCGGCTCGGCGGAGGTGTCCTTGTTGAAGTGCGAGATCAGGGCGAAGACGAACCCGAGGACGAAGAGCGCCTCGGCTGTGGCGAGCGCCACCTGCCCTTCGCTCCAGTCGACGATGTTGAACGCGAGAAGGACAGCCATGACGGCCGCCACGAGTGCTGGGGCGCCCGCCTTGATCCGAGCGGGTACGCCTGAGAAGGCGCCGAGCATGGGGTCCCTCCCTGCCAGGGAACGCGAGGTGTCCGAACGCGAGGCATGATTCTCGCACCTCGGCGCCCCCTGTGCAAGGGGTACCTACCGTCGAGCGAGATCCTCCCGGAGTCGCTCGATCTGCTCCTGTTGGCGCAGCACGATCTCCATGAAGTCGAGCATCTGGTCGGTCTCGACGGTGACCGTCTCGGAGTCGGCCACGTACTCGACCTTGATGCCCCGATCCGCGTGGTCCCGGATCCGCCGAGTGATGTAGGAATCGGGGAAGTGGCGCTCGAAGAGGGGGCGGCAGGCGAGCGCCCGCTCACCGCGCTCCAAGCGCTTGCGCCGACTCTCCTGCATCATCTCTTCGAGGTGGGCGTCGGACTCGCGCTTCTTCTGCTCGCGAGCCTTCACGTTCTTGGGCATGTTGTACTCCCTCCACTCCTTCTCGGAGTCCCACCACCCACCGTCGGGGGCCTGGAAGAGTTCGACCTCCTCGCACTCGCCACCGCACTCCTCGCACGCCTGGTCGACCTCGGCGCGCGCCATGAACTTGTGGCACTGGTCGCACTGCCGCTCGGTGCTGCGCTCGCCACCGCACGTGCCGCACTCGTACCACCTCTCAGACGAGAGGTCTTCGGAGACGTGGCTGCACTCGGTGCAGCGGTAGGCGGTCATGAGGGTCATGAGGGCAGGCTATCAAGAATCCTTAGAGTTGTCACGGATCTTCTTGCGCAGCCGACCCCGAGCCTCCTGGAGCCGCACCTGGAGCCCCCGGATGCTCTCCTGGAGCATCTGCGCTGCGGGGGTCGGGTCCGAGGCCAACTCGTCGACCCGGCTCTCCAGGGCGTCCAGGAAGATGGTGACCTCCGACATCGAGAGGGGGAACGCCGTCTCGATGCGCTTCCCCCTCATCGGCATGTCGAGGTCAGCCATCCCAGCCCGCGATCACCTTGCGCAACCACGCCTTGGTCTCGAAGACCAGCCGCAGCCGACGGGAGCGGTGGTGGCCATACCAGCGGAGCAGGATGGCCTTGGCCGCCTGGAGATCCTCCTGTGCCTGGCGCAGATCTTCACGCAGCGAGGCGTCGGTGTAGAGGAGTTGCCCGCACTCCTGCGCCGTCAGCGTGCGCCGACGCGTCTCGGTACCGAGCAACTCCCCCACCTCGTTGGCTTCGAGCCTGGCCACCTCACACCCCCTCGGCCACGAACGCCTGGACCTCGTCCCAGCGCGTGGCCACCCGCTGGATGGTCTCGGCCTCCTCATCCTGGCGATCGATGTTCTCCTGGAAGAGGTCGAGGTCGAGGTTGTCGCTGATCGTGTCCCGCACGAGAGCGTCGAGCACGCTGGGCTCCAGCGCGTCGAGTTCCCACGAATCCTCGCCGTACTCCTCCGCGTACGACCGGAAACGAGCGTCGGTCGTCTTGGCGAAGTTCGGAGGAGGGTCGTACTCGTGCACCTGATCCATGTTGAGGGCGATGCGCTCGACGGTGATGCGGGGACGCTCGTGGTAGTGCGCCTTGGCGTACTCGCTCCACGCCGCCCGACCCTCGTCGGAATGCCGGTCGTCCCCCTTGTAGTGCACCTCGAAACGGTCGTACAACTCCCGGATGAAGTCACCACCGAAGAAGGTGTTGATCCGATCCTCGATGTCGCGGCTCATGTCGATGCCGGAGGGGTCGTGGTCCCCGAGGTGCAGGATGACCGGCGCCTGGCCGTTGCGGTGGTACTCGTACATGCGCTGGGCTGCGCCCCACATCTCCGACTGCGACGCGTAGCCACGGCACGAGAAGTAGGGCACGTCCATGTCCTGACAGGCACGCTCGATGACACCGACGAGGGCGTCCTTCTCGATCCACACCTCGACCCGGCGAGGCTGACCCTCCCACAGGTCGCGCTGGTACCCGCGGCCCGCAGCCCGCAGCCGCTGCGCCGGAGACTCCCAGTGTGCGAGCGAGCGCACGTTGCGGGTGCGATCGACGATGTGGCTCCAGTCGATGAGCCCGGCCAGGCGAGCATCGTTGACGATGTCGCCCAGACGCTTGTACTCGCTCTGGCGGTTGGGGATCAGGTCGCGGGCGACGAACTGGTAGTACAACTGCCGCAGGGTGAGGTCGTACCCCTGGGCCGCGTAGTCGTCGCAGATCTGCTCGACCTGAGCGATCGTGGCCAGCGTGCGCTGGCTGAACTTCTTGTCGATGTAGAACAACTTCGGCACGGTGATCCCTTTCGGTGCGCCCAACTGTGTATGGGGCGGTCGATCTGAGTGAGTGACCTTCTTGGTGTTCAGCCGATCACTCGCCACCGTCCAGGTTCTTCAGGAACTTGATGTACGCCTCGATCGGAGGCATGACGATCTCCATGATGTTGCGGACCTCGCAGGTGCCGCAGTGGTGCCGAGCCTCGAACGCCGCCTCCCGAGCCTCGTCGTCTTCGAGGTCCACGTCGGCCATCTCCATGTGGGCCGCCGCCGCCTTGAAGGACTCATCGATGGCGTCCTGGAGCCGATGGGCCTCGATCGTGCGCTTCGACGGCTCGAAGGTGTTGCTGCCCCCGCTCTCCCAGCACCCCTGCTTGATGTGCTCAGGAGCCCCCTCACGGTCAGCGAAGGCGTTGGTGACGGTCAACGCCCACGGGTAGCCGCTGATGGTGTCGTCGGGCTCGACCTCGACCACGGTGCACTCCCGCATCGTGGTGATGCCGTCGATGACGTAGCGCACGACGATCGTGTCGCCAGGGTCGTACGGCGGAATCCTCACGACGCACCTCCCATGAACTGCTCGACGGCCTCGATCTTCGTGGCGTAGCGGGCGGGGGGCAGGGCGCGGACGATCTTCTTGCCGTAGCCCTTGGACTCGATGCGGGAGTCGAGGATGGCCACGACGCCGCGGTCGTCACGGTGGCGGATGAGGCGACCAAACCCCTGCTTGAGGATCAGGCTCATCACCGGGATGGTGTAGTCACCGAAGTCGTTCCCGCCCTTGGCCTTGATCGCCTCGCAGCGCGCCTCGGTCATCGGCTCGGTCGGCACCGGGAACGGCAACTTCGCGATCACGACGAGACGGAGTCCGTCACCCTGCACGTCGACACCCGTGAAGAAGGACTTCGTCGCGAAGAGCACGGCGTTGCCGTCTTCGGTGAAGCGCTCCAGCACCTCGCGGTTCGAGCCCTGGCCCTGCATCATGCAGGTGTAGGGCAGCAGGCGCTCCAGCGTCTCGTAGGCACGGCGCATGTCCGAGATCGAGGTGAACAGGATCAGCGCGCCACCCTTGGAGAGGTTCACCAACTCGCGCATCTCGTTGATGGCCGCGCTCTGCCACGCCTCGCGGGTGCGGGGGCCGGGCTCGGGGAGGTGCTCGGGCACGTAGAGCATCGACTGGGTGCCGTAGTCGAACGGCGTGCCCACGTCGATGGCCTCGTAGTTGACGACCCCGAGGTTGTCCGCGATGAAGTCGAAGTCGCCGCCGACGCTCATCGTGGCCGAGGCCACCACCACCGAGCCCATCGAGAAGAGCCCCTCGTTGAGGATCTTGGCCACCGAGATGGGGGCGGCGTGCAGGCTCTTGCGGGTGGTCCCGCGACCGCGCCCGCCACGGATCTGCTCCTCCTCGACCCAGCGCACCAACTCGTCGTCGGGCGCCATGACGATGGCGACGAAGCGGTGCTCGGCGTTGGCCACACGCTTGATCAGGCGCTCGTACTGCGCCTTGGAGCGCACGTCCAGCGAGGCCAACTTCGGCCCGGCCGCACGCAGCGCCTGGAGCAAGTCGGTGAGCCCGTTGGAAACGCTCACGAAGATGTCCTGGTACTCGACGATGTTGGCCTGGCGCACACGGCCGACGGGGATCTCGCTCCACAACTCGGCCACGGCCGTGTTGAGCATCGACGCCTCCATCTCGATGTTGACGAGGTCGGCATCGTTCTTGCGGCAGAAGTTGAGCACCTCAGTGACGAGGGCGTTGAAGGTCCCCTGGGTGAGGCGGGTCGAGAACGCGCTCGTCGCCCAGTCCTGGACCTCGTGCCCCTCGTCGAGCACGACGGCACCGAAGTCACCGAGCATCCGCACGGCACCGTCGGTCTCCATGCGGAGGCGGAGGTCGGTGAAGAAGAGCGCGTGGTTCACGACCACCACGTCGGCCGCCTTCGCACGAGCCTTGGCGCGCTCGGCGTAGCAGGTCTCACCGAACGGGCAGTCACGCTTGCCGGGGCACTCGTCGGTCGTGATGGTGACCTTGCGCCACTCGTCGTCCTCGATGGCGAAGGGGAACGAGTCGCGCTCACCCGTGATGCCACCCTTGCCCTCGACCACCTCGACGGCGGAGCGCACGTCGTGGTCAGCGATGTGCTGGTGGATCCGGTCGAGGCAGCCCACGTCGGCGGGGCTGGCGTCGGCCAGGCGGCTCTCGCAGATGTAGTTCGAGCGGCCCTTGAGCACGGCGTGGGAGAACGGGACGCCGAGGTGCTCTTCGAGGAAGGGCAAGTCCTTGTTGGCGATCTGGTCCTGGAGCGCCTTGGTCGCCGTCGAGTAGACGACGCGCTCCCCGGAGAGGATCGAGGGGATCAGCGCGCCGAGCGACTTGCCGGTGCCGCACCCGGCCTCGGCCAGAAGGTTGCCCCCGGTGTGGAGGGCACGCTCGACGGCCTGGGCGAACGCCTGCTGCTGCGGGCGGCTCTCGTAGTTGGGCAGGGTGGCGGCGAGGATCTCCTCGGCCTCTGCGAAGGTGACGGGCAGGTCGTTCATTTTTCTATCTCCCCTCGGGGGTTCCACTAGCCCTACTGGGCAGTCCACTACTCGCTCCTACGGAGCCTAATCGCTGGCGCCGTCGACTGTCAAGTTCTCCTAGAGCAGCCTCACCCCTTGACCTCCGCCCTGAACACGATCTCCTCAGCCTGGCCCTCCTCGACGAAGGTGTTCTTCACCTTGAGGAGGTACACGGTCCGAGCCTTCGTCGATGACTTGGTCACGCTGGCATCCATCCCCGCCTGCTGAAGAGCGGTGGTGATCCAGTGAACGATCTCGTCGTGATCCATCACGCTGCCCCTTCGAGTGCCGCCTGCTCCGCCGCGAGTTCACGGTCGAGCCGGTCACGGTGGTACTGGAGATCCCAGGCCGCATCCTGTCGAGTCGAGCACCACCCCGAAGTGGAGGTGCCGTCGGGGAGGTACGACGACCAGTGTCCGCCGTTGCCGTAGCGGCCGGTCCAGCCCTTCACGGTGCCGAGCACCCCGCGGTAGTCGCTGATCTCGTAGTGACCCCGAGCCAACTTCTTGTAGTAGAGACGCTCCTTGTCGACCTCGGGCTCGACCTTCTCGACCGGCTTGCGCGCGGCGCGGGCCTTGGCCATCCGATCCCGCAGCACCTGCTTCTGCTCCTCGGAGAGTTCACGCTTCGCACGGGGCGCCGTGAACTTCACCTTGTGCTGACGGAACGACGCCTTGAGCGCGTCGCCGGTCTCCTTCCCCATCTCGTGCTTCACGAGTTCGAGGTACACCGAGCAGAACTGCCATCCGTGTCCGGCGATGGCCTTGCCGTACTGCCCGTCGGTGGCGGCGTGCGCCAACTCGTGGAGGATGACCATCTTCGAGCGAGCCCACATCGGGAAGGAGAGAGTGGCCACGCCCCAGTTGAGTCCACCACGGGCGATGCGGGTCCCCTGCCCGTTGCGGATCTCGTAGCCCTTCACCTTGGGCCACCGCTTCTGGAACCACGCCGAGCGGATCACCTTCTCGACGTACCTCTCGATCTCGGGGATCGTCTCCATCCGGTAGTCGGAGTCGAAGCCCTCGACGGCGCGCTCCGCCTTGTAGACCTTCGACCTCTGGGAGTCCCTCTCTCGTGCCACTGCCTGTCCCCTCTGTTGGTTCCGACTCTCTGGCGGAAGAGCCGGTGCTGAACTTCTCTGAGATCATTGTACCAAACGGGCGGGACGAAGATTTCGGAGATCTTCGCGAAACCCCAGGTCGGCGCGCGAGTGCGATTCGCGAAACGCCTGGTCAGCGAGAAGTTGAGAAAGTGCTTGACACGCTTCCGTGCGATCGAGCGCCACTCTCTGGACTACGCGGACTACAGAGTCTTCAGGCTCTCTGGTCGAAGAAGTCTTCTTGGTCTCAGAGATTCTCTCCTGCCGCCGAAGGCGGCTAACTATCGCGTCTGGAGAGTCTCCTCAGTAGCGACGAGCCCGGGTATGTGCAGGCGCGCCGAGAGGCTCCTGTCGATCAGGAGCAGTGAGGGGTCACACCCTCTTGCGCGGCCGACGCCGAGGGCTCGAAGCGGCGGGACCAAGTCCGTCCTTAGCGAAGTGAGGGACGGGTGGTCACGAGGGACCCGAGCGAAGTGTGGAGCGCCTCGGGACTCGATCCTGCCTCTTCTGCTCGCACACACCGGGAGGCAAGTACGAGGGAGGGCACCTTACGCTCTGTGATGCGCTCTCGTCAACCCCCGGGCAGCACGATGCCGCCAGGCCCCGTCTTGCCGTTGGTGGGAGCCTGGCTGGCCAGGAACTGACTCCTGGCCTCGCGCATCTGCGTCAGGGCGTTGGAGATGATCTGATCCATCTCCCCCTCGGTGACGGCCACGGGGTTGATCACCGGCACCTGGGCGTGGACGTACTGGTTGATGAGCCCGTTGGGGAGGTAGAGCACGACCATCGCGATCGGCCCGGCCTGGGGCTGGGGTCCTGGGGCGATCACCACGTCCCAGACGATGGGCTCGCCCATGCCGTGGGCCTCGATCGCCCTCTCGATGAAGACTTCGAGGTTGTCGGTCAAACGAAAACGACGGCTCACGTGAGGATCCTTTCGACGGGGTTGTTCTTGCTGATCTTGATCAGGACGGCGCGCTGCTCGGCGGTGAGGAAGTTCTCTCCCCCGAGGTCGTCATCCCCGAGCAGTCGATCTTGGTAGAGGTTGCGTCGGTGGCCCAACATGATCAGTCCCTCGTCGATCGAGTCGAGCCCGACCATCGTCAGGCCGGTGACGCTGGGGTGCTTCGAGTCGATGCGGTGGATGCGATCGAGTCGCTGCACGTGGTTCGAATGCGTGATGCTGGGCTCGTACTCCACGACGTAGAGCGCCTCGGGGAGGTTGAGGCCGCGGGCGCCTGCATCGGAGGTGAGGAAGACCTGCTTCTCTCCGGCGCGGAACGAGCGCTTCGCCTCTTCACGCGCTCCTCCATCGAGGCCCCCGTGATGGAGCGCCACGCCAAAGCCAGCATCGAGAAGGTCTTGGCCGAGAAAGTGGAGCGTCGAGGTGAAGAAGGAGAAGAGCACGACCTGTGCACCCTGACCCTTCACGACAGGGGTGATCCATTCGAGGAGCCGGTCGCGCTTACCGCTCCCGACGGCGATGAGCCCCGCCTCTCCGACGATCTCTGCGATCTCACGACCCACCTTGCCTTCGGACAAGAGGATCGAGCGCGGGTCGTTCGTCAACATGCGCATCACCGAGAAGAGTCCGCGTCGTGCGTACTCCGATCCGTCGTCGTACTTGTCGCGCACCGCCTCGATCAAGTCGTACTGGTCGGGCGTGAGGTGCACGTGCACGTAC
>ERZ761584.377-NODE-377-length-14532-cov-8.506044_pt1 | contig 14532 bp, 20 predicted proteins | sample MGYA00512168_ERZ761584 | MGnify/ENA primary metagenome ERZ761584 (study PRJEB28899, sample SAMN03785564) | bioreactor sludge metagenome | biome: EBPR Sludge; feature: EBPR Bioreactor; material: 0.22µm filtered reactor supernatant | place: Saint Lucia: Queensland...
CTTGGGGATGGTGATAAGTGCAATATATCCCAACAGGCACATGGCGAATCCACCAAACCCACTTTGCCCAGCGCCGTTGCAATTCGCCTGTTTTAAGCATTTGCAATAGTTCACCCGAAGCCGTTCCGCCATAGAGTTTTAGCTCAGGCAAAAATGGTTCAGGGTTAAGTAGATATTGGATTTCATTTTTCCAAATCGTACGGCGCCGACTTCGGTCAACATATTGAGTTTTGCATAAACCGTCTCGCGTATAGCCGATTACCTCCATTAGGCTTTTAGGCTCCTTGCTGTCAGACATAGCAAAAACAAGGTTCCCTTTTTGCCAGTGGTGAATATTAGGAGGATAAAGTGTCATATTTACTACCTCATTCTTTCTCTTTAGATAATGGTCTTAATTTTTGTCATTAATTGGATATGGCAGGAAGCGGGCTAAGTATTTGAAGCTGCGTATATACTTCTCATATTCGAGTTCTATATACCAGTCAAGGGGCGCGGGGTCACTCATACGCTCGGAAGATTCCCGCCATTTTCTTTTCGCTTCAGAGATAATCGAATCCCGCTCGTCTTCATTCATGTCGCCCATCGCTTGTTTCATCATTGTCACTCTCATTCTTTAGATAAATCGGTTTATGCTATGTGGGGCTTACGCCCCTATCCGCAAAAAGTATCCTGCCAACGGCGGGTCAACGAATCAACAAACTCCCGACCATCGCTAGTTAGGCGCTTGGGTTCGGTTACAAAATCATCGTGCCATTCCCCATCAATCCATTGGGTTAGTGGAATCATCTTATCCAAGTTGGGATAGGTATAATCCGCGATGGGAGTCATCCTATGCCCTGTAATGCTGTCAGTGATATTGATGCTATTGGGATACGAGACGGCGGCGGTAATAGCGAATCGTTCACCCTTCCAAATTACTTCCACCTCCATTGTTTTGCCCTGCTGAATGCTTACTGTTATGGTGTCCATGTTATTGCTCCTTTATTCTGTTTCTGATTTCACAGGCAATCGGATAGACCACCTGTGGAACAACGGCATTCCCTAGCGCCTTGATCCGTACCACCCGATTAGGTACGCTGCCCTTGGGTACAGTTCGGGGAGCTTCCCAATGGTGTTGGGGCTGGTTCGGCGGGCTGGGGAATTGCCAGGCTAATCTATCTCCGTCCACCCCGTAGGATAGCCCGCCTTTGTCAACACTTGGTGAGTAGCGAGCGCCCCCGCCGCTTGGAGTGAAGTTATCCCGATGTCTTGCGAAAAATCTATGAGTGCCTCCATCACCGATGGCGGAAACTCCATTTCGAATTTATCTATAAGCAAGATATTGACAGCCATTGCGGATGCCATCATGCCGTCAATCAAACCTATGATTATTCCTTCGTCTGATTTGCAATCTATTGTTTCATTCATATTTTTACTCCATAAAATCAGAGCAATCGCAATTGCTCAGGGTACTTGACATCAAAAACTAATCGGTACACATGGCGCGGATAACTACCAACTAACCGATAGCCTAGCGCCTCCATTTGAGCGCGATTACGTGTTCCTCCCGCGCTCACCTTGCAGGAGTGAGTGGCCCCTGCGGAATCCACATAAACGCGGGCGGGGGCTGTTTGACCTGCATATTGCCAATTTGTCGCTTGATAGATTTTGCCCTCGTGATTTTGCCATGTATCGGCATAGCTAATCAGGCTGTCAAATCGTTGACCATGACGAATCATGCGAACTGATCCACCAAGCAGGTAGGATGCAGAATTTTTAGGCGTATCGGGATGAACGCATAAGCGGGAGAGCATCAAAACGCGCTGATGAGTCGTCAAGGAATACTTGACGGCCGCGGCATAGGGTGGGGGCATCCACCAAGCAACACCCATGAGTTGCCAATCGGGAGAATATAGCCCGTGCACATAGGCAAACACACGCCCCACTGATTTTGCATAGTGGTATTGGCGAATAAAATCCGATGCCATACTGTGATTTGCTTGGGCTATATGCCAGTTTTTTAGGCTCATTCTCCACTCCAGATAAAAGCGCCTTATCAGAGGCTATCCGCAAATCTCATCAATTCGCGCTTTCTGCCCGCTTCAATGCCAGTCATTGTTAAATACTGGCTATAAAATCCAATCGCCCGAACATTATCGGTAGTAGTTTTTAGTTGGCGGGGTCGGGGAATAGCTGCCAGCAACCCCGCGCCGATGCGCCCGCCGATCCAATCTCGATGTACAGCTAACTCATAAATGGTGTGCCAGCCGTCGCGCCGTTTGTGGTAATTGCAAAATCCGACCACGAACCCATTCACGAGTGCAACCAAAACTTCACTTTTTTCGATGGACTCTCGAATCGAAACCTTCCGCACAAACCCTAATTCCTTGCCCCATTGTTTGGCAATTTTTATGATTTGCTCCAATTCATCAGGTTTGGCGTAGCGGATGAGCGCGGGTGAACCCATCCAAACTGATGCAAAATTTTTGAGACTCAATTCAAAGGTTTTATAATTGCTATCCTTACCTGTGAATCCTTGGAAGTCTCTTAACTGTGCATTGTGATTTGTTTTTGTCCAAACGCGATTCCAACCTGCTAATAAATTGAGATAGTTGCCATCGGCGGATTGTACGTTTAGATATGCACGTAATTTGAGTTGATTCTTTGGGCTGCCTCCAAGCAAATGAACAGGGCGTTGCCCAAACTCCCAGACGGGGACACTTGTGCCACCGTGACTGGTTGGCACGGAATAGCCTAATCTCACCTGCTTACCTGCAATCATGGAGGGTATTTTGGTAATGATACTCATTACTTTGGGAATGATGATTACCGCCTCGCTGACATATTGTGCTGCCTCGGTTGCCCAGCTAATTACCTCATCAAGTTGGCTCTCATACTCCAAATCCAAAACAGTTGCTAATGCAGGGCGATGCTTTGCCAGCGCCCGCATATACTCAGCACGTTTTGGCACTTTCCAATCTTGATCTACAAAATATGGAGGATGATAGACTTTGTTCGGCAATTGTGCGCCATACTGCCAGCCGTGCGCGATGGCAATAGGTGCGTATTTGGTGCTACGGGCTGCACAATAAATCAGTTTCATTTCATCCACCTCAGATAAACATCCTTATTTAGGATGGGACTTGTTCATCCCATTTGGCTTCGATTAGCTCAATGGCGGAACGAATAGTCCCAAATGATTCTTTCAATTGCTGGGCGCGATTTTGCTGGTAATTCGGCATTTGCGAGTAGTTGTAGAGTAGGTGGGCAAGGTCTTCAATACAGCAGATCGCACCCTCCATTATTCGGTAGTTGTGATTGACATCACGGCGCAAATCATCAATTGAGTTCTCATACAGATAGACGTTTAGCATGAACCAATAAACCTGCCGAGATATGTCAATCACAGTTTTCTTTTTTTCCGCTTCAAGCAAATCAACTGGACGCGGTAGGGGGGAGGGGGGTGGCGGAGATGACGGAGCTGGCAGGATACGGTTGGGAGAGTTTTCCCAATCTTGATATATGCCAACGACAGATGAACCTTGATTGACCAGTAAGTCAAGGTCGCTTTGCACTCTGTTATATTGCTCTTGGACTTGAGCAGTATGAATTCTCGCGGCAACCATTTCGGGAGTGATTGATTTGTTGGCTTCTAGCTGTTGATACAGGGCATCTCTTTGGATGGTCAGTTCATCAATCTTGGAGTTGATGCCCTGCCGAACTTCATCAGATAGATTTTTTCCGATACTGGCAACATTGATCTGCCGTCCATTTTTGTCGGTGCGAACTTCGTAATTTGCGAAGTCAGGGTAAAGGTCATTGAATTCCTTGCGCCAGTTGCGGATTGTGCCTTCGGAGATCCGCAGGGCTTCAGCTAAGGCTACATTTGACCAATATAACCAAGTGTGGCGACGTTCCCAGCGAGCAAAAAGCAAGCGTTTACGCTCTGCCGTTGAGTAGGGTTTCCCTGTTTTGAGGTGTTCTAGGTTGGCGTTTTCTGCGGCGAGAATCGCCGTTTGTAGGTCAGACCAAGGTTTTACCATGGCTGGAATGTTACGGCGAGCAGCGCGGGAATATGCCTCATAGCGATTGTACCCATCTACCAAATAATAGATGCTTCCGTCCGCATGTATTTCGATGGGGAGCAGATCAGCATCACCGTCTTTGATGACAGCTAGATATTCCAGCACTGTTTCTTCATGGTAAAGTTCACCATTTGCCCCATGTTCACGGAGTTGGAGCGCAGGTAATAGGGTGATGGATTCAAGGGGTACTTTTGGCATGACTAAAGCCCCTCTAGGCGCATAATTGATCCGATATGCACCAATTCACTCATAGGATAACGGCTTTGACATCGCAAACAATCCATCCAGTCGCTTTCTAAATCATCGGGGTCACGAAGTTGCATAATCGTATTGCAGTGGGGGCAGCGAAATTCCGCCTGTGCATTATGGGGTTCTGGGTTGTAAATATTTTCAAAAACTTCATACACAAAATGACCTGATTCACATAACCAACGGTTATCAATGTTGTAATACTGGAGTTGACAGCCTGTGCAGGTTGTAGTCTCGTCTTTATCAGTGAATAGGGTGAGATGGGTGCAATGTACACAATTGAAAGCGTTCACTTTAGATAACTCCTTTTATCTTATCTTATTTCAACCGAGCATGATTTCTTCGTTGATTGCTGTTTGAAGCATTTGTTTTTGGTTTTCTTCCCATTCAACTAAAAGAGCGATGTATAAAAACAAGTCCATCTCTTCATGTGGGTAACTTGGATCAAGTTCGTTTGGGGCGATGGTTGAAGGGTCTATCATTGGTTTTGCTCCTTTATCTTTTTCAATGCTGCTAGGCGGAAGCGGCGTTCACATTCGGATTCATAGAATGATTCTAGTTTGGTTGGCTCAACATTGGGGTAAACCATGACCCCTGCCTGAATACGACAATCATCACAATTGAGTTGGTTATAGGCGCGGGGAAAATAGGGCTGTTTGCAGGTGCTGCAAATAGCTGGGTTATTGAGCAATACATTACGCTTATGTTTAGGGTGGGAAGAATGCGGTTTATGAGGCATGGCTATTCATCCTCCACAATTGGTTCTGGAATGAGATTCACTGGGATTTCAAACAAGCCTTGTTGACCCACGAATGGAACTGGCTCAAAAGCCCGAATATGCTTGATCCACCAAGCCGCACGACCTGCGCTAAAATCACCGAAGGCTTTTTCATTGGCGGATAATTTAGGGGCAATGCCATCAGCCTTGAAAATACGCTCAAGCACTCCTTCAGCGATAATTGCCCCAAATGGGAGCTGGTCAAAATTGCGGATATAGGCACTGGCAAAAACCGATCTGAATGGCTCCGAGTAAAAAACAGCCTCATTGGCTTTGCTCTTCGCCGCGTGGATAGCAATGGGACCGCGATATTCAGTCGTCCAATGGCGGGTTTCCATTTCTTTTGCCCCAATTGCTATGAGGCTTGCCCAGGGTTGATGTAATGAAATGGCTTTCATGTTACCCCCTGAGAGAACTTGAGACGGAGTGAGAGCGGGGGCGCAAAATTGCGCCTTCGAGCTTAATGAAGTGTCCTGTTAGGATGCGAGATCCAATGATTCGCCCCCAATTGCGGATGAGATCATCTTCACCCCAATTCATGGTGAACATGGTCGGCAAACCTTTTGAATTGCGATAATCCACAATCCGAGACAATACACTGATTGAATTGGCGGTGATGGGCGTGGGAACCGTGAGTTCATCAATCAGCAGGAACTCAGCCTGAGAGACGGCAGAAATGATGCTGTTTTCGGTTTCATCTGATTCACCATAAGTCTCTTTGATCCGTGCATAGAGGTTCTCATAACGAATCATGATAGCCTGTTTTCCATTGGCACGGATGGCATTAGCGGTTGCCGCCATCAGGGAGGTTTTGCCCGTGCCATTATCACCCCAGAGGGTGAGCCAGTTAGATTCATGATGAGCCGTCATTGTGACACCCCAATAACTCGCAGCTTGGGCGAGCGTGAATGGTTTACCATCCATAAATAGATGACAGGCACCCACCGCCAATTCTTTATGCGGCATATCCGCAAATGATTCAAAGGTAAAGCATTGAAGCTGTTCAAGCGTCCAGTTGTGATATTTGAATGTATTAGCCAAGCGTTTGGCACGATTGGCACGAGCGGCAGCGCAATCGGGATTGGGGCAATCATGCGTTTTTCCATCACGCCCCAAGACCCTGCCAAAATCATCACAATGCTCGCATTGGAGAGCGGGCTTCTCTGGAAGTGGTTGCTGACGCAAATAGGCGAGACGATCCTCGAACGGCAGACTAATTATTTCATTAATGTGCGGCATCCGTTTTACCTTTCAAACTTGAAAAATCTGGGACAATGAGCTTTTGTCCATCCACATTCACGCGGATTGTTTTGGTATCCTCGGCTGGGCTTGGTGATTGTGAGCGGGTTTTGCGTGGGGGTTTTTGGTGCCAATCCATCACAATGGTGCTGAGATAGCTCAGGGGATGGGTGGGGGATTTGGTGCGGGTTTTTTCGATGGCATCCGCGATGCGTTGCCAGCCCATGCCAAAATTATTCCGCAGGTCTGTCATAGCCTCATAGACCTTTGGTAACTCATCTTTGGGGAATGGGAAGGCATTATGAAATGCCTTGATGGCATTCATAATGTCATCGGGCAATGGCTCACCATCCTGCGGTAAATCGTCTAAATCCAACTTAGGAAGCTCGGTTTTGAATATGACAGGATCAAAGACCAGCATTTTCCCAAAGTGGGCTATTTCATCCAATAGCCCGTTCAGGTTTGAATCGGGGATGGGATTGTAACGAACAAGTTTATCGTTTAGGTGAATTAGTCCTGTGAGTTGCCAAACGTGTGAGCGGGTTTCCCGTTCGTCACCAATCCGCATTGAATTGGGTACAAGATAGATGGCTCCGTGTGCTTGGAGCCAATCGAGGGCAGCAGAGACACGCGGTTTGCCAAAACCTGTATCTGAGGCGATGCGATTAAGCCCACCCCATGCGCGGGAACGGGGAGAGTTGGCAGCATAGGAGCGGAGCCATTCAAACACGGGAAGGCGGGCAAATTTGCCGTCTGTCTCCTCAGAGACAAAAAACTTCAAATTTGATGCTAAATTGTTGGACATACGTTATACTCCTTAGCGAATTTCCCGACGAAATTCATGCTAGAGGGTAGGTATTAACTACCCCTAGCCCCTTCGGGGATTATTCGCTCATCACATACGAGGTAAAATCCTCGGCTTCTGAATTGTTCCAGCCTATTTCAATCAGTCCTTTGACTAACTGTTGGCGTGTATCGGTTAGTTTGGATAGAGCTAGATTGCGCTCATCCATTGCGGCTTCAATTAATTGTTTGGCAAGGCTGTGATATTCACCTGATGCTTCCGCAAGTTTGAGCGTGAAGGCTTGCATAGCGTTATAGTCATGGCGAAGATAACCAATTAGGTCGCGCACAATGGGATCAACATCTGATTCTTCCAAGGCAGCTAGGGTATCTTCAAAGGCTTCAACCGCTTCGGAGTAATCCATTTCCGCAAGGTCAAGATTGAGCTTTTGTTTATTCATTGCCACTCACTTCTTGGTAAAGTTTTTTGAGAATGGATTGAGCTTCCTCGTTATTGTGTAACCAATGGGGGTTCATGAGTGCCTCTGTTAAAAGGCTGGCTTCGTGGTGTGTCAGGTAGTTCCCTAGCTCGGTTTCGATGTCCTCACGTACACTTTCGAGAGCGCTTTCAGTTGCCTCATAAAACATATAGGGATCATCAGCCGCAGATTCCTCGCCTGCGGAAAAACCTTCCTCGAACCCATCATCATAAACTTCATCGCGGAATTGTTCGCGGGCTTTGGAGACGCGATTATCATTTGAAGAGGCAAAATCATCTAGCTCAGCTTCCAAATATTCCAAGTCCTCAATGGCTTTGTTGCGCTCCAGTAGTGCGCCTTGAGCCAGCAGGGCAAGCGAATTGGTTAATTCGATGGCGAAATTACGGTCTTCTTCGTGCTGAATGTAGTATGTCAGCATGTCGGTTAGGTTGGTAATTGCTTGGGCAATATCAGGGTAAATTATTAAATCAGTCATGGTGGCGTTATCCTTGGCTGAAATTGAAAATATTGCCAACGGTGCTAAAGTCCGAGACGTTGCCGCGCCGCGATTCTTGAAGGTTTCGCCCAAATTGGAGCAGGCGTTCATTGGATTCGGCAATCCGATCTGGAACTTCAACGGGTGTTGCCAATTCGACAGCGATCTTTTTCTTAACATGCACACCATCGCCTTCATGGGTGATGCTGAGGGCGTTTATGTCTGATTGGATATAGTGCAGATAGGTTGAGTGGGGGTCATGGATCCACAAGGTGATATTGGGTTGCCAAACCCCCGCTTTAACCAAGGCATGGGCAAGCAGGGTGGCGGTGGCGGGATCATCGCGCCCACTGGCGACTTTCACCCAATCGGAGAATGCTCGTTCACCTGTTTCAGATTTATTCACTTTAGATAAGTTGAATTGTCTGGGGGAAACGATCAGGGTGTCACCGCTTTTGGTTAACTGGACAATCGCTTGGGCGGGGAGATTGGAGCGCAATAGATCGCGCCAAAGGGGGAGCAAGTCGCGGATCAAGATTTTATCATCAGGGGTAATCAATTTGTCTTCAATCAGGGCTGTGATAACTTGGCTGGCGCGAATACGGGTTTCTGGCGAGTTATGCTCGTTCCAGAGTTGCGCCTTATCTGACAGATCCACAAGAGTGGGGAGGGTGGTGATAAGTGGGGGGATTGCGCGAGTAGCAGGCTTATTGATGATTGTATCTAAGATGCCAAAAACAATTTGCTGCACCTCGGCGCTTGGTAATGGTGTGGGTGTGGGTGTGGGAACTGTGGCGGCAAGAATGCCTCGGCGGGCGCGTTCACGCTGGATAATATTGATCCGATTCTGGGGCATGTAACAATGCTGCATTTGGGAGTCTATGAGTTCCCAATAGCGTTTGTTATGCTCTTTGAGTTTAAGATTGTCGTAGAGAGGGCGATCTGGAAGCTCTGCCATTTTTGCTTGAGTCAGTTCTTGCCATTTGAGAATACAAGCGCGTTCGACTTCATAAAGCGAGGTTAGTTCGTCATCACTGGCACAATAAATATCATCATAGTGCGTGTGATTGGGAGAAGACATCATTGATAGTTGGCTCACAGTGTAAACTCCTTTTCTTGAAAATTATGCCCTTTTGGGGGCAGGCTAACGGACAGATGGGTTAATTCATCTTTTTTCCTCCGAACATTAAGATTAGTATGAAGTTCTAAAACTTCACTTAGCAAAAATGGTAAGATTAAGTAGTGTAATAATTAACAACTGAGGAAACTTATGATTAAATTGGGTGAGGCGGTGGAGGTATTTTTGAGTAACTATGAAGATCGCCGCAAAACATATTGGAGTTATCACAGTATCTTGAATCGGATGAGCGTTTCATTGGGAGCGGATCGTTATGTTGATGCAGTGACTCCGATGGATATGGAGCGATATTTAGCCGACCTCAAGAATAACAATTTGCGATATATAGGGCATCCTCACCGACCAAATCGCAAACACAGGTTGAGCCAAGCAACGGTTCGGAAACACAAGAAGGCAATAAAATACTTTTGGGCTTGGTTAGTCAAAAAACGGGAAGTGGAACATTCCCCCTGTGGTGACTGGGTGATTGGATCGCAGAAAGCCGCGCTAGATCACAAGATGGTTCCAACGATGGAAGAAATCAGAATGATTTTGCAGGGATTCTACGGAAACAGAAGGAATTATGCCCTATTTCGGTTTTTGGTAGATACGGGTTGCCGTGCGGGTGAGGCGGTGAGCTTGGAAATTGATAAACTTGATATTGATAGGGGAATTGCTGAGGTATGCGGCAAATTTGGCAAGTCATATCGGGTATTTTTTAGCCGTGAAACTGCTATTTCGTTGGCGTTTTGGTTACTGGAACGTAAACCAGTCGAGGGGAATAATTATGTGTTTCCCATGACCAGAAGACGAAAAGAGCGCGAGGAAGATGAGCCAGAGAGCAGTTATAGCTTCAATGAGCCACATTTGCACCCTGATTCAGTAAGCAGAATGCTTTACCAAATGTGTAAGAAACTGGGGATTCGGCGAATTTCGGCGCATATGATTCGATATTTTAAGGGGACTCAACTCGCTAAGGCGGGTGTGCATCCATCGGTGGCGGCTCGGATTTTGGGTCATGAGCCTGATAATTTGGAAACGGTAGCGAAATTTTACACGCAAATTGATGATGAGTGGGTGAGGGAAGCATCGGCAAAAACGCACGTGAGTTTGCTGGATGAGCGCCACATTGATCCTATTCAGATAAAGCAAAAAAAGATAACATAACCGCGCAAGTAAGCGCACTTATATTCATGCTAAAATGCATGGAGTACAAGAGGTCCTGCGTTCGAGTCGCAGTACCCCGACCTGCCGAAGGGCAAAATAAGCCGTCGTTGCGCGGTTTCTGGTACGCCAAGATTATAACCTTCTTCTCGAATGAAGGATGTAGATTTTGCCCAAATCTGTTATAATCGTTTCCAGAAGCGTATTAGATTGTTAAGGTGCTTCGAATGGCTTATAACTAAAAACGAACTTGGAAGTTCGACAAGAAGAACAGTGTGTTGTTTAGTTGACAGGAACACTGTTCTTTTTTTGTTAAAGTTCATCCGACAAAATACCTGTCTGATAGAGGGAAGTATAACGCCAAGTTTAATTATTTGTCAAGCCTTGGCGCAAATAAGATTCTAATACCTCAAATGGTTCTCAGAATCTATTAATGTTACGAGATGGTAGATTACAAGAATGATTTGATGATGGCGAAAATAACCGAAAGCACGATTATAAAGCCAATGAACCGAATAAGCGGGTCGTCGGGTTCTGGATTTTCGGGGTTATTCCATTTTTTGCGGTTACGGTAAAACTGTTTTTTACTCATAAAGGGGATTATAGCACAGGTGTTTGATATAATTCAAAATGGAAAAAAACGTAAGAGGGGAGCGAGATCGAGCGCTCTGCCGTTGAGACTCAGAAGAAATAATGAAACAAATGAACCACCTTCCATACAGGTGGTTTTTTATTTTAGGTGTTCGGAAAGCGAACAGCTAACGGTTCGGAAACCGAACACATAAGGGTTCGGAAACCGAACACTTTCCTTTATATATATTGAGTATAGAGAGAGAGATGAGAAACGCTACGCTTTTTTGACCTTTTAAAAGCCAAGGGAAAAACGCTAAAATTGGTCTTGAGGGGGTGATCGGGTTTACACAACCCAATCCTCTGGCGAGGTCATCCTCTCAAGCAATTATCAGGAGGTGGGCAAATGGAAGAGAAAAAACAAGTTATTGGGGCGCGTGGGGCAGGGATTATATTTGTAGTAGCAATAGCGGCATTTTTAGTTATATCGGCGATTAGTGGCGAAGATACGCCTAAGACTAACCAAACCGTGACAAATACGCCAAAATCGGCAAATACAGCTACCCCTCAACCGCGTGACGAGCGCATGATTTTTGCAGCATTAGAAGATCAAGGTTTGCCAGTGGAACGGATTAAACGCTCAGAGAATATGTTAGGTTTGGTAGCAGCGAGTAGTTCCAATGGTTTCGATAATGACGGTTTGTACCAAGTTTATATGGTGAATGAATTCGTATTGGCGAGCGTTAACCATTATCGTTCAAATCCATTGAATGCCCCAACGACATTAGAGATTTTATTTTACACAGACAATTCGCTGTCACATGGTTACCGATTTTCCCTAGAGAGGGCAGGGGAGTATGTTGATGGAGAAATGACGGTGGAGGAGTTTTTTAATTCAACTGCGAAAATCAGCCCAAGGTGAGAATCCCGCCTAAAGCGGGATATGGCTAAGACAACAATAAAACCAGAACAGTTGTCCGTATTTGTATTATAACTGCAAGCCTTTGATAAGGCGGGTTATCTAAGATTGTTTTTTATGGTCAACTGTAAAATTATGAACTATATCGGTTCTTGGTGGGCTGATTTTATTTAAATTGGCAACTACTCGCCCGTAATTGGCTTCTCGCCAATCGCCTGCTTGGTAACGCTGGGCATCATCGGTGAATTTTTGGCGGGCGAGTTCGCCAATTTGCAAAACCCCTTCATTGGCTAGGTAGCCAGTAACCTGAATACTCTCAATCAACTGGGTAATTCCGAGGGGGCTGTTTTGAACTGCATTTTGGGCAGTCTCAAGAATAAGGGCTATTTCCTCTGGGGTGAAAAAACTCTCTGACATAACTATTCCTTAAGGTCTTTGTTCGCGAAAGCGTAAATAGGCTGGATTGACACGGTAGCCGCCGCGCTCACTGATTCTAATCAGCAAGTGATAATGGCTCATTTCGACCAAGTAGCGACGGCAAGTACGCTCTGATATTCTAAACGGCAATATATCCACCAAACGAGAGGCGTGAATCCGCTCGTCGGGCATGAATGCCAGGATGTATTTCATTACCGTATAATACACATGTTCCATACTTCTATTTTATCACAGGTTATAGTCTCCTGATTCAATTTTGGTAATGATCTTTTTTAGATCATCCGTAAGTTCTGAATCTGGCAAATCATCCACCAAGTTTGCCAAGGTTTGGGCAACGGCATGGGGTGGGGTAATTTGTCTGTCCGTTAGGAGAAATTAGGGGGAATATCATGAAGGTGTTGGATGTACAGTGTTCTGTGGCGTGGGGGTGTACTCACGCCTATTAGCCGTTTTAGCCAGAGGGGTTAGTGTAATGTTTTTAGCATCAACTGAATCTGAGGTTTTGGGGGCAACTTACCGCGAATTAGGTATAGCAGGATTAGCAATTATTGTGGTTGCCATCATAACCTATTATTTTACGCGGGCAGGAATCAAAAATGACGACAATAACTCGAAATTGTCGCAAGGTATTTTGGCATTGGCGAATAATATCAATGGTCAAAGCGTGTTGCTGAAGGCATCAGTGGATAAACAGACCGAAGCCGTTTTAGGGCAAACCGAGGCTTCAAGAGAGTATGCCACTGTTTTGAAAGCCATGTTAACCGCCAGTGAGGCGCTAGTTATGCAGAATGCCGCGAACCAAAAAGAAATTGCTGCCATGCGGGAAAGTGCGGATAAACAGAGGGAAGCTGCCGTGAGCCGTGATGCTCGCCTGGACAAACTACTGGAAACAGTAGGGGGAAATTTGGCAGTCAGTGAGAAAACATTGCAGGCGGTGACTGCCATCAATACCGCCATCGAAGCCCAAAAAGCAGAAATTGAAAAACAGCATTCCGCACAAATCGGCAAATTGGATGATTTGAAAACCACTCTATCAGAAATGGTGAGCGCATTGGTTAAGCCACCTGTGACTGATACCGCCGAAGCTGTTACTGCCTAGTTCGCGTAGTGAATTTATTCAACATAAAAATAGTGTGCATAGGATAGTGCATAAAATGGCTGGAAACAAGAGAACTGCATCAGAAAGAGCCGCTCATCTGCGAACTATTGAGCAGTTGTATCGCCGTGAACATAAAACCCAAGCCGAAATTGCCGCGATTTTGAAAATTGACCAGTCAACTGTCAGTCGTGATGTTCGCGTCATTTGCAAGCGAATCGGTAAGGAATTGCAAAAAGACGCCTTAGCGAATATTGGCATGATCCTAACCCGACTGGAATATATTATTGATGAGGCTGATGCGGCTTGGCGCAAAACCAAGGATGATCCGCGATTCTTAGGAGAGCAAACTAAAGCCGTCCGTGAAATGATGAAAGCCCTAGGATTGGATCAAGTTTCTATGATAGACCTTGGAGGGGCGCAAAATCCGCAGGTGAATTTGATTGTGAATCGTGTGCCGTCCAGAAGCGAAGCCGAAACAGATGCAGGTGATGAAGATGACGACGATTGAACATCAACTTATACCGATTGAGGCCGGCAGTTATAAATTTGAGTGTGAGGTGTGCGGGAAACTTTTCAAACAAAATCATCATCTCGGTTTTTGTTTGGGTGTGAAAGTTTACGAGTGGGGGAAGTGGGGTGAACTGCTCACCAAAAAGCAAATGTCTGAGGCAGGTTTTCAAACAGGCAATAAATTGCCCAAACCTGTGGGCGCGTGCTATCGGGCAAAGTCTCCAAATGGTGTTATGTGGTTATATGATCCATCCCAAGGCATCCCCAAAAAACAGATGACCCAAGAGGAAAAAGATAAGCGCAAGGCAGCTGTCAAGGCTAGCCGTATGTGTCCTCAATGCGGCATCCGTGAACGATGGCAGACTACCACACGCACCAAAAGAGGCTGGACAACCTATAAAACCCGACTCGCCCCCATTTGCCAAATTTGCCAAGATGAAAATGATGATGAGTTGCGAAGGGCAGACTTGGCAGAGTGGGCGCGGGGTTTGTATGGTAAGGGGTTTCTGGTATTGGACACCGAAACAAGCGGATTGTTGGAGTGTGGCAAGGCAGAGATTTTGGAAATTGCCATCATCAATCAGGACGGCGAAACGTTGCTCAATACTCGCCTGAAACAGCTTCATC
>ERZ761584.378-NODE-378-length-14527-cov-4.705708_pt1 | contig 14527 bp, 21 predicted proteins | sample MGYA00512168_ERZ761584 | MGnify/ENA primary metagenome ERZ761584 (study PRJEB28899, sample SAMN03785564) | bioreactor sludge metagenome | biome: EBPR Sludge; feature: EBPR Bioreactor; material: 0.22µm filtered reactor supernatant | place: Saint Lucia: Queensland...
AGGTTGACGAGTAGCGGCCCGCAGAACCGTGGAAATCCCCGGGAATTTCGTGGAACTCGCTACTTTTTAGGTTAACGAAAGAGGTGCGGACTGGTTAACGACACCGGCGCGCGAGAGCGGGCGGAACCTCGCCGGCGGCTTCGGATCTCCGGGGGATGCTGGGAAGGTGAATCACCCGATGGCGGGAAAATGGCGGGAAAATGGCGGGCAAATAGAGGGCAAATAGAGGGCGGCTGCATCTTATTCCGCCAGAGCGCATCGCGCTTGCGTGAACTGCTGGGGGCCCGCAGCACTGCCCGCCCCGCGGACTGACAATCAGCTCGAGCTGGCCGCGGGTTTTCTCGCGTTTTTGGGTGGAGATCGCAGACGATCACGCCCCAGCCGGGGAACTCGAAACCGGGGCAAATTGCGTTGTCTTTCCGACCGCTTCGAGCGCGGCGCCATCCTCAGCCCGGTAGTAGACCATCGTCGTGCTGATCGAATTGTGGCCATAGAGTTTTTGCAGCACGTCGACCGGCACGCCCTGCCGGCGCATGAGAAATCCGAACAAGTGGCGCAGGCGGTATGAGCTGAGTCGGAGCGTGGGGTCGACCGCGTGCACAGCACGGCGCCAGACCGATCGGACGCCGGCGACACTGAAGGGCTCGCCGAGAGCGGACTCGAAAACGAACTCGGGGAGCGGATCGCTGCGCTGGGCGTCGATGACCGCCCGGGCGGCCGCGGTGAGGTAAATCACCCGATCCCTGCCAGTCTTTCGCCCGGTTTTGTGATGGTCGGGTGGGATCCGGAAGAGTCCATGATCGCCAACATCGGGGGCGAACCATTTCCACCGAAGCCCGCACGCTTCCCCGGGGCGGCAGCCGGTTTCAATCCGGAACTTGATCACCTGGAGAGCGGGGCGGCGGCGGGGAGTGTCCATCGCGCGCAGGATCCGGCCGAGCAATTCGAGATCGATCGGAGACGGGTTCGCCCGACACGTCGGCATTTTGGGTTTGCCGGGGAGTGTTTCCAGAAATCCGCGATCGTGGGCCCAGCGAAGAACGGAAAACGCCGCGGACATATACGCGCGGATCGTCCAGGGCGTGAGCTTTTGCAATTTCAGTCGCTCCACGAAATCAGCGAGCAGCCGGGTGGTGATCTCCCCCAGGAACTTCGCGCCATACAGATCCATGAATCGCGTGAGAGCGTGCTCACGTTCGGGGCGGTCTTGCAGATATTCGGCAATTGCTTCCGCGACGAGCTCCACCGGGCGCGCCGCGTCCGCCGGCAGCATCGAATTTAATCGCGCCCAGGCGAGGGCCTCAGTTTTTGCGTAGAACTGGCGGCCGTTTTGCTGAAACCGCCAACAAGAGCGGGGCGCGAACCAATGGGGTTTGGGTGTACGCGGCATGATGATTTGTTCTCCCTCTCGCGAGAGCGTTGCGCGGGGGTGGTGGCTGTTACGCCCGCGAACCGAACGGCAGCAATGTGCGTTTCTCTCACGAAATCGTGCTTTTTCGCAACGTGCCGGCAAAAACACGTAGCGACCGCTTACATACTATGCAACAGGTCAAATCGTGTCAAAACGGGCGAATGTCTCGGGGAATACTGCACAAGCCGGACCGCTGGCGTAACCGCGTCATTCGAGCGCGTTGCCGGTTTTCGTACCGACAATGCGGGCGATGCGGTTACAACACCGACCCAATCTTCGATCGAGACATCTCAGAATCGCGCGGATTTCTGGCTACCGTAGCACGCACGGGGTTGCTACAGCCGGATTCCGAGCCGATTGTTACGCAGCAGGCCGCAGCAGTGTGCGGAGTGTTGAGGTGCTAAATGAACGTTCACGTTGAAACACCAGCTCGCGAAGTTGAAGTCAACCAACCAGTTTTTCTCGGGGTGGGCAGCACCGCGAGGATGTTCGGGCTGTCACCCGATTCAATCATGCGAATGGTCTCGCGAGGTGAATTCCCCGCTCCCGTTCGCCTGGGCCGCGCGACGCGTTGGCCGATGCGGGCGCTCGAGGTGTTCGCCGATACCGCGGCGGTCGAGTCGCTCGGGCAAGTCAATTCCGTTTGAGGTGGCAAGATGCTGAGGCGGTTTCACGGACAACAATTCGCAACGCAGCGCGAAGCGACTCGCCATGCTGCGGCGCTGGCTGAATATGACGCCGAGCTCCTGAAACTCACCCCATCACGCGAGCGATTACTCGCTCTGGCAGCCGAACTTCGCGGCGAGGGGGCCGCGCCGCCCATCTTCGCAGCAGCACCGCACATGGCCCGGGCTGAGATCGCTTTCCCCGCGATGGCGCCACAGCGAGCCAAGGCGGCGACACCGGCGCCGCAGCCGACCGCGCCGCCAGCCCGACCGGCGGCGGCGCTCACCCTGGAGCAGCAGTGGGCCCGGGATCCCGCGCTGCGGGCGGAATTCGTGAAGTTCGAGGATTTCGCGGCGTTCACGCGGGCCGCGGCCACGCACGGAGCGTATTTCGGGAAGCGGAAGCCAAAGAAAAGTGAGAGAGGGAGAGCATGAGCACTATGTCTCTGACCGCTGAAATCGCGAGCGTTCGCAGCACAAATCACGCAGCAGCGCTCCGCGAGTACATCGCCGAACTTGCGAAGATGCAGCCGAATCCGGCGCGAATTCTGAAGCTGGCCGAACAACTGGGGCGGACCGTTGACGCCGACGTCGCGGCGATTGAGCACTTCCGCGAGGCGACAGCAGCGCTTCGCGCGGTCGATTCGGACCTCCCGGGGCGTCAGGACGCACTTGCAAAGGCCAGGGCGGCAGTATCCGCCGCGGAGTTGAAAAAGCGAGAATTGGAGCAGGCGCTGAAAAAGATCATCGCCGAAATAAGCGGCGAACTCGCGCGGAAACGCGATGCCGCATGCGCGGCGATTGATCGCGCAAAGCAAGAACATGCGTTCCAGGTGGATCGCTGCGCTACGGTGGCCGCCCGGTTGGGCGTCGACCTTGATGAACTGGCAGCGATTTTGAAATGAACCGAGCGGCGTTTTTTCGCCGCGGTGATGGAGAACGTCTAGGTGATCAAGCGCAACATGAAAATGGACCAGCGACCCGCCGATTTCCCGACGCCGGCCGCACGCAATCACATGCCGGCGGCCGAGCGACCGACCGACCGAATCTGTTTCGATCTGCTCGCGCGCCAAGAGATTGGCTTCGGTGAAATGTCGGTGGCGATCGGCACGGGCGAACCGATTGCGTGGATCGCGCCAGACTCGCGTATCGACCCTTGGCGCCTCGCCAAAGTTATCGCTTTCGGTGCAGCCGAGGTGCGACCGGCGGCGACGGATGGCCAGAAGAGCAAGAGCGACAAGAAGGGCCCGCCGGCCGACCCCGAGGGGCAGGGATGGATGGACTTGGTTCTGACACGGCGGCTCACGATCGCCGGCGAACCGGCCGAGCCCGGGCTTGTGCTCGGGCAGATTCACCCCGCCCAGGTTTTGAGCAACGCCCAGCTCGTTTGGCTGGTCTCGAAGGGCCGCGGTGTTTTGCGTGTCCAGCGAGAACTGCAGCCGAGCATTTAGAACTGGCTGCTCACAGCCGCGCGGGGTGCCCCGGCGGGCGCCCCCGCGGCGCTCCACGTTGTTTGCTTCGCTTGAGCGCCCGCGCGGCAGTGTCTCCCGCGCGGTCCTCGGTGGAGCGGTGGCAGCAGCCCCGGAGTTCTTGCGAGGGATTGTTGAAATGGACGCAAGGAAAATTCTCAGCGGCTTCGCGTTCGTGACGGTTTGGGCGATGCTGCTGGTTGCGATTCTGTATCTCTCCGCGCTGATTTTCTGGCCAACAACGGTGCTCGCGGCCAGCGCAACGGAGATTGAAAGGGTGGCTCGCGATGGCTGAAAAACGCATCGATATCATCATCGGAGCCCGCAACGCGACCGGCGGCGCCATGGCGGCCGTTCGTTCGCAAATGGCCGGGCTTGTCGCGTCAATCCGCGGAATGGCCGCAGCTGGCGGGGCGCTCGCGCCCGCCGTGGAGATGTTCTCCAATGCCTTGCGTGACAATATGGCTGTGCTGCAACAGTGGATCGCGGCCGCGGGATCGGGTGTGCAAGCGGTCGCTGGTGTCTGGCAGAACTTCACAGCCGGCGGCGCATTCGGCATGTTGAGCATCAGCACGGCATTGTCTGAGCTTGCGGATCAATTCGGGGCATTCTTCACGGGGCTCACAAGCGGTTGGACGAATGCGTTCCTGACGGTCAAATGGGCCTTTGAGAACTCGCTGACGATCATGGGAAACTTCATCAGCAACGCGGGCCGGTTGTTTGATGATCTCTGGCAATTCGTCATTGACAGCGGCAAGAATGCCGTGATCGCACTTCAGAACGTGCTGAGTGGCCGCGACATTTCGACGGGGATGATCAACACGATTCGCCCCGCACTCGATGCGATTCAGACGCTCAGCGCGAATACCTCAAAGCTCATACTCGACGATCTCACGACTCCGTTTGAGGTGCTCCCGAGCGAGCTGACGAAGTTCCTCCGCGCCGCGCGAGACGCAGCGCGTAATGAGCTCGATCGCGGCTTGCAGCAGACATTCACGCCGCCGGCAGTCCCGGACATCGCGACCGCACTTGGTTTCGTCGGACCGCCAGCGCCGGGCGGCAATGACAAGCAGCGGGCGATCGGTGGAGGGAGCCGCGGTGGCGGCGGCGGGAGCGGGCGGGCGACGATTCTGGGCGAGCGGTTTTTAGGGCTGGCGGACAAAGGCGAATCGCGATTCGCGGCTGCGACGGAGGCGATTCGCAAGAATACCGCGAAGACGGTGGACAAGCTCGAAAGTCTTGAGGAATCGATCGGCGATCTGACCAGGGCAATCGAACGCAGCGGCGGTGATGATCTGCCGCTGCTGGCGTGAGATGTACTGCTGATTATGACCACGAGCATGCCAAGAAACCCCGGCATTGTGGCGATTGTCCCGCGGTCAGTATTGACGCCGGAGCAGACCGCGGCGGCGGCCACCGGCCGGCCGGTCGACCCCGATGCAGGGCAGCGACATTTCGTGTTTCGAGTGCCCAGCATCGAAGCGTTCACCCCGGTAAACCGGCGGATTCAAGTCGCCTCGCTCGCGTTCTTCACCGCGGCCGAGCGCACCCGGGACGCGAGCGGCAAAGCCGCGGCGGCATTAAAGAACCCGCTCGCATCCGCCGAGCCAGAAATTGCCGATGCGATGCGCGCGGCGGGTGAGTTCGCAGCCGCAGTAGAGGCGCTGGTGAGCGAAGTCCGCGGGGCGATGGAGCGCTATCTCATCGCATCGCCCGGCTACCAGCGACAGCGGGAAATCCCTCGCTTGCCAGAGCTGGGGAATGAAGAGCTGTCGCAGTTGTTCGCAGACTTCGTGGCGGCGGCGTTTCCTTATATGAGACAGCTAGAACCGCGAGAGGCAGCGACCGCTGTATAGGAGTTCTTGCAATGCCAAGTTCTGATGACCTCAAACTGCTGCTCGTGATCAAGGCCCGCAACGAGGCAACGGAAGCGTTCGCAACGCTGTCGAAACAGATCGACGGGGCAATGTCAAAGATGGCCGCGGCCGGCAAACAGGCCGCCAGCGGCGGTGGACTGCTCGGCGCTGGCGTTGGATTCCTCCTGGCTGACAAGACGATTAAGGACTTGACGCACGTCGGCGACGCAATGCTAGCATATCGAGAAAAGCTCGACGGGGCTCATGCGAGCATGGCTGAGTTGTCCGGGGAGGCGGCACGACAATTGCCGGATCTCGGCGACATGGTGCAGATGTGGGACTCACTTGGCAATGCCACGGTGCGGTACAACCAAGTGCGGGAGATCGAGCGCCTGAATAATGAGGCGCTGTCACGAACGCTAATTACGCGCATCGCCGCGATGCGCGATGAGGCCCGCGAAATGCGAGGGCTCTCCGAATACGAAGCGGCACTTCACACGATCGAGAAAAAGAGGATTGAAGACCTAAACGCAATCGCCGCGGCAGGTCGGAGGGGCGCTCTAGCAGTGCAAGAACTTGCATCCGCTGAGGCGGCCGTTCAAGCCGACGCGGCTGACCAGAAACGCATGGCGGCGCTGAAAGAGATCGGCCGGCAGGTCGAGAAAAACAACGCCGAGAGCGGGCGGGCGATGGCCCGGCGGCGGCAACTGGAAGACCAGGCGGCCGCACAGGTCAAGGCCGCCGATGAGAAACGCATCGCGACCACCGAACGGGTCAATCAGCAGATCCTCAATAGCCGTCGCGAAGCACTGCGGGCTGAGGGGCGGGCGATCGAGGCGACACTCGAAGAGATCAAGCAACGCTATCAGGAGCTGCGGGCGGGGACGCAAAGCCCGTTTGAGCGGTCGCTGCTCGATGATGCCGAGGCGGCGGATGTGCTGGTGGCCAAGCTGTCGGACGCGAAGGGCAAGCTGGCCGAGCTGCAGGGTCAGAAGGCCGAGCGGAGCGTGATCGCGGGCGGTGTGCAGGCGGCCGCGGCCGGGCAGGGTTTCAGCGGGATCGCCAGCCGGTTCGCGAGTGCGGATCAGCAGCAACTGGCCGAACTCCGCGGCGTGAAGGATGCCGTCAACAAGCAGGAAAAGTGGATCGCGCGGATTGAGGAGATGCTGCGGGGAGCGCTGGCGAAGCTGAATCCGATCTTTTCGCAGGGTGTATAGGAGCAGCAATCACTCACCGAAGCCGGGGCGTGAGACGACTTCATCCGTGATGGTCTGCGTGTTTAGGATCGTGCGAACGAACATGCACCGGCAGCCGTGACAGCGGCCATACTGCCGGCGCTCTGATTTGCGCGTGCTGCGATCGACGTAGAGCTCATCGATGCGCGTGGAATAAATCGATGTTTCCGGGCTGGCACACTCCGGGCAACGGAGCGGCCAGCGAGCATGTGGCGGTGATGGTCCGGCCGGGGACAATTGGCACGATACTGCGGGCGGTCGGCAAATCCGCGGCAGTGGCGGGATTCTACCCGCCGCGCGGCCGGCGTGGTAAGATCTCCGACAACTCGGAGCGCCATTGCAATGGCGAAAACGGGCCGCATCGCGAGCGTTTTACATCCGTGCGCTCGCGGTGCGACCGCCCTCCGGGCAGAACGGATGGCACCATGCACAAGACAAAGAGAAAGACGTCGCAGGCGCAGCCCAGGCTGCTGCCCAGCACTTCCCCGCTGCGGATTGTTCCCCCGTGGGAGTCGTTTCGTAGCGAACTGCTCGCGGCGATGGATGCGCATTTCGAGATGATCGCACAAACGCTGCCAGGAGCACTGGCAGCCGTGCGACCAGCCGCGCCCGCAGGCGAGATCGAGGCGTTTCATAACTCCGTTGGCTGCGTTCTAAAAGCACAGATCCTCGCGAGTTTTTATTTGACGCCGGGCGTTACTGATATTGAGCGATGCGCGAAAGAGTTTGCGCGAACGTGGCTGCCGAGCGCGCTTCCAGCGATGGAAGTCGCGCTGGCTTTTCTCGGGAAATATGAGGATCCGTTCATTAACCCCGTTCGCGGGCTCGTGGATGTCGGAGAGAGAACCGCTACATCGTATCATGCCGGGGTAATCAAACTTGCCGGGCTATGGTATCTAGGTGTGCATCACGCGATCCGCGAAGATGTAGAGGCGTGTCCGGATCGCCATGAGACTCGCGAGGATTTGTTCGCAGCCGCGCTTCCGGGGCACATAAACGAACTGTGGGAGATTCGCCCCGATCGCCACGCGGCCGCGGAATCGTTTTGGCTGCGAATTCGTGAACAGGTGGAGTTTGAACGATCAGTGCACGCAAGGCAGTTGGAGCAGCTGCCCGGCGGCCGTATTGACGAAGCTGGTACTGCTCCTATGCCGAGGCTCTCCAACGCCGATCTGGAAGTGTTACAGATTCATGAGATGTTCCGCGTAGTCGGAAAACGTGAAACGCAGTTTGATCTGGCTGCGCGATTCAGAACCGACCGATCGGTGGTGGCTGAGCGCGAGAGGAGGCTTGTGGATCGAGGCTTTCTGAAAAAGCGCGAGATCACGCCCGCGGGGACCGCTTACATACAAAAGCACACGAGCTCTTAGCCCGCAATCGCGGCGCGCTTCCCCACAAAAATGCCTACAAAAACACCCACACGCGGATTCGGCGCGCGTGGCAGAATGATCGCATGTTCATCGCTCGATCATCACTGCTCAGTGTTGTCCAGGCGGCCCGAAGACTGCGGGTACCGAAGGCGTGGCTGTTGGCTGAAGCGCAGGCCGGACGAGTGCCGTGCATCGACGCCGATGGTGTATTTCTCTTTGATCCCGCTTCGCTGGATAGTGCCCTCATCGCGCGAATCCGAGCACAGGTTTCCGCCGGCAATTCAGCCGACGCCACGGAGCCGGGGAGCGAGGCGGAGGGTGCGAAGTGACGCAAACCTCCCCAGACGTTCCGCGCCCGCTTGTCGACACCGAACCAATCTCGCCGCTGGCCATGCTGATTTGGATGAAACTGAAGGATCGAGGGGCAGTATCGCCGGATGCTGCCGTCACCGCTGCCGAGCTGGCGGAAATGTGCAATTCTCGCGCCCGGCTTATTGGAATCGCGACGGCGGAGTTGCTCGAGCGCGGCGTAATGGCGATCGCGAATTCCCGCGGGTACTGGTTGGGGACGCTGAAAGACGGCATCCAGTATCACACCAAACTCAACGCACGAGCGGCTGAGATTCACGGTCGAGCTGCGAAGGTGAAAGCCGGCATCTTGAAGTGCCAGGGGCAAGTAGGGCTTTTCGAGGATTGCCCTCTGGAAGTGCCCCCGCTGTACGACAGACCAGCCGCACGAACTGCCGGCGAGGGGGAATGAGATGGCGAAAAAACGGACGCCACAATCGGCAGCGAGACGCGGCGACACCGACGGGGTGGCCGAGTACTTCGAGCGCGTCCTAGGAGAGCGGTCATACACCGCGATTCCCGCACGTGTCATGGAATCGAAGCGTTACACCCCAGCCACGAAGCTGGTGCTGGCGAAGCTTATGGACCTCGCACGAAGAAACCTGCTATCAACTCACGGAGCGTACCGCCCAGGCGAGTGGCGTGCCGATTCCGTTGCCACATTGGCGCGTGAATGCGGGGTCAAAAGAGACACGGTGACCGCCGCGATCGCCGCACTTGAGAAGGACGGGGTAATCGTCTTAACACGATTCGTCAAAGCTGGCCAGAAATGCGTAACCTACATGATTGACGTCATGTCGCGGGGTCGAATGTTGCGATCGGAGCGAAAACCCCGAAAAACCAAGGCGATATCGCGTACCATCCCCAAAATTCAGCCATGCCCCCATCCCCAAAATTCAGATATGGTCAATTTTGGGGAGGGGAGTCACCAAAATTCGGGGAGTCCCATCCCCGAAAATCAGGTACGACCCATCCCCAAAGATCAGGGAACATCCATCCCCAAAAATCAGGGAACATCCAGAGTAAAACTCCCAGAAGCTGACTCAGAGCCAGCGCCAGAGCAATTCAGAGCCCTCTCTCTCTCATCCCCATTAGGGGCTTCTCTCTCTACCCCCAAACACCAAGCTGAATCGAAGTTGGACAGGACGACTGTCGGAGCTGTCTTGAAAAAGATGGACGATCGGTCCTTCAGGTACAAGCCCGGCACGGCCAAGGCGCCATCCGATCCTTCCGAAGATGAGCGTTTCCGGAAATTGATGGAAGAAAATGCAATCCGCTGTTCAAGTGGGGAGAAGCGGGAGCTGGACAGCGAAGCACAGCGGGGTAGCGATCAGCACGCCAACTGAGCGGCCCACGCGATGGGATCCAGACAGGTGCACCTATGACAACGCAAGCGACCCGGGCTGAGAAACTCCTCGGGATGAACGAATGGCAGCTTCAGACGACTTCCGCAGCAATTCACGAAGCCGGCCACGCCGCGGCGCGCTGGCTGCTCGGGTTGTCCGCGACAGCGGTCTACATCCGCGACGATGGCAGCGGCGGTTGTGGCGGCGATTCATGCGATCTGACGGCACGCGAGTACCTGTGTTTTTTGATGGGCGGCTACGCCGCGGAATCGATGTTCTCGCGGATCAAACCACGGTTCAACGACATCGATGACGGGTTGTATCCGGGGTCGGATTTGACACTCGCCAGAGCGTTCCTCCGCGGCGACGTGCGCCGATGCATGGGCAAGCCCATCGACGTCGCGATCGACTCGTACTTCAACGCGACGATGCGCCTGCTGCTCCCGGGCCGCGGCGCGATCGAGGCCATGGCCGTGCTGCTGATGCGCGAGAAATCACTGTCCGCCCACCAAATCGCGAGCCATTTCGGGATGTACAGCAAACGCAGGGCGCGGCGATTCGCGCTGCAAGCGGTGGCAGTATGAGCACGCACCCAGGGCCGGGGACCCCCGGCGATCCCGCGGTCGATGCGGTCGTGTTGAACCTCATCGACCTCGAAGCGGTCGCGACTTTGACCGGCATCGGATCCCGCACGATCTACCGAATGATTGACGCCGGCGAGTTTCCGCGACCGGGACGGTTCGGGCGAAAGTACAAATGGCGCCGGTCGGACATTCTTAATTGGATGGATGACCGGATTCCGAGACCGGCGCCGTCGCGACGTCGCAAGGCATGAGAACGCGGGGAAGTGCCGGCGGTGGGAGTTGACACCGCAAAGCATGCCGATAGGATGAGAATCCCATAATGAGCAAACGCAAACAACCGAGTGTATCTGAGGCGCTGCGGGCCGCACTGGCAGCGGTGCCGTCGTTGAATGAGGTTCGCAAAGCTTGCGACCTGGAGCACGCATCCCTCCGCCGGTTTCGTGATGGGAAAACGTCGCTGCGTTTGGACTGTGCCGAGCGACTGCTCGATTACTTCGGCTTCCAGCTTTCGCAGCCGCGCAAGAGTCCGCGCCCCGCATCGGCGCGAAAAGTGCGATCGGCTGAATAGGAGCTTGTCGTGGGTGACATCTTCAAACCGACGTACACGCGGGCGCTCCCGCCGAACGCGAAGCAATCCCCGGGCAAGGGGCCGGGATGGGTTTCCTGGACGGATGGGAGGGGGCGAACGCGGACCGCTGAGAGATTTGTCCCGAAGTCGGGGAAGTATGCTGGGCAGCCGCGGATCCGGATGGAATCGCCCGTCTTCTTCGCGCGGTATCGCGACGAGCACAACCGCAAGCGCATCGTGCCGACCGGCTGCCGACACGAGGACACGGCGACGGCGTTTCTGGCGAAGCTTCAACGCCGCGCCGAGCTGATCACCTCGAACGTACTCACATCGACCGAGGCGCGAGTTTCCGACCACGCGAATACCCCGATCGACGCGCACGTTGAGGCGTACCTCAATCACCTCCGAGCCGAGAACGCGAGCGCATCGCATCGCGTAAATAGCGACGGGCAGATCCGCCGGGTGCTCGGCGGCTGCGGATTCACGCGCATCACCGACCTTGACCGCAGCGCGGTCGAACGCTGGCTGATCGATCGGGCCGCCGAGGGGATGGGAGCGCGAACGCGAAACGCCCACATGACGGCGATGACGAGTTTCGGAAACTGGCTGGTTCAATCGCATCGACTCATCGCGAATCCGTTTCACAAGCTGCCCAAAGCAAACGAGCGCGCGGACGCACGGCGCCAGCGGCGAGCGCTGACGGCCGATGAGCTTCACCGGCTGATTCAAGCGGCGCGGACGCGACCGCTGGCGGAAGTCTCAATAGCCCGCGGCGGTCGACGGAAGCCCGGCGGACCGGCGATAGATCCCCACGCTCGCGAAGCTGCCAAGCCCAAACCCCACACACGCCAGCGGATGCTGGATCTGGGCTGGGAGCGGGCGCTGATCTACAAGTCGCTCGTATTGACCGGGCTGCGGCTCAACGAACTCCGCTCCCTCACCGTCGGGGCGCTATCGATCGACGGGGCGCGGTCGACGGCGTTTCTCAAAGCCGAGAACGAAAAGGCAGGTCGCGGGGCGGTGATTCGACTGCGCGCCGATCTGGCCGACGATCTGCGGCTATGGCTCGCACGGAAAGTGGAGCTCGCCGCGGAGGCGGTCCGCGCGAGGATTGGGCCGGGGGCTGACTCACGGGTATCAGACTCGCCGCTATTCAATGTGCCGGCGGCGTTCGTGAAGATCATGAACCGCGACCTGGTGGCGGCTGGAATCGCCACAATCGGCGCGGATGGGAAGGTTGCGAAGCGGGACGCCCGCAATATGACGCTAGACGTGCATGCGCTGCGGACGACGTTTAATTCCCTGCTGGCGGCCGGGGATGTATCCGGGCGGGTGCGGCAGGTGCTCATGCGGCACGCATCGAGCGGGACGATTACGGACGATCACTATTCCGATCACGCTTCCCTTGAACCCCGGCTATGGGCTGCCCTCGACGTGCTGCCAGAGCTGGCAATTTTTCCCGACGCTGAGCGGGTTGAGGTGCGCAAGACGGGGTCGGGTGGCGCACGTGCGCTTATACCAGCCCTTGTTCACCGTATGGCAAAACACGACAAAATTCGCGCTTCAATTGGCAAATCAGTGATGCGAAACCCCGCGGAGGCGGCGGTGATATTCGGCAGGAATCAGCGGGAAAACAAGGGATTTACACGGATTTCAGCGATTGCCAAGGGCGGGGCTCGAACCCGCGACCTTCTGATCCACAGTCAAGCGGACACCGCAAAGAAGCCCACTAAAAACACCGGAAAAACCAGCGATTCACGAAACTCCCAGCGACGCGCTTATACCGGCTCTTGTTCAGGGGAGCTGGCATCGACTGACGGGGGAGGTTTGGCGGCAGCGATCGCTGGGCTGGCATCGATCGAGGGGCTGACGGACGCGGAGCGGGCTGGCGCGGTCCGGGCGCTGCTCGCGGAGCGGGCAACGGCCGTGAGAACCTCCTCAGGTAAGACGATCGGGACTGAGGCAGGGGGCAGGGACGGGAAACGCGCCAGAGGGCGGCAGAACGCGAAATCTGAGGGACCGGGGAAATGAGCTTTCGAGTTCCCGCCGGCGTCGGCGGGGCGGAGGTTGTTGTTTTTCAATGGAGACGACGATGAGCAGGATGATGAACGAAACGCCGGCGAGGGAGCGGACCGCGCCGACACGCGGCGAGCTCGGCAGACGGTGGGCGGGGCTGGCGGAGTTCCTGGATGGTGCGGATGAGCAGACGGTGGAGGGTCGCGTCGCGGTCTTCGTCGCCATATTGAAGCGGGCGGTTCGGGAGCGCAATCTGCGAAAACGCGCCGAACTATGGCGGTTTGTTGCGGCGGTCCGGGAGGTATACCTCGCGCGAAGCGACTGGGGCCGCGGGCCAGTTGTGCGCTTTTTGGATGCCAATCAGCGGGAGAGGCGGGCCTACATGGCGTTCATAAACCGGACTGGACAGGCGCTCGATATTCGCTGGGGCTCGCAGCTCCTGGCCGCGGGCGTGAGCACTCAGCAGTCGCGGCTGGAAATGGTCCTGTCGCCCAAATCGTGGTTTCGCGAGCTCGCGATTCTCCGTCTGACCCGAGACGATCGGGCCAAGTTGGCGCAATTCAAAGAGGCGGAGGCAGCCCGCTCGCGCCGCAGGGCGGAGGTCACCGCGCTGCGGAATGAGATTGTCGGATTCGTGAATTCGGCGGGCGATCTCGCCGCACTGGAGCGGATTCGCGATGCGGTGAAGGGTTGCTTGTCATGTGAAGTTGACGCACACCCCGACGTCGAGGCCTCGGTGCTAGCGAGGGAATGATGGTCGAACGGATCACGCCGGCACAGCTCCGCAAATTGCACGCGGTCGCTCGCGAACGCGGGTTTGACCATGCGGCGATTCGGGTGCTGGCCGGCGTGCCGTCGCTTCGGCGGATGACGAAAGAAGACGCCCGGCGGTTGATCGATCGGCTGGAGCGCGGCGATCGGCCGCAGGGGTAGTCTGATTCCGGGCGGACCGATAAGTCATTCTCAGCATCGTGATTGCGATCTAGTTTGCCAAGCAAGCAGCCAATCCGGTCGGACCGCGTAGTGGTCACGCGGGACGATGTACGGGAATCGCTGAGGAACGGTAGAATAGCCCACGCATCGCCGCTGCCGACGGCGGATGGACCGAGGGCGGCTGAGCATGGCAGAGCAAACACATTTCCGCCGAACGTCGCACGGGCAGCGTTGTCTCGATTGCCGATCATCGACGGTTGTGGTCGACAACACCCGAAATTCCAATATCAGCACCGAGACCGAGCTCCGAATTCGCGAGCGTCACAGGCGATATCGCTGCGCGATCTGCGGCTGTGCGTGGTGGGAACGCGTCAGAGTGGAGGAGCTGGTTGTCGAGACGATCAAAGCGCGGGAGGGAGATCCCGCCGTTGTGGCACGGGCCACAGCGAGCGGGGGGCAGCAGGTGAGCGGGCCGCAGACCGCGGACGCTGGCAGGGGACACAAGAGGGCTTGAGCATGATGAATGCGAGGCGCACATGCGTGTGCTAATTGAGCTGGCTCACTTGATTCTCGGGATTCTCGGCGGACTCGCAGACGCGATTCAGACGCGCGATTGGTCGCTCTGGCGACGCTCCAAACAGGCACCAACCGGCCGACGTCGCGGCGCCGACCGCGACGGCGATCGCGAGCGTTGAATCGCGAAGACGGATGCAATCAAGATAGATG
>ERZ761584.379-NODE-379-length-14513-cov-15.099391_pt1 | contig 14513 bp, 12 predicted proteins | sample MGYA00512168_ERZ761584 | MGnify/ENA primary metagenome ERZ761584 (study PRJEB28899, sample SAMN03785564) | bioreactor sludge metagenome | biome: EBPR Sludge; feature: EBPR Bioreactor; material: 0.22µm filtered reactor supernatant | place: Saint Lucia: Queensland...
CCGATCAAGTCGCGAAGTTGCTTCTCTGACGCAAATTCGCGTTCGAAGATGTAGCTCCCATTTCGAATATTGTCTCCGCACGCGGGATCTGGGAAGACGTTCCACGGGTTGACCCACTTATCCGCAGGGGAGAGTTCTTCCTTCATCACAATCTCGATACTCTCTGGTGCACCGGGAGTGAGACCCTTTTTCTTCAAGACGGCATACCGTCGATCGCGTTTCGGGAAGGGCCCTTTCAAGACACCGACGCCAAGACGAGCGGCATCATGGATAACCCGCCGCATCTCCGCAGAATGCCCGCATTCCACCATCCAGTCCCAGACTTTCATCTCGGCTTTCTTCGCTTTCGCTGCGGCCAGCGCCACTTGCTCTTCGGCCACCTGACTCGTCGTCAATGGATACGTGGGTTGCCCGTCGACTGACCCGATTGGAGCTGGCGGGGCTTGTTCCCCGGGGAAGGCGGTCCGTTCCATTGGAGCGCCGGTCTCTGGATGCGACATGACAGACTGGTCTTTGAGCGCATCAATGAGCGTCGGGACCGGGGTCGGGGCAAAGCTAAACGCACGATCATCCGGACCCAGGAGGAGTTCGGCAATCTTCGCCGCCGCAGCGTCCACGTACCGAGCGGTCAGGCGCACAAATGCGGTTGAGCGATTGCTTGGCGTCTTGTCCTTGGCCTGTGTCATCGGCGCATTCATGACGGTAGGTTTGATCCACTGTGACGAACTGCTATGTTCCCCTCGGTTCACATCGTCAATCCCGTGGTACATGTCTTCGCAGAGTGTCCAGTTTGCATCGATGCCTCGTGCCAACCGGTCGTTCATAGCCTCCGCTCGTTTCACCACCAAGGCTTGCGCGATGTCGAGTAACGATTTTTCGGTCGTCCGATCACCCCCGGGGAGGAGTTCGAGAATCTCATCAGGCAGTTCAATCGTCGAAATGTCACGGGTCATCGGACGTCCTTTCGTGCCGCCATGAGGGCGTCGGCTAATTTGATCGCATGCTCCGTGTGGCCCTTGTCGATGGTGTTGAGCACCCAGGCGCAGGCACAGAAGAACCAGCGGCCACGGCTGCCGAGCGTGCCATTTGCTCGCCTGCCGATCTGAGAGGAGAGCGTTTCCTCATAGGGGGCGCCCATCAAGGAGGCGAGTGCTCGGTCGAGGTTATAGAAAAATCCAAACGTCAATTGATCGGGTGTCATTGGGCTCCTGTTTCGATCGCATATTCCAACCGTAGCGTATTGACTAACGCGTCATAGTCATCCCACAGCGATTTCAATTCCCCTCCACAGTCGGCGTAGGCTCGGACGTAGGCAAGTAATAGTCGAGTGACTTCAATGCGGGCTTCGGGTGATTCATGAGGCTTTCCGGAGGCGGGGTCGGCGCCGGACACAGCGTCTTGAGCGGGGAGCAGGCTGCTGATAGCATTAAACATCCCAACAGAATCAGGCGGTACAGGCACGTTGGATTTCTTCGCATTGCGTTCATAGGTCACCAATCGTTTTTGAAGGTCCACAATTTTTTGATTTGCTTCACGCTCGGTGTCATTGCGCTGCCGTAGGACATCTTCTCGTGAGGCAATGACTGAAGCTTGTTGCTTCGAGAACTCAGCGGCTTGCTCGGCAATTGCTTCGACTTTCTCACGTTCACATTCCAAGGTAGTCCGGTGCCAGGTCCACAGATTTGTGAAAATGAGGACTGCGACAATGATTCCCCACTTCACGAGCGGGGAGGAGGCTTTTGCCAGCAGCGGTCCAACGATGGCTTTCGCTTGGGTGATGAGGAATGGGGGAATCATAGTTTCACCGGTTCGGCTTTTGCGAGTAATTCAGTTTTATTCTCACTTCCGAAACTGGTCTTGTAGTAATACCCGACCGCATTTAACCACGCTGTGGTATAGCTGCCGAACGTCACATCAGCAATCCGCTGGTTCGCATCTGGAATCTGCGTATAGAACAACGTGTAAAGGAGCCAAAATTCCCCCACCGTTAGGAGAATGCAGAGCCAAAAATGTGCAGGATGAATACTCTTTGTGGGGGTTGGCGTCTCGTCACTCATAATCACCTCAATGTTTAAACGCGCTATATAACCAGGCAAAGAACCCGGAGAGACCGGGGACCGTCAGCATTTTCCACACACTGACCTGCCCCCTCATCTGATCCACTTTCTCCCAATACTTTTCGTCTTTGTTGATATGTCCTTGCATGACGTCATGAACGACATCGATCTTATCGCTCAGCGCCTTAAATTGATCGCGCATTAAATCAACGATCTGTTCGTTCATGTGTTCCATAATCCTTTCTCGATTACCCTCTCCGTCGGAAATAAAACACCGGAAACAATGCAACGGGATTCGTGGGTTCCTCTGGAGGAACACCATCCTCCAGAATAATGAACCCGCTCAGATCCTCAAGGATGAGCTTTGTGCCGTCCTCTTTCAGCAGATAACTAGCAGCCAAGGGCTTTCTCCTTCGCCTCGAGCCATCGTGCCCCTTCGACCCCGAACTCACACCCCTGGAACCATGGACCGCCGAGCGTATAATGCAACAAATGGGCGTCTGGATTAGGCGCGTATTCGCCAACCAGCCAGTTCCATTCGCGGGAGAGATCGCCGATCAGGGGGTCTTCCATCCACTCAAACCGATGCAAGGTCTTCGGAGCCACACTATTCACGAAGCGCGGCGACAAGATTCGGCACCGATCGTTATTAAACAACATCACACTCGACCAATTCTTTCGCGGGTAGTGTAATTGCACTTGATGATCCATCTTGACCCGCGTCGATGGCGTATAGTCATGTTTCACTACATGACAGGCGTGTAAGGGACGGTCGTAGGCAATTTGAAACAACCTCGTCAGGTCGGTTTGCACCAACATGTCACAGTCGAGAAACAGTGAATACCCCTCATAGTTTGATAAGGCGGGAACTAAAAACCGTGTGAGTGAAAATTCCGTGCTAGCGAACCCGTCAATATCTCGTGTGTAGAGATTACTGTTCCGTAACGTCTGTTGAATGAGCGGGGTAATGGACACAGGAGTCGATGTATGCCGCATGATGCTGTCACACAACACATGATAGGCTGTGACTTCCCGCGAATCGTACCCAATAAACACCCGCAACACGTTCATGACTTCACCTTCGAGTCATACAACAGAATGTCTCGTACGCCCGGGCCGGTCCATTCTTTCGTTCCATGAAAACTCGTATTGGTCCTTGCAAAAATGAAGGCCGAGTTCGGAATTCCAGGGAAGGTCTTCACAGTTCGGAATTTATTCCACGGATGATGGAGACCCCGAGGATCCTCAAAGCCCTTCTCTTTCGGAGCATAGACCGTCGTCCCGTGGCGCGAATCACCGAGATACACCAACATGGTCACGGCTTTTGACGGCGTGTCTGTATGCGGGGGGATCGAGTACCCTGGTTTATCTCGGAGAAAAAGCGTCTCATCGCTTCCAGAGACAACCCCAAATTTCTCATCTAGCGCCTTCCGGAGTGCACCATTGGTCATCCATGACAGATATGACGGGGACGGGTGTGTACTTCGTGTGGGATACCCAGTGGTCCCCCGTTTGGCCAGCGGTTCATACTCCGCGTCACTCGGAAGATCCTGCATGATCTTGGAGTAGGTCTCCGCTGGAAAAATATCCTCAATCACCAGATGCGGAAACGGTTTCATCGTTAACGGGGTCGTCTTAATTTTCTCTAACACACAGGCTTCAACATAGCTCTCTCGCGTGAAGACGTACTCCGCGCACCCTTCAAACGCACCCTTCGTCCTCGTGGCCCGGGACACTTGTGCGGCGTCAAACCGGAAGCCGTGTGACTCAAGTGTCTTCACCATCTCCTGATGCGGTTGAAGATTTGTATTGACTTCAATCAGCACGCTCTTGAGTCTGTGATCTGCGAAAAACTGTTTTCCACCGGCGATCACCAGATGCTCCAACCCGTCCACATCAATCTTGATATGGTTCGGGAACGGAACCATACCGGCGAGCGCGTCCAGCGGCATCCCCATGGCCCCTTGCTTGACGCCTTCGCGAGGCTGAAGATCGAATCCCACATCCTGACCAAACGTGTGACAAGACCCCCCAACATCCGGCTTTGAGCAATAGAGTGTCGACGACTTCATCTGATCAGAGATCGCCATGCAATACGCCAAGGCGTTGACCTGATTCAGACGGATGTTCTCGCAGAGAATGGCGTAGTTATTCGCTTCCGGTTCAAAGGCGTAGACCTCGATGCCTTTGCGAGCCCCTGCCCAGACGGTGTATCCGCCGACATTTGCACCCACATCCCACAGCACCTCCCCCTTCTGGAAGGATTCAATCCACTCAATCGTGACCGGTTCCTTCGTAAAGAGCGACTGTGCTCTCCAATGAGTCGCTTCATTCGGCGTCTTGAACGTCACCGACGTGCCCAAATGCGACACCGTCGTGGTGTCACCAATTTTTGGTTTCGTCTTGGGACTCACAATAATCTTCAGATCAGGCGGCTCTTCCACCACCTTGGCAACATCAAAGAACTTCAGGAGGACCTTCTCCCACCACTCCCGACCTTTCTGGATGAGATGTGCGTTCCTCCCATCGGCTAAGGTCTTCTGTGCCGGTCCCGTATGAATCACAAAGTATCCGACCTTTTTCACGCATCGTGCGAGGTCTGTCAGCACAGGACGAAGGAGCTCTGGTTCGATGTGCTCGAGGACGTCGGTACACACAACCAGATCGGCCGGTCGGGGGAGTTCGTCCTTCCCCTCGATGGCCGGGTCGTATTCCCAGATCGGGAACGGAAGGCCTTTTCCAAGCAAACCTTTGCCGCATCCGTAGTCCAGCACGGACTTCGTGCCAATGCTTTCAGCGAGTTTCTGTACTGTCTCAACATGTTTCACGCCACTGGCCCCGTACATGGGGTTGTCCGCGTGCAATTGCTTGTTCAGATCACGATACGCGCTCGTAATGAGCTCGGACTTGAGGAACGCTAAGTCTGCTGCTTTTGGCTTCTTGATCGGGGTATGCCGCATAATTGCTTGCACCAACCCTTCACCGTGAAACGTCACGGCCGCATCTTTTAATTGACCCACTTCATGGGGAAAGGACTTCGCACATGAGAGGAGCGCCGGAGTAGTCTTATAGAAGACTCCGGAACCTTCTGGGTATTCACAGTTGAAAAACTTCCCAGGGCTGTTTGGATGGGGCAGCGCATGACTCTCTTCAGCTTTTCCGGCAGACCCGTCAATGCCAAATACATGAATGTCTTTAAATCCTAAGAGGCGAGCCATCACCAAGGACCGTAGACCGGCGTCCCCGCCTCCCGTTACCATCCATTCCCCTGGTGGTAAGACGCGGCTCCCCTCTTCCTCGTTGGTAAACACATGCCAGAGTCGAACATCCGCTCCGCTTTTCAACAGGTGATCGAGATAACGCGGGTGTGACGTACTTGACGGGAGATAGCTCACACGACGATCAGCCGGTCCAAGAAGCTCAATCTTATGATCTCGTGGATCGACTTCGACATGCCACGTCGGAACTATGTTGCGTTCCAATAGGAATTTGTGGGCTCCGGAACAGGAGATGATGTATTTGAACGCTCGTATTTCTTCGACAGTCTCTTTGAGCGAGGGGCCAAAGCCAACCACAGCGATAGGATCTTCTCGAATACCGTCATAAGGCACTACCCGTCCTTTCACCTTCTTGATTGCCAGCCGGATCTGTTCATCCCGCAGCCAGGAAGGAATGCAATACTTCGTCCCATACGTCTGGGAAAATTCCATCTTCTCGGTTCGTGCTGAGACGCGTGCCGTTGGTGTTTTCATTTCAACCTAAAGGCTTTAAAGAACGATCCAGGGACCAGATGCATGGGAGATGCCGTCGTAGAGGCGATCGCGGCATACATAAACCGAACAGTCCCAGCGGACGCCACATTGAATATCGCTCGCACGCCGACGGGGAATGGTGAGTTCGCTGGCGTGCCTGTAATGCTCATCAATGTCGACGAACCTGACACTTGCATAAGACCACCACCCCCCGCCATACCCGCGCTCTGTGCCACGCTATAACGCGTGAAGAACATTTCACGGGGGACAGAAAGTGGAGGGACTGACACTCCCAATCGTAGCCCGGCTGTAGCTGCCGATGTCGAGAAGATAAACATGCCATCAACTTCCCATGTTTCATCCGTGCCAACGGTGAGCACAAACCCTGAAATGTCAGATAAGGTCGAAGTGTTGTTGGACTGAAGATCACTAAGAATACGAATCTGAGTATTCAACCACGGCAGCCGCAGTGACACTTTATTCGAGAGGTCGATGTGGTCACTCCGCATATCGGAGAGATTCGTTTCAATCGACGCTACATTCGCGGACAGCACACTGATCTTATTTGATACCACATCCCCTGCCGAGAGTGCATTCGACACGATACTCTGCAAATTCGAGACAATGCTTTGGAGTGATGCGTATTCTGCGCTCGTGATACTTCCACCTCCGCCACCAGTACCAGAGTTCGCGGATACGCGATTCACCAGCGAGAGGTACTCCGCGCTTGTGACGGACGCGCCGCCTCCTCCGAGACCGCTGACCACATTGGACAGAGCATTGTGTGCGGACGTGAGGTTCGACAAGACCGCTTTCACCGATGTGACGTCTGCGGAATTGGCGACAATCGCCGATCCCTGATTCGAATTCACCGCATTCACACTCGTGACGGCTGCCGAGGTCACGGCCTGGGCCGCTGAGACAATTGAGACGGCATTCGAAACCACCGATACCGCCTGTGACACGATTGAGATCAGATTGCGAATCGAGGCATGATCGACCGAATTCTGGTTGCTCAGCACCGACACCGCGTTACTCGCGGCGTTGCCGACCGAGAGCGCATTGGCTGCCGCGACCGAGACGACAGACACGGCATTGCTAATCGCATTATTCGCACTCGTCATCTGCGCAGAGTTGGCGACAATCGCCGACCCGTGGTTCGAGACAAGTGCGGACAACACAGAGACAATACTTTGCGCTTGCGCGGAGACGGCGTTATCTCCTGCTACCAATTCCGCTGATGTGACCGATCCTCCCCCTCCACCGGCGGCGTCTGCTGACGCGACCCACTGCGCGGCAGCTGAGTTATATTTCAACACTTGTGCCGAGGTGGGGGACGGAGCCGAGACGTTGAGAATACTGTCCAAGACGAGCGCCGACAGCCGCTGAGAAATTGCTTGAGCGGCTGACATCGCGTCCGCAGCAGCCACACTTACAACGGATACGGCATTGCTAATGGCGTTGTCAGCACTGGTCACCTGAGTCGACAAGGCTGAGAGTCGATTCTTCGCACTCGTCAGATCGGCGGATGTCACAGCTTGAGCCGCTGAGACTATTGAAGCTGCGTTACTCGCGGCGTTCCCGACGGCAAGCGCGTTTGCGGCGGCTACTGAGACCACAGAGACCGCGTTACTGATCGCGTTGTTAGCCGAGGTCATCTGCGCGGAATTAGCCGCAATTGCAGACCCTTGATTTGAGACAACCACGGAGAGCACCGAGACAATACTCTGTGCCTGAGCCGACACCGCGTTATCACCTGCGACCAGTTCTGCTGACGTGACTGAGCCGCCACCTCCCCCAGTTGCATCTGCTGAGGCGACCCATTGGGCCGCAGCAGAGTTGTATTTCAAAACCTGCGCAGATGTTGGCGAGGGGGCAGACACGTTCAGGATACTATCAAGCACCAGTGCTGATAGGCGTTGGGAGATCGCTTGAGCCGCCGACATCGCATTTGCGGCCGCGACACTGACCACCGATACGGCATTACTGATTGCATTATCAGCTGATGTCATCTGTGTCGAATTCGCCGACGCTCGATTCACCAGTGAGAGATACTCTGCGCTCGTCACCGAGGCTCCACCGCCCCCGAGTGCACTAACGGTATTGGACAACGCGTTATGCGCAGAAGTGAGATTCGAGACGACCGCTTTGAGTGAGGTGATGTCCCCTGAGATCACACTCCCAGCGGACAGCGCATTCGAGACGATACTCTGAAGATTCGAGACGATACTCTGCAATGAGAGGTATTCTGCACTGGTGATCGAACCACCCCCTCCTCCAGTACCGCTATTGGCAGAAACCCGGTTCACCAGAGAGGTGTGCGCTGCGGAGAGTGCAGAGAGGGTGTTTGACGCAGCATTATGAGCGCTCGTCAGATTTGAGACCACACCCTTCAACGACGTCAGATCAGCCGAGACCGCGCTACCGGTATTAAATGCTGCGCTAAAGGTATTCGAGATCATGTTGAGTGCGCTTTGAATCCCACGCACACTTGTGGTCGCGGAACCGGGGGAGGACCAGCCATGAATCGATACCGCCGACAATTTACTCGACAGCGCCGAAATCGCATTCGACAATGCGTTATCCGCACTGACGCGACCGGCAGATTCCGCAGCAATGGCAGCGGACAACTCGTTGCTCGTCACCGAGCCCGTGCCAGCAACACCGCTGTTTGCTGACACTCGATTGACGAGCGAGGTATAATTGGTCGACAGTACCGACACCGCTTGAGAGACGGCGTTATGCGCCGAGGTGAGATTCGAAATCACCGCCTTCACAGAGGTAAGATCAGCCGAGACCGCAGCAGCCGCTGCGCTGATCACATTGTCGGCACTGACCCGGTTCGCCGATTCAACAGCTACCGCAGCAGACAATTCATTGCTCGTCACGCTCCCCGCCCCGCCGGTGCCGCTGTTCGCAGAGACGCGGTTCACCAACGACGTATAGTTTGTCGACAGCACTGAGACGGCCTGTGAGACAGCATTGTGCGCAGACGTCAGATTCGAAATGACCGCCTTCACGGAAGTGAGATCCGCCGACACTGCAGCCGCAGCCGCGCTGATCGCGTTATCCGCCGAAGTCATTTGAGCTGAGTTCGTCCCGACTTGCACCGATACAATCGACACGAGATTGCGAATCGAAGCATGATCAACAGAATTCTGATTACTTAAAACAGAGACCGCTTGCGAGACGACATTCACAGCCGCGCTGATCGCGTTGTCCGCAGACGTCATCTGCGCGGAATTCGTACCAACTTGAGCAGAGACGATCGAGACGAGATTGCGAATAGAGACGTGATCAACCGAGTTTTGATTACTCAGCGCAGACACCGCCTGCGTCACCGCAGACGTAATCTGCGCGACCGTTGCCTTCTTCGTTTCATTGAGATTAACGATGGGCAGAATATCTGTTCCCGCCACATCAGGAATCGCTGACAATGCACTAATCGTTGTATCTGCCATCAGGATCCTCGAAACATCGGGGCTGAACTGCCACCACCGCCGCCACCAGCCCCTTTAATCACGGCTACTGCACTTCCCCATGCAACGGACTCGCTCAATGTCCATGACATCGTAGCGGGAGAAATATTTCCAGCTTGCCTCGACATGGCAATGGTCGTACGAAAATCACTACTCGATTGATCGACTCTCGATGTTTGGTCGGCTCCCACTGCTGATACATCAGCGCTATACCAACCAATTGCATCAATCACGAGATCATTAGCAGTTGGACTCCCCCCGGCTGTAATTGATGGGTTAGAACTACTCCCGCTTGTGGCTGCGCCACCGGTGGCGGCATTTGCATCAGAACTTGTATCGACTCCAGAACAATTTATTGCGCCACTCGAAAGTTCGGATCCCGCCGTCGTAATGGCCACCGAAAACAATCCGATCCCAGGGTTCCGTAGAATCCAGACCGCGATGTGGGCAGACCCCCCATCGAACGTCCCCGCTGCCGACGTGACTTGGGTCAACGATACCCCATTAAACGTGACGGCGGTGACCGCCCCTGCGTATACGGCGGTTCCGACAACCAAACAATCAGTCCCAGAAGCGGTCGTGTGGTTATACGCAAAGGTTGTGTTATTCGCTTTATACCCTGTTGGGGTTCCAACTTCTGTTGCGCCCACGTCTCTGTACTCCTACAGAAAAAGTATGATATTCGGACCATTCCCAGCAGCAAACTCTACCGCTCCACGAGTCCACGTGGCCCTGGTATTCCCATACATGTCCTGGTTATATGGAGATGCGAGTGTTTCCCCAGAGGTCGTGTTGCTCGTCAGGCGAAAATCAAAATTGGCATAATCAACAAAAGGGTCTCCACTGGCCGCGCTCGTTCCATTGGTTTCGGAATGTGTTCCCCCTGAGTTGATGTATCGGCTATAGTCGTAAGAGGCAAATTTAGAATAACTAATCGTACCCGTCACATTGTAGAACAGATTATTGCTGGCCACATTACTGCCGAATCTTAGCTGAACTCCACTGAACACATCCCCCGCGTCAATCCCAATGAATGTATTATTGTGCACATGCATGTTGTAGCAGTCTTCACCGCCGCCGCCAGACCACCCGCCAATTAACCCGTTCCCGCCATTGTCCCATTGAGCAGAAGCAGCAGGGTCTTGGTAATACACGTTCCCGTAAAATCGCAACTCTGCTGCATGATTGCTCGAGTTATCCCACATCACGCCACCCGTAGACCACGCGGCTGTAAATAAATTGTATCGGATAGTAAAATTACCTACAGCCGTCCCCCCACCTAATGCATTCCAGATCGAAAACAATTCGGCATGGGATGCCCCAACGTAGGCATTTTTGACGTACCCGTACTCGCAGATGAAATTTTGACCATTCCCGATAAACGTAATCCACCCGATATCATGCATGTAGTAATAGGACAGTGTGACTGAACTACAATTCGTTTCAAGGACCATGCATCGCTGTGCCCCGTTATAAGATCCAGTTCCGATAAATTCGATATGGGATAATTGCGTTGTTGAACAGCCATCCCCGATGTAAATCATGTCGCTAGAGGTACTAGTCCCAAACCCAAAAGGGCCAGCCCAATTCCCCGGTCCGCCCCCAGTTTGTCCATCAAAGATCCAGTACCCCGTCGTAAAGTCGAGCGTGGAGGTGAACACCGCTTGCCCGTCCCCGTAGGTATCAACCCATCCGGTCGAGGTGCCGTGATCAGCAACCGTGGCCTTTTTGATCGTAATGGTAGTCGTGCCCGAGTTCGCGGTGCCGAATGTTCGCCCAGCGTAGGAGCCATCTGCCACGTAAATCACATCTCCACGAGACAGGGTCGCCCCACTCAGCGTTGTGTAGGCGTTTGTCCAATCGGTGCCATTATTCGCACCGGCTGCACCTTGCCTAACATATCGTGTGGCCATCCCCGCTCACTTCCAAAAGATTTAGCACTGCTGAATATGGATATCAGTTAACTGACTCATTTCTCACCTAAACACCATCAATGCGAAAACTACTTCAATGATCCGAATAACGCCTGCGAGCATTTGTTATCCTATCAACGCTCGAGCCTGTTTCTGAATCTTCTCCAACGCTGCGGTGGCCACACGCGCCCGTTCTTCTGCATCACGCGCGTCGGTTTGCGCTTGAGCAGTCTTCGCCAGCAATTCGCTCAATTGTTTCTTTTCAGCATCAATACTCTGCTGCACGTCTTTCAGAATCTGTTCACGGTTCACTTTCTCGGCTTGCAAATCAAGTGCAGCCTGCTGCGCGGCATCCGCCACAATCTTCGCTGCAGACTCCTTCGCGGCTTGAAGCAGTTTCTGTGCATCTCGCTTCACCGACGCCGCATCTTGCTTCGCCTGCCCGAGTTCTTGAAGATGCCCAGCTAAGATATCGGTATGACGAATCTTTGCCGCCTCAATTTCTGCCAACAACGCGTCGCGTTGTTTAGTGAAGTCGGCTACTGCATCCTGAATCGGACCAATTTCACGCAGTTGCTTCGCAGCTTCCTGAATACCGGCTAGTTGCACCGCTAACCGATCTAACGTATCCACTGCAATCGTTGTACTGCCCATGTTATTGCCTCATTGGGTTTGGTCGTCGTGCACGCATCGTCACACGGACACCTGACGCCCCGGTTGAACCATTCAACTTCGGCCGCATAAATCCGGCGTTCTCAATACTCGTCGCCGCCGTCGCGCCGGTCAGGGAAATCGCGGCCCCTCCAGCTGCGTTCTTACACGCAGCATAGTCCGCATCCGTATCTGTCGGAGCGGTTTCAACAGCGACCGTCCCGCCACCGATCGATCCACCGCCGTCGATCTTCACATGCCAGGTCCGATCGACCCATTCGTCCATCGGGAACCCAAGACCAATGTTATCCGTGGTAGTCAAGACCCAGACGGCTTGAAGCACCGAGCCGTCCTGCCCTGCCGCATAAAACGTCACTGTTGGAGTCACGGCTGCCATAACAATCCTTTCGGTTTACACACTCTCAGTCCAGTATACATGCAATTGAGAAAACTCAGACTTCTGAGGATTTTGACTTGGCATGATAGAATTCGGCATATCTAAACGCTCCGTCGGACGAATCATCCATTGTGAAACCTGGACCCATCTTTAAACTTTGCTACTCATATGTCTGTTTTTAGGACCAGTTTTCGGAATAAAAAAGTCATGTTGCCCGACTGTCGCGACATGAATCGCACTTTCAGGTAACGCCCATTCCGGAGTGTCTGGAACTAATTTCTTATTGTAATACAAAACAGCATTTGCGACCGTATCGGATCCATGCTTAGCCTCTTCCCAGGCTCGCATACACTCACGCACCACCGCATCATCATCGTCGGCTCGAATGTTTCGAATCCGTCCGGGGTCGGCGGTATTCCACCCAGAAAACTGTTTCGCACGAAGCACAGTACCAGCGACCGTTCCGTCACTTGAGTATTTCATCCGCATACGATTCCGAATCACTTCGGCCACGGCGACCTTCCCCACATAGGGTTCGCCGGCCGCTTCTTGCATGATCGTCACGACCGCTAATGCGTCTTCGCTGATAAGGCGCATGTATATTTCTCCTGTTCCATGCGCGGTTGCCCCCCGCGCCAACCACACGAGCAGACCCACTGCTCCAACACATAATGCTTTTGTAACTGTCGATGGCATACTGGGCACTCAAATGTCCATGGCATTTAGAATCCTACTCCGCTCGCCATGGGGTTGACGACGCGTACACGAGCTATTTGAGTATACGCGGTAAATTCAACACCGGACTCTCTCTGCATCTTGTAGTCGAAATAGTCTCCAACATGGGTAGCCCCGACACGCACAACATACGCTTGGACGACACACCCATCCTGTGGAAGATCCACCGAGGGAGTCTGTGAGGCTGTTACCTGTGTCGTACCTGTTGTCAGGGCGCATGATCCGGTGAGCCGCGTGCTACGCGTACCGGTGTTGAGATGCAACGCAACGCTCGAACCCCACATCCAGGTTCCGTCGGCTGTTTCGGCGTCAGGTACCTGCTGCCACACCAACGCCCCGTTTTTGTCATAGACCAGTTTGAAGGCGGTCGCGTCGCAGTCGGCGATATTGTCACAATAGATCTGAAACAGCAGGACGACTCCACCATCAGCGGGAACCTCGATTGTCTGTGCTGTGGAGCCGAGTACTATTGGATTGCCCGATGTGTCCAGGACAACACCTTGATACTGGATGGCCGCCTGAACCAGCGATCCGCCAGGTGAAGTCGCTGGAATTTCAAACGCCGCCGCGAGGTCGGCCGGATTTTGCAAGGATAGGTAGACTAAAAAGTCATCAAACACGTAGTTGCCCGTCGTGTTATTCGTATCGAGTTTCCCGATCCGGAAATCTGAAGCGAAGGTAAAACTCGTAAAGGAGGCTGTTGCCCCGCCAGTCCCGGCTGTCGTGTCTTTGTAGAGGGTCGCAATATCCGTTGAGGAGTCCACGCGGATCGTGAGTTTGTTCCAATTCTCGTCCACCGTGAGATTGGAGGGTGTAGTTGCACTGCATGTGGTACCTTGAACGGCAAGCCTCCATGTCCCATCACGCCCACAGATATAAAACCGCTGCCCAGATCCGAGCGTAGGCCCTCCCAAATAATGCAAATTCGCGGTTTCTCCGGTCGCAATCTTGACCGGCATGAAAATGGTGAGGCTTTGCGTGGAGGGATTCACCCCACTGCCCCACGCCACAGCACAATATTGAGAGGTTCCAGACGCGACAGCGACGCCTGTCCCTGTTTTCCCTGTGCCCCATGTTGCGCTATTGGTTAGGGTGCAATCGATGTTGTTGGCACTCTCGTCGTTGGCGTTTGTGCCGGTGCCTTCGTCGAATTTGTAGTAGATATGGTACCCTGCCGGGTAGCCCGTTGGGCCTGTGCCGGTACAGTTATTCGTCAGTGCGAGATTTGTAAACGAATCGATCGGTTGATTGTCTGTATAGCCGCGCTTTGCGTTGTCTGTCCATGTGCCTGTTGTCCGGCTATAAGAGATCGTCCATGTTTGGCTGGTGTTACAGGCATTGCCCGTAATGCCGAGTATGGTCACGTCAACCAGCAAGTCTGCCCCGGTGCGTCGTACCGCCGTGCTGATTGTGGGAGATCCAGGGCATGACGCATGGCCCGTGCAGGCTACTGAGACGCCGACCGATGAGGGAATGTTGACCGGCACATCACCGTTCTGGATCGGGAATGAAAGCGTGGCGACGTTGGC
>ERZ761584.380-NODE-380-length-14489-cov-4.400028_pt1 | contig 14489 bp, 11 predicted proteins | sample MGYA00512168_ERZ761584 | MGnify/ENA primary metagenome ERZ761584 (study PRJEB28899, sample SAMN03785564) | bioreactor sludge metagenome | biome: EBPR Sludge; feature: EBPR Bioreactor; material: 0.22µm filtered reactor supernatant | place: Saint Lucia: Queensland...
GGCTTCAGGCCATCCACTCGTATCCGCGCCGACAAGCTTGCCTGCGCCGCGCGCGATGTATTCGAGACCCTTCGCTCCGACGTTGAGCCCGGCCATGAGCGCGTCAGCGGGGAAGCCTATTGTGTCGGCGACATTGCGACCCGCGCCTTGCAGCCCGATTTTGAAACCGCGCGCGGAGCCTTGGGTTTCCGCAGGAAGCGCCGCGGACGGCGCGCTTACCGCTCCGTCGGGCACCGTTGACGGCGGCGTGTAGCTTCGCAGCATCTCGGGCGTCGCACCTTCACCAGCGACGTAGGAATCAATATCGCTTTCAGGCGCCCCAAGCTCAATCATCTTACGGATGTTGCCTTTGATACGGGCTACGTCCATCTGTTCCGCCATCGCTATTGCAACCCGTATTTCTGTTTGAGGTCTTCGATGGACATGCGCGGCGGGGGCGGGTTCTGCGGCGGGGGAGAAGCGGTCTGCCCGGACGAGCGTTGCCAAATGTCGCTTTGTTCAAGCATACGTTTCGCCGCATCGCTGTTTGACCGTGCGTAGTTAGAAAGCGTCTGCATCTTGGTCAAGAAATCCTGCGGGCCGCGCATCCACGACGCCGGATCTCCCGTAAGCGACCGCGCCATGGCGACGTCTTTGTCGCTCAGATCGCGGCCGGTTTGGCCTAGCAATCCTTCTGCCGCCTTGTAGACCGCCAGCCCGTGCAGAAACTCAAGCTCGCTGATGTTCGACTTGAACAGTTCCGGCATGAGCCGCTGCACGTTTCCGCCGTATTTCGCCAGCGCTTCCGATCGGACATTGTTGATGCTCTGCTCAACACTGGACCCTTTCCCGAACGCGTTCACCGTGGCGCGCAAGGCGTCCATCGCGTTTTGTCCGTACTTTTGCGCCTCACCGGGAATGCCCACGATGGTAGGATCTTTTGCCACGAGGTCGTGCATGCGCTCTGCGAGACTGGCCAGATCGTTGTTGTTAACGATTTGCTGCTTTGCTGCGTCGATCATCTTCTGGTGCGGCGCGGCCGGACTGAGCGTCGCAATGCTTGAAGGATTCACAGGCGATTGGGCTCGCCAGCCCTGAGGCAAAGCCGCTCCTGAGACGCTGTCTGTTTGGTTGTCGAGAGTCACGCCCGCCTGAACGATCCGTCCGGCAGCGTCGGGGACGTAGTAGTTGAGCGCCTTGCCCGGAGGTTCGTCAACCCCCGCAGCGCGCTTTTGCTCGTCGCTCCATCCACCGTAACGATCGCCGAAACCGCTCTGCGCGAAGTATCCTTTGCTGTCCGCCGCGCTAAGCACCGGCTTCGCGCCGGCGCGAATCGCTTCCGCGCGCGACACGATGCGAGGTTGGCCCGTCTGCGGGTCGATGACGTTGATGGGCTGCGCGCCCTCACGCATACGTTCGACTTCATACGCCTTGTCGACCTGCATCTGCGTGATCGCGCGGCGATTCGCCAGGTCGGCGTTCACACCCTGCATCGTACTGCCGTAGTTGGCGCCAGGCACAGCCATAGTCGCGCGCAATCCTTGCTCGCTGTTCGGACCAAATTTGCTTACGTCGTTGAACTGACCGTAACCCGCAGTAAACTTAGGGTCCTGCCCCGACAGGACGCCGTGGCGGGCCATCCCCGTCTTGTCTCCGGCGACGACGGCGTCGGCCAGCAGAGGGACGTTGTCGTTCTCGCGCCGTTTTGAAATCATGTTCTCGCGCATGACGCCCGCTTTAAGGCTGTTCGCGCCGAACAACGACTCACCGAGCTGGCTTATGGCGTCCCCGAGGCCGCTGCCACTGGCGTATTGGGAGGGGATCATCACAGGCATTCGTACTTACCCCGTCTTTCCACTACCGAACATCGAGCCAGCGGCCATGCTGCCGAGGGCACCGAGGCCGCTCAGGACGTCGCCAAATCCGCTTGGCGTCTTGTACGCTGCTCGACGCGCGAGTTCCGTTCTGTTCGACAGCAACGCTGCGTCGTCACGCGCAAGGCTGTTAGTCACGCCGATGTCGCGGCGCGCGCTTTCGGTCGCTCGTTGGTTCATGCCGAATACGTCGCCGTAGGACGCGGCTTTTGCAGCCTTTTTGGTGTTTTCGGTCGCTACGTTGAACGCATCGCCGATGCGTTTCGCAATCTCGCTTTTCACGATCGAGGGCGTGCTGCCGGAAATCGGAATGTCTTCGGCTCCGGTCGAGGCCGGTGCCGCGGTGTCAATCGCGGCTCCACGCTCAGCGACCGCAGCTTCCTGCGCTGCTGTATTCGCCGGCTGCGTCATCGTATCGAGATGCGCGTTCAGCCGTGCGGTGTTTGCTTCCTGGTCGACCTTCCGGCGGGCGAGGAACTGGTCGAGCACGGCGTTGCTGGCATCCGCCTGCGCCCTGGCGTTCGCCTCTGCCGAGGCGTTGGACATCATCTTTCCGCCGGCGGAAGCCGCGGCGCTCGCCGCGAGCAGGAGAAGTTCGGCTCCGAAGCACATGACTAGTTCACCACACGGCCGCTCGTGCCGTAGTTGAAACCAGAATTGATCGCGTTGCGATTCGGGGAGTACATCGCGCCGCGCACGAAGCCGCTGACCGGCTGTAAGATCGAACCGAAGATGTCTCCGAGGGACGACGTCGGTTTGGGCGGAGTTAGAGCGGTCATCGCGCCGGTCGCCTGAGCGGCGATGGAATCGGGATCGGCCGTCGCGGCGCTCAGATTGTAGAGGTCGGATTTCTGGCCTTCGACCTTGCCGCGAAAATCGTTCGCGGCGGTCACGGCGTTGTTGCCTATCTCGCCAAGCGTAGAGGCACGGGTTCGCTCAAGGTCGGCGAACTTGTTCGCCCCGATCGTCGATTCGAGCACCCCGCGACCGGCGAGCACCGCAGCCAACTTGTCCTTGGCCTTGTCATATTGGTGGCTGAGTTCAGGCGTCTGCGCGTTGAGATAATCATTCTCATACGCTTTGTAATATTCTGGCGTGAACTGACCGAAAGCCTGGTCGATGCGGAGATTACCGGCCTTAATCGCCGCTTCCTTCTCCGCCTGCTGTTTGTCGAGTTTCGCCTGAGTTGCCGCGGCAGCCGAAGCGCCGTTGTCGCCGTTACTAAAGCACATTTGCTCGAATCTTCATAGGAGCCGGTGCGGCGAAACCCGGAATGTGCAACCGCGCAGTTGAGAATTTAGCAGACCACGGGGGCCGTGTCATCACGCTTGGACTCCGGCAATAGTTTGAACACCTTGAAGCCGTCTTCGTAACATACGATAAAACCAAGTAGATTAAACCAGCGGTCGACTTGCGGATGTTTCGAATAGTTGTATGCGTAGAATACCGTACCCGGCCACTGCCTCGCCTGATTCGCGATGTGGCGGCGCAGCAAGCGAACCCCCCTCGCGCCCATCTCCCACAGCCCGGGCCGGCAGAGGAACCACGTGACTCGCGCGCGCCTCTGGCCTACATGCGCGTTATGGCCGAAAACGCACATAACCTCGCCATCCTCGTAGAGCGCGTGCGCGTGCTTGCCGAGCCATGAGCACGCTACTTTGACCGCCTGCCACCGGGATAGACCGGCGGCCTTGATATCCTCGTCTGTGCTTTCCGCCGGGTCATTGACGACGGTATAGACGTCAGCCGAGGAAGCGACACGGAACTCATGCTTCGCCACGTTAGTTTGCCTCCTCGTTGCCGAAGTGAATTGCGAAACTGGAAATGGTCGCGGACCCGGCGGCGCTGCATTCCATTTCGATGGCGGCGTGGCTGGAACGCCCGTCAAGCGTGACATTCTGTTCATGGTAAGTCGTGCGATGCATCCTACCTACATGAATTTTCTTTGTGTCGTCGTTCGGGTCGACCAGGAGATATGTGTCCCACACATTCGTCAGCGCAGCGTCGAATCCGGTGTACATCTTGAGCGTGGCGATTTTGTCGCTCGTCATAAACGGAGTGTGCACCTTGACGATCTGCTCGTTAGCATCAGGGTATGTCGTGCCTGCTTCGCCCCCATAGCAGTAGATTGTGTTGCCCGCGCGAGCGTAAAGTCGGCGGTCGATTGTCGCGAAATCAGTAACCGAGAATCCTGGGTCGTAGTACGACCATGCGGTGATTTTCGAACGAGGGTACTGCGAGAGCACGAAGATGTACTCTCCGATCGCTAACATGGGCCGGCGCTCGCGTGGCTCGACAATAGCGACCGCCTTGGCGATCTGCGCGTCCGTCAGTGTGGCGGCGTATTCAAGCACAAACGAATCGATCGCCGTCCCGATGTCATCGCTGGTCGGCACATTTGAGGAGTCGCGGGCGCGCAGCGAACGGTTGCCGGACGGGTCAAGGTAGAAAACATCCGTATTCGAGTAGGGCAAAACGGATCGTGGAGAAAACGTACCGGTGTTCGGGATCGACTTTTCAAGTGAGATGAGTTCCGCGTCAGTGTCGAGCGTGACAATACGAATCGAGCGTCGTGAGAACACCGCCCCGCTACCGTCGTATTCCGCCGCACCGACCAACCGCTCGGTGCCTTCGGTCTCGTTCGACATATTGATGAAACCCGCGCCGGTTGATGCGCTAGCGTCTGTCCAGTCGGTCGGATCGGACAACTTCGAGTAGCGCCACAAACTTCCCGCGGTGCTCCATAGACGTTTCTTGAAAATGAACACCGACGTTCCGGTCGCGGCGGCGCGTCCGGTCGCTGCATAACTTGTGGTGTTGATTGTGATAGTAAAGCGATCCGTAGGTTCGAAGGTACCGATGATTTCCGCCGTAACGACCTGTGCAACCGCCGAGACGGCCGTAACGCCGCCGGACATGGTTCCCGATGTCGTGACGGTCAAGTTGCCGCCTACCGTGTGCGCGAGCACATATCCGTTCGGGGTCGACCCGGTGCCGCTCGGTGCCTTTATGGTAACAGTCGCCCCGATAACACTCGCATCGTAGCCGTGCGTCGTGCTGCCTGCGTTGATCGCGGCAGCGAGCCGAATCGCGGTCGATGCGTTCGATGTCTTCCAGTAGACCAAACCGGAGATAAGGGGGGTGCCGTTGAGTGACAATGCGGTTACCGCATTGGCAAGACCCGCAGACCCTCCTGTGATTGTAACAGTCGCGGCGGCGCGCGCTTCAGCCACGGCGGGCACGTTTACCAGCGATGTTGTGAGGACAATATCCTGATCGTTGACGGCGCCGCCGTTAACCGTGGATTTTGAGATAGCAAATGCAGTGCCCGGAACGCGCGCGGTTATCGTGATGAGCGCTCCGGATGCGATCGCGAAAACATCAGGATCGCCAGAAAGCTTATCGGCCATGTACTGCGCCAGCGTGGCCGCGTCGGTTGCGCTGTCTACGATTGTGTCCCAATCCGTGACGCGAACACCGTTGTAGAAATGATGGATGTTTCCGCACGCATATTCGGCGACGACGTAAAGCTGACCATCAAATGCCCTAACGTCGAGCACGTCGACCATCGCGAGCGTGCTCGGCGCTTGTAAGCGCTGATACTGGACGCCATTAGGCATGAACGTCGCGAGATCGGCGGACCCGAAAGTGTAAAGCTGCCCTCGTACCGCCGCGAGGCCGAACGTGCCTTCAGGGAGTGTGTAAACCGTGACGAATTTCTTAGCCCGCTCAACGTCTCCGCCGCGCGTGATGTGGCCGTTCTTCAGCGTCCACAGCGTTCCGGGCACCCCCGCAACACGCTGCCGGCGCCTATCCATCCCAAATTTGAAGTCAGTGACAGCCAGATAGCTCACGGAGGCTACCCGCTGACGCGGACAGTCACCCGTCCGTTGTTGAACTTTCCGCCCACCGGAAGGTTTGCGAAATTGACAGGCGTGCCACTCGCGCCCTTGGCGCGGCCGGAAAGCCGGTCGTAAAGCGCGCGGGTCGCCTCTGCCACGGTCTTTGCGCTGCCGGTCTTCTGCTGTTCGAGTAGCTCAACCGCCGCGAGTCCGACCACAAGGTTGTCGTCGAGGAGACAAATGTCAGCGTCGTTCACCAGCGGGGCAAACTTCACGAAGCCGGTAAACTCGACTTGCTGGTCGTTGTCGCTCGGCACCGGCCAGAATTCAACCTGTAGATCACCACCCACATCGCGAACATCCCACTTCACGACAGGCGCGGATCGCTCGTCCGAAATCGAATCATAATCCGCATAGTCCGCGGATGTGATGCCGCGCTCGGTCGGAATCGGGATGCCGTTTTGGTAAACGACGACGCGTTCGATGCGCTCGTAATCCAGTTCGCCGGGCAGGTCATAGAATCGTTCGCCCGCGCTCAGGGTGACGCGGTCGAAGATACGCCGCAGATGCGGCCACTCCTTATCGTAATAGATAGTCTCGTAGTAGCGATTGAGCTTGCGTTTCAGCGTCGGAAGGTCGCTGACGCCAACGGACACATCGGACGCGCGGCCAAGTTCCTCACGAAGCATGGTAACGAGTTCGAGAAATGTCGTGCCGCGGGCCATTCGTCACACCTTAGGCGCCGCCGCAACGACGGTGCGCCGCGCGGGAGGGGGCGCGACTTCGGGCGCCGCCTGCTTCGCGTTCGGAAGCATCTTGTCCACTACGAGCTCTTCGACGCGCGGCTTCGCCGTGTCGGATGCCTTCCTCGCGAGTTCGAGCGCGGCCAGGATGCCGTTGCTTTCGACAATACGCTCCTTGAACGCCTCATCATCGAGAAGGCTTTGCGGCAGGGGGGCGTTGCCCGCGCCGAGCACACTCGCCACAACCTGCTCCCCGCTGCGCCCCATCATTTCGCCGTAGAGCATGGAAAGACGTTGACGCTCGGTGCGATCGCTGCGTTGCGCCTCTCCGATCTTCTGGATGTCGTAAACCGCCGGGTTGTCTCCCTCGTGGATGTGATCGAGAAGCATGATCTCCGCGGCCGTCACGGCATCCTTGTTGACCGTATTGAGCAGACTGCCCTTCAGACGAAGACGACAGGAATAAACGTCCATGACGGACCCTCCGTAGTTTGCTGAGAAGGACTGAGCGGGGCCGAAGCCCCGCTCAGATAATGCTTCACGAATATTGCGTGTTACCGTGGTCGGTCGGGTCCGCACCGACAACCATGAGCTGAAACGCCTTCGCGCCGTCGCAGGCAGCGTTCGGGTCGTAAGTGCCCCGCACGTCGCCCGTCGTAGCGGTCGCCTTCAAGGCGTCGCCCTTTACCACCGTGCCCGCAGTAGCGGCCGAACCGTCCTGCAATTCACGAAACACATGCGCGGTGCCCGGCAGGAAGAACGGCAGACCGAGCACGTCACCCGTGCCGATCGTGACTGTCGACGCGCTGTTCGCACTAATCGCGACAGCGGTGACAGTCTTGAACGCCTTCTTGCCGTTCGCGGCACCCGCATTCGCGCCGGTGATCGTCTCCTTGACGGTGACGCCGTACTCGTCAGTGCCCGTCACGGTGAGCGTCTTGGCGGAATCATCACCCGCGGACGTGATGATGACGTTACGCGGCACGTCGAAGGTGGCGACCCCGCCGGACGCAAGCGCGCCGTCAATCACGGCACCGGCGGCGGCCGTGATGGACGCCGATGTGCTAACGCCGTCGGCGTCGGACGTGATCGGTGACCCGAGAGTAACCACGGCGATCGGAGCACAATACGTGCGCTTGGTCGTCAGTGGATCATACGGATCACGATCGTCCTTACCGATGGCGTCGAACTGCGCCTGTACACGCGTCCCCGCCGGAATCGACGTAGTGCCGTTGTACGTGACAGTGATGCTCGCCGCGCCGAACGAGACGGTGAAGTTCGTAGGGGCTTCGAAATACGCTTGCAGTCCAGCCGCGAACATCTTGTGCGCGCGGCCGCCGGCGAACGTGCCGGCATTGGTGCCCGAAGGATAGGAAAAGGTGATCGTGCCGCCAGAGGCGACGGCCGAAGACACCGTGGTTTCAGAGCGATGCAACATGGTTTGTTTCCTTCCTGCGCCTTAAGCGATCGAGTAAACGCCGTGGCAGTTGCGCTGATCGCAGATCAGGCCGCCGGCGTAGGTTACCGCTCGATAGAACACATACTTGTTCTCCGGGCGCGCGGGAGTGTGCTTCTTCATGTTCTCGCCGTCGATCACCATGGGGTAGATGCGACGGTCGTCGAACACATAGAGATACTTGGACTTCGACAGATCGTCGAGCGTCGGGTCATACTGGATCTCCAAACCCTTGAACGCGATGTCCGCGACGGAAGCGTCGATCTTGCCGCCGCCCTTTGCCCAACCTTCGAGCGTATAGTTGCCCTTGGCACGGAGCTCCTTCTCGAAAGCATCCATGAGGTCGGACCCGGCGAGAGCGAGGTTCGGCTTGCCGCCGTAACGGCGAAGCTGGCGCCACTCCTTTTGTAAGGTCTGCACAAGGTTCTGGTTGGCTGCGGTTGACGAATCGATGGCGAGGCTGACACGATTACGCCACCACGAGTTTGCCACCTGGTCGATACCGCCGACGACACCCGCCGCGGACGGCGTGGTGGTGATCCATGCGGTGACGCCGGGAATCTGCTTGGAGTCCTGCGACCCATCAGACCAGAACATCGTGTTGAAACCGCGATCGAGACCTTCTTGCATGTCGTCGAGCTTGTCTTCGAGAACATTAGCAAGCGCCACCTGCTCCGCATGCGTCGAGGTCGTCGACCCATCCGTCGTGTCGGTGATCGAGATGCCGTTCTTCAACAGCTCGTGCATCGTGAAGGAGATACCGCCGTGAATGAGTTTCCACGGAGCGGTGACCTGCTTGATGTTCGCCGGGTTACGATACGTGACCGCGTCATCGTGTTCGAAACCCTGGATAGTCGTGGTGTACTCACCCTTGACGCGACGAGTGATGTTCTCCTTGCCGCCTTGAAAGGTTCGGGTCTTCGAACGGAGGCGGTCAAGAAGCGGTTTGTCCTGAAGCGATTGGCTCAGAATATCACCGCGCTTGAAGTGGAAGTCGATCGCCGCATTCGCAGCGTTTTCGAGTTCCTGGACAGTAAACGCCATTGTTGTTTTTCCTGCGAGTTGATGCCGTTACCGAGACGCTATCCCTGCCTGCACGGCTTCAAGGAATGTCTTCGGCTCCGCAACGGACTTTGGCGAAGCGCGCCCGCTAACATGAGGGTCGATCCGCGATGGTTTCGGCGCGAAAGCTTTCATCTCTTTCGTGACGTCAGTGTAGATGCCTTCCAGCATCTTCACGACATCCGCCTTGGTCTTCGGGAAACCATCTGCGCCGCCGGTAAGCAACGCCAACTGGACCTTCTCATGAATTCGAGTCTGCTTCAGATGCCAATCCGGGTCTGTCTTCCGCTTCGCGTCTTCCCACTCGCCGGCCGTACTCTTGGCCTGGCCGATCATGGCCGCCTGCTCATCGCGCTGCCTGTTCTCGGCGTCGCGCTGTTGCTGTTCGGTCATGCGGCGGTTCGTGTGCTGGTTCTCGACGCGTAAACGCGCCGTTTCCCGAGCCGTCGCCTCGTCGGTGTAACCAAGCCGAACTTTCTCGGCGAGATCAGCAGGGAGATTCCCCTGCCCGACGACGTCACGCAACTGCTGATAAATCGGCTGAATGAGTTCCCACGCTTTCACGGGGTCGTTCTTCATCGCAGCCATAATCTCAAAGCCGGTGTTGACGTCCTGGCTATCCAATCGGTTCTCGACGAGAAAGCCATTCAGCCGGTCGTAATTCTCGGCTTTGCCTTTGAATACGTCCCGTTCGCTTGACACCTTTTCGATTTCGGTGCGTTGCGCCCGGTTCGATCCAAGCAGTTGTTCGAACCGCTTCGCGGTCTTTACGCTGATTCCGCGCCGTTCCTCGTCAGAGAGCGGTTGAACCTCGCCCTCTTTGCCGGGGGTGGTCGCGTTTTCCGCGGATTCCTTCTCCGGGGTGGTAGAGCTCGGCGACGGCTCGTTATCCGCATCCGAAGGGTTGAGTGCGGCGGTAACCGCATCAACCATGGACTTGGCGCCTAGGGTGTCCGCAGGGGACGATGCCGCGGTGTTCGCGTCCGAAACCTGTGTGGTGTCTACCGGCGTTTCCGTCGTGTCCACCGTGGTCGTTGACGAGTCGGCCAATTAGCGTCTCCGTATTCGACAGTCTCCCCCTAGTACACCCCGCGCGGGATGTAGAAGGAGACCGTTTCCTCTTTGTTTTCTCAAAATCCTACAATGCGGTCAAGCGAGTTGCTCTTGCGCCTCCCCCGGAGCGGGATACGCCGGTTGTGCGCCGGGGGTGCCCCCGCTCGCGACCGGCGCGTTGTCCCCGCCCCGCACGCCCTGTGCATTCGGGTCGGTCGACGGGTCCCCCGTCCCCGGCTGCGGCGCCCCCGTCTGTCGGCTCATAGCGGCGTTCAGAGCCGTGATGGAAGGAAGCCCGTCGACGAAAAGCTCGTCAAGCGGCACGTCAATGATTTCGCCGTAACGCCGTGCCAGAGCCTCCGGCTTGATCCCCGGAAGCTGTACAAGCATCGGCGTCACCCGTTCGAGCTTCGCCGCTTCCTGCGCGGCGTTTGGCCGCCCAGAAGAACCGGCCTTGATCGTGAGCATCAAATCCTTGTTGATGTCTTCACGGGTCGGCTTCATGCGCGGCCACGCGCACCCCGGCCCGCAAATCTCGGCGACCGTCTCGTAACTCAGTTCGGATAGACAAAGGTGCCCGAATTCCTTCGCTATCTCTGTCAGCATATCGTCCAAATCGTCCACGTTATCCGCGTTAGACGAACGCGAACTCTCCGCCGCGATCGATGTTTCAGTAGCCGTGTCCCCCGACGTGGTGCCAAAATCCGCCTCTTGCGAGCCAACCGAGCGTAACACGTCTTTGAACGATTCTTCGACCTGATACATATTGGGGTCGATACCCTGCAGCCGAAGCGGCTGCACCTTGTCCTCTATCTTCTCTCGCGGCCCGAGACCGGCCAGTTCGATATAGCTGTGCGCGGCCGCACCCGTAAGCTTGGCCTGGTCTTCTTCCTCAAGCGCGCCCGGCGCACCCACATACCGCGGTCGATTCGCTATCCGGTGTTCCCGAAGCCCCTGCCGCGCGCGGTTATACTCCGCGACCGAATCCTTCATCAGTTCCATGTCGGACGGCGGGAAAAGTTCTTCCTCATCCTCGATTTCGTTGAACACAAGCGGAAACAAGTCAAAGAACCGACGCAACTTCACCTTCGGCGCGGCGGGGTCGACGATGAAATCCGGGTAGCCGTCGCAGACGACGTAGACCTGCCCGCTCTCGCGGTCCCATACTTCGTAACAACGTGCCTTCGCGTCTTTGTTGTCCGCATTCGGCTTGCCGGCCGTATACCTCCCTTGGGGGTCCGGCATGACGCGCGCGGTGAACGCATTCTTGACGTCCACATTCCATGTTTTGAGGATTTCTTCGCGAGTCTTGTCGTAGATGTACGCGATCCACCCCGCGCCGGCGAGCGTCTTCAAGTGGACACAGTTCTTGTCGATCAGCACGGAATGAAATTTCGGAAAGCCCCACACCGGGCCTTCACTCACGACGGTTTCTTCCTCGTCTTGCAGCGTTTGCAGCGCAAACTTCAATTCCGTCAACCGCGCCGATTCATCTTCATAGCGATCGTCCCCCGACGCCATCTGATCGAGCATCGCCTGCACGGATGAAATCTGCCGCTCCATGTCGCCGATTTTCGCCGTAACCTCAGGATTTTTTTCCAACGCGCGCTGAAAGCCGAGTCGCACGTAACCGGCCGAACACACTTTCGCTCGGCGAACGACTGCTTTCATCTGTTGCTTGAACCCCGCCTCTTGAATAGACGTGAAATGTCCCCACAACAAAGCGAGCGACTGGCTGACCCGGTCAACCATCGACATGTAATCCTGCGCCGCCTTCACTTCCGTCATGACTTGGGCTGCTATCGGGTCGCCCATCGCCGCGCCCTGCACGGCCAGTTGCAAGGTTTCCGCCTTACCGTCCCACACGTTGAACAGGAGTTTGCGAGTCCGCTTCGCGATGACCTGGGGGTTCTTGGCATACAGTTTTGACACCGCCAGATTCGTCTGCCGCACGGCGACACCGACAACGAAATTCCCGGCGTCGACCCATGCCTTGTCCGCGCCTTTGCGCGCGAGGAACATATCTTCGCGTGCTTGTTTGAACTTCTTCTCGTGATGCTTCTCGCTGTCCTTAAGCATCCGCAGGCGTTCTTTGACCAGCTCCGCGCGACCAGGCGCGACTTCCGGCAGGTCGTCCCATGCGGGTTTCGATGCGGGCGCGTCGAGGCCCGCCGAAGAATCATACGTGGTTTCGTCTACCATCCGGCCCGCGCCTTTTTCTGCTGATCCGAGTGTGAGCGGGCGAGTGATTTCCGCAATATCCACTCAATCGAGCCGGACGGCGGCCCGTCAGCCTGCGGCCGTTCGGCCGCCGGCGCGATTTCCTTCATCAATCCTTGCCCTATATGGGCCAGCCAATCAACAAAGTCGTCTTTGGCGCCCGCCGGAAAGCGCAAAAGCTGCGCCTTGGCGTCCGGCCACCACGGAGCGAACGCCGGAAACCGAACCTTATGCATCTGTACCCGCCCCTGAATGGCGCGAGCGCGGCGCGCCTTGTCCTTGGCCGCAGGTACAGGGTCGATCGAACAATAGGTGCGCGTTTCCTGCATACGCTTGAACAGGAACGGGCCGAAACTCTTTGAAATGTTCTCGTCTTCCATCCACCAAAGCAACGGTCGATGCATCTTGAACTTCTGTACGAGTACATCCACCACGTCATCCGTTTCCATGTGGTCCCACACAAGATCCGGCAGAACCCATATGTCGTCATTGTGGTCAATGCCGACACACCCGATGACATTCGCATCGTTGCGCTGATCGGTTGTCGTCGCGTGATCGCTGGCGCCGTAAATACGCATGCGCTTCACGTCGGGGAGTTCGTGACGCTGATACTCGACGAGATCGTCGGATTTGAAATAAATGCCTTCGTCTGGCGTCGGCTTGCCCATACGCAACGCGGAAAAGCCCTGTGGGTCCATCATCTTTGTGCGCGCGAGAAACGATAGCGGAAAGCGCGAAGACCATAACGATACGATCGGTTTGCGGCCGAACTGCTCCACAACAAGCGGGTCCGTCTGCTCCTCCAGCGTTAGGCCGAGCGCCTCCGCGAGTTTTGGGTCGGAAATGACGGCAGGAATATTGATGTAGTGCCACCCGTCCGCGACGCCTTTGTAGAGCTTATTGCGGTCGGGGTGCTCCGGGTCACACAGACGCCCGATAAGGTCGTCTTCGTTCCATCTTGTGTTGTGGGTGACCATACCGTCCGCGATAAAGTTTTCAGTGCCCTCGACTTGGATGTCGAACACCTCTTCTCGCCCGCAAGGCGTAATGCTGCGCACCGCTTTTGCAACGAAGCAGTCCGTATGCTCTTGCTCCCCCCATTTGCACGAGAAAATCTCGGTCCGAACCGGCGTCGGGGAGTTGGGCGGCTGCACTCTTGCAGACCACGAGTGCACATTGGAAACGCCATACCCCACCGAGCGCGCAAGATGTCGAAGCCCTCGAAGCATGTTCTGATTGCTTGAGGCGACCGCGCGTTGCCGCTCCTTGTCGATCGTTCCGTCCGCGTGCAAGAACCCATCGACAAATGCCTTGCGAACGTCAAATGATTCCCCAAACAGCCAATTCGGTAATCTTTTCGTTTTTGCTTTGCCAACGAGGCCGTGCTCCACAAACCACTTACCCGGAGCCTGCCTTTCGGTGCGCCAATACCCGAACCGAGTCCGTTTAGGCACAAACCCAAACTGCTGCGCGAAATAAACCTCAAAAAGCGCGTTTTCGTCTTCATTCTTGGAAAAAGCCGCGCACGTCACCCACGCCCTACGCGGGTACTTACCATTCATCGTGTCGCGTCGCGTAACCCAGCCGCCCCCAAACATAAAACCGAGCAGCCACGCTTGTTCTTCATCCAAGCGAGAAGACTGTACAATGTCTCGCTTCGCCGAAGTGACAATGCGGTCGCCAATAACAAGATCCCGCAACTTAACCCATTCAGTCGACCCGTCTTCACGCTGCACCAAAAACGGATGTCTGACGTTAGCTCGCACGCACCCGTTGCCTGTGCGGACTTCGTAAATGGAGTCCTCGCCCTGACTCCTGTGGTTAAGTACTTTGGCGGAAACGAATTGGCCGCTAGACCACGAAAGTACCATATCCCCCGGCACAACATCGCGCAGATATTTTTCCGTGCCGTCAGCCATTGAGACCGGCGTATCCCCAGTCATACAGTGCACAATAATGATTCCAGCTTGGCCGGTGCATCGTGTCATCGCGACGCGGTTGAACCACTTCCATACACGCTCGCGGTAAACCGGGCTTTGCGCTTCTTCATCGGACTTGATAGGGTCATCAACGAGAAACATATCAGCGGGCTTACCCGTGCCCGAACCGCCGACGCCAACAAATGCGGTCTTCCCCTTAGCCGTCGTTTGCAGCAAGCTTTTCGCCGCGCCGCCTTTCCGAAGCTCGTGTTCTGGGAAGACAAGCCGATGCGTCGACGACTGAACGATGCGGCGCACGTCGTCACCGAATTCATTCGCCA
>ERZ761584.381-NODE-381-length-14469-cov-7.512765_pt1 | contig 14469 bp, 15 predicted proteins | sample MGYA00512168_ERZ761584 | MGnify/ENA primary metagenome ERZ761584 (study PRJEB28899, sample SAMN03785564) | bioreactor sludge metagenome | biome: EBPR Sludge; feature: EBPR Bioreactor; material: 0.22µm filtered reactor supernatant | place: Saint Lucia: Queensland...
TCGCACAGGGCATCCTGAATACAGTCGTAAAGGCGTTCCCGATACTTGCCGTTGTCGCCCTTATCTACGGCGCCGTAAAAGCATACCAGTCGTGGACGGCATCAACGGACGAAACTACCCGGGCGCAACAGAAACTGGCATCGGCACAAAAGGAGGTGGCCGAGGAAGCCGGGAAGGAAGCGGCGGTTCTCAATAAAAACATTGACATTCTCAAGAAGGCTGCATCGAGCACGACCGAACGCGCAGCGGCAATCAAGGCCCTGCAGGAAGCCTACCCCGAATACCTGCGGGGCATGGACTTGGAAAAACTTTCGGTCCAGCAGTTGACCGACCTGCAAAGCCGGTTGACCGGAGAGATTATCCGGAGCATCGCCGAGCGCAAGAAAGCCGCCGCGCAGGATGAAGAGTTTGCGAAGGCGGCAGAGGCCACCATTGCCAGACAGCAGCTGCGCCAGCGCGGAAAGGTATCTGTGCAGGACATCGGCACGATTGGCGAGGATCCGCTTGGCCTCAACAGCCTGATTGGCCGCACGACGTTCATTAGCGATGAGGCAGAGCAGGCGGCATTCAAGCGGGCAGACGAGTTCTACACAAACGTAATTGAGGGCAGCACCAAGGCCGCTGCGGAAATAGAGAACGTTTTCAATGAGGCGTTTTCCCTGCGGAATGTCGGCACAGAAGAAATTGCTGCATCCGCCGCAAGGGAGGTGTTGGAAGATGCGGCAGAGAAGGCAGAAAAACAAAGGGTGAACCTGCGCAAACTGTCCATTGAGGAATTGAAGGCACTGGATACCGATGCGGCGAAGGAAGAGATAGAGCGCCGGGAGAAGGCCGAAAAGCGGTTCAAGGAACTGGCCGAGCAGCGCCTCAAAGATGAAAAGTCGGCGGCTGAAAATATCTACCGGCTGCAACAGGACCTTATCAAACGCACGTTCGACGGGCGCATTCAACTGGCACGCAACGAAACGGCCAGCGCCATATCCGCGCTGGTCGGAACCCCGCAACAGATAGAAGCCCAAAAGCGTCTGCTCGAAGAGAAATTGCAGCAGACGATTGCGGCAATCGAAAAAGAACGTTCGGACGCTCAGGCAAAGGCACTGGCCGACATCGCAGCATTCCGACAGCAGGCAGCCCAGGCAGCAGCGCAGAGCGCAGAAGCCAGCAGCGGGCGGCAACTGGATGTCATCCGGCAGTTGAACAGCATTGATGAAACGAAGGCTGAGGGCTTTTTCAACCTCGAACAACAGCGCCTTGAAGAGCAGCGGAGGCAGGGCATCATATCGCAGGAAGAATACAACGAGCGCACGGAAATACTGGAACTGCAACACCAACGGGCTATTTTCGAGATACGCAACGAATCCTTTGTTGCCGAAAAAACCCTTATCGTACAGCAGCAGCAGGATAAACTTGCCCTGCTCGCTTCGGGGTTCGAGCAGGAACTGGCACGGATAAACGAGCAGGAGGCACAGCGCAAAGCGGCGCTGGAACAGCAACTCGAAACCGGAGCGATTGACCAGCCGACGTTCGACGCGGCCCAGCAGGAAAACATCGCGGCGGCGAACCAGGCGCGACTGGATGCCGAGCGTGAGTTCCGGGAAGAGCAGGCGGTTATCATACAGGACGCTTCGCAGCAGATACTCGACACGGAAGTTGAATTGGCAAACCAGTCGCTTACCCTCCAACAGGACACGGACGCCCAAAAACTGGATTCGGCCAAGCGGACAGCCGAACAGATTGCCGCGTTGCAAAGTGCGCAACTGGATTCGGTGAGCGAATTTGTTGGTGGAGTTTCCCGGCTGTTGCAACAGGATGTGGAGAACCGGCGCAAGTACGGCGCTATCCTGAAGGTGTTGGCGCTTGCTGAAATCGCCATCAACCTGCGCAAGGAGTTGTCGGCCATCGCCCTGGCTGCGGTTCAGGCTGGCGCGGCCACCGGGCCTTTCGGCATCTTCACGGCGGGTGGCATCTATGCTGCGCAGGCGGCAACTGCCATCATACGGGCATCGCTCAACGCAGCGTCCGTACTGCTCCAAAAGTTTCAGTACGGCGGCGCCATTCCTACCGAGCAATCCATAGCGCGTGTGGAAGGCGGCTCGATACCCCGCGAATCGGGCGAAATCAAAGGAAAGTCACACGCAGATGGCGGTGTGAAGGCAATCTACAACAAACGCCTCGTGGAGTTCGAGGGCGGCGAATACCACCTGCGCAACGGCAAGGAGACATACATCATCAACCGGAAGTCAACCAAGCAGTTCAAGGAAACACTGCTCCGGCTCAGCGATAAGCCCAACCAGTTCAGCCGCAAGCGGCGCGAATTGGCATCGCGCATAAACGCGCACGGCGGATGGGGCAAGAAATTTGCTGTGGGTGGTATAGCACCGGCGCCGCTCGACGTAAACCCGCTGGCCGCGCCACAGGTGTCCACCTCGAAAGAGGTGATTGTGAACGCTGCCAGCCGCGAAGACCTGGACGCTGTGCTCCAAGTCGCACAGGGCGCCATCGCGATGGCAGATGCTACCAACAACCGCATTGACAATATCGTGGTGGTGAACGACCCGCTGGAAACCCTCGAAAAAGGGAACGAGCAGGCCACCGTTAAACAGACGCGCAACCTATGACCGTAGCGAACCATTCAGAAAAGGATGTCCATGTGTACCGAATCTCAACCGAGGTTCGCGCAGAGGTTCGCGCCGCTTATGAAAACTCCGAATGGCTGTGGCTCGTGAAAATCTGGAACGAGCACGCCGTTACCAGCCGCCGTCTTTGCGCCACCTGCCCGGACAGCATTCAAATTGTTAAGGCATTCACACCGCTGCTATGGCAAGAGTAAACCTGAACGAAATCATCCGGGACGGTCGCAGTGCCACCCGGCAGGAAAAGAATATGCTGTTCATGGATTACGTCTGTGAAACGACATGTATCCGCGTCATCAAGTTGATGTCAGAATGTGAAATCAACAGGATATTGGCACTGCATTTGTTTGATTACCATGTACTGCAACTCAATCGCGATAGAGGTTTAATGATCCGGCACATAGGGCTTGCCCTGGGCGTCACAAAATCAACGATGTACCGTTGGTTTCCCGCCCGCGCCGACCGCGAATCTGTTTACGACGAACCTCAACGCGATGCCCAAGTTTCTCCAGCACCTCAACGAAATTATTGACTCCTCTGCCGTGGCGCTGCTCAGCGCCCTTTCCCGCGTATTGTTCATGTCTGGCAATGACTTCAAGTCCCGCGCCGCTACCTTTGTGGCGTCTATCTGCGCGGGCCTCGTGGCGGGCATCGTCGTGTCCAACTTCGAGTCGTTCAATTCATGGGGTGACCTGGTTGTATGCGTGTCGGCCCTGTGCGCCCGCGAAACGATTGACTGGATCGCAAAGAAGATGGCCAACCCTTTGGCTTTTTTTTGGGAACTTCGCAGCCAAAAGCAACCCGATGACAAAGATTCTGACAATCCTTAACCTGATCGGCAGCGCCTCGGCCTTCGCTTACTTGCTGTGGTGTATGCGCTCCACGACCCGCGATGACGCTCACCAGCTGCTGATTAAGTTCGAGTGGGGCCTGCTCACGGCGCTGGGCCTTACCTTCCTGCACCAACTCCGGGTGCTTGTCGGAGACGCGCTGCCGGCATATATCCCGTCCGGATTCTCGCACCTGACGACATGGGTTTCGGCATTTTTTTTCGCCCGTTACCTGCGGATGAATTTCAGATAGTTTCCCACGCATGGGAATAAAGCGGCGCAACGGCACGGCTCTTGTCTCACCTTTGCGCTATGCCGAGGAAATTCATTTTTGGGGACAAGGCTATTACAGCCACCAACCGCGCAGGCAAGCCGGTGAACATCGCACCTGCGATGAACCTCGCCGGTGGCACCATCAACATCATGATATGGGGGGAAATCTCCGAGTGGTGGGGCGTCAACAGCCGCGACGTGTACTGGGCGCTCAAGGGCCAGAATGTTTCCCAAATCAATGTTTTCATTTCTTCGCCGGGCGGCGAGATTGACCAGGCGTTCGTCATCCACGACATGCTGCACGGCCACCCGGCCAATGTCACGGCCTATCTCGTGGGCCAGTGCGCCAGCGCCGCCACCATCATTGCCTGTTCAGCCGACGAAGTTATCATGTCCAACCAGTGTATCTATATGATACACAAGCCGTCGTGGATTTGCTGGGGCGATGCCGAGGAAATGAAAAAGGCGGCTGAGATTCTGGACAAATACCAATCGCTTATCATCAACGTGTACATGCGCAAGACCGGCATGGATGCCGCCGCGCTCAACACGCTGATGAACGCCGAAACTTGGTTCGAGCCATCGGAGGCGCTTGCAATGGGATTCGCCGACAAGGTTGTTGAATCCATCGAGGTGGATTTTCTGCTTCCTACAACCGGCGCTGAGCAACCGCAAGAAGAAACCACATTCAGCAACACAAGTACCTACCGGGTAGCGGCGCTTGCCGCCCTTGAAAAAGGCATGCGCCCGGCGAATAAAGCGGACATCCGCAAACTCAAACTCTCACGTACAAAATCTACTAACGTCATGTTCGGAACAGACTTCTTCACCAACATACTTGATTTCCTGCAAGGCAAAAAGGCGCTTGCCAAAAATGCCAACCTCGACGAGTTGGCCGAAGAATTGGCCGGGGACGAGGACTTGGCGGAAACGCTTCAAAACTCGGCCATTGAAAACGCAGTCAATACGGCGGTCGCCAAGGTCAAACCAACCGCGCTCACCATGGAAAGCCTCGTTGCGCTGGTCGAAAAGGCCGGGGACGACGATAAAGCCAAAATCGCCAAGGCGCTCAACATCCAGCCCGCTGAATCGAAAAAGCCCAAAGCCGGTGCATCCGCTGAAGGTGATGACGAGGAAAGTGAAGAGGAAGAGGGCGAGGACGCCCTGACCGCGCTCACCAACCAGTTCACTGCGCTGCAAACGGAATTGGCGAACCTGAAAAAAGGCGGATCGGCCACCGCGCCGACCAACGGCAAAGCGCCGCTCAAGGCCAAAAAAGACGGCGAAGAATCCACCGGCAAGGTTTCGGACGCGCAACTCAAAATCGCCAATGATTCCCTTGCAAAGGGCTACATCACCGCCGAGCAATACGAAAAGGTGACCGGCCAGAAGCCGCCCGCCCGCAAAAAAGGGTAAGGAGGGATCGCCTTCAAATTGACCGACACAACTACTACTCACTCAAGCAAATAAACACAAAAGCATGGAACCTGTTATCCTGCTCGATTTGGACACCCATGATGCCAACGCGCTCGTGTTGGAACCGGCGTTCAACTACGACAACGTGTTTCAGCGCAACCTCAACGTCTATAAATTCGAGATAGGCGTAACGAAGTTCCGCATGACGCACCTCAGCCGTCCGACGAACGTTCTCCAGCCTAAACTCGGCTGCGATGACTGGAACCCGACCGTCAACTTCTCGCTGCGCCCCTGGGAAATCGGCAGCGTGGAATACGAACTGATGGGCGAGCAGTGCCCGGACGAGTTCGACCGTGGCTGCGCCCGCAACCTGAAAAGCAGTGCCGACGAACTCAACCGGCTGGGCGGCTCCAACCCCACCGTGAACGCCATCGAAATGGCCATGGCCATGCAGACGCGCCGGGCGCTGGTGGACAGCATTTTCAAAATCGCATGGTTCGGCGATGTGAACTTCTCGGCGAAGGTTACTGCCGGCGCGGTGAACATCTCGGCACTCCCGCTGAAGGAGCAGCAGAAACTTACCCGGATGCTTGAGCATCACAACGGGTGGTGGAGCGAAATCCAGGCCCGCGTCGGCGCCAGCGGCGAATACGTCAAGGTGCGCTACGTGGACAGCAATGACGGCACGGCGGGCGGCAACGCCACCGACCCGGCCAACATCGCCGACTACCTGCGCGAACTGCGTATGGCCGCTCACCCCATCCTTCAGTTCTGGAACCTGGACCGCCCGAAAGTCGAGTGGCCGGTGTACCTGTTGCAGCGCGGCCTGTTCGACGCACTCTTCAAATACTACGAATCGCTGGGAACGGAGATTGCCAACCGGTTCATCATCGACGGCAAGCCCGTCGAAAATGCCCTGGTGTTTGAAGGATATACCGTGCTGATGATGCCCGAGTGGGATATGTTCGACTTCGAGACGGGCAAGATGGCCGCCAACGGCCAGTCGCTCACGCAGCGGGCAATCTTCACGGCGCCGGAAAACCTGTGCGGCATCGCCCATGCAAACAGCCTCGAAGGCGCCCCGGAATCGGCTCTGGTCATCCAGAAATCGCCGCTCATCAAGGACAAGGGCAAGTCGTGGATGTATGCATCGCTGGGAATCGGCTTTGGCATCGCCCAGCCCATCCTGATGACTGCCGGCTACAACTCGTCTGAAACCTACGCATAGTAACCAATCGGTTTAAACCCAATCTTTTAACGCTAAACATTCTCAACAATGAGCGTCATAACCGCAATCACATTGGCGGCATGTCCCAAAGCGCGGGCAGGGATTAAAACCCTTTGGGCCGCAAACTGTGCCCAGGTGGACACCCTCACGTTCAACGCCACGCGGGAGATCACGGCCATTACGATGGTTGTGGCAACGCCGGCCAACGTGTTCAAGCGCATAGACTTCGAGGAAAACACAGCCTTTTTCAACCAGGCCAAAGTGCGCAACAAGTCGGCAGTCAACGTCACACAGACCATTTCGTTTGTGGAGCCGGGATTGTCGAACACGGTGCGCAATGCCCTCGAAGACCTCAACGGCAACTGTTGCCTGCATGTGATCGTCTTGGACAACTCCAACAACTACCACTACGCGGGCATCTCGTTCGACATCGAGTCGGAGGAATGGAGTTCCGACAAGATGAAAACCGGCGAAGGTTCGTCCAATACCAACACCGACCCGACCGCCGACCAGGCAGAATACATCGAGACCGTTGTTGGTAACTCGGTGTTCTACGCGCCCTTCTGGACGCTGGGCGATGCAGGCATTCCGGTGTAACCCTGGCGGGTTGGTTCTCCGGAGCCTGCCCGCTTTACATTCATCACGCAAACATCAATTCAGATGGCAGACGTAACCGCGCCCCAGGGCGCAGAACAAACAAAGGGCTTCAAGGTGTTGCGCCAGCAGGACGGCCTTGTGACCATTTGCAAGGCCGGGAAAAAGGTCGTGTTCCTGAACCACGGGAGCAAGGACGTTGACTTCCCGACCAAAGGCAATACCGTCCGGCCAGCCTCGCAGGAACTGCTCAAAGCGATTTACGACACAGATGAATCGTATGCGCAGTTGATCGAAGCGCCGAAAGACCACAAAGCCCCCTGGCAGCAGGGAAAATAATATCGAGGAATGACTACCGACTTGGCAGCCTACGAAATTGATGAGGGTTGCGGTAGTTGCCCGGACGAATCGAATCCCAAAAAGACGCGATTTGGCCGGCGCAAGACCGGGGCTTTCGGAGACGTGTACGACCCGGTTGCCGAGGAGCTGCGCGACGTTGAACTCGCGCCCATGATTTACGGGGCATTTCCGATTGTGCCGTTCTTTGACAATTCCGATGCAACCCTTCGTGTCCTTCGCCGGATGCGTGAACTGTCACCTACCCACGCTTCCTGTGTGGGCAATATCCGGGACTATGTGTTTGGCGGCGAACTGACCGTCCGGCGCTACGTCGAGCCAGGCATGGCCTTCGACATGGAGCAGGATACCGAACTAAGCAAGCCGGAAAAAGCGGTGTTCACGAATTTCGTGCGCTCGCTCAACCCGCAACTGACGTTCGAGCAGATACTTGGAGAAAGCATAGGCATCTTCGAGAACCTGAAAACCTATGGCAACGGCTTTTTCCGCATTGATGCGGTTCAGGTAACGGGCAAGTGGTTTTTCTACTTCGAGTCGGTGGACGCTGAAAAGTGCCGGTACCTGGCAACAGAGCGCGGTGAGGATAAGGTGATAGTCATTTCGCCCGAATGGACGGCGCTGTACATCCAGAACCATCCGCCCGAATTCGTGGACGTGTACCCGCAGTGGTCGGACTACGGAGACGGAAGGATGTCCACCATCATCCACATCAAAAACAAGGTGGTGGGTCGCGACTGGTACGGGCTGCCGGATGCTTTCGGGTCTCTCTACTGGCAGTACCTCGAAGTGCAGCAAGGACAGCACGGAACGGAAGGCTACGCCAACGACTTCATTGCGCGGGTTTTCTTCGAGATAACCGCAGAGGAAGATGACGACGGCGACGAGGACGATTTCGACACCGCTGTTCGAAGGACTTTCACAAACCAGGCATCTCGCTACGGAGAGCAGCCAAAGCGGTACATGATACGCCGCAGGCTTCCGACCGACCCGGCTGCACTGGTTCACGAGTTCAAGGCCAACACCGAGCACCAGTACCACTCCGTGATGTCCGCGACCGCTGAGCGCGAAATACTGAAGGCGCATAACTGGCACTCCGTTTTGCTGGGGGCGCCGACGCCGGGACGCATCGGACAAAATGAAGAGTTCAAGGAGGTGTACAAACAAAAGTACAACTCCGTGATCCGGCAGTGGCAGGAGCGGTCATTACGCCCAATCATTCAGGGGTTTCAAGCCTGTGAAATGCTGCTTAACGGACGGCTCGACATCACAACGCAATACTCGTTCGGCCTTTTCAACCTGTACGCAGAGTACTTGAAAAGCGAAGCCAACGCGATGAAAGAAAACAAGAACCCCAACACACCGCCTGACAACGCTGACGATGGCACTGACGTATGAATTCGGGAGCGCAGAAACGCTCATCACGCCGCAAGAAGTCATAGACTTCGGGCCGGTTGATCCAGCCTCGTATGGGGAGAGCCGGAAACAGAACATCAGTGTCAGGGAAGAAAAGTTCTTTCTCAAGTGCATGGGCATCGCCTTTTACAAGGCGCTCATGGCCGACAAGGTGAAATACCGCACGGTTGCAGGCACGGGCATTGTCGTGTACGTCAACTTCCAAGAAGGAACGGCGTACGCATCTGGAAATGTGGTGCTCTACAAAAACCGGTTGTACAAGGCAAAGTCGGCAACGACAACGCAACTGCCGACCGATGAGGGCTATTGGGCGCTTGCGCCGAGGTTTGCAACCGATGAGTACAATTACCTGTGGGAACGCTACCTGCGCACGCTCCTTGCCTTTGCGATCAATAACGACACGGTGTTCTATCGCATCGTTTCAGATACGCCGATGGGTGTGGTGCAAAAGTTCGAGGAAGGAAAATCAAAGGCGCTCGATGTAAAAAGCGCCGGCAGGTTGAAGCAGGAATACGTACTCGACATTGACGACATGATGCACACGATGGACGTGTTCATCCGGGAAAACCCGGAATCGTTCCCGGACTATGCGCCCCTAAATGACAAGTGCGTAGATTGCGCCCCAAACAGAAAGCGGCATTATGGATTCAACACAACCAAGCGGCCCTACGCCGTGTAACAAAGGCATAGCAGATTTGGTGAGCCACACGCTCAAACTGATTGACGACGGGTTTACCAAATTTGAGAAAGTAAGCGATGAAACGGCGCGGATGAGAATAGCGATTTGTGAGGGATGCACAGAGCATTTCATCGTGGAGGAAAGAAGGTGCGACCTGTGCTGTTGTCCGATGGACTTCAAGGTTACGCTCAAATACGACCCGATAAAAGGGGTTCAAATACTTAAAAAAACGCCCATCACTTGCCCTATAGGTAAATGGTAGGCATCATCATTCAAACGTTCAGAAAATGAGCACATCCTACGACGGCTTCATTTTGAAGCGCAACAACCCGGACGCGAATCCTTCCAACGCGCTCAAATTCACCAACCTGAGCGGACTGTGTTGCGGCGACAAAGCAGCCGCCATAATCTGCCGCTATACCGCCACAATCACCGGCGTTTCCGGCACCACAGCTGTTGACCAGGTGAACATCGGCGGCACCACCTACACACTCGACGGCGCCTACCTGGTCAACCAGGAGCGCGAACGCGATGCGCTGGTGGCGAACCTCGAACGCCTGGTCAACAGCCTTGGCTACGACGGCACCGGCAACATCCGCGCAACCCTGACATCTACCACGCTCACGGTGGACGTTGACTACTCCGATCTGGAATTTGGCTGGCTCGAAGCGGACACCAACCCGTTCATCCCGACCGCCTGCCAGATGATTGGCGACGTGAACACCGGCCAGTGCGATGCCGGGGCTACCGCTGCGGTTGTGGCCGAAACGGTGGTCGTGAAGCCTTACAGCACCGGGACGATTACCAACGTCACCATTGACGACGGCGGCGGCGCGGTGTACAACGGCGACCTGACGAACGGCGTTACCGGCAACGCGACGGTGACAACGGATTCGACCGGCCAGAAGGTAATCACGCTCAACGGCGCAGCAGGCGGCGAAAACTGGACAGGCACCGTGACGTTCACCATAACCATCACGCAAAGCGGGTGCAGCGCGTGGACGCGCGTCATCAAACTGGTACTTCCGTAAGGAAACGACATGAGCGTAATCACGCCTATAAATCAGGTACTCTGCCCAAGTGCGCGCGCCGGACTGGTGGCCATTTGGGCAGTGCCTTGTAACGAGGTGATTGATGTGCTCGTGGATCCGATATTGCACACCGTCACGAACGTGATACTGGAGGTTGGGTCGGAGTGGAAACGGATAGAGTTCGAGCCGGGAACCGCGTACCTGATGCAGGAAAAGTTGATAGCGAAGGGCTATACCGAATACGTCAAGCAGACAATCTACTTCGAGGAATACGGGCTGTCACCGACGATGCGCAATGCCCTTGAAGATTTGAACGGAAACTGCTGCATGAACGTCATTGCCGAGGATGAGGCAGGGAATTACCACTACTGCGGAATCTCGGTGCGGGATACGGATGAGTTCAACGACAACTTGCGGACGGCGGACGGCACGAGCGAGACGGGCGCTGACCCGGAAACGGACGTGGCGAAATATACCGAATCCCTGACCTGTATCTGCGATTTCTATGCCCTGATCACCATTGACCCGAACGACTTTAACCCGTTGTTCTGGCGGAAACCGGACGACAACTTCTGGACCACGCCGGACGACAATTTCTGGACGATAAAAGGAAACTGATATGCCGAGCGATTATCCGCACCTGTTCGACGACATTGGCTTTTTGAATCGCCAGACGCAACTGTACACCCAGCGACGGCAAAATTCGGAGCCGCCCGAGAACTACAAGTTCAACATCGAAACGATGTTGTCATTCGTCATCACTGAATTTCAGTTGATTACGGCAGACAATATCACCTATCTGCACTCACAACTTACGCCTTCGGCCACATGGACAGTAATCCATAATTTAGGCAGAAACGTGCAGGTTAGGTGTGTGGACGGAGATGACAACAATATCGTCGGAGAGCCTTTTATAGACAGCTTAAACGCAATAACAATTTACTTCACCACGCCCGTCGAGGGTGTCGCCATCATCACATGAAATATCTGCACGAAATAGATGCCTCGAAAGCCAACAGGCTTATCGTGCCCATCTTCACCAACCTCGCGGCTTTCCCTTCTGCCGCCACGTCGGAAGCATCGTTGGCCTATGCCAACGACACCAACCTCATCTACTACTCCAACGGCACGACCTGGGTAAACATGACGGCCACTGCGGGCGCCATGACCTTCAAAGGCGGTATTGCCTTCGATGCTGCCGAACCCTCGTCCCCGGCTACCGGCGACACCTACGTTTTCACGACGGCGGGCACCAACACATGGGAAGGCTCGAACGTGGTGGAAATTGGAGACCTTGCTATCTGGGGCGGCTCTGCATGGACGTTCGTACAGAACAATATCGGCGCGGCCAGCGAAACCACACCGGGCTATGTCGAACTCGCAACCAGCGCGGAAACCATCACGGGCACGTCCACGACACTTGCCACACACCCCGCAGGCGTTACCGCTGCCATCAATGCCAACCGCGTTACGTCGGTCGGTGGCACGGGCGGCAACACGCTCACGGGTGACGGCACCACTACGTCTTTCGCGGTCGTACACACCGGAAAGAACACGCCGTGCGTAGCGGTTCGGGAAACGACGCTGGGTAACTACGTCGCGGTGGACGTTACGTTCACATCGGCCACCGGCTTCAACATTATTTTTGCCATCGCTCCGGCAGCATCGCCGACCTACACCGTAAGCATATCTTAATTCCGGCACATGAAGCACCTGTCTGAAATAGACGGGTCGAAGGCCGGGAGAATGATTGTGCCGACATACGCCAACAAAGCGGCCTTTCCATCGGCTTCGACCTCCAAAGGCTCGCTCGCTTACGACGACGCCCTGGACGACCTGTACCATTCGGACAGTGTGGACTGGGTACTGCTCACGAAGGAAAAGACCTTCAGCCTGACAGCCGGTGGCACAGACGAAATTGCGATACCAGCCGGTCGGTTGGTATCGCAAATCGTTGTGACGGCTTCGAGCGGTACTGGCAGTGTCAGCATCGGCGTAACGGACGGCGGTATTGAGGTAATCGAGAACGAATCATACAACACAAGTGGGCGCCCTTTCACAATCGGTTGGTGGTTTCCAGCCGATTCCACGCTGTTTTTTTCGGTGTTCACGGGCACCATCACGGTAAAAATTTTCTACGCATGAAAAGGCTAATCCTTATCACTACGCTCATTGCCCTGGCGATCACCGGCCAGGCGCAAACTACCGGAACCTGGAGCAAAGTAAATGCGAGGGACACGTTCAACCTCTCGGGCAGCAGCGTTGCTGAAATTGTTAAATCGATTATTTCGGCAGCCCGAAACAACGAGTTGCCGACCGCAAAAGCGGTATATGATTACGGGCAAAGCATTCGAGATGCGCGATGGTCCAGTGTTAAACTGGCGATGCCGTTCTACTCCAACAACCCAAACACTGCTTTCGAGGCTCTGCGAACATATTACAGCAGCCGGGCCGGTGAAATTGTGGTGGATACAGCAATCACAATATCGACCAATACCACGGTGGCAGCCGCAGTAAGGTTTGTAGGTGGTGGTAGTATAAATGTGACTACGGGGAACACCCTGACATTTAGCAGCAGCATCAGCGCCGATCCAAGGTCGTATATATTTACCGGCGCCGGAGACTATGATTTCGATTCGAAAGCAGTTCACGCGCTGTATCCGTACTGGTATGGTGCAAAGGGGGACAACTCCAACGATGACACCGACGAGATACAAAAATGCGTGGACGATGCCATTGAAAGTTCGGTCGGATTTGTGCGGTTTCTTTCCGGATATCACCTGATTACCAAAGGTATTTTGTTGAGAAACGGAAGCAATACCGTCACCCTCACCATCGAGGGCAAATCAAATTATGACGGTTCGGTCGGCACAGCAATTTTGTGTAACCACAACGACAATTTTGCTTTTGGCATACAAGGCGCCAGGGCATGCGTTATCCGGGACTTGTATTTGGCAGGACTTGGAAGATCATATAACCCAACGATTACCCAGGTAATAACAAACACCAAGGCCCAATGGGCCACACAGTACGGACGGGATGACAGGTATAGCCCTTTTGCGGCAATAGTTGTTGACCCATTCAAAACCACTGCACCAACTGGTGGTGGTTACCCGGGCTTTTCTGCGCAGTATTCCAACAGCCACGCGCTTTCGTCGCAACTTGTCGTAGAGCGTGTAGTTATGCGGTATTTTGTTTGCGGCGTAATGATTTCGCCGTCTGGTGCGAACGGCAATGGCGCCGAACTCACCTATCGAAATTGCACACTGGACCGCTGTGAGTATGGTATGGCTCTTGGCAATACACAATCCAGGAGCATCGCGGTTGTAAATTGCTTCTTTGGAAGCAATGCCGCCTGTATGGACGGTATAACTTTCGGGGGCCAACAAGCCCCGGTACCGAATGTTATCGGCGGACAGTTTGGAGCCTGTAAGGATATTTTCAGATTTGGGGCTGGACAGGGTGATTTCAAAATTACGTCCGTATATGCCGAATCTGTATACAGACTCGGGCGTTTCACAGGAAACAACGGGGCAACAATTAACCTTACAAACTGCGAAATCAAATTTTGCACTTCGACAGAAACAAGTTTGCCGGACGCAGCATCGGTATTGGATGCCCCGAATATGAAAGTTGTAATGAATGGAGGCTCCTTACAGTATAGCACACAGCGACCAGTTGAGATGAATGTAAAGCATCTCCTTGCAAGAGGTGTGTACCTGAACAGAATGATCCTGAACAACCCAAACGGCAACTCCAACGATTCAAGAATTACCTATGAAGGGTGCCAAATTGACGGATATGGAAGCCAGTTTTTCCAAGCGCCCGTAGAACAAAGCGTATTTGGCCTTGACTACCAACGCGCATACGGGTTTATGAATGTAGCCGGCGCTCAATCGGCATACTATGAACTCGGAACATCCAACCGAAATACAGCAGTTTGGAGCAATCAGAACGACGCAGAAGACCATACAGCGTTGATTGAGGGCAGCGCGACAGTAACAGTTGATACTGT
>ERZ761584.382-NODE-382-length-14455-cov-33.720903_pt1 | contig 14455 bp, 21 predicted proteins | sample MGYA00512168_ERZ761584 | MGnify/ENA primary metagenome ERZ761584 (study PRJEB28899, sample SAMN03785564) | bioreactor sludge metagenome | biome: EBPR Sludge; feature: EBPR Bioreactor; material: 0.22µm filtered reactor supernatant | place: Saint Lucia: Queensland...
TCGTCAGCTTCTTCCTCGGTCTTATTGAGGCGAAACTTTAGACTACCAGTGGTCATACCGTAGAGTAGACCAAATGAAATGGTTTTTGACCCAAGTGTCTACGGTTTCCCGTAGGTTCGGACTATCCCTTGTTTGGTTTAGGAAAACCTTTGCTTACCCAATTGTGTTCCCAGTGCTTGTGCTCATTGTTGTGGCAAGTAACGCATAGGAGTTCTAGGTTGTCGAACTTCTGGTTTGTTCGGTCTTGGTCTTTGTGGTGTACACCCCACTTGCCATGACCTTCTTTGGTTCGAACTACTTTCTGCAGATCGGCTCCGCAACGCTCGCAGAACCAACGCTCTTTGCCTAAACTCTCCACATAGCGCCATGAGTAGGAATACTTTCCATGCTTGAAGGAGCCATTGTCTTCAGACCGCTCCTGCCAGTTTCCGGTCCCCACCCCTACTTTGCGCTTACTGAGACACTCATCACAAGTCTTTTGAGTAGGACTCCTCTTTGCAAACAGTTCGCCACACTTTCGGCAAACCAGTTCTTTTTGAGCACCTACCTTATTGCGTTCTCGCTGGAGTCGGTTAGCTCGATGAAACTTGCAATTGTCACAAGCTATCTGCGCACCACTCCTGGGTTTGAACACTTCACCACATTCTGGGCAAACTTTTGTTGTTCCCTCTTTCGGTGGTCCACCAAACTTAGCCATAATAACCTCCATATAGTTTACGTATTAAATTGTTTACGGTTATTATAGCCTATGCGCCACCAAAAGTAAAATACCAAACCCCACCATTTATGCTTACGCATCCTAGTGCTTACCGTTCTGGCAAGTCTATGAGTCTCTGAACCTTACCCCACCTATTCCTAGGTAGGTTGGCTGCGGATTGCCCCGAAGGGTTTCCCGACAATTGAGGTGGGTTTAGCGTGAGCAGTCATTATTTACTCACGGTGGAGCTTGTTACGCTCTGGACCGCAGTCGCCCCACACTGCTATAGCGATCATAAGGTGAATGTCCAAGCGGTTACGTAGCGCTTCAAGCATAACCGGCTCGTTAGCTAGAATAGCAAACAGACGTTGTTCCTGCTGTGCATGGTCGATACTAACGAAAGAATATCCTGGTCTTGCCTGAAAGGCTTGGCGTAGGTTATACTCGTTCTGGCGGATACCGCCGCCACTGTAAGCGCTTTGGGTTTCGCGGACACGATGTTCGCTGGCAATATTCTGGACGTTTGGTCTGCTGCTACTAAGCCGACCTGTTCGAGTTCCGGTCTGATTAAAGTTCGTGTGTAGGAACCCATCCTTGTCCACTAGCTCCAAATAGCCTTGCACCGTTTTGCGCAGCTTGACCGCTTCCCGCAGATCCAGGATCAAACCCCCTAGCGGATGGTTAGCCTTTTCCATCAACAAGAAAGCGCTAGTACAATACTTGTTGTATTTACCCTTAAAGGCAAACCGGCTGCGGTCTACGCCATCAGCGTCGGCAAAAGGGTTTATAGGTCGGGGATGACCCAGGTCGTCGTATAGGGCTTTGCTCAATTGCGGATTACTGCGCCAGTTAAATTCATAGCCTACGGTATCGAACAATTCCTGTTCCATCAGGGTTAAGTTAGCGCTAAAGGCTTCAATAGCCTGATTGCAGAAATCCTTATCGAGTTCCATACCTTTGCGTTCGATTTGCCAGAGGGTTTTGCTATACTGCATACTGAACATCAGCAAATCCATCAGCTTTAGCTTGCGCAGTTTCGGTACAAGAACTTCAGCTAGTTGGTAGGTTACTACCGCATCGTTTTTACCGTATTCAGCGATGATATGAGCTGGCCAGCATCGGTGCTTCTTGGCTAAACCTTTGGGCACAGAATAGACGTGGGTGCGCTTGCTATCGCTTCCCAAGAACTTACGCTCTGCCGCATCTAAGCTTTTTCGCAAGCGACTATCGTACAGGTGAACCATGATGCTAGTGTCTAGCAACATGCAAGGTAGGTTAGCAAAGTCTAGCCCCAAAAAGTGGCTGTCGAACCGGCTGTTGTGCATAATCATACAGGTGTTAGGATCACTAGCTACCTCTTCCAAGATAGCTTTAGCTTCCTGCTGCAACATACGGTTAGGAATAGCCGTCATTTCGGTTTTCGAGGCTTGTACTTGTTCATATACCTTTTCCTTCTTTAGGACTGGCTGGATACGGGTTTCGTATACTTTCTTCGAACCGATCATCTCCCCAGTCCAAACCTTCTGGGGTTTTGTCTTGCCCGTATCTTTGAAAATGTATTCACCCGTCCAGTTCTTCTTGACCCTACCCGTAAAGGTAGTTAGCTCCCTATAGTCGCAAGTGAAAATATATTCTGCGATACCTAGTTCGGGGCAATGGACTGAAATGCCGATCAGACCATCGGTCCACCAGTCTAAGCCGGTACTTTCCACATCAATAGCAAACTTTTTGCCTCTCAGACAAAGTAAATCTCTAATTTCCATTTTTCCTTCTCTCCTCCCACATTCTTTTGGAAGCTTCGGAAATTTTCATTTTCTGCTCCTCCGAATGTTTGTGACCTCTAGCATACTGATTTCCTTCGGCAGCTTTCCCGATTTTAGCTTTAGTTTCTCGAGATAATTTGTTTCCTTTCGCATTTTTATTTCCCCTCAAGGCTGGAACTTTGAGTCCCTTAGTGCCCGGAGGCTTTATTCCAGCGGCTTTATGGTGTTCGGAAATTTTATTCTTAGTTTCCTCCGAGAGTTTTCTGCCTTTCCTCGAGTTCCTTATTTTGATTTTTGTTTCTTCAGTGTGGGGGATTCCTTTCCTGGATTGATTGGCTGGCTGCATGTTACAAACTTTATCTCCATTATTTCTGAACCAGTCAATCCAGTACTGTTCTTTATCGGGCAAATTAGAATCTGATTCTTCCAGAATTAGAGCGTATATTTTCCCGTGCTTGCTCCAAACTCTCTGTAGCCACTTATTGTCATGATTACCTCTCCTCAGGGCTGAAAGATGACGATTCCATCTCTTCCCAAAACTTTCTAGGGTGGAACCTACATACCAAAGATCCTCTCCAGCTAGAAAGGCATAGATACCCTTTCCAGTAATATCTAACAAGTCTAAGCCGGTAGTTTCGGTATCGATCGCGAACTTCTTACCCTTTAACTGAATAAGATCTTTAACCTGCATAAGTAGCTCCCTAGTTACCGATTTGCTCGTCGTATAGCCGGATCAGATTTCCGCGAAACTTTTCCGCATAGCTACAAGGACGATCAAAGCTTGCCCCGAAACCACAACTGGTGCAGCGTGGGTCTTCCCAAGGAGCTTTAAGGCTCTTCGCATAGTGGAAATAGCCGTAGTGGGTAAGTTCCCGTTTGAACATCTGAACTACCTGCTTCCACTCGCCATTTTCCCCTGCACCGCTATCCTGTGCTTGGCAGCAGTGACGCTGTTCGTACATGTGCGTCAAGCCGGTCATGGCAATGGTAGCGTATAGGCGGGTGCAGATGTTGGTAGGCAAAAGCCCACGAGCGTCTTGAGTTTCCACACCTTCGGCGTCCAGCATAGCGTAGTAGGTGCGCATAGCGGTTTCACAGCTATCGATGTATTCTTCCATGGCACTGGAGTTATTCACAATCCGATCCGGAACCATAATACGGGCAAGCTTACCTACTTGCTTGCTGAAGCGCTGGCTTTCCTGTACCATGCTGACGCCAATGCGGTAACGAGCAAATTGATGGGTAAAGGCGCGAGTAACGTCTTCGATCAGCCAGAAGGTTGACGCCATTTCCAGTGGACCCTTGAGCTTGGTATCCCCTAGCTCTTGCCAGAACTTGATCTGCTCTTCCATGGAAATAGGTTCTGTGGTGTAGATCCCGGTATAGCCTTTCGTCGCTTTGGCGACCACCCATTCAGGGGTGGCGTAGAGTAACGAAACTTTAGGTTGAGGACGGACGATATAGGTGCACAATTCTGTCTCCATAACTGTGCGTCCTGGAATGGTATTCATATATTCTTCTCCTGTTATGAATAGCGGGCTGCCTAAGTAGCAACCCGCTAGTATTGTACCACAATAGCGCTTAAAAGGTAACTAACCAAGTGGCTAGTTGTTAAATGCCTTTAAGGTTGTCCTTATCTAGCATTAGGATGCCGATGGCGGCTTGCACCAAGATGTCCAGAAGCTTATCCCGGATGTTGAGCATTTCCGGCAGATCCGGTTCTTCGTAGCGCTGGAGAGTCATAACCCGCAACCGGGCAATATCGCCAGTCATCGCGACGACGGAACCCATCACACCAGTGTATTCGATAGCGTTACCGTATTGCTCGTTCTTCTCCAAGAACATCTGGAAAGCCTGCTCCAGAACCATGCTGATTTCAATTTCGTAGGGCTTGGGATCCGGTAATTCGTTCAAGCCTTCCACAATGGATTCCATGGTCCCCATCCCCATCCCCATCCGAACCATAGCATCGTGAATGGCTTGCATAAACTCAGCGCCGGTAGGGAAAGTTTTCCCCGAAGAAGGTTCTTGGAGATCTTTAGTCCAGAAGTCATCGCCCAACGGCAGGGTAGGTTGTACCGTTGGAACATCTTCTGGGCGAATTGAAGTTTCCATAGTGGATGGGTAGATCATATTCTCCAGATCTGGCTCACCTTCGAACGGGTTGACAAGCTTCGCTCCCTCAACATTGAGCTTAACGCCGTGAAAAGGATTAACTTTGGGTGTTGTTTGTTCGTGCATGTTATAAGCCTTTACTCTCCAATTACCTGATAAATCTGCATCACTCATCGAGTACCTCCGAAATACGTCCTACTAAATCCCCAACATTATTGCCGAGGAAATTAGCCTGCTCCAGATTATATTCCCTCTGGGGAACAATAATCGGAATATCACAAAGCTTGGCTCTTTTGATCAGTCCTGGATCGTCTTCAATCATAACTACCCTATACTCAGCGCTAAGGTTAGCGGTCCAGGTAATTCTCTCCTCTCTCCCGAACTTAAGTAGGTCTGGAATATAGCCTTCTTCAGAGAACCATCTAAAGGTATCGAACCGAATACGCTTAAAGGTTTCCACAGGTCTAGCGGTCCAAACAACAATACTATAACCTTTTTCATGTAGCCGGAAAAATAATTCCCGAATAGGAAATATAGGCTCTACCCAGCTATATCCACCACTGGATTCGAACTTATTTTTCAATTCCCGGTATTGATCGAACCGGCTATTGAACGCTAGGTCTAAGTGGATATTCCGGTAAATTGTAGAATAGTCGAATCCGGGAAATCCCTCACGCTCCATGTATTCGGCTAAGGCGGATTGCGTATCGGCAAGAACATTGTCCAGATCGAACACTACAATTTTAGGCTTTAGTTGGGTCTCGAATTCTTGCGTGTAGATAGACTCCAGCAATAGACTTTTCTGGGAAATTAGCTCCAGCATTTGTTCGCCGGTAAAACCCATTAGTAACCACATGCTGAAAACATACTTGGTAATGTCAGCTAATTCCTCCGGAACATTGCTGCCAAATTCCTCAACTAGTTGAAGCCGGTTACGTTTCCACCGCATAGCTTCCAGCAGTTGACCGCACTCACTCATTAACCCCAGAATGTAAGTTTCCATCCATTCTGCGCTAGGTCTTTTCTGGCGCAACATAACCTTATCGTTGTAACGTTTCTGCTGCTCGAATACGTCCTCAATTGTCGTTATCATCTTCTTCCCCTAGCCATTCCATAATATCGTGCCAGTTGTCCAGCACTGCCTTAAGTTTATTCTTTCCGATCTTCTCCCATCGTTTCTGCTCTTGCCAGGGCTTTATGTCGATTAGCTCTACAATTGCATTCTCTACAATTCCGGTAAGTACGTCTGGCGGTAAAGCGTCTAATTCCCAGCAATAGTAACCAAACTCTTCCTGGTATTTGTCGAACCTAGTATCCTTTATCTTAGCCGGATTAGGTGGGGGATTGTAAGCTTGCACCTGATCAAAATTAAGCGCTAACCTACGGATCTCAACTCCACCCATAAAGGTTTCTAAGCGATCATTGTGATCCCTTGACATATCCATGCCGCTGGGATCGTGGTCGCCTAAATACAGGATTATAGGCTCTTGACCGTTCTGCAGCCAGCCGGTCATGCGCTGAGCGGCTTCCCATTCTTCGCTTAACGAACTATACCCACGGCAAGACAATAAAGGTACTTGGTAAGCGTAAGCTGTCCGAACAATGATACTCTCTAAAGCGCTTTTCTCAATCCAGATTTCCGGTCGGTAAGGCTGATTTTCCCAGGGATCTAACCTATAAACGTTAGTAGCATAATCCATCATCAAGACTGGATTTTCCCAGGTGGTTAAGTTACGCACATTGCGAGTTCTGTCTTCTATGGCTTCCCAGTCGATCAGACCGCACATTCTAGCATTGCCCACAAGCCCACCTAAGCGCTTATAACTCAGCTCGCTGTTCTCTATAAGGTTACGGGTCACTAGTTGGTAATAAAGTTGGCGTAGGGTGAGCTTAAAGCCTTTAGACAAGTAATCCTCAATGATAACATTACATTGCTTTATAAGCTTTAAGCTCTTGGGTTTGAAATTACTACTCTTGTACGCTATCTTCGCCATTCTCTAAGCCTTCAATGAAATTAGCAAACCGGCTAATGGTTTCCCGAAGCCTAGCCAGATAAGGATCTTCAGGATAGTATTCCTGCCATTCCCATTCTTCTTCGGAATCCACTTCGGTAGGTTCTCTCCATCGGAGCATTTGGGCTGGAGAAAATAATTTAGCTTTCCATACCCTTCGTCTCTCGGATTTGATAACTCCCTGCTCGACTAATAAGGTTTGTGCTTCCTCAGCAGCTTCTAGAAACTGCCGAGCGTATTCCCCCAAGATGCTGTATAGTAAGTATTTAGTCATAGGGAATTTCTCCCTCATCGGTGATGAAATCGTACACATCATTCCAGCTATCGTGGCTTAAGGCTTTACGATTAAGTGTAGCCCATCGACCGGTCAACAGAACGTTGCGATTTCTACCGATAATTCTTTCCTTAATGGGCTGGGTGGTCGGGTGCATTTCCGGTACAAGGCTTACCTTGCCTTTGGCAGCAAGATCACCCCATACCAAGTGTTCCTGCTCCATAATGTAATCAAGCTGGGAAGCCATTGTGTGCGGGTATTCGACGCTAATGTTACCAAAAATCTTCGTTACCCGAACCCAGTCGATATTCTCCATCCCATTGTACAGGCAGTAGTTATCCGGCTTGTCTTTTTCGTAGGGGATTGGGCTATGGAATACCGGAACCTTTAGCTTGCCGAACGCACTAAGTGCTTCCACGGTAATCGGGAAGGTTACGATAACAAATTCGTACCGTTCAGCCAGATCCATCACGGAATGGATGTCCCACTTTAAATCTACCTTCTTAGTATTGCAGAGATCCCATAAGGTAGGCAGAACCACGTGAGGATTATAAGCGTTGTAGCTTTTCCCGCAATAGGTGGCAGCGCTGGTAGGGTAGCTAACACCCCATTGTTTGCGGGAATATTCTTCTGCAATACCCGCTAAGTGGACATTAATGCGGGTGGGTTCGAAAGCTACTTCACAATTCTGCGGTAGTTGGTGAATCCAGAATGCGCCTGGTGGATAGGTTAAGCCATTAGCCCATATCTGAACTTCATCCATGTCGTAATCTGCGGCTAAAGCGCCATAGTAGGCGAAAATGCTTCCCGGTCCACCACCCAAGATAATAACCTTAGTTCGGTCTTGCACAGAATTACTCCATTTCCTCTAGGAAAGACCAGTCGTTACGCAGAATACGTTCGTAGTGTTGGATAGTGCCGCCACTGGCTTTGCGTAACCTTAGATCCGTAATGGAAGCTTCAATAGCGGCTTCCAGCATAGCAATACGACGGGTAAGCTTACTACGTTCTTCGGAGCACCACAGTACATACTGACGCTGGTTGCTAAGATTTGTAGCGGCTTTCTGTACGGACAAAACCAAGCTAGGTTCTAGCTTACCCAGAACGTGAACTAGAGTTTTGTTGCACAAAATAATGGATTCATGGATCTCCGATAATCTAGCTTGCTGGTCTTCGATAATTTTAGCTTGTTCGGAATTTTTGAGTTGTAGCTCTTCTATTTGAGAACGTAATTCGAACACTAGCTGATCCATATAATTCCTTTAGGGGAGCTAACCGGCTCCCCTAGCGGTTCAAGGTTCGTAAAAGATTAAACCCGTTGCATCCTTGATATGTTCGCTCCAGAAAGAATCTAATTTTTTACGGACAGGCTTCCAGATCCCTGGCATTACTGTGATAACTTCAATACCCCGGTGTTCGTAATATTTAGTTATCAGCATGTACATGCTGCGAGTAATTTTGTCGGGATTGTTTGGCGGTATTTCCTCGACAATTACCTGCGACGGGCGGAAATTCACAAGTAATTGTTCGAGGAAATCGACGGCTAAATAGTCGTGTGAAACGGTACAGGTAAAGATTATTCTGCTACCGAAAGAAGCGGCTACGCCTGTCGTATGGCCTGGGTCGAAGGCAAGTCTAGAAGGGAACGCCGTCTTTCCGGGCGACTGACTCATCGTCGCCATCGTCTTCGTCGTCTTCATCATCGCCCCAATCGTCGTCCTCTTCGGAATCGGCATCGTTCTCGTCCTCGTCGTCATCATAATCTTCATCGTCAGCACCGCCGGTGGGGGCGGGGGCGGGTTGTTCTTCCATGAGTTTCTGGGCGACCTCTTCGGTCAGAAACTGGGCGACGACGTTCTTCAGACGACCCTGATATTCCTCATTGCCCAGCCTGCCGTAGAAGGTTTTACCCCGACAGAATTGGATGAGCTTGGCGACGGTCATGTTGCCAGTGGTAGGCGCTGAGATGGCGTCCAGAAAAGCTTCAAAGATCCAGCGGCTATTGTCGCCCAACATGATGTTGGAGAAGACGGTGCTGGAGCGACCCTCGACGGAAAACTGGCAGGCTAAGTATTGTGACTTCTGACCCTGCTTGAGTTCCATCGCCTTGACACGCATCTTGTAAACCCCGTCCGGCAACACGCCTCCGGTACGACCCAAACTGATTGTAGCTACTGCTTGCTTTGCCATTTGCTTATTTCTCCTTGATACCAAAAACAGAATTGTAGTTATTAGGCTTGTTACGAACGCCAATCCCTAGCCGGTCTTTGCCGACGTGGTCTGGGGTATTAGCGAACGAAACAAGAAACTTAACGTCTTCCTTGTTGTCACCGGCTTGCGTAAAAGTATAGCCGATCGCATCAACTAAGCGGCTAACTTCCGGTCCAATGACTTTCCCGATGAACTTAGGCGCCGACTGATCTTCTTGGAATTCTTTGGGCGCAATAACGTTGGTGAATACTACGTTGCAGGGTAGGCGCAAGAACGAGCGAAAGATCTTCAGAAAGTCCCGATTGGCTTTACCGTAGTCAGCCTGCGTAGGCTGATCTTCGTATAGCCGATTCGCGCCAGTAAAGTTGGTAATAACATCCAACATGACTAGTTCCTGCATTTCGCTTAGGGAGTCCAGAACAACGGTCTGGAAAGGCGCATTACCATCCGCTAGGGCTTTCCTAATGGCTTCGTAGGCTGCTCTAAGCGATTTCATGTTGTCTACTACCTTGGACCGATCTTTCGGGAAACGTAGCGGCTTTTTAGAGCCTACTCCTTTGAGTCCTCCTTCCATATCTACAAATAAGGGTTGCGGGAAGGTAGAGGCAAGCCAAGTCTTACCGCTACCACTAGTTCCGTATAGTAGAACTTTCTTGAATTCACTACCGGAATCCTCGTCCCAAACACCAAAGTTAGAATCTAGTTCTGCTTTGGGTGGTGAAACTTTTTCGGTCATACGGTCTCCATCTTGTGCAAACAATAATCCTTAATGGCACAATCCCATTGACAATTTTCGGTGAAGTTTCGGTAAGGCTTAGGCTCTAATTGGAATTGTTCCATCTGCTCGATTTGGGTATCTACGTCTACCTTATAATTCTGAAGGAATCTTGGAGTCCGGAAACACAATTTACGGACAGGAGATTCAGGCTTGTCGGTTCCGGTAGGAATTATGTTGTAAAGTAAACCATCAACTTTCAAGCCTAATTCCTGAGCAAGCATAAGATAGAAACTGACCTGATTGTTGGTAGCTAAACCGCTAAGGCTTTTGCTCTTTTGAAACTTGTGATCGACGATGAAAATCTGACCGGCTGGAGTCTTGACGACTAGGTCGAAAATACCCATGTACTTTCCAACCTTAACTTCTTCTTCGACATATATAACCTGCCAGCGGTCAGCCAGGGTAGCGGTCCAGTAGTAGGTAAGGATGGAGCGTAGTCGGTTAAATTCCTTCAGCTCAAACTCATCCATGGGAGAGAATTCCTCATAGGCGTGATCCTCTGCCAGCTTGTAGTTAGCTCCACCGTAGAAGGACTTTAGCGCTACGTGACCGGCTTTCCCTACTCTAGCACCTAATCCTTCGGGGATTTCTAGGGCTTCGTCATCCGACAGCATGTACAGTTGTTGGAACTTGTAGTTACAGCGTCGGAAGGTGGTAGTGCTGGTATGACTATAGTGCTTGACCATAGGTCGATTTCCTCGTAGCGCTTGGCCAGTTCTTTGAGCATCCCTAAGAAGACTCTAACAATTTCCTTCTCAGGAAGTTCTGGATAAAGGCTTTGGTTTCCTTCCAGCATGTAACCGGCTAACCCTTGCTTGCCAGAACCTTCGGCATAGTATACAACCTTGACCGAAATAGAGAATTCCGGAATACCCTGGAAGAAGAACTTAATCTGCTCCGCAGTGGAATTACCTACCCGCTCACGTTGAACACTATTGAGAATATTTACTGTGAATGGAATTTCTTTCAAAGGCATTCTCCTAAGTTATTACACAGGTGTTACGGCTATAATTGTACCACAATTTTGCCTGCAAGTATACTAGCCACGTGGCTAGTTTACTTAGCCGCAACATCTGCAATAGCTTTCTTCTCGATCTCCTCCTTTTCTGCTTGAATAAGATAGCCTTGTAAGGTAAGCGGATCCCACCATTCGCGGACGGGTAAGCCGCCAATCCTAGCCATCTTACCTAGCTCCATCAGCCTATGCTGGAGATAGGCTTTTTCGGCTAACTCTAACTCGACTTGACCGAACCAAATTTCTTCGCCTCTGATATCCAGAACCCGAACTAGCCAAATCCCCTCCTCAGCAGTTTGTACTCGTTCCTGGATGTATACTTTCTGGAAAGGGGAAAGGGTTTTCTTCAGTTTAGGACTAGTGATGTAAAAGCCTTCATCAACTTTACTCATCAGTTTCTCTCCAATCTATCCATTTACCCAAGCTACGGTTCCAATCCGTAGCATAAAAGAACCTACCGAACCACAAATCAATTTCTTTCTTTGCTTCTTCCGGGGTAGCGGAAGCATGAACAAGATTACGCTGATCGGTGAGGCCATAATCAAATCTAATAGTTCCCGGTAAAGCTTTAGCCGGATCGGTAGAGCCAACCATATCCCTAACTACCTGTACAGCGTTTGGACCGCTCCACACCATCAAAACGCTAGGTCCATCAGCTAAGTGCAACATGTATTGTCGAAAATATTCCCAGTTCTCCAGATGGGAATAATGGCTCTTCAAAAAGTTAAGGGAAAGCTGCACCATCGTGATGTCGATTATCTTTAATCCTTTGCGCTCAAAGCGGGAAATTAACTCTCCCATCAACCCACGTTGTAACACTTCCGGCTTGAACATGACAAAGGTAATTTCCATATCTATTTACCTTTCTTACGGTTGAATTTATATATTTTCTTGAAGCTATCAACTTCACTTCTACGGTACAACCAGATACCCCACCTAGTCCCGGTTAGCTTACCTTCTTTCCGTAGCTGGGCGACTCTAGCCTTGCTTATACCTAAGTGTTCGGCTGTCTCCTTAGCGGTCAAGAAAACTTTATCTTGCTCTGACATTTTCTCCTCACTGGAACGGTAAATAGTTTTCGTCCCATTCCTGACGGAATAATGTAACAGCTTGTTCGGGGGTAGTAGCTGCACCACTAGCAAATAACTCGTACAGCCACTCAATATCGGTTATGTTAGTAGCTTGCGAAACTACCGCTAAAGCAGAATTAATCTTTTCCTGACTCAATACTCCTTTCCTCAATAATTCAATAGAATTCTGAACATTTTCGGGTGAAACCAACATCATGACTCAACATCTCCCAACTAGCTCACCGATTGTGAGTAACTGAGCGTTCTGACTACGCTCTAGTAATGCCTCATGAACAAGCTGGTCAATAGTAGGACTACCATCCGCATAAGTGCTTTTAAGTAGCACAATCTTGACCGGATGCTTGCTGGTAATACGTCTGGCTCTAAATAGGCTCTGATAATAAGCTTCACTATCAAAATTACGTTCTAAGTAATAAGCAACTCTTGCTGCGGTAAGGGTAAGACTATACTTACCTACAGAATCGTTGATTATTAGGATGTCCAAGTCTCCTTCTTGGAACTTCTTGACCAGAGCATAACGTTGCGAACTCTTGGTATTCCCGGTTAGAACCTCAACATCTAATTTGGGAAATTCTTCCCGAAGAATCTTGGATAAGCGGTCAGCAGTCGCCTTGTACTTAACCCAAACAAGACAAGGCATATCTTCTTCCCGCATTAGCTCAATTAACTTATTCCATTTACCGCTTCCCTCCGCAACGCTATCTATCAGTAGGGGATTGCTGGCAATCTGCAGTAGTCGGGTCGTCAGGCTAATTAGCCGCTTAATCGGTAAAGGCTTCTTGGATTTTAGATGCTTGGCTTCGATAAGTAGCTTTTCTTTAGCCTCTAGATATATCTGCTCTTGGACCGGCTCCATAGGTACTTCTATTTCTACCGGAATCCATTCTGGAACATTCTTAGGGTAATCGCAATTCACGATAATATCAGCTAAATCACGCAGAAGCAATTGTTCGGAATTAGGTTTATTACCGACAATTTTAGTTCCCCAAAAGTTAGTTTCCAGTAGGCAATAACGTCCTGCGAATTTCCAGTAGGAACGAAATGATTTCGGATAAAGTATCTTTAATTGCGAGAATAAATCATCATTAACTTTACTTACCGGCATACCGCTAAGAAGCCATACGGTTCGAAAATTTTCCGACAATTCGGAGATGATATTTGTTCTTCCGGATTTGCGATTTTGATAGAGAAAGCTTTCGTCCAGAATCAGGAAACTATTAAGGTAACGAGCATCATAGAATACGGAGGCTAACCCTTCCCCAAAGCTACTCTCTAGATTCTGTATACCGTTGATAACGTTGGGCGTAGTTAGGATTAGCTTAGTAGTCCCATCCTCATCTTCGGTAAGAACACGTACATCATCTATTTCGCGCCATACGCTCATCCTAACCCTTGTTTGGGCTTTAGGTATGTACCAACGCTCTACCTCTTCTCTCCAACCATCTAGGCTGGTTAAGGGAACAACTATGATAACCAGATCCGCCACTAGGTTACGTAGCGCTACTAAGCTGATGACCGTCTTCCCTAAGCCGGGAGCAGCGGTCAGCAATGCCCTCTCCCTAGCATGGAGAAGGTTAGCCGGTTCACGCTGGATCGGAAATAGATCTTCGTTTACCCAGTTTTGGGTTTTAGGTTGAGTGTGTCGTAGGATTAAGAAGCGTAGCTCTTGCCTATCTGCCTCACTAATGGTTATTCTGGGGAATAGCTCTTTGATCTCCCACTGAGCAAGTGCTAGAGGTTCGGAGACTAGGATATTCACACTCTTAGGCTTCAGACGCCAGCAGATCAAGTTCTGCTTTATGGCGTCTACTTGTGCCGTATTCCAGCCTGGAAGTTCCAGGTGGAGCATATTACCCTTAACTGTCAGAATCGGATTCTTCATGTTGTCGTTCCAAATTAACTAGCTGTAATTGCTTCAGGACAATTTCACCGCTGATGCTCAGCTTAGTTTCCCCTAAATGGAAAGTAGCAATATAGTCTCTCAGTTCCGGGCAAACCTGGATAATAGCCTTAGCTTCCCGAGTAAGTTCCCCACCACTGTGGATTTCATCCATCAGGAAGAAAAGTTTCCACCGCTGAATACCCAAGGAACGACAGATGTTCGTTAGCGTCTCAATGGTAGGAACCTTTCTATCGTTCTCAATAAGGTTAAACCACCCTTTGCGCAAATTGGCTCCTTCGGCTACTGTTTGCTGTGATTTACCTTTAGTTACCCGGACGCAATTGATTGAATGACTTATCTGCATCTTCAGCCCACTTTCTATATAAGTTAAGATCTACGATAGCAAAGGTTAGAGAATCCATATTACGGAAGGAAACTGAAACTTGCTGGGTCTCCATATTAGCCATAAAGAAATTACAGTACACCATTCGGGGGTAAGTACCGGCTTGCTGGATAAAGTGAATGTCTCTTATATCAAATAACTTCAGCATGACAATCTCCAAGATTACGTGCCAGGGTGCCCTGAGTAGGTTCTATTTGTGGGATATTACCTACCC
>ERZ761584.383-NODE-383-length-14432-cov-4.120053_pt1 | contig 14432 bp, 15 predicted proteins | sample MGYA00512168_ERZ761584 | MGnify/ENA primary metagenome ERZ761584 (study PRJEB28899, sample SAMN03785564) | bioreactor sludge metagenome | biome: EBPR Sludge; feature: EBPR Bioreactor; material: 0.22µm filtered reactor supernatant | place: Saint Lucia: Queensland...
ATCGGGCGCGGCGGTTGGTAATTTCACTTATCAATCAACCGGAACGTTTCAAGTTACAGCGGTTAATATTGGTGATGCACCAACTTTTTTGCCAATTAACGTTAATGCTGAATTACCATCTCAAATTCGCTATCAATCCCATATTGCCAGCGGTTGGCTTTTTTATTGGAGCGAAGATGGTCTGAATTATTTTTATTATGATTTTGAGCCTCCTGAAAGTTTAAGTGATATCCGTTTTGTGAGATGGGTTTGGGACAATGCTGTTGATTATGGCAGCAATACCAACACAATCAATTTAACCGTGTATCTTGAAGACGTTGGTGATTTCGAAGTTGAATTTGAAGTATCCAGCATCGGTGATACTGACGAAACAAATAACACCATTCTCTTTAGTGTTAACGTCATGCCATCACCCTTCACCAATGGATTTGATACAGGCTTTGGTATTGGCGAATCAGGTTTCAGCATCGGTTTCTTTGATGATGCATTTGGTGTAGGAGTTACAGGATTCAGCGCAGCATACTCTAATGGGTTTGGTGCAGAACCGGAATAAAACAAAAGACACAGGTCATCTGTGTCTTTTGTTATTTAAATATCTTGAGGCACTCCGTAGCGCCATTGAGTGATATTAGGAATATCATCGTCCCAATTATTATCACCGTCATTGTCTGATATTTTATCGTAATCCGTAATAATCTCACCGCAATCTTCACATTCAATTGCAACATTGTTATCTCCATAGGCTACGCATTCAATTGAATGATCAGTATGGTAACGACGATCTTCGCGCACCTCTTCCAATGATTGATTACATGTTGCGCAAACAATCATTGGTGGATCGTATTGATCTGTAATCTCAATTCGATGTCCAACATGTTCAATTAATGTATCATATCCAAATACAGGATTTTGATTCATCTTGCAATCTTTCCAATGTTTAGTTTTTATATTTAATTACTATTATAGCAGATACAATTTGGATCTCAAATTGCTAAAAAGCTCATATAATGTTATTTGTATAGAGGAGTAATTTATTTTATGGCTGATACAATTCGTACTCGCAGTGCCGTTATTGCGTTGCTGCCGGACAACACTTCAGGAGAAATCTCGCCTCAAGATTTAAGAGATTTCTTGGTTTCCATTTGGGGTGTTTACGGCGCATTGTCTGTTTATAACAACGGGTCTGCGCAATCTTTAAATACAACCCCTGCAAAAATTACTGCATTTTCAATTAACGGCGGTGGGGCTGGAACAACTGCTTCAGAGTCATCTGATCAGATCACTATTGATACAGATGGTGTATTTCTTGTTCACTTTACCGCAACAATTTCTGCGATGACTGCAAATACACTATACAGTTATCACATTGCAAAGAACGGAACTCGCGTTTCAGGAGCCAGTGCTGCTGTCAATGTCCAAAGCACTAATGATGTGGCAAATGTGGCTATTACATATGTTGTTTCTTGTGCCGCAACAGATATTATTACCATTCTGGGTGAAAGCGATAATGGTTCTGGGGTAAACCAGACCGTGAAGCACGCACAATTGGTTGTTCATCGTTTGTATTAATCAACGACATTATGTCGCTGGTAAATTATTCTATTTAATGTTTTTTTAAGAAAAATAAAAGAGGGCGTACATCATGGTTGAAAGATGGCATACTTACTTAAACGCACGCGGCGAAGTTGTAAATCATATCGCGGAACGTGATATGACTAAAACAGAATTGGCTGAACTCGCTGAAATGAAAAAATTGGAAGCTGAAGCTGCAAGGGCTGATGCAGCAGCCAATAATTTTGTTGGCGAAAATCCTAATCCTGTAGTATCAGAAGCGCCGGAAACCCCAGAAACCGATGAATCTGCGGAAGAACAACCGGTTGTCGAAGAGGGTGAAGGCGAAGTTGCTTTAGAGACTTCTGAGGTTTTTGAAACAGCAGAAGACCTCGAAGTTGAAGCATCTGTTGAAACACCTGCTGAAGTTGAAAGTGCATTAGAAAATACTGAAGCAGAGCCTGTTGTAGAAGAAAAGAAAACCAGTCGTAAGAAGAAGGCTGAATCTGTGCCTGCTGCACCAGAAGGTAGCACCAGCACAGATGAAAGCGAAAGCTAAGTTTTTTACAAAACTGAATAGGCGCAATCGATAACGCACAGCCGCGTAAGTGCTGTGCGTTTTTTGTAAATCCAGAATCTAATTATAGAAGTTGTGATATGCCAATACCTTCATTTGATCAAACCCTGCTGCGCGGCACAACACATATTGTGAAGCCGAAGCTCAATATTTTTCCAACAGAAATCATTGCAACTGCAACGGTTTATGAAACGCCTGAACTATATCCTGTTGGAGAGGTGGAAGTTTCAGACGTTGAAGCTGCTTGGGGGAACGTAAAACCCGGCATGGCATTTGATATACGTACCGCAACAGGCGAATTGGTCACTTACGGTGTTATCCGCAAGCCTGTTACATTAAATACGATGTACATTGATGGAAAATCAAGAGGTGATGCGGGTCGTGCAGCGCGTTTATTAAGAGCGTTAGAAGCAGGGCAACAAATTCGTGTATTCAGCTATCAACCCTTGTGGTCATTACTATCCAGAATTAAAGAAGGTATTTTTTATAAAAAATTCGATATTCCTTATATCGATGAAGGAAGTGAACCATCGCCAGTATGTAATATCGGAAAATGGCGGCAGGTAGATGCAAATGCTGTTACAGGATACGGCAGAGTATCGTTTGACAATGTAAACAGCTTTGCATGGCTTGACCGTGTTATCAACACATACATATGGGAAATTCCTTCTTCAGCAATTGTTGTTTCAGGTTCTGTTGATGCCAGCAATATTACATTAGATTTGCCGCCCGGTTTTCATAGAGTTTATTGCACGATTATTGATGGGAACGGCAAGTCTCAAACATCTATGCGACCTGTATGGGTCAATGATCCAGTTGAGTATCCTGCTGTCAATGATTTGTACGGCTTGGTGGTTGAAAGTGATTCTCAAAATAAAGAGGGGCGCACAATTACTTTCAGAGTTTATGGCGATGTTCCTGACGATCTTATTATGCCCGGCGGTGCCGTTTTATTTACGCATAAAGGCGTTTTTGATTATGGATTGTCTTTAAGCGAAGGCGTGGAAGTAGATACATTTGTGGGATTTATTTCACAGGAAAGCATTGTCATTGATGCTTATAATGGTCAAAAATCAATCTCCTTTGAAGCGAAGTCCCCATATCTGCGTTTTTCAGATCTTCCCATGGTTTCTCAAGCGATTGTAGAAAAATCTGTCCCTGCCGATTGGACTGAGGTTGCTTTGGGATTAGGAAATCCTAATTTTGTAGCTTATTATATCTTGAAACATCATACAACCTATATGGATTTGTTTGATTTCGATCCATTTCCGTTAGAATTTGAGAGCGACACCGGAAATGATGGATTGCCAGATATTCCTCAGAAAAGAAATTGGGGTCTTAATGGAGGGACGGTTACAGAATATCTGAATCAGACAGCGCCCATTTTAGGTGGTGTAATTGGAAGCCGAAGCGATGGCACAATTACCATGCGTCGAGATCCTCAAATTGAAGAACTGAGCCTAAGAGACACAATTGACGAACGATTTGTCTGGAATATTAATGATATTACAGAGCCACCTGAATTCCCTGAAAGGTTTACGCCTGAAGTGGGACAATTGAAAGCATTTGCATTTGCTTATGATGGCAGCGAAGAACCTATTGCTGTAGCAAGCGTTGCGCCGGGTTTTGTTCAAGGACAAGGTGTGTCCAAACAAGACGAGGAGACTATTCTGGTCGGCAATCCATTAACGGCGCAGGACAAAATCAATCGTGTCGCAGGGCATTTATATGCAAAGCGCAATAATCCAACTCCTGAAATTCAATTAAAGATTAACCGAAATATTGATATCGCAGAACCCGTTTTGAATGTATGGCATCGCATTGTTGTTCCGGCACTATACAACCCAAGAGGCTACGATATTGATACGCGAATACTTCCAACTGCAATAGATCGATCTTGGGAAAATATAGAAGGATCTTGGGTAAAAAGAATTAGTATTTCTTTTGAGCCTGAAACATTTGGGCAACCCGGTGAAACCTATATTGTTGATACAGGCGGCGGCTCAATTTATCCGCCATTTCAACCACCCGGTATTGAAGGCGGGAATTTCGTTCCACCCAAATCAACAAATAAAAAACCAATTGATTTTAAACGAACTTATAAATTCGTTGCGGCTATTAATACATCAGGAGATGTAGGCTTAACCTTTAATGGATTGAACTGGAAAAACATTACACCTCAAGGCAATCGCGGACTTTCTTCAGACATTGCGGTTCAATGGGACTCTCCGTACATTAAATCAGGATTTGTTAGCGGTGCTCTTAAGGCTTGGATGGTCAATGTTGAAGGGGATTCTATTCATGCCTATTATACAGAAAATCTTTTAGCGGATCAACAACCTAGATGGGCAAGACATACAACTTTTTTTGGAGCAAGTGGTGGCGATATTCGAGGTAGCGCTAGGGTTTTGACGCATCGATATGACGCTAACTATGTTGTGATATTATGGCATGACCCTGAAGGCGTTAAGCTGGTATTTACCTTAGATGGCGGCAGCACATGGAGTAATTTGAGTGGGACAAAAATTACTTCTGTTGTGACGCCTGCCGATACTGAAAATAGTCGCGTAGCATTAGGGGCGGATATGGATACCAACGGCGCGATTGTTACTTCTGGAATCACTTCCTTATCTCCATTAACTTATAAAATGTTTAGAATATCGAAAGGTTCTACAACCCCTGCGGTTGTTGCCAACTCTCCATCAAGTAATATACCCTTCACAGTGATTGCGCTTAATCGTGATAACAGTGGTGGATATTGCGGAACAGGGGAGACAACCGTTGAATCCGATGTGACAGGAGAAGTTGATTTTACAACAAATACCTTTACTCGATGCTTTACCACAATCCAAGAAGGCTCATTGATGCCGTATGCAGGACCAACTGTTGGTGATCCTCCAACGGCACTTTATGATTATCTTGAGCCTGATCTGCCGCCGGGAACTTATACTATTGGTCCTGTGGAATACGATATTCTTTTAGATGGCGTATGGACTGTGAGCGAATTCGTTGTTGATTTATCGTATTATTACCAACATTTTGCTGGTGAATATCGCTATGGCTATGTTGATGTGACCTTTATCGACAAAAATGGCATCGAAGTACACAATTATTATGGTGAAACAGAGATGGTCACATTGTTACCGGGCGACGATTTTAATATTTTTACAGTGACTGGCTTACCGCTTGAGAATATTAACAAGGTAAAGATCAAAGCTGGTTTTGGGGGAGATTATTATTTTGTTGAACAGAATGAGGGCTCATGGTTCGCCCAAATCGGTACTTCTCAGGCTGTTTTTAAAGGGACAAGTGTTAGAACTTTTTCACATAAAATGTATCGTTTTCAAAGTTATTCTTCTGTAACCGCCGCGTTTACGAATATTAGCCCTGATGGAATTTGGGCACCATTCTTCCATTATGGTGTATCTATTGACCGAGTATTGTCTACGCAGGTTTCTGCAATCTGTCAGAATGCGAACGGCACTAGCATTGCCCTTTTTGTTTCTAATGATAGAGGTGACACATGGGAAGCATTAGGGCTTGTTAATTATTACGGGTTACAGAAAATCAGTGATACAGCAATATTATTTGGCGGCGATTTTGATCTTTCTGATGATGGCGGGGAAAATTTAGGCAGCATTATTGGGGATTGGGTCGAAGTCATGAATAATAATGAAGCAGGTATTTACAGAGCTGCGTTATCAAGCAGTACGATTGTTTAAGAGGGGGTACCATGGCTACAATTAAAGCAGCAAATCCGTTAAATGCTTATATGGGAGACAGTATCGAGAATGCAATCAGAGCAGCAGAAGCTGCTCGCGCGATTGCTAAAGATATTTATGCCATTACAACAGTAGGTGCGTCTGAGATGCAGTCTATTGGCATTGTTGGAAAATTGGTCAGTAAACTAAAGCCCAGTGCATTGAGTCTTTTTCTTAGAAGAAAAGAAACAATTGGAGATGCTTCAGAACATGTCAATCTTTATATTGAAGTAACCTTAACTCATTTGAATGCGTTGAGAGAATACGCAGGACAAGATTATGAGCCAACTGTAACAAAAGCATTTAAAGGGATTCCGTTATGGATTGCAACATTTGTCATTGGCAGTCTTTTACATGGATTAGTCGTAGACAGATTGTATGACCGCGAAATTTCTAATGCAAAAACCAAAATATCACAGATTAAAATTGACATTAGCAATGCTTATGGGCAGATGCTGCAAACGTATAATCTTGCAAAAAAAGAACCAAATTTTATTGATTACTTAAAGAAAAATAAGCGTGTTAAAATATTTATTGACAAATCTATCGAAGAATTGTCAGTAATTATTAATGAAAAAATTCCATCTCTTGAGGATAGATTAGACTTCTAATGGCTGATCGTGATAATTTTGACCAAAATAATAACCAATTTAAATCTGCTTTAAGAAATATCCTTGGAAGCTCTATTCGAAAACCTATTAGCGCACGCTTGGGATATCAAGATGAAGATGGTCAACAGTTCCTTAAGGTTGCTCAAACAGATGCTGATCAACCCAATCAATATTATTTTTCAAGCGCTATGGGACAAACGTTTGTTGGTCAAGCTTATTTACAGGATGGCGCATTGGCACAATGGCAGATTCGATACGGTGCGCCAATTCGTGTAAAACAAGACCCTATCAACGAGACTTGGGAAATTATTGGTCTCGATGTTTTGTATGCAGCAGAATTTTTTGATGGCGTTGATCCGGAAGAAGTTTCTTTAATTCCGCTGCGCCGATTTGAGCCCGGATTATTAACGTCAACCATTCCTTATTCGATGAAAGCGAGAGTGATTGGTGGCGTTTATGATGTAGGGGATGTGTTTTATTACATTCCTACACTAGATACTGTCGATTGGTCAACTGCTCCACATAATGCAAACGTTCCTGATGAGGGATTGGCAAAGTTTGTTTTAATTCAAGTTGATGTGATTAATGCAGCACTGTCTTACAAATACGGCATGGAAGTTCCAGCTTCTTTGACATTTGAACAAGCTTATTTGTTTCAGAAAAGAAATAATTTAACAACCGTCTTGCCAGAAAAGGATGCTGGATACTTTCGATCTGGCTACATAAAATTGGCAGGCGGAATGACAGCGATTGACAGACGCGAAAATATATGGGCAATTCAACAAGTTTTAGGAGCCAGTAGTACAACTGCTGATTTAGCTGAAACAATTTTGTCCAGAATTGTTACCGATGGAGAAGATGTGGTTGTGGTTGACGGAGAAGTGGTTTGGGTTGAGGAATAATGATGATGAATCAAAGAAACAAAATCCAGCGAATTGACTGTTCGATTTATGCGCCTGTCATTTCGCGTGTTCTTATCCCTTATTGTCAGATCGCATCAAATGCTCAGGAACGTGCTGAGGGTTATCAAAACCATATTATAGTTAACATAGATGAAGGAATATTATTTCCTTTTGAGAAGATTGGCATTTATCCAATGCACATGCGAAATGTGCAGATGCCATTGTTGATGATATGGCTTAACGGGGATAGAGTTGTTGATAAAACCATTGCTATTCCTTCTGAACGTTTATTTGCACCCAAATTTCCTGCAAATCTATGTCTGGAATGTCATCCTTCCTTAGATAGATTTGTTCAGAAGAACTTTTGTTTAAAAGTTATTCCTTATGCCATCACATAAATTAATAAGTTTTAACAATCTTCATAAAGCAAAATTGAATAACGGGCTTGCCATAGACCGAGATATTACTCCTGAAGGCGATGGTGACAACTATTGGGCAACAGATACCAAGGTGTTATCGTTAAGTGTGCCTGATGGAGAAACATTTATATGGGAGGAGTATGATCTTTCTTTGATATCAGCTCCTACTTTAACATTAGATGATTTAACAAATGTTTATGTTCCAACTCCAACAAACGGGCAAGTATTAACTTATGTCACCTCAAACTCTCGATGGGAAGCAGTATCACCATCAACGCCTGTTTCGGCATTAACCGATCTAAGTGACGTTACAATTTCAGGTGCAGCAAAAGGCAACCTTCTTGTTCGTACTGCAAGTGAGTGGTTAAATATGGGGGCTGGAACCAATGGGCAAGTCCTTTCATCTGACTCGGCAGAAGCGTTTGGTTTAAAATGGATAAATAATGATTTTTCAACCGCTAATGCACCATACGTAACTATGGAGAATAGAACCATTGATCCCGGTTCATCTCCATCATCGGGTTATGCGTTTTTCTTTGTCAAAAATGATGCGCTTTATATCAAGCTTTCAAGCGGTACTGTTATCGGACCTATTGACGATTCAATACCAGCAATAAATTTAGACGACCTTGGCGATGTTGTCATTACCAGTGCGGTGAAAGGCGAAATACTTATTCACAATGGAACCAATTGGATTGATGTTGAAGTTGGTGTGGATGGAGAAGTCTTAACGGCAAATAGTGGTGCGGCAGCAGGGGTGAGTTGGGAGACAGCGGCGGGCGGAACTGATAATAACGCTCAGATACTTTTATGGCTTGGATTGTCAGGTCCGAATTAAAATAGAAAGAGGTATTTTTTATGGCAGTCACGGCAAAACATTTGGCGCACGGTGTTGCGGGTACAAGTTTATCAACAATGTACGTAACGCCCTCTGCGACACAAACTATTATTAGCTCTGCAATTTTTCATAATACAGATTCGTCAAGCTGCACCATTGATTTATTTATTGAAATTAGCAGCACAGATTATCAGATATGGCATCAAACCATTGCAGCAAATGGAACATTTGTAATGAATGAAAGACTTGTCTTAGAAGCAACTCACGAATTTAAAATACAGGCTTCAACAATTAGCGTTATTCATTATCTTGTTTCAGGTGCGGAAATTACATAGTCTGGAAAATAAATTATGTCTTATGTCTTGTTAAGTGATGGTTCAATCACTGAAACAAATATCGCTCTTAGTGGTGATAATGATGTTTTTGTAAAAATCTCTTCAGGAGATACGAATACAGACTACCTTGAGAATAAGGTGAGCGCTGGCTTAGGTATTTCTATTACCAAGATCAATACTGGCGCAGATGAATCGCTAGAAATTGAAAACACAATTCGTGATGCTTCAGCAATGACTTATACGCCAACAGATAATACGGACTGGGATAGTAGCATCGACCCCGGCGATGTCGATCAAGCATTAGATCAATTGGCGTCCAGAGTAAAAACATTAGAAACAACAGGTGGACCTTCTCCTGATGCAAGTGCTATTACATTTACCCCTTCTGTGTTAGCGAATTGGAATTCAAGCGCTGATCCGGGTGATGTTGATGATGCATTAAATCAACTCGCCAACAGAGTGAAAACGTTAGAAACAGCAACCATCAGCTCAAATGATGTCACATTTACACCCTCTGTTCTTGGAAATTGGAATTCAAGCGCTGATCCGGGCGATGTTAATGACGCCTTAGATCAGCTTGCAGACCGTGTGAAAGACTTGGAAAGCTCAGGCGTTGCGCCTGTTGTGGCAATCTCAGCAACAGATACAACACCTGACTATTTAATGGCTAAATTGGTTGCAGGTAGTCGTGTTACCATTACACGTCTTAATGCAGGGGCTGATGAAGATTTGCAAATTACAGCAGATATTCAGGATGCCAGTATTATTACTTACACTCCTGCTGATAATACGAAGTGGAATAGCAATGCTGATCCGGGTGATGTCGATCAAGCATTAGATCAATTGGCGTCTCGCGTTAAAACTATTGAAACAACTTTTGGCTCAAACCCTGATGCTTCAGTAATTACATATACGCCAACAACGGTAGCAGACTGGAATTCAAGCGCTGATCCGGGTGATGTTGACAACGCCTTAGACCAATTAGCAGGACGTGTTAAAGTTTTAGAAATAGCAACGATAGATGCAAGTGCTGTTACTTATACACCGTTAGCAAATGGCAATTGGAACGGAAACACTGACCCCGGCGATGTTAATGACGCTCTCGATCAACTTGCTGCGCGAATCGCGGCAGCGGAAACTGTTGATGCGAGTGAAATCACTTATGCAGCAGCAGATAATAACGATTGGAATGGTGGCGTTAATCCAAGTGATGTTGAAGATGCGCTTGATCAATTAGCTGATCGTAAAATTTATGTTAGCGGTAATGATACAACTTTTAATTACTTAGAAAATAAATTAGCGGCAGGTAGTCGAATCACGATTGCCACAATTAACGAAGGGGCGAACGAGCAAGTGCAAATTACGGCAGATGCTCAAGATGCCAGTATTTTGACGTATACGCCTTCGGTAACAGCCGATTGGAACAGCAGTATTGACCCCGGCGATGTCGATCAAGCATTAGATCAATTGGCGGAGCGAGTAAAAGATTTAGAGGCAGTGGCAGGTTCCGCAACACAGTTTGATGGGTTCATTATTCAAAATACAGTTATTGATGAACCCGTAACTGTTCCGTCAGGACACCAGATGATATTTGTGTCGGGCTATACCATTGTTACAGGCGGATCTCTCACCATTAATGGTAATGTTTACGTGTTAACTCCATAATAAGGATTTTGAAATGACTTTAGGATTCTCTGATATTTATATTGATATGCCCGAACAAGGCTCTGCCCCCGCAACACCTGCGAGTGGCAAGGTGCGTTTGTATGTTGATAACACGGGTGCATTAAAGCTAAAAGACGATGCAGGAAATGTGACTGGGGCTGGCGGAGCCTCACAATTAGATGATCTGAGCGATGTAACAATTACAACGCCCTCTGACGATCAATTTCTCCGTTACAACGGCAGCGCTTGGGTGAATGAAACTGTTGCTGTTCCATCAAATCTTGATGATCTGGGTGATGTAACGATAACGACACCTTCGAGTGATCAAGTTTTAAAATACAACGGTAGTGCTTGGGTGAATGCCGCTGCACCAGCAGCAACGCCCACCTTTTGTGGTGTTAAGGCTTATATGACAACCGCTGCTGTTACTGTAGACACAGTAGCAACATATGAATATCTGACCTTTGATGCTGAAGAATTTGACACAGACAGTTGGCACAATACTGTTACAAATAATCATGAATTTGTAGTGCCTTCTGGAAAAACGGGGTATTTTTTTATAACATTACAATCTAATATATATCTCGGAACTCCTGAAGATCTATATCAATATTATTTTGGAATAACACTCGACAACGGTAGTGAAAGTGATGTAGCGGTATTCAGAGTGCAATCTGTTAGCGCAGATGCTTACACTATTTATGGTACTGCGATTATTCAGGCGGCGGCAACCAACATCATCAGATTTAAATTGTTTAATTTTGGCACACAGGATGTCAGTGCGGATTTCGGAAATGCCCTTGAGGGTACAATTGCCACAATCACTTATTTAGGCGCATAAAAGATGACGGATTTTTTAGATCTATCTAGAATTGAATGGCGCGTTGGACATATCAACGATCTTCCAACAATACCCCCTTCAAGAGTAGCGGGGTTGTTCAGTTACCAAATGGTTGGAGATTCGTTTAATTACGCATTGCATTTAGCAACTCGTGATTTACAGTGGATCACGTTTTATCCATTTATTATCCAACCACCTAATTCGGCATTTTCCAACGGTTTTTCTAACGGATATGCAGATACGCCCACCTCGATTGAAAAGGTGGGCGTTATTCAATTGTATGCAGGTACGACAGCGCCAAACGGTTTTTTGATATGTGATGGTTCTGCAATATCTCGTACCGTTTATGCAAGATTATTTAATTTCGCTGTTGTTGAAAACAATATTGGAATAGGTTTATTATTTGGCGATGGCGATGGTTCAACAACTTTTGAACTTCCCGATTTATCTACTGATGCACCCGTGGGAACGATTTATATTATTAAGGATTAAAATAAAGCATGGCATCGCTTATTGCATCAGCACCTATTAAAAGTTTATACGTTACTTTATCAACAACCACTGCTCAGACATTATTAACATTAGGTTTTACTGAGCAAGAAGTAAAGGATGCCGATCATGTTCACATTAGTATTATTAAGAATGGCGATGTTCGATACTGGTATGATGGGATTACAGTTCCAACGGGTTCGCAAGGACATTTAATGTATGAAGGCGAAGAACGTATTGTGCGTGGAATTCGAAATGCCAGAAATCTGAAAATGATCAGCGATATAGACGCCACGGGTGAAGTTGAATTAGCAATTACGTTAGGAAAATTTTAACGACATAGTGTCGTTGTGCAACTATGGCAAACGATCCGATTTATATACCGGGTAGTAGAAAAGTTAATCAATCAACAGGCGGCGGCGGAACTGGTGATGGTAATTTAGTATTGGTTGTTAAAAATTTTGATTTTTCTTCGAGCAGCCCGTTATCAATCTCAAATGTTGAGAGTGGAGATGTTGTTTTAAATGCTAGAATAGACTTAAGTGCAGCTTTCGATGCTGCCGCACAACTCAGTATTGGACACACAGGATTGCCAGAAATGTTTCTAAAAACCGCTGATGTTGATGCACAAATTACGGGTACATATGAAGGCATTGATGCTTTTACATATAGTGGTAATAACACAGTCTATCTTTACATTACACCAAATGGGGCATCCACTGGTACTGGAAAAGCTTATATCTATATAAAGAAATCTTAAGAGGTATGTGATGGCAGCAGGTGATTTAGTTCTATCTCGTTTAAGACGTACAATGCAGAGTATTTTCCGCATTGGTAATATTCAAATTAAAGATTCAAGTGGTATTGTTCAGGCGAAAAATGTAGCAGATACTGCATTTCTGGATATTGCTTTAAATCGCTTACAGGTTTATGGCGATAACACTAGTAACCCTATTATATTTGACGCACCCGCCGGTGCCTCGGCAACAACTTATACATTGCCTTCAGCAGATGGGGCGACTGGCGCATTTCTTCAAACGAATGGCAGTGGCACTTTGTCTTGGTCAGCCGCTTCAACCAATACTGATCAGACATGGTACGAAGCATTTACGGAGGCAACTTCTTCGCCGGTAACGGTCATAGCAACACCTGATGCAAATACCAGTATTCTCAAAATAAAAATTGATGTGCTTACAGCAGCGGCGGCAAGTACACCAACAGTATCGGTTGGCACTGCGTCAGATCCAGACGTGTATATGGATGAAACAGATGTGGATCTGTTAACAACAGGCACATACGTGGTTGATGTTGGTATTGAATTGGGCGGCACACCAGATCCGATTATATTAACAATTACAGCAGCGGGACAAACATTCAGTGGCGAAGTATATGTAACACTCAGTAAGGTAGCATAAAAGCATAAAGGTTTATCATGGCTAAACATATTGCACAAAATCGGGTTCGAGAAACCTCTACAACGAGTGGCACTGGAACATTTACATTAGCCGGTGCACCAGATACTTTTATTACATTTTCAACAGCTTTAAGCACTGGCGATACATGTTATTATGTTATCCAAAGTGATGTGGATTTTGAGGTTGGTATAGGAACACTTGCCACTTCTTCAACATTAGCGCGCAATTATGTTATTAGTAGTTCAAATTCAAATGCGCTTGTAAACTTTGGCGGTGGCAGTAAAACCGTATCACTGATTTCACCAAATCATACAGATAACATGTTAACTTTAATGTATTTTGGTGGTGGTACAGATGGTGATGTGACAATTTCATCTGGAACAACAACGCTAAGCAAAGACACATATTACCATAATCTAACAATTAACGGGACAGGCGTTCTTGCGTTAAAGGGTTATCGCTGTTTCGTTTCTGGGATTTTAGATATTTCGAGCGCACAAGCAGGGGCGATTACTTATTCTGGAAGCGATGGTGGTAGTGCGGCAGCAGAAGTTGCTGCAACAAACGGTACTTGCCCAGATGGTAGAACTGTTACCAGTTCCAGTAATGGCGGTACTGGCGCAGGTGGGTCAAACACCAATGGCACGATTGGCGGAAGTGCAAGCGGTTCCGCAACAGCTAATGGAGGATCTGGTGGTGTTGCAGGTATTGCGGGTACAGGCGCAAGTGGCACTGCCGGAACAACCGGTGCGGCAGTTACCATTACAAGTTCAAGATCTGTTAAACATTTCTACACCACTATAGGTTCTACCGTTGGCGGCGGTGGCGGTGGTGCGGCTGGCGGCTCTGGCGGCGGAGATGGAAGTCCATCTGGTGCCGGTGGTAGCGGCGGTGGTAGTGGCGGCGTACTCTTCTTATCTGCCCGCGCCATCATTGGAGGATCAACAGCCAGTGTTATTAAAGCTACTGGTGGTAATGGCGGCAATGGTGGTACACCATCAGGTGGTAATCGCGGCGGCGGTGGTGGC
>ERZ761584.384-NODE-384-length-14412-cov-4.771122_pt1 | contig 14412 bp, 21 predicted proteins | sample MGYA00512168_ERZ761584 | MGnify/ENA primary metagenome ERZ761584 (study PRJEB28899, sample SAMN03785564) | bioreactor sludge metagenome | biome: EBPR Sludge; feature: EBPR Bioreactor; material: 0.22µm filtered reactor supernatant | place: Saint Lucia: Queensland...
TCGACGAGCACGACGTGCGGTTCGTGGATGCCGCAGCTCGTGGTGAGGAGTTGCTTGCAGCGGAACTCGAGGTCGCGCTCGCGGATCAGCGCGGCGCTGGACTTCGGGCTGAACCCTCCGCCGGCCACGGGTCACACCTCGCGCCAGGCACCGCGCTCGAGGTAGCCGTGCCACTCGGGGTACTCCACGGTCTCGTCGTCCTCGCTCACGCCGCGGTGGGCGTGCGCAAGGATCGACGGGCTCGTGGTGATCGTGCCGTCGTCGTGCTCGGTCAGATCCCAGCCCTCGAGACGTGCCGGACCGTTTCCGTTCGGGAGCCGCACCCATGCGACGCGCTGGCCGGTGTCTGCGTCGACGCGCACGCAGTATTCGCCGGGCTTGAGATTCCACGGCGGGCGCGCATCGTCGGCGCGGACACCGGGGGTGATGTCCCCCGCAGCCATCGCTCAGGTCGCCGGGCCGAGCGGCTTGACGCTCAGGGCGACGTAGACGGTGATCGCCGCGACGACGAGCGCGTTGACGGCGTCGGACTGGCCGGCGTCCAGGACGCCGAACGTGACGAGCGTCGAGACGATGGTGCCGACGACGGCCTTGATCTTGTCTGCGAGGGTCATGCGGTCCTCCCTGGTGGGGTTGGTCACGCCGCGTCCCGCACAGAGCGGCGGGCGCGGTACAGCAGCATTCGGGCGGCGCCACCCCCGACAGGGACGCCGTGGACGGCCTGCGCGACGAGCACGTCGCGCTGCGCCGCCGGGAGCGCGGCGATCGCCGCGAGTGCCCGGTGCAGCTCGTCGGCCGTCTCGACGGCCTGCGCTACGTCGTCGCGGCCGGGGTCGCTGTCGAGCAGCGGGACCGTCGTCCGCGCGCGATCGCGGTTGAGCGCGTCCATCGCCGCGTTGTGAACGATGCGCCGAAGCCACGGCACGGGGACGAGGACGACCAGGTCGCCGCGCGCCTGCCGCCAGGCGCGCATGAGCGCCGTCTGCACGACGTCCTCTGCGCGCTCCTTCCCGGCGAGCTGGCGGGCGTACGCGAGCAGCATGCGGCGGTGCTGCGTGACGAGCTCGGTGAACTCGTCGCCCGTCATCACGGCCTAGCTGTTCGGGTGAGGGGACGAGCCGTGGGTGAAGTTGCCGCGCATGCGCCGGATCAGCTCCGCCGGCCAACTCGTGAACGGCTTGTCCCACGGGCAGGCGCAGGTCTTGAAGCTGCTCGCTCCGCAGACCGCGCACGTGTCGTTCGCCATGGCGGGCCCCTAGCGCGTCACGCGCAGGTAGTCGCGGACGAGGCTCTTCGAGCGGACCTTGCGATACACCCCGTCGCCACCGGTCCTGGAGTCCGACACCGCGCCCGTCGCGCCGGTGTTCCCCTCGATGCAGGTGATCGTGCCGTTGCCGTTGTCCTTCTCGAACAGGCCGACGTGGTCGAATGTGAACCGCACGAGATCACCCGGCAGCGGGGTTCTCACGCGCTTGACGCCCGTGACCGCGGACAGCAGCCGCACGGCCCCCCACTGCCACGTGACCGCCCTGGACCCGGCACGCTTGTAGACCGCGGCGCAGAACCAGCCGCACCACGCCTGCCCCGGGAGGCCCCCGCCGACGGCGATGATCCGCTCGACGGCCTGGCCGCGGTTGTTCCCGCCAGCCTCCATCACGCCGATGAGCTTCAGCGCCTCGCCGAGCGCGCGCAGCCGCAGCGGCCTGGTCTCGGCGAGCTGCCGCTCGCGGCGCGCGACCTTGGTGTGCGCCTCGTCGACGAGCTTGCGCCACTTCCGGGCGCTGTTGTTGCGGTGGCGCCGGACGCTCACCTTCAGGCGGCGTTGGCGGTACGCGAGGCGCCTGCGCCATAGGGCGAGGCTGGCGCGCAGGGCTGCGCGGGACATGACGACCTCCTCAGGTTGGGGTAGGGTTTGCGGCATGACGACGGAGCGCGTCAGCTACGAAGGGCCGGTCATCCGAGAGGACGGCGCGACGTGGTACGTGCGGATCGCGCGCTGGCGCGAGCGCGGACAGGCGATGGGATCGCGGCAGTGGGTGCGCGCGGAGCTCGTGCCGGCCGACGCCGACGTTCGCCTGCCCGTGACGTTGCCCGTTGAGGTCTAGCGTCGCCGGGTGGCGACGACGAACGCGGCGACCAGGAGGTCGCGCGCCAAGAGGTGTGGCTCAACGATCAGGCGGACCTTCAGGACGCGGTACCAGAGGAACCGCCACCACGGGTTGCGCAGCACCAGGTCACTCGCGGACCTTCGCCCGCGCGTACTCCGCGCACGACGGCTCGACGGGGAACGAGGCGACAGCGCGTGCCCGCAACGCTGGTGCGACGCTCACGACGAACGCGACGAGCGTTTCGTTCTGCGTGTTGCGCGCCTTGCACGCATCGCGCGTGTTCTCGAAGCGCGATTCGTTGATCTCGCCGATGCGGTCCCCGTTGGAGACGACGGTGTAGGCGATCGCGCTGAACCCGACGACCAGCGCGACGAGCGCGACGGTCAGAGCGACGTAGACGGGGCGGTTGGGGGTCATGGTGTGGCTCCCGCGGTGAGGACGGCGGCGGCGATCCCGACGGCGCTGATCGCGACGGTGAACGCGAAGCCGATGATCGTGCGTCGCAACGACTTCACCTCCTCGGTCAGGCCCTCGAAGTCCTTGCTCATCTGCTCGATGTCGCGCAGCGATGCTTTGTGCGCCCACAGCTCGCCGAGCGCCCGTTCGTGACGGTCGACGTCGCGGCGGAGCGCGTCTTCTTCGGTCGGCAACGAGGGTTCCCTTCCGTGGCGGGTCAGCGGGACTGGTTCTGGCCGAGGACAACGTCCAGGCGGGCGAGCAGCGCGTCGAACCCCGCACGCGAGTTGTCGAGCGTCACGGTCGCCTCCTCCGTGTCCGGGTCGACGGACACCTCCGCGATCCGCGCGTCCCGGCCGACCGCCCCGGTGTCCGGGTCGATCCGATCCGCGAACCGGATCAGCTCGCCGGTCATGTCCAAGAGCGCGTCCACGGGCAGCGGGGTGCCGGTGCGGATGTCGCGGACCGCGCCGTGGCCGGTGAGTCGCACGGTGCCCTTGAACGGCGTGCGCTGGTGCGCGCGGAGCCACAGATCGCCGAGCTGCGTCGCGGCCGCCGCCGTGAGGGTGAAGTTCACGTCCAGGGTCTTCGCGCGCTGGAACCGGCGGCGCTCCACGATCGTCGACGCGGACGAGTACAGCGCCAGGCTGTCCACCCGGAAGTACGCCGACCCGGCATCGAGTCGCAGCGCGAACGTCACCGACGAGCCCGCGTAGTCCTGCGTCGGTGTCCACGACAGCCGGTAGCCGGTGAACGAAGTCGGGACGCCGCCCGGGGCGAGATCCGCGACGACGGTGCCGTCACCACCGTTCAGCGACGCGCCGAACCCGGCGCGCACGCGCGTCCCGGTCGCGCTCGCCCGCAACTGGAAGTCCAGGGAGTAGGTGATGCCCTTCGTGAACGTGCCGGCGAACGTCGTGTACAGGTAGTCGCCGATCGCGAGCGCGTCGCTCGCACCGGACGCGTCCCACCGGCCGGACGCGGGAGAGGAGTCGTAGGTGCCGGTGTCGCGGGTGATCGCGGAGCCGCCCGCCGTCCAGCCCGTCGTGTTCGCCGCGAATGTGGGGTTCGCGTGGTACGGGTCGGCGGACACTGCGATCGGGGCGCCGGGCTGGTCGGCCTGGCGGCGCTCGACGCGCAGGGGCTGCCCGTCGGGCTGTGTGCCCTTCACGATCACGCGCGAGTAGACCTCCGACCCGTCGTTCGCGCTGGCGTCCTCGAACGACATGGCTGACCACGCGCCGACCTCCACCCTGGGGGTCGTCGGCTTGGCCTTGTAGACGGCCCGGTCCTGCAGGTCGATCTTCTTCAGGCGGTCCTCGAACGCATCCGCGGCCTCCCACACCTGTCTGGGGGTGCGCGGTTCGGCGGGCGCGAACTCGGGGATGTTGAACGTGCCGGCCTCGACGAGCGTCCGGTCCGACGAGAGCAGCATCGTGCCGCGCGTCAGAGCGTCGAGGACGATGTCGTCGGCCTGCAGGACGCTGGACAGACCGGAGAGATACGCCGACTCGGCGACGCAGATGATCTGCTCCAGCTTGAACCACTCGTCCGACCCCGGAGTGTGGCTGTTGCTGTCGATGCGGAACGCGACGAACCGCCTGGGAGTCGTGAAGGTGAAGCTGTCGGTGTAGCTCGTGCCGCTGCTGATCGACCCTGGCGCGTAGTTCTCCTCGCCGAGACCGGCGAACGTGTCCCCGCCGAGCACGTACAGCGCGTTGTTCGCTGCCCACGCGGTCGACGATGCGGTCCACCCGACCGCCTTGAACGCGTTCCCCGGGCCCGCGTCGAGGTACACCAGGCCGGAGCCGCCGGCGGCCTGCCCGGCGGGGTAGCTGATCTTCACGCCGCCGCTCGCGTCGATCTGCCACGCGGCGGTGAGGTCCGCGAGGTTCGCGTCCAGGTGCGAGCGGCCGTCCTTCCAGTCCGACAGCCGGGTGTGGACGTACACGCGCTCGAACAGGTCGTCGTCGAGGTGCGACTGCATCCCCTCGCACTGCACGCTGATCACCGAGTCGAGGTCGTCGCGGACCGGGGTCTGCGCGACCCGCCCCGACCAGCGCAACCGGCCGTCGATGTCGATCTGCACGCGCGTGAATGCCGCGATGTCCGGCCACGTCGCCTTCGGATCGCGCCGGAGGTCGAACGATGCGGCCTTCGATCCCCACCCGTCGGCGCGGATGCCCTTCACGTTCTCCGGCCACACGCCCCCGGCGCGATCAGCCCCACAGACTTCCCACGTCCCGTCCAGGGCCTGCAGCCGGACGGTGACCTCGCCGGTCGGCGCGCCGCGCCGCTCGACGTACGCGGCCGGCATGTCCGGGTCGGTCGGTATCAGCGTGACGTCCCACGTCTGCGTCATCGGCTACTTCACCAGCCAGTGCCTCGGCGTGATGACCAGCGATCCCGTGGTGCTCGTGTGCGAGAGCTGCATGCTCGAGGTGTCGACGGTCGGGTCGTCCGGCACCACGCTCGACAGCACGACGACGAGGTCGACGTTCCCCGGCGGCAGCTCGATCGGGGCGCCGCCGAGACCGCTGTCGCGGCCCTTGTTCCCCGCGGCGGACCCGACGAGCCCGGACAGGTCGGAGCGGATCGTCTTCGTGGTGTCCGAGGTGCTCGCGATGAACTTCGGGTACGAGCTGTCGTTCGCGACGCCGGTCTTCCCGCACGCGCGCTGCTTCACCGGCACCATCACGAGGTAGTCCAGGCCGAACGCGCCGGACGAGCCGCCCGCCCAGGAGCCCGCGACCTTCACGTCCCACTTCAAAGGGGTGACGGGGTCCACGGGCATCGTGAGCGTGCCGAGCCTGACGAGCCGGAAGCGCGTGCCGCTGGAGGGGAGCGTGAGGAGCTTGCCGGCGGACCCGTGTTCCTGGCTGTACTGCGACGCGCCGAACGACGCGCCGGCGTTCGGCTCCAGGCTGAGGGTGAGCTTCGGCGACACGACGCCGGATGCGAGCTCGACGCGCGCCCACACCTCGATGTCGATCGTGCCGTGCGTGAATGCGTCCGCGGCCATCGTGGACGGGTCGACCGGGAACACCGCGGCCGCCGTGCCGGCGCCGGAGGTGGTGGTGCGGATGCCGTTGGAGCCGCGGAACGCGGCGTCGGTGCCGATCGCGCTCCAGGTCGTGAGCGACCCGGTTTCCGCTTCGATGATCCCGAACGGCGCCACGCTCGACGCGAGCGGGGAGCTCGGGCGCTGGCACCAGCCGATCAGCGCCCATATCGGCGCGGCGCTGCCGCCGCTCGCGCGGACGCTCACGTCGCACAACGCCGGCGCGTCCCCGCCGATGCTCGTCAGGTCGGTCTTGTGCAGCGGGAACGTCGTCGAGCTGATCGACTGCGTCGAGGGCGCCGACCTGGCGAGCGGGCCGACGGGGATCTCGATGTCGACCATCATCGACTTCGCGCCCTGGTACTGCATCTGCTTGTACTCCGGCTGCCACTTCGCGGGGCCGCGGATCTCGTAGAACACCGACGACGTGGCACCGTCGGGGCGCCACTCGAAGAACAGGTCCAGGCGCGCGGTCTCCAGCACGCCGAGCAGGGCTTCGACGGCGAGGTTGCAGTTGTCCTCGGTCGTCGCCTTCACGAGCGCCTTCCACGTGATCGCGCCGTTCTCGTGCGACTCCGACACGGCGCGCGCGCCGCCGTAGCGGCGCGTCTCCTGCGCCATCACCGTCTTCCTGGCCGGCGGCTTCACGGTGAACGAGTCGCGGACCGAGAAGAAGTTCACGTCGTCGGCGAGATCCTTCACCGTGGTGGCGGTGCCGTCGGCGGCGAGGGTGACGATGCGTCTGCGGTCCATCGCTCAGACCCCGATCCGTTGGCTGGAGGCGGGACGGCCGCCTTGGAAGTCGATGCCGCCGACGGCGTAGTCCGCGAGGCGCCTGGCTTCGGACGGGCTGGGCGGCACGTACGACTGGATGACGAGCGACGGCTGCGCGCCCTGGATCGTCGCGGCGGTCAGCCTGTCGATGAACGACGTCTGGCCGGCCGCCAGGCCGCGCTGGTAGGACTGCTCGGCCGTGGCCTGCTGGTCAGCGGTGACGTCGGGTGCGCGCGTGAGGTCGGCGATCGCGTCGCGCGTGCTCTTCAGCTCCCCAGCGATGTCCGTGATCGCGGAGGAGCCGCCGCGCCCCGCGCCACCGGACGCCTGCACGGCGGCGAGAATCGGCGCGAGGAACGCCTCGCGGCGCCGCTGCGCGGCGAGATCATCGTCGGTGGGGGTCGTGAGCGCAGCGAGCGCGATGTCCGCGTCGATCTTGTCGAGGCCTTCCTGCTCGCCCGCGGTGAACGACGTCTCGTCCAGCGACTTCGCTTCCAGCGGCGACCCGGCCTTGTCGCCGGTCATGTCGTCGAGGTACGTGTTGATCTGGGCGATGCGCGCCCGGATGTCCTGGTGGTACTTCGACGACGGCGGCGCGAACTTCAGGGCGCCGCGCAGCAGAACGCGGGCGCGCTCGAGCGACGACTTGCGGTTCTTCCACGCGGCCTTGTAGCCCTTCACGTCGTCGCGGCTGTCGGCCGCCGACATGTTGTCGCGCTGGATGTTCGCCTCGTCCTCGTGCTTCTTGACGCGGTCGTCGTAGGTGTGCGCCTGCTTCTGCACGCGCTTCATCTCGGCGAGCTGCTTGCGCGCGCGCTTGGCGCGCGCGGTGAGCTTGTTCTTCTTGTCGCGGTCCTGCGCGACCTGCTCGAGGTGCTGCACTTCGCCGTCGAAGTACTCGACGGAGTGGCCGAGGTACACGCTCTTGGGGATCGGGCGCGGCTTCTTGGGCTTCTTGCCCTTCTTGAACGCGGGGATACCGAGCGCACCGGCGAGGAGATCCAGGGCGCGGCCGCGGTACCTGGGCTCGGTCGGGATGACGTAGTCGTCCGGGCCCAGGCCGGCGAGCTGCGGCCCGGTGACCTTGCGCCACCCGTCGCGCTGATTGCCGACCCACTCCGGGCCGCCGCCCTCCCCGACCAGGCTGACGCCGGCGGCGCCGGCGGGACGGCCGGACGCGCTGCCCGGCGGCTTGGAGCTGAACGGCTGCGCCTTGAAGTTCACCGGGATCGTCACGGAGCGCCCCGCGATCGACGCGATGGCGCCCTCCACGCTGCCGGTCTGCGCGAGGAACCGGGCGGTCGGCCCGTTGATGCCGAGTGCGCGCAGTGCCGCGACCTTCGTGCGGACGCTGCTGTCGTCGCCGAGGATGCGCTGCACCTTGTCGCCGAGCTTCGTGCCCGCGATCTTGATCAGCGTCGGCGTCACCTGGTCCGCGAGGCGCGCGGTCACCTTGATGTCCTTCGGCTTCTTCTTGCCGAAGTTGTCCATCGCCTCGCGCATCCCGTCGATCGAGTCCGCCGCGAACTCGGCCTCCTTCGCGAGCGTCTTGAACATGCCGAACCCGGGCACCTTCCCCACGCTCCCGAGCGCCAGCGCCGCGCCCCGCGCGATCGTGGAGAAGATCCCCAGGATCGGGCCGACCACGCTCCTGGCGTCGTCGAGCATCCGGCCGAACCCGGTCGCGCGCAGGTTCCCGCGGTTCAGGCTGTCGAAGAACCGCGTGACGCCGTCCGCCGCGCTCTTCAGCGTCGGGATCATCGCGGTGCCGACCTTGATCGACAGCGTCTGGAGCTGCGCGACCATCCGGTCCCACGACCCCTTCAGGTTGTCGGTCTTCGCGCGCGCCACCTCGGACGCGGTGCCCTGCTGCGCCAGGCCCTGCTCGAACTGCCGGATCTTCGCGGGCCCCTGGTCGTAGAGGGCGAGCAGCGCGCGCATGCCGTCCGTCCCCACCAGCGTCGCGGCCGCCGACAGGCGCTGCTTGCGCGACAGGCCGTCGAACTTGTCCTGCAGCATGCCGCTGATCCCCGAGAGGGACTTCATCTCGCCGTTGCTCTTGAAGAATTCGAGGCCGAGCTGCTTGGTGACCTCCTGCGCCTTCTTCGACGGGTTCGCGAGCTGGATCAGCGTCGTCTTCAGCGACGTGCCCGCATCCGACCCGCTCTTGAAGCCGTTCGCGGCGAGCACCTCAAGGGCGGCGGTGGTCTCGTCGAACGACAGGCCCGCGCTCTTCGCGGCCGCGCCGCCCTGCGCGAGGCCCTGAGCGAAGAACGACACGTCCGCGGTCGTCTTGTTTGCCGCCGTCGCGAACGCGTCCGCGACGTGACTCGCGTCCTCGCCCTTCAGCGCGAACAGGTTCAGCGCCTGCGCGACCGTGTTGGCCGCCTCGGCAAGGTCCATGCTGCCGGCCTGCGACATCGCGATCGTGCCCTTCAAGGCGCCGATCGTCTGCTTTGTCGACAGGCCGCCCTTCGCGAGCTCCGCCAGCGCGCCGGCGGCCTTCGTCGCGCCGACACCGGTCTTCGCGCCGAGGTCGAGCGCGGCGTTCGACATGAGCTTCATGTCGCGGCTGTTCGCCTTGGTGACGGCCTGCACGTCGGCCATCGCCTGCTCGAAGTTCGCGGCCTGCTTCACGCTGACCGCGGTCGCCGCCACGAGCGCCAGGACGCCCGCGGCGGCGCCGGTCTTCGCGACGGTGCCCATCTTTCCCATCGCGGCCGTCGACTTGTTCGTCGACTCCTCGGCCTTCGCTGCGCTCGCGATCGACTTCTTCATCGCGCCGTCGAAGGCGACGAAAGCCTGAGGGTTGAAGGTGCCCGACAAGGTCGCGACGACTGAGCCAGCGTCAAGCATCGAGCTTCTCCCGGTAGTGCCGCATCGCGTGACAGTTGGGGCAGAGCACGTCGCACTTGGCGATCTCCGCGCGGATCAGGTCGAGCTTCGCCGGGTGGCGTCGCACGAGCACCGACACCTGAAACGCCTTGTCGGCGGGGTCACGGTGGTGCAGATGCATGACCCGCGGTGGCAGGCTCGTCCCGCAGTCGACACACGGCTGCGAGCGGGCTTCTACCGCGAGCGCCTTCGCGGCCTCGAGCTTGGCCGTCCACTCTGCCGTGGGCTTGCGCGGACCGTTGCGGTGGGCGTGAGCGCGCACCGCGATGCGGTGGCACGCCCGACACCAACAGGACAGCCCGTCGTGCCGGTACTCCTGGACGTAGAAGTCCGCGTGGGGCTTCTCCACCTTGCACTTGGTGCACACCTTGTGGCTGGTCAGGCGCAGTCGCGTGGACTCGGCTTCGCGCTCCGCGCGCCTGCGTGCGCTGGCGGCCGCCTTCGACCGACGGGCGCGGGCCTTCGTGCAGTCCTTGCACTCCGGAAGAACGCGCCCGTTCGAGCGCCGGTAGAACCCTTCGGGCGGCTGAGCAATGCCGCACTTCGTGCATGTACGCTGGTCCTGCATGGAGCTACACCTCCGTGCCGGGGGCGGACCGTCGCAAGCGGTGCCGCCCCGATTTCGTGAAGTACGCAGTATCCCAGCGACCGCGGACATGGTCAGACGTGCTCCCCGCGGCGCCGGGCCTTCGCGCGCGCCATCGCGCCCTGACGGATCCCGGCGAACCGGCCGTCCTCGTCGGCCATCTGCACGCCATGGATCGCCGCCTGAAAGCGCCGGTCCGCCTTGTCGCGCTGCGCGATGAGCCGCATGAGCTTCACAGCTCGGCTCCACTGGAGGCCGTGGAGGACGTATCGGTCGGTCCATCCGTAGGCGGCGGCGAGCCGGTCAACGACGCCAAGCCCGACGAGATCACCGGGGTCATCTGCTCCGCCGCCTGGTTCAGCGCCTGCCACACCACTCGGGTGAGCAGGCGCAGTCCTTCCCCCGACCCGGCCCCCGCCTTCTCCGACAGGTAGTCGAGGGCGGAAACAGCACGAGCCCTGGCCTCGTCGAGGTCCAGGGCTCGGAGCGTCTTCACATGGGCCTCGATCGCGGCGTCGAGGGTGTCGTCCTCGTACGCCGCCTCGAAGATGTCGGAGGGCAGCTCGATGAGCGCGACCAGGCGCAGCGCGGCGTTCAGGAACGCGGGGGCGGTCGCGACGCCAGCGGCGAGCAGCACCTCATGCGCCGACGGCTCGTCGACGGCACGCAGCTCCCCGGCCTGCACGTCCTCCGCCACGGACACCAGGTCCGCGTCATCGGACATCGACGCCGCGAGGCCGGCGGCGACACCGGCGGCCTCGTCGGCGGTCAGCCGGCGCGACGTCGCGGCGCGCTGACGCTCGCGGTACGCCTGCATGCGGCCGACGAACACGTCGGTGTTCTCGTCGACGAGCCTCTCCATCAGGAGTGTGGCCTGCTCGAACCGGGCGACGGTCAGCGGCGGCAGCGCGGGCTGCTTAGGCATGGACCACACCTCCCGGCGTCGCCCAACGGCGACCGCGCTTGATGTCGCCGATGGTCGTGCGGCTCACGCCGAACCGCGAACCGATGTCGGTCTGCGTCAGCCCCTGCGCGATGAGCCTGCGGATCTCTGCGACGTCGGCGTCCGTCAGCTTCGCCAACGGGCTGCGCCGCACGTTCTCAGCCTGCGTCACCGGCTCCAGGTGCGCCGGGTTCACGCAGGCGCGGACACGGCACAGGTGGTCGAGCACCGCGCCCGCGGGGACGGGACCGACGTGCTGCATGTAGTACCAGCGGTGCGCGCATCCGCTGAAGCCGCCGCGGAACACAACGCCGTGGCCGCGAGCGCCGAGCGCCTTCTGCCAGATCCAGCAGGGCGTGTCGTGCCCGCGGTCCTCGACGATGTAGTCCGCGCGCCTTGCGGCGTCACACATACGCTGCGCTGTCGCCGCTCTTCACGACGATCGTGAGGAGCGCGGTCGACCCGTCCTTCACGCACCGGCCGGTGAACGCGATCGGGATCTTCCCGCCCTCTGCGCGCGGGAACACCTCCCAGTCGTCCGGGCGGACGATCACCTTCGGCGTCGTGATCTTGATCGACCGGGAAGCCGACCGGGTGTACGTCGACTCCAACGCGACCGACGCGACCGCGGACGAGACAGCGTCGCCATGGCTCGGCGTCGTCGACCCGTAGAGGGTGCTCTTGATGACCGGGAGGACGCTGTCGGTGACGAGCGCGCTGCAGGTGCGCATCACCTCGCCCTTGCCGTAGACGAAGCACACCGGTGCGGGGCTGTCGCCGCGGTGCACGTCGAGCTTGCGGTCGATCTCGAGCGTCTCGCCGTCGATCTCGGGGAATGCGGTCGCGTCGATCGTGAGCGCGCCGGTCGCCTCCGCCCAGTTGTACGGGTCGGTGCCGGAGTCCGTCGCCGACGGCGACGAGGTGGCGTACACGGCGGCCTTCAGCGCCATGAAGTCCTGATCCCAGTGCATGACCTTCTGGTCCTGCCCGCAGTTCATGACGGCCTTGGAGACGAGCGCGTCGCCCCACCCCTGACGGAACGGGCCGACGTTCACGCCGGTCTTCGCACGGACGGTCTGCACCGGCCCCTGCGCCGAGCTCGTGGCGATCGTGTGCGTGTACGGATCGGACGCGCCGGTCACGACATCGCTGCCGATGATCTGCGCGGCCAGGAACCCGTCGACGCCGCCGGGCTGCACCTGCGTGACGAACCCGCCGACGTCCCCGCCGATCGTGTCCACGAAGTGCGCGGGGGTGCCGAAGTTCTCGCCGTCGACCCACTCCTCGCTGCCGTAGGTCTTCGCGGCCTTCATCGACTTGTCGCCGACCTTGCGCAGCGCCTTGAACGTCGAGCCGACCGGCTCGATCGTCCCCGCCGCGGCCTGCTTGATCTGGTGGACCTGGCCGACGCCGGCCTCGATCGTTGCGGTCATCGTCTACTCCTCGGTTCGCTTGGGGTTGCGCCGGCTGGCACGGTGGTCTGCGGTCTGTCCCGTCGCGCGCTTGGCGGACGGCGGGTCGACGAGCTGAAAGTCGCCGCGCGCGAGGAGGTGCTCCAGCACCCCGGGCGACTTGGTCGCAACGACGCGGGTGTCCGGGACGATGCGCCCGGGGATCTCGTCGTCGGGCTTGACGCTCGGCCGGATCGTGACGGGGACGAAGTCGTCGACGACGTCCTTCCCGACCTGCCGGCTGATCTGCACGGGGATGCCGATCTCGCGCAGCGGCTCGGGCTGGCCGTGCGAGTCGATGCCTCCGGTGAACTCGAGGAATGCGGTGTCCATGAACGGCCCTCCAGTGGGTCGCGTAGTGAGGCCGCACCCCCACGGGCACGACGGGAACCTGCGCCTGGCGCCCCTCCGCGGGGTTAGGCGTACGGCTGGCCGGACAGCGACTGCCGCCGGCACGCGATCTGGTAGCTGGCGACGCGGTCGTACGTGACTGCGTCGCCGTCGGCGGGGAGCTTCTGCTCGCCGCGCCAGACCGTGCTGTAGGCGACCAGCAGGGACCCCATGGTCCACTGGTAGCGGCCGCCGTGAGCTGCGATCGGGTGAAGAAGGTTGCGAATCGAGCGGTGCACGAGCTTGCCGGCGGGCTCGCGGCGCGCGCGCGTGATCACGTCGATGTACGCGACCTCTTCCCACGCCTGGAGCCGGTCGGGGGCGGCGAGCAAGGTGTCGCGGAGCGTGACGGTGACGTCTTCGCCTTCGCGCGGAAGCCGCGCGCCGTCCCTGGGGTCGAGCCAGATCGACGGGAGGACGGTGGACGGGTTGGCGGTCTGCGCCTGCACGACGCCGGCCGCGATGAGGTAGGCGCGCAGCTCGTCGATGACGTGCATCTCCGCCATGGCTAGAACGCGCTCCGCATCGCCCGCTCAATGTAGGCGCGGTACACCGGCGCCATCCCGATGAGCGGGACCTCGAGGAACTTCGTGGCGGGGACGCCGCGGCTGGTGCCCTCATGCTGCGGGATCGCATATTCGGACGCTTCCCCGCCCGTCGCGACGCGAGCTGTCACGCTGTTCCCACCGGACTCCGGGCCTTCAACGTGGATCGAGGCCCGCAAGGTGCCAGTGTCCACGGGCGCAGCGGCCTGCGCCCGCCCTTGAAGATCTTCGGCCGCCTTCGCGGTAGCGTCGGTGAGGGCGTCCATGCCGCGTGCCAGGAGGACTCCAAGCCCTACGTAGGTCACGCTCGGCATATCGCCCTCCTTTTCAGTCGGTGGCGTACGGCATGTTCTCCAGCCGCCACTGTCGTGCGGCCTCGCCCGCTTCGTCCTCGTCGCGGAAGTACCCGATGCAGTGCCTCACCCCCTTGATGGTGGCCGAGGCGAACCAGAGCCCCGACGCCTTGTGGAGGCAAACCCCGCGATGTCGTGAGCGGGCGCCGCGGTAGGGCGTCAGGTTCTGCTGGTTGCCCGCCCGCGGGATGAGTCGCAGGTTCTCGCGGCGGTTGTCGAGCGGGTTCCGGTTGACGTGGTCGACGGTCATGCCGGGCGGCGGCTCGCCGATGATCTCGCGGTGCATGTGGATCGGCCGCCACTTGCCATCCGGGTGCTTGACGTGGCGGCGCGCGTATCCCCAGCGCAGGCACCATGGGTGCGCGGCGATGCGGTCGAAGTCTTCCGGGTCGACGAGGGCCTCGGCGACGATATTTCCGTCGCGGCTGGTGATCGGGACCCGGCAGTACGTTTCCTGCTGCATCGGAGGTCACTCTCCTGTGCCATGCCCCCGGCCGTTGACGCGGTGCGGGGGCGATTGCGTGGTCGGCGCAGTATCTCAGGCGGCGCCGACGTCGAGCTCCTGTCGGAGGATCTCGACGTCGGCCACGACCGGCTGCAATGTGTGTCGACAGTTGGGGTGATACGGCGGTGTCGGCACTGCGCCGATGTCCGCGACCGCCTCCCCCTGGAACTCGCTCATCGTCCCGTCCAGGGAGACGAGACGGCCCTCATAGGGAAGGCACACGGAGCAGCTCGAGCTGTGCGTGCTCACCCTGGCGAGGTTCACGCCGTGCGAGGCCATCCGCGTGAGCTGCCCTTGCACGACCGCTTCGCGCGTGACGGGCCGCACGACCATCTCGCTGTACGT
>ERZ761584.386-NODE-386-length-14385-cov-9.224215_pt1 | contig 14385 bp, 32 predicted proteins | sample MGYA00512168_ERZ761584 | MGnify/ENA primary metagenome ERZ761584 (study PRJEB28899, sample SAMN03785564) | bioreactor sludge metagenome | biome: EBPR Sludge; feature: EBPR Bioreactor; material: 0.22µm filtered reactor supernatant | place: Saint Lucia: Queensland...
AAGTCACCGACCTTAACAGTAGACCCTACTCCGGTGTACAGCGTGTGGCCCTTCCACGCAATCTCAGTCATCCAGGCCCACCTCCTGTCGATACAGGTTAGCCAACTTACGAAGCACATCACTTCCGACACAGATTTCCTTGTTAGACACGGTGTTCGTGATGAAGAACATGTTTCCCTCTTCTCGTACCCGAATCTTTCCAAGGTCCCACCAGCGGTATGATTTAACAGTCTCACTCACTCGTATTCATCCTCATCCTCAACAGTTACCCTTACTACGTTCTCAACAGTTACCCTTACTACGTTAAGTGTGACATCCCGCTCCCCTTGTGCCGTCCAGCGATCCACTACCTTTGCGCCTTCCTCTCGTGCTGCCTCTGGAGTAGGATATGTCGGTTCGGCACAATCTTCCCAGGACAGATATATTCCCTTGTTGGACTCCACTTCGTACCCGTAGAATACTCTCATCGCGATAGCACCTCCCACTCTTCAATTTCGTACTTACCAGGAGCATATTCCTTCTTCAGATTTTCTATCTCCCGCTCAGCCCCTTCTAGGTCGGAGCATACAGCGCACACGTGTCCTCCGAGATCAACAATTTTCAAGACGACGTAGACTCTCACGATAACCTCTCAAATCTCAAAAGACACATGACCTAGAGACTCCATCTTTTCCTTGTCCTCGTTCGTGTTGGGCCAGTACGCTCCTCCGAACATTCGCACCGCTCGGTGGATGATACCAGCTTTCACGGACCCTACACCGTTCTCTCGTAACAGATCGTACAGTACCTGATCAGCATCCTCCCGATTAAGTGCGTGTGTGTAGTACAACCAGTCGTGGAACACAGCAGCCGTCATAAACTCCGGAGCAAACGGACTGCCGATGATGGACCAGCACGGACGGGGAATAGAAGCCCCGTCGTACTCGAACCCAGCCGGTACAGTGATCCCGTTGCGGGACACATTTTCAGCCACCTTGTACAACCGTGTCTGAGGGTTGGGAATGACTTTTAGCACGTCACCTTCCACCAATCTAAGGGCGGATACTGAAAGTACACGTACGGCATGTAGGGCTGTACCCGGCGCAACTCCTCTTCCTTTTCCTTGTTGTACTTTTCTGCTGCCTGCCTGAGCATGTCCCAGTCAACACTCTTTCCAACGCTACTTGGAAGTCCTACTTCTCCAACTTTCGGGTTGGTGCACGCCTGATCCGAATGGTAGTATATCCAGCACCCAGCGGGTGCGTAAAACACACACTCACCAGAAGCATCGAAACACCTGAGATCACCACCCTCTGCCCGTACAACTCGACAGTAAACCTGCTGCCGGATTCCCCCCGCCAGAGTGACGGTGTACGTCTTATCTTTACCACCATCTGGACCCCGCCAAGAAGCGGGACCGGAATTACTGTTGTTAGCTTCCACAGACACCTCCTTCATCGAATTGGGCACACACCGTTAGCACACTCCAGATCACCCTCAAACTCCACTGAGTCCGTCCCGGTGATTACTCGGGAAGTAGCTACCCGCCTATCATACTCTTCCTTCGTGATCTTTTCAAGAGGGGGTTGATCGAACCCATGATCATCTCTCAGCAGGAAGCTCAGACTCTTAAACCCCTTGTTGTAGTTCCGTTCCAGATACTCTCGGATAGCGGGCAGTTCTTCCATCGTGTAGTACACCGTGCACGATACCGAGTTGTCACTCCACACGGTCTGAACCTTCTTCACCCATTCCAGTTGATCAATGGCACTCAATTCCTCTGCCAGTACCGTACCTTCTGGATAGCTAAACGGAAACTCCACAACGACGGTGTTGTAGTCGGGACTACCGTCAAAGTTACGCTGGTACTCTACTGGGTATCCGTGGTTACGGCACACATCTACCAGAGCGTGGTCAGACTGAATCCGTACTCGTCGGATCATGTACTGAGCGTATGCTGGGTGAACGCCAGGGGTTACGCCTGGAAGCAGGCTGAGCGTACCAGATGGCTTTGTAGTCGTGAGCTTGATTGACTCCGGCCACCCGTGTTCCTTACTGTACTCCTTGTCGTATTCCCGCAGGGCTCGGTAGACCTCATCACACCACTCCAGCTTCTCGGGGCACTGAAGGATACCCGTGATGCCGATACCCATGCGCATGTTCTGGTGAACGATCTTCTCAGTCTCTTTGTGGTGACACGGAAGACTGAGACTGTGTTTGTTGATGCGGTACAGCAGCTTGCAAACGTCCAGGAACTCTTCTTGGCTTTCGACGTTTGGTAGAAATACCTCGGACAGACAGCACGTTTCGTAATCAGCGAGGGATTGTTCAGCACCAATCTGTTACATTCACCTTTTCAGGTTATTGACTACCCGTATCCTCGGTATACTTTGGATCGTGGTAGCGGCTACACATTTCTGGTAGCTCCACATGTTCCCATATGGTTCGGACTGTATCATCATCTCCAGTGGTTTTGAGATGCCCTTGTCAGTCTCTAGCGCCTCTTAAGCCGCTCATCGATAGGCTTGGTGTTGCGTCGGGATTATCCGGTCTGGACTTCCCCCGATATTCGGGTTTACAACTAGGATCACTCCTAGAAGCCGCATGTTCTTTTACGGGTTGTACCCTCGTACTCCTTTGTCCTTGTACTTTGTGTCCCCAAGACGGCCACAGCTTTGACTCAGTTTCAGGTTGATAAGTCCGTACGGTTCAGACCCCCCTTTGTACGTGTCCCAGAACGCCTGTGGCAACAGGGAGAAGTCGTTGCACACGATTGAGTTGTTGGAAAACGCTCGCCAGTTCGGGACCTTACCGCTGGACCAGTCCTTGGCCCGAAGATACTGAACGTCGTCGAAGTCACCGATTGCGATCTGAGCACTTCTGCGTACGTTCCCAGATACTACGATCATCCCGAGGATGTTCATAATGTCCAGGCAGTCAATCGGTCTCAGTTGCTTGCCAGCTCGCTCTTCAAGGATTCCACCGATGAGGTCAATTCCTCGACACAGGTCTTCAGGTCCACTAGCAACTCCTCCAAAACCTCGAATTGGGGCTCCCTTACCTCGGACCAGCTGGGTGCTGTAGGTGAATCCCGGAACGGTGTCTCCGTAAAAAGCGGAGCGGAGAGTACGTTCCAAGAGAGCCCCCCAGCCACCACGAGAATCTGGGACAATGAAGTCTGCGCCCGCTCCGTCGAATCTAACAGGTCTTTCAAAATCTGAACGCACTTGCGGTAGTTTGTAGACATATTCCCTCTGAATGTTGTACCCGACCCCGGACCCGAGCATCAGCATATCGAATGCCCAGACAAACGGACGGACGGGGTGATCCACAGTCGAAAACGCACAGTTGCATGTAAGCAGTCCATTTGATAGGGTGAAGCGCTCTACGCCGTTAACTACAGCGCAGTATACCTCATCCTCTCCAAGCGGATGTATCTCCTCTACTTCCATAAACTGTGGCGCTGCCGATAGGACAATTTTAACTAGGGGACTAGATCGTGGTCCGTAGTTTGTGTCTCCCGTGTATACGGTACTTCCCGTCACGCCCATACCAGCATAGGCCGCGTTTTCACGTACCCACTGTACTGCCTGTTCGTTTTGCGTGGATAGTACAATGGTGTTGTTCGGCGTAATGCTGCCGTCAGCGGCACACCAACCGCGAATGAAACTACCAATGTAGTCTGGAGTGCACTGGTCGTCTGGAAGCTCTTTCAGGTTAACAGAACTACGAATGTACGCTACTGGATCACCTCCACAGTTTGGCTGATAGGAGTATTTGTCAAACAAATCCTTGTACTTAGACTTCTCCCCACACAGGCGCACGCTGAAAGAGTAGTCCCCGTTAGAATACCTGTAGGACTGACTGCCGTCACCAAACACCAGACCGTGAACAAAGGCTTCCTGGTCGTACTCCGTATGTACGGTCTGTCGTGGCACTCTGTCTCCCACCTTGAGTGCATCCGTCACTGTGCCGTCCAGTAACTCCCATCTGTGATTGCCAGTTACCTCTGTCTGGAACCTGTATGTAGAGCGCCCAGGTTTCTTGAATACGACTCTGTTGAGAGGCTGCGTGCCAAAGCTCCTGGCGTGTGCACTGTGCCACTCTCCATTTGCCCACACCTTGAAACTCGTTGAACTTTCCGACAGTTCTTTTAGGGTGCGAGTACCCTCCTGCGTAAGTATCTTGGTGTTGCCGCTAAAACAATTTTGCAGCGAGGGAAGACCAAGAGTGTTGACGGTGGAAGTGCCCAGCTGCCATAGGAATCGACCAGCAACGGACCCCTTCAACGTCATCAGGTATCGATACAGACGCTCCTCTTCCCCCTCTGTGAACCCCACGTTCAGCTGTGTACGGCACGCCTCGATGACTCGGTTACAAACATCCTTCCACTCCTCTGTCCGGGAGTTAACGTCGTCATCGACCAGTCGGCGTGCGTACGTTCTCTTTGCTACGATGTATCCAATCGGACTCCACGGTGTCGTGTATTCAGTAGTCGGCATCATTTCTCCACTTCAAGGGTTGCTGGGGAAGTCTCTTTATAGGGGCACCTCATGTAGCTCATGGTGTTTGGATCGATCATCGGAGTGTACGCGTAGTTAGAACGCAAGTACCGTATGCCACTGACACAGGGATGAGACCTCTCCCACAGTTCCTCCTCTGTGGGCCGCACGGAGTACGTGAATCCGAGCAGAAGGATCACCGCAGTAATGGACCAGAGCGCTATCTTCGTGTTGGGGCTCATATCCGTTTGTCCTCGTCAGCCTCTTTAAGTTTTCCACCCGTCATAACAACTGCCACAAAGGACATAAGCACACTCTCCATCGAACTTCCACATATGGTCACGTGGCCCTTGTACCAGGGTGTTTCTCCTTCTATCTTCTCGTAAATGGGATACGTCTTTTGAACTGACCCGAGTAGCCACCCCTTGAACAGATACCCGCTACAGAAGGAAACTACTAGAAGCAAACCTACCGTTAAGTTGTGCGCCAGCGCTGTGTCCATCGCACGTTACTCCCGGTTCTTCGTATCGTCGTCTTCGTCGTCCGCATCCGGGATGTAATTCACCCACTCGTGGGGCGGATCAAACCACTCGGAGTCATCAATCGGGGGTCCGTCCAAGTCCTCCAGAAACGATGCCACCAATCGACTGAGCCACCAGATAACAGCCACACCCGCTACAGCTACCACACTTGACACAAGGAACAACTCAATGATAGTTACGACCACTGTCGTTCTCCGTTCGTTCCACGTACGTCGATCCCGGATCAATCTCGGAAACAGCTTTACCCAACAGAGTCACAGCCAGGGACGCGTACGCGTGGGCCAGAGACTCCTTCACGACTCCGTGTTCTCCCCATTCAACCTTGATAGCTACAGAACCCTCTTCCTCTTCGAGATCGGTGAAAGTCACCGTTGCGGTAGGCATCGTTATCGGCGCTCCTTTAGGATTTCGTTTACCTGCTTGAGCAGAGCTTCCATCTTGGACTTGAGGTCTTCGAGGGCATCCTTCTCGTCATTCTCTACGACCTTGTACACCTCCCGCAGTTCGTACACATACACAGTTACTCCGGGAACATTTCCGTAGTGCGTCTTAACAAAATCTTCCGCGTCAGAAGTGTTTGCGTAACACTTCTCCTCCAGCCCCTCCAGTACCACTCCTTCTGGATCGTCAACCTGTACGCGGATCGGGTATTCATCTCGATCCCGAAGTCCTGCGTCTTTGACCAAAGTACCCATATTACACCACCTCCCGCTGCTTGCGTTCAACCGGCACCAGATCGGTGATGACCAACTTGAACAGGGACGGACTGACACCGGACTTGCCCTTGAACGTCCACTTGTACGTGGAGATCGTAGCCACAGCCTGGGACCCACCACCAACCAACGCAGTGAGCACTTCCCCGTTCTGGTCGAACACGCGATCCGTCATCGGGTTGTGACTGGTGCACGTGATGTAGTGCCCGAACTCAGGCTTCTTCGGGTTGGTCTTGACGTTGACACCCCACCCTTTCAGATTGGTAACGGCTCGGTCCGACAAATTACCGAGAGTCACTTCGTACTTACCGCTCATGTCCGCTGGACGATCCGCGTACAGGTAGTGCACGGTGCAGCTAACGTCCAGCCAGTTCTTCTCGCTTTTGTTGTTATCCGACATTGGTTTCTTCTCCTACAAAAGTGGGGTGCCCATTGAACAGGAACTCAACGCAATCTTCAATCCCTTCACGGATCAGCATATCCAGTACAGTCTCCTCCTCTTTACGCTCTATGCGTGTGATTCTCACTAGGGTGTGCATGTGACTTCCTGCTAGCCATGACTCCCGATAGATGGCTGTGTACTTGTCACTCATTACCACCCTCCAGGTCCTCGATCCGTTCTTCCAGGGCTTCTACCTTTTCCTTGTACCCGTTGACGATTTGGTCCATCCGGTCCAGTTCCTCCAGGATCAGTCGTGCGTTGTTTCGTACCCAGTCCATATATTCTACATGACCGAGGGATGCGTTGTCAAGTGCTTTTCGTATGTCCATTAGGTTTTCTCCAAAGGGTTTGGATGGGCGTTATCCATGCACCCGTACCATTCGATGTAGTCGTAAGGCGTCTCGTGCCCCTTCCAGTGCTCCCTCTGTATTCATGCAGTCGTACATCTTCTCCAAGGCTTCGTACAGCCGCTCGTTCGAGAACTCCAGGTCCGTGATACGTTGGTTGAGTCTCTGGATCGCTGTGATGTTGCCGATCACGGGATTACGTCCAGGCATCTTTTTCCAGGCTCCCTGTAACGGAGGGCTGTCAAACGGCGTTGTGTTAGCCATCGTCTTTCTCCAAGGGGCACCACTCAGGAATGCCTTTTACTGGCACCATTCTCTCTCTCTAGTATGACGGTCATTGGGGCAATGAACTTCAAAATTTCACCCATCGCTTTCCTCCTCCCGCAGTCGAAGTTCCAGTGCCGCTAACGCACACCACACAGCGTGCCACTCGTGAGGCATACCACTCTCAGGATCGTTGTCCACAACCGCGAGGTAGTGCCGAGCACGCCCATTGTCGTACCTCCGGATACCATCCTCTACGTGGCACCAGTTGTCGAACGGGCGATCCGCGTACTTCACCTCACCACCCCACGTACCGACCTTTGAGACGGCCCACAGAGCGCGTTTGAACCCGTCCAGGACCTCCCCTACACGGGGCTTACCGGCATCCTCTTTTCGACCGGCGAAGCCGCTCTCAAGCGCTCCTGCGGAGCTTTTCCGTCCAGCTGAGCATTCCTTTTTCTCAATCCGGTAGCGCAGGATGTCGTATCGACTTGGAGAATATTCATCGAAGTACCAATTATAGAACGAAGTAGGGTAATCTACCACAGCGCAGTGTCCATCCCGCAGATAGATGTGTGTCAACTCCCACCCTTCCGGAATCTCCGGTTCCGTCCCTGGGTTGTACAGTACCTGTGCGTTGACTTCACTCATCCCCATCTTCCTCCGTCGTCGTTGTCGTATCCGCTACCGGAGTTGGTTTACCGGCAAACGTCTCATGGTCCATGGCTTGGTGGTACAGACGCCGAGTCAAGTCTTCGAACAACGTGACTACTTTCTCGTGCTTGTCTTTCCACTTGTCTGCCTTGGTGAACCCAGCCCCCTCACACTCGACCAAGATGCGGGTCAGTTCCAGGGCATCCTTTCGAGAACTCTGAAACACGATGGACGCTTGCCGGGCATCCACGTGGGACGAGGTACGTCGGGGCTCCGGAGTAACTGCAACCGAAGTAGCTGGCTCCGTAGGCGCGGTAGCTACGGGCTCAGGTGTTCCGACTGCCAGCTTCAACGTGCTGGTTTTCATGTTGTGGAACGCCCCGTTCTTGTAGCTCTCGAACGTGACGTAATCACCGACTTCGGCCTGGGGCGGAAGATTCCCAGCCCCGTAAGTGGTTCCGTTCACGGTCACGTTGTGCATGGTCCCGAACTGGGTGGGACGTTTGGTGATGCTCTCAACAACTCCAGAAACAACAGTGGTCATCAGTTACTCCATTCTTTACAGTGAAATTCAATAGTGACAAGTGCCACAGCTGCGACCCACAAAGCAAGACCTACTACCAAAGCTACAAGGGAAAGCACATCCTACTCCTCATCCACGCGAAAGACTTCTTGTAGAATGAATACCAGAACTGCCAACAGGGTTACAATTCCACCGGCAAGGATTCCTAGTATGAATGAATCTGCATCCACGTGTGTCATCACGTTTCACTCCTTTATCACAGTTAGGTAATGTTTCAACAATTCGTTCTGTATCTCCAGCAGTTCCGGTCCCGTTCCGTACCTCTCCTCGAACAGTTTCGGGTTACGAGCTAGGGACGGTCCGCGTGTCTCTGTATACTCCCCTACTCCTCGGTGGTGCCACGGACACAGCCCAACGGTAGCGCGGTGTCCTATTCGTCGTCCCCCACTCAGGATGTGGTGGATGTCGGGGGGCACACCTATGTTTCCGTCCAGTATACACGCTACACACCCGAGTTCAACTATTCGGGACCATCGCTCCTTGTCAGCCTTGGTTGGATTAGCCACCCGGTTCGTACTCCGGCTTATCGAGTGGGTCTACCTTGATGAACCACTGTACGCGGGACTCACACCAGTACGGGCTATAGAAGCTGTTGTATGGACCGTGTGGGGTGTATTTACTCCTACCTGTTGAGCACTGCAACTTGCGTGTGTCCGTACGCGTTCTTGTACGCTTCTCTCTCCACTCTTCCGGAGTATCTGGGTCAGGTACAACCTCGCCGAATAGGTTCAGTTCATACAGCTGCACATCAAGCCGCATGTCGAAAGCCTCTTTAGGGGTGATCGGCTTGAACCACTGTCCGTCCTGATGGTGCAGATCAATATGGGTGTCGATCATCCCACGTACTCCGGTTTCGGGGGTTCTACTTCAACGGCGAACGTGAACTTACCCCAGTGCTCCCTATCTATGTCATCGAATACCCCACGCATCGTCGTCGGCACGATAGCCCTCCGGCACCACATACGGCTGAAGCTGCCGTAGTACCATATTTGAATATCTCTACAGACTCGGAGAGCTTCCTCTGGACTAACAATCATTAGGAACCGATCACCGTCCGGAACAACGTCCCCGTAGTTGTGTTCCTCTCCATCGATCACCGCCACACCGACTTCCCTACTCATTAGGTGTGTACTCCTCTTTCACGGGATCAACTTCGATAGCGGGGGTGTAGGTGGTGAAATACCCGGCATGCCACGCCCCAATCGCTTCCCGAAAGACTCGTAGTGGTACGTCCTTGTGCCACACCTCTCCTATAAGTTGCCACAACTGCACATCTTTGCACATAGCGGCCGCTCGTTCCGGACTAACAATCATTAGGCGTCGTCCATCCGGGAGTTCCACAATATCACCGGGGTTAAATGGGCTGTTCACATTCGTACTCCGGTTTGGGGGGCATCTACTCGGACGCAGAATTTCAGAGTAGGAGACCTCCTCCAATACCGGGACATCCAGTCATCATCTTTGGATCGTCGGTCAGACGGGGTATATGAACTGGCTACTACGCCCTCCTCATCCTCGTAGTAGAAGTGCAATGGGATGTCATACTGAATACGTTGAGCTCCTTCAACGCTTACTCTCTTGTACCAAACTCCATCCCGCTCAAACAGGTCGTCACTTGTCACTGGTCTATCTCCGGATACTGGAACGTGTACGGAATCCCTACCTTCACACCGTTCTCTTTGACCACCTCAACCCACCGTCCGTCCGTTGTGTACTCCAGGGATCGTTCATCCTTGGTATCTGCCCAGTGAGTAGATACCTTGGCACCAATCCCGAGTTGCACATTCAGATCGTATCCGTACACGTCCTTGAGAAACTGACGAGCACCTTTGGTCATAGCCCACAGAGACAACTCTCTCCAGTAGTCCACCATGTCCGGCCGAACGAGGCACTTGATCGAGTCGTGAATCTGTCCAACCACCACGATACCGTCTGGTAATTTGCGTTGCATGAGCACCATCGCAATCGGGATGATCTCACCTGTTGCCAGACCTTGAATGGGGTAGTTGAAAATGTCTCGTCGATTGTTGCAATATCCCCACTTGTTCACCGACGTTCCTGGAAACTGGTACTGCATTCCCCACGGCAGCTTAAGGGTGTTGGTGGGACTGAGAAGAACTTCACGGACCCACCCTTCTTGCATCGCGTTCAGGACTTTGTACTTCTCGGTGAACGCTTTTGCGTACTTCTTATCGAGAGTACTGCCTGACGTTCCTCCGTACATCGGTTTGAAGGTACGTGGCTTAGCATCTTGACGGGAGCATTTATACACTTCAGCCGTAAGCGCGTGTACATCCACATAGGTTTCGATTTCCCGCATACCTATCGGGTCTTGAGAAGCACCAACAGCTGTACGAAATTCCAACTGTGATCCATCACACTCTGCTACGAGCCAGCCCGGAATGTGTGACTTAAACAGCTTCTTGAGTTCACGCGGAATGTTCTGCCCCTGCTGGCGCTTGGGCTTTTTCCAGGTGCTGTGCTTAAAGGGCACGCCTGTAGATGAAAATCTGTGAGTACGCGTGGTGCACTGCCTCGTTTCAATAGGCAGTTTTCCATCAGCCTCATCTATTACTCCGTAGAATAGATTGAGACATTTCGAAAGGAGAGATGAGCACTCATTGTATTCAGTGTACAACGCAAGAAACTCGCGCTGCTCTTCAGATGTGCAAACCAACGCCTTAATGGTATCCGCATCTGTAGCGGGTGCGCCTGTAGCCGTGCGTGTGGAACACGTAAATCCTAACACGTTGTACAGATATTCCCCTAATTGCTTTCCGCTGTTCAGATTGATACCTCCCGTAATGGTGTACAATTTACGGGTCAGTTCTTCTTTACGCTGAATGGTAGATTGGTAAACTTCAGTAACCCTTTCGGGGTCAAGTTGAAATGGGACCTTTTCCATCTGGGAGAATACGTAAGGGATTAAGCATCTGCTGTACATAATATCCAAAAGGGACATCTCTTAATACCTCCGTACTATCTATTAGGGCTGCTACCTATTAGGACTCACAGGGCAGGAAGCACTCAGCCCTGAGTATCCTATACAGGAGCTTTTATCTCTTTTGATTTTGATTTTTCTTAAAAGCTTCTAGAAGCTTCTATCACCTAAAGGACTATCCCTTTAAGAGATACCTTTATAGGATAGCACATCACGCGCGAGGAGTCAAGGGGGGCCTGTGGGCGTATCGTACTCCGGTTTACACTCGTCTATTTCAATCCCATATACTACGTCCTCCCAACCACTAGGCATACGGAGCACGCTACCATCTCTGAAAGTTTCTGGAGAGTAGTCTTTATTCCGCCCGTCCAAGTATGACAACCACCATATTTGAATATCCTTACAGATTCGATCAGCTTCTTCAGCGGGAATCTCTTTAATCGTTCTAGCCACGTCGAATTATCTCCTCACGCTGTTTCAAGAATATCGAATTGGTAATCGCCACATCGTCGATACAGTGCTCCCGTAACGCATACTCCGGAATATCACTGGCTTTGTGGTCCTTGAACATTCGAGCCGTCCACTTGTGTTTAATACCAGCCCCGTATCGAACAGCGGTATCTTCCAGGGACATCTTGCCCTTGACTTCCAGCCCTCCCATCAGCACCCACTCCCCCACCATCGTGTCCCAGATGACCAGTTCCGAGGTCGGGAACCCGAGGGCATCCAGCACCCCTAGCTCCGCCTTGGCGTTGTGAGCCACCAGGAAGCTCCCAGAGCGCACAGAATCCCACAGGCTGCACCACCCTACCGGGGTGGGGGTGAAAACGCGATACAGGCCCGTACACGAGGTCGTGCCTCCGAGCACGTTAGTGCGACATCCGCTACCGTTCGGGGTGTACGTAACCGCCAGGACCAGCTTGCCGGACTGGGCCGGTGTATCGAACTCCGCATCGAGAACAACATAATCGTTTCGGAGATATATGTCGGACAGTTTATTACCCATGGTCGCACCTCGTGGTCGCAACTTCGTTGCTCGGGTGCTCATGGTCGCACTTGACGTGCTCGGTAGTATACTCCGGTTTATCCAGTTCTACCCCAATCCCGTACATAACCGACCACGTGCTGGGCATCTTCTTGCCCCCTTTTCTGTAGGTTTCCGCAATCCAGCTATCACCCCATTCGTACCATTTCCACCACAGCTGAACATCTCGACAGATTCGATCAGCTTCTTCAGGCGGAATCTCTTTAGTCGTTACCATCGCTGTTGTACTCCTCTTTTCCCACGTCTACCTCTAGGGCGTTTAAGTAGGTATCCGCGTAGTTAGACGGAAGCAGTTCCTTATTACCACGATACAGGCTAGGTAGAGAATCCCTTTCCCACCCAAAGTTGCTGCCGGGAATGTAGAAATACAGCTGAATATCTCGGCATATTCGGTCAGCCTCTTCTAGAGAAATGACTCTCAGGTACTTATTCTGTACCTCACACCACACTACGTCTCCGGGTTTAAGAGCCACTGTCGTCGTACTCCGGCTTATCGACTTCTACTTCAACTGCGTACTCAACGTCATTAAAACGCCCCCACAATTCATACCCATGTGCTCTGTACCAGTCCGGGGTGCCAGCACCTATCCACCCTGACGGATGGCTGTAATATACTTGAGTGTGCTTTCTCATTTCATTGGCTATTTCCCACGAAACTATGACTAGGTGTTTGCCAAGGTGGTCAACCCAGAAACTACTCATTGGGTGTGTACTCTTCCTTGTTCGGTTCTACTTCCACGAACCAGTCGTGATCTGGGTCTTTCCAGTCCCGAGGCATGCGCACCAAGTGAGACGTTGCTCTATGCACACGGATGTACAACTGTATGTCCTTACTGATGCTCCATGCCCGTTCCGCACTCACTCTCTTGTACCACTTACCCTCTTGTTGAACTAGCTCTCCAGAATCATCGACCGCTTCTTGTCGATCTTTACGGTTGTGTGCCACTCTGATTCTCCACTCAGTTTGTTCTTGGGGGTGGACAGTTCCCGTAGATTGTTAACCCTGTAGTCCTCATTTGCCCCGACACCCAGCAAGATGTCCCCGGAAGCTGGGATACCAGTGTTTGAAAAGTCCACGTCACCTTGTTCAAGGATCAGCTTGTTGTTGGCACTGTCCCCAGCCTGCGTGATGCTGATCGCTGCACACCCGTACTTCTTGGCAATGTTCCGCACCGACGTTGCGTTGTGCTCAAGACGCTCGACTGTGGACATGCGGCCAGACGGCTGTAGATTCCTGATCTGATTCACTACAAACCAGTCAGGTCGTTCCGTCTTGACGTAGTGGGCAATCTCATCCGGGGAACCGGGAGTTATTGGCTGAATGCGGATGTTTTCTCGTCCGTGATTTTTCAGGAGTTCCCTGGCTACTTGACGGTTTGCCCGTATCTCGTCTACGTCCATACCTGATAGGTTGGTGAGGAACCTCCACCGTGTCGAGTCATCCTTATCCTCGTTCTCGAAGAAGATGCCTTTCTTTCCGGACCGCGCCCATCCAGATGCAATGTGGATAGCTGTCAGAGATTTGCCACACTCTGGCCGAGCAAAGATGACCATGTGCTGCTCGGGATACATGCCTCCGTTACATGCCCTGCCAAGCACCCGTGGGTACAGGGGTAACAGATTCTTTGGGGAGAACGACACATCCAACAGTTCGTCCAGGGTAGGCTCTTCCGCAGGCTTGTCAACCTGTAGCTGTTGCAACTCCATGTACCGCTCAAGCAGGGCTTCGATACCGGATCGGTCGCTGGACGCCATCCGGGAAGCGATCTCTCGGCTGAGAGCGTACTCTTGCTGAGATCGGTAAATCTCCAACACGTTCCGCGCGGACACGGATTGACAAATATCGGACACCTTTCCCAGCCGGAGGCGAATCTCCTCTCGGTGTTTCTCGTTCGGGGTACGTGACTCCAAGATGGACCCAAGAACTTCCAGGTCCACGAACTGCGTGTTGGAATCCCGGACGTAGTACGCATTGATCTCCGCCACAATGACGGAGGTAATGGGATCGACGGTACGTGGGTCACTGATCAGTGGGTACACGGTGTCCCACGCATCCCGACTAACAATGCCTGCTGCTAACGTATGGTCTATTGACATTCAGGTACGTACTCCTCTTTAGGGGGGGCTATCTCGATGGCGAAGCGGTAGGTTGTGAAATCCCTTCCTGCCCATGATCGACTTTCGTTTCGGAAGTATTTAGGGCTTGCGTCTAGCGCCCATCTCCCCTCCCCATACGTATTAAACCACCACCACAACTGAACATCTTTACAAACAGCGGCTGCTCGTTCCTTACTAACAACCAGCAAGCGACGCCCCTCAGGCAGATCAATAACGTCACCGGGTTTCGGTATCACTGGGGTTATACTCCTCTTT